>Ga0222710_1000008_pt1 | contig 146313 bp, 142 predicted proteins | sample AntAcemetage1696_FD_181143 | JGI IMG/M metagenome (GOLD analysis project Ga0222710, IMG submission 181143) | Saline water microbial communities from Ace Lake, Antarctica - #1696 | ecosystem: Environmental > Aquatic > Non-marine Saline and Alkaline > Saline | place: Antarctica: Ace Lake... | reverse complement strand
TGACGACGTCGTCGCCGAAGCGATGGGCGATCCGATCTACGCGAAATGCCACGAAAGCTATTTCGCCTCGATGCGTAGCTCGGCGCAATGGTCCAGCATTTCCGAAGGCGCTTATCTGGCACAGCGGAACCGCCTGAAAGGCTAGGCGCAAAACCGGCATCGCCGGTTTGCAACCCAAAAGAAGGCCCGCGCGGGTGCTGCGGGCCTTCTTTGCATCGGTGCAAGAATAAGCGGGGACAGATCATGGGACTGGTGGACACATGGGGCGGCAACGCCTTTGGCTGGATCGCTGCGCAGCTGATCGAAGCCTTCTACAACATCGGTTTCGCGTTGCTGAACCCCGGGCTGTGGCTGGCTTGGGTGCCGCAGATCAATGGCCCGATGGACCCCGCCGCCAAACAGGCGCTGGCGCGGTTCATCTATTACGGGGCCTCGGTGGAATTGTTCTTTGCGGTGCTGGTGATCTTTGCGGTCGTCACCAGCGCAGGGCTGATTTTCAATGCTTTCATGTGGCGCTGCGTGCGCGTGCTGGAAGGCGTCGCCAATAGCGTCGGGCGGGTCGCGGCATGGGCAGGGCTGTTGATGGTGCTGCAACAGATCGTCATCATCTTTCTGCAAGGCATTTTCGCAGTCTCTGACATCAGCATCGGGTTGGGCGTGACCTTTGAACGCCCGGTCAGCTGGTGGTCGGACGAGCTGAAGCTTTATAACGCCATCGTCATCACCCTGTGCGCGACCTATACCTTTGTGCAGGGCGGGCATGTGCGGGTCGATCTGCTCTATGCGCCGATGAGCTTTCGCGCCAAGCGCCGGATCGACATGTTCGGCGCGCTGTTCTTCATGGTGCCATCCGCCATCGTGATCTGGATCTACGGCTGGTTTTTCATGTGGCGGCATCTGGTGCTGCCCAATGCATCAGCGTCTGACACGCTGGACCGGTTGATGACGCGGTCGCAGGCATTCCAGTGGAATGTCGAAACGATCAGCACATCCGCCAACGGGTTCGACGCCTATTTCCTGTTCAAGATCCTGCTGCTGGTCTTCACCTTCATGGTGCTGTTGCAGGCGGTCGCGGTGTTTTACCGGGCCTTTCTGGAATGGAAAGAAGGCGAGGCCAGCGAGGCCAAATACCTTGATAAAGACAAGACCGGCGACGAGACCGCCGATCGTGTAGCCAAGATACATTAATAAGGCGGACCTATCATGCTTTTCGGCTTAGACGGCATCGAGATCGGCATCATCATCCTGTTCCTGACGCTGTTTGCGGGGATCCTGTCGGGATTTCCCGTAGCCTTTGCGATCAGCGGGGCGGCGGTGATGTCCTTTGCGATCATTGCCGCGCTGGATTCGTCCGGTCTGCTGGTCCATGCCGGTGTCGATATGCGGTCCGACGCCTATCGCGCGCTGATCGCCGAGGGCGTGCGCCCGGATACGATTTCGGTGTTCCGTTATCCTGATCTGCCCCGGTATGAGGCGCCATTGTTCCCGCAGGGCTGGGAAACGGCGCTCGACCGCAATATCGGGTTCATGGTCAACCGGATCAACGAAAAGGTGCTGGCGGGCAATTCCATCGAGATTCTGCTGGCGGTGCTGATGTTTGTGATGATGGGCATCGTGCTGGAACGGTCGCGCATCGCGGATGAATTGCTGACCACGATGGCGCGGGTGTTCGGCCCGTTGCCGGGGGGGCTTGCCGTATCCATCGTGATCGTGGGCGCGTTTCTGGCGGCATCGACGGGAATCGTGGGCGCCACGGTCGTGACGATGGGCCTGCTGGCGCTGCCGACGATGTTGAAAAACGGCTATTCGCCGCAATTGGCCACGGGGGTGATCGCCGCGTCCGGCACCTTGGGGCAGATCATTCCACCCTCGATCGTGATCGTGCTCTTGGGCACCTTGGCCGGCGATCTATACGCCACGGCACAAGAACAGCGCGCGCAATTGGCGGGGTGCAATGATGCGCTGACCTATCTGGGCAAGCCTGCGGTGGTGTCGGTGGGCGCGTTGTTTCAGGCGGCCTTGCTGCCCGGGATCATGCTGGCGGTGCTTTACGCGCTTTATGCCTTTGTCTTTGCCCTGCTGAACCCGACCAAGGCCCCCGCCGTGCAATTCAGCGCAGGCACCGGCACCAAGACCGGCAGCCGCAATGATAAACTGACATGGTTGCTGGCGGTGCCTGTCGGGATCATGGGGCTGGTGATCGGGCTGAACGGGGCAGGCGTTGTGGGCAGCCAGTCGGTGCTGGTGGGCAGTTTCACCGATGCAGGCCAATCGGCATCATTGCGCACCCGCGTCAGCCCCGCCTGCGCCGACAGCATGATCGCGCTGCATGGCCAAGAGGCGTGGGACAGCGCCCTTGCCGAACAGGCCCAGATTGACGCCGCCGGTGGCGTGACACAGGCACGGCAACTTTCGCCCGAGGAACGCGCCGAAAGGGTTGCACAGCGCGCGGTGGACGCGCCGCCCATCGGGACCGGCATTGCCGTTGCCGCCGTGATCATGGGGCTGATGCTGGCCGTGGCGCGCGGTGTGGCGCCGCTGGCCGACCACCGGCCATTGCTGATCGGGGCAGGGGGGATCGGGCTGTTACTGCTGGTTGATGTGCTGCTGGTCTCGCCGCTGACGACGCCGGGGGGGACGGTTTTGCTGATCGCGCTGCCGCTGCTGGTGGCCTATCAGGGGCTGCGGGTCGCCTTTGGGTACATGGGGCAGAACGATATCCTGCGGGTGATCTTTCCGCCTCTGGTGCTGATCGTGGCAGTGCTGGGGTCGATCATCGGGGGCATCACCAACCCGACACCAGCCGCAGCCTTGGGCGCAGGCGGGGCGATCCTGCTGGCGGCCTATCGCAAGCGCAAGGATCAAGACCTGTCACCGCGCATCGTGCTGCTGACGGCCGGGGCGATCATCGTGATGCTGCTGGTGGGGTATAATTTCGACATGCGCATGGGCCGCGAAGTGGTCCCACTGGAAGACAGGATTGCCTTTCTGGTGGCATTCGGCGCGTTCCTTTACGCGATGTTCGGGCTTTTGTGGGCCTGTTGGGTGCTGCTGGCGGGCGGCGTTCTGGCGCCTGTCGTGCGCGAAACCGCCAAGGTGACGGCGATGGTCTTTGCCATCCTGATCGGGTCGCAATTGTTGAATCTTGTGCTGATCTCGTTCGGGGGGGAACATTATATCCAGCAATTCCTGCGGTCGTTCGACAATGAATGGCAGGTGTTCTTGCTGGTCATGCTCGTGCTGTTCATCCTTGGGTTCGTGTTGGATTTTCTGGAGATCATCTACATCGTGATCCCGATTGTGGGGCCGGTGATCTATGGCGGCACGTTTGATCCCAAATGGGTGACGATCATGATCGCGGTGAACCTGCAAACCTCGTTCCTGACGCCGCCATTCGGGTTTGCGCTGTTCTATCTGCGCGGTGTGGCGCCAAAGTCGATCACGACGGGCCAGATCTATCGCGGGGTGCTGCCGTTCATCGGCATCCAGATCGGCGCGCTGCTGATCCTTACCTTCTTCCCATGGGTTGTGACGATCCTGCCCAACCTTTTGGGCTGAGCGGCCTAGCTGCGCCCGTCGGGCAGGTTGATCTTGGCGACCTGTTCGGCGATGGGTTCGGAGGACAAAGGATGCAGCGCCGTGTCGAAACTGTCGGGCGCGGTCAGCGGTGACCATGTGCCGTGGCGAAACACCTCAAGCCCGGCGAATTTCGCCTTATAGCCCATCTTGGGGCTGCCCGGCACCCAATAGCCCAGATAGACATAAGGCAGGTCCATTTCCTGCGCGATCCGGACATGGTCAAGGATGACATGGGTGCCCAGCGACAAGCGTTCGAGCGCGGGATCAAAGAAGGAATAGACCAGCGACAGCCCGTCATCGAGAATATCGGTCAGACAGACCGCCTGCAGAACCCCCGCATCGGTATATTCGATCACGCGCGACCGGATCGGCGTTTCCTCGATCATGGCGGCGAATTCGAACATATCCATATCGGCCATCCCGCCGGTGGCATGGCGGCTGTCCAGATAGGCGCGGAACAGGTCATATTGTTCCTCGGTCGCCCAGGGCGATGTCGCGCGGCGGTGCAGGTGATGTGCGCGCGCCATGACACGGCGCTGGCTGCGGGACGGTGTGAACGCCGCCACATTGATGCGTGCCGACATACAGGCCGAACATTCCGCGCAGGACGGCCGGTACAGCACGTTTTGCGACCGCCGGAACCCCTGTTTTGACAGCGAATCGTTCAATTTCGGCGCGTTGTCGCCTTGCAGGGCTGTGAACAGCTTTCGTTCCATCCGGCCCGCAAGATAGGGGCAAGGCTGGGGCGCGGTCACATAGAACTGCGGGGCGATCGGAAGGGTGTGGCGCATGAATGAACCCGTATGGTTTCGCGAAGCTTAACAACCCCGCGCCCGCGCGCCAAGCCCCGTGTCACAAGCTGTCTTAATGCGCGCCTCTCACCAAAACGACCCGCCATGGCGGGCCGTTCGGGGGAATTGGCCTGTGTCAGACCTGTGGCGTGTCGGGGGTCATGCCAGATTTTGCCGCGGCCTTGCGTTCGCGTTCATCCATGAAGGCGTCGAATTCGGCCTTGTCCTTGGCATCGCGCAGACGCTTGAGGAAGGCTTCGAACTTGTGCTGTTCGTCTTCCAGACGGCGGATGGTTTCGTCGCGGTAGGCGTCAAAAGCTGCATTGCCGCTGGATTTAGTCATGGTGATAGACGACTTGCCTGTCTTGCGGCAGGATCCGGCAAACATCTGCTTGCCCCAGATCATATAGCTCAAAAGTGCCAGACCCACGGGCCAGAACACGATAAATCCCAACACCATCGCGGCGATCCAGGCGCCTTTGCCGCGCGCATCAAGCCAAGCCTCGGTCCGGGCAAGAAAACCGGGGCTGGTGTCGTAAGTCTGGGCCGTGTTCGTGGTCATCATGCTCTCCTTCAGGGCAGCAGGGTTGATGTGAATGCGTTTCACATCACGGATATCGGAAAGCCGCCCGCATTTTGCAAGATGTGATGTAAAGGTTTTTTACATCACGGCGAATCAGGTAATGAAATCAGCGACCTGCGCGCCAGAAATTTGCAATAATTGCTGCGGCGCGATGGGGAATATATGCCGTGGCGTGCCTGCTGCGGCCCAGATTTGCGCGAAATCCAGCAGGCGCGCATCGAAAAAGGCGTGCACCGGCGACAGATGGCCGATGGGCGCGACGCCGCCGATGGCAAAACCGGTCTGCACGCGGATCAAACCCGCATCGGCCTTGGCCAAAGGTTCGCCCGCGGCCACGCTTGCCTTGCCTGCATCCACCTGATTGCCGCCTGCGGTGATGAACAGGATCGCGCGCCCGCTGGTGTGGCCTGCGAAAATCACCGATTTGGCGATCTGGTCCAGCGCGCAGCCTGCGGCATCGGCGGCCTGTTGTGCTGTGCGGGTCTGGTCGCCCATTTCCAGCGGGGTGATCTGGACCCCGTGGTCGGCCAGCGCGCGGATGACGCGGGTCAGGCTTTTGCTCATCTGGTTTGCTCCCTTTTTCGCGCAGCTTAGCGGGGTGTTGGCGATTGACCAGCCCCCCGCTTGCACCCAAGGTGCGGGGCATGAGCATTGCCAGACGCATCACCCGCTGCCCCCGCCCCTATGACGCTGCGCTTGGCGCCGATGTGCTGACGCAATTGCCGGGCTTTGCGCCGGATATCGGCGCGCTGCTGGCGGGGACTGCCGGATGCAGCCCCTATCTTGCAGGGCTGATGCGGCAGGAAAAAGACTGGCTGCCCGCCGCGCTGGATGATCCCGAAGGCGCGGTGGACGGCCTGCTGGCCCAGCTTGAAACCGTCACGCTGGACGCGCTGCCAATCCATCTGCGGCAGATGAAACGGCGGATCGCGCTGGTCGCGGCACTGGCCGATCTGGGCGGTGTCTGGCCGCTGGAAACGGTGACCGGCACGCTGACCCGCTTTGCCGATGCGGCGGTTGCGGCCTGCATCACGCGGCTGGTCGCGGCCGAGGTTGCGCGCGGCAAACTGCCCGATGGCCCGCCGCAGGACGCCGCAGGCATGGTGGTGCTGGCGATGGGCAAGATGGGCGCGCATGAGCTGAATTATTCCTCTGACATCGACCTGATCTGTTTGTTCGACGACAGCCGTTTCGCCCCCGAAGACGTGTTCGAGGCGCGCACCGCCTTTATCCGCGTGACCCGCCGGATGACCGCGATCCTGTCCGAGGTCAAAGACGGCGGTTATGTGTTCCGCACCGACCTGCGGCTGCGCCCGGATGCGTCGGTCATGCCGGTCTGTCTGTCGATGGACGCGGCGGAAAGGTATTACGAAAGCGTGGGCCGGACATGGGAACGCGCGGCCTATATCAAGGCGCGGGTCTGTGCGGGGGATCAGGCGGCCGGGGCGCGGTTCCTGCATACCCTGCGCCCCTTTGTCTGGCGCAAGCATCTGGATTTCGCGGCGATTCAGGATGCCCATGACATGCGGCTAAAAATCCGCGATCACAAGGGGCTGGGCGGGCCGGTCACGCTGGCAGGGCATGACATGAAACTGGGGCGCGGCGGCATCCGCGAGATTGAATTTTTCACCCAGACCCGCCAGTTGATCGCCGGCGGGCGCGATCCAGCGCTGCGTCTGCGCGGGACGGGCGAGGGGTTGCATGCGCTGGCGGGGGCGGGCTGGATCGGGGCGGATGTGGCCGCGACATTGCTGGATCATTACCGCCACCACCGCGAGGTTGAACACCGCGTGCAGATGTTCGCCGATGCGCAGACCCATCATCTGCCGCAGGATGCGGCGGGGTTCGACCGGCTGGCCGCCATCATGGGGCGCGATGTCGCGGAATTGCGCCACGACCTGACCCGCCGCCTAGCCGATGTGCATGATCTGACCGAAGGGTTCTTTGCCCCCGATGCCAAACCGAAACCCCAGATCACTTGGGGGCAGGAGTTTGTGGCCCGCTGGCAAGGGTATCCCGCACTGCGATCCCCCCGCGCGACCGAGATTTTCGACCGGCTGATCCCCCAGATCATGGCCAGCCTGCAAGAGGCCGCGCGCCCGGACGAAGCACTGGCGCAATTTGACGGTTTTCTGGCGGGGCTGCCTGCCGGTGTGCAATTGTTTTCGCTGTTCGAGGCCAATCCGCAACTGACCCGGCTGATCGTGGATATCGCGGCAACGGCACCCGCGCTGGCGCAGTATCTGTCGCGCAATGCCGCGGTGCTGGATGCGGTGATCGGCGGCGCCTTCTTTGACCCATGGCCCGGCATGGCCGCGCTGCGCGATCAATTGGGCGCGGTGCTGGCCACCCATCCCGATTACGAAAGCCAGCTGATCGCGGCGCGCACATGGGCGCGCGAATGGCATTTCCGTATCGGGGTGCATCATCTGCGCGGGCTGATCGACGCTGTCGGCAGCGGCGCGCAATATGCCGATCTGGCCGAGGCGGTGATTGCCGCGCTCTGGCCGGTGATCGTGGCGGAATTCGCGCGCAAACACGGTGCCCCGCCGGGGCGGGGCGGGGCGGTTGTGGCGATGGGATCGCTGGGCGCGGCGCGGCTGAACGCGGGGTCCGATCTTGACCTGATCGTGATCTATGACCCTGCGGGGGTTGAAACCTCTGACGGGCCGCGTCCTTTGGCGACGCGGGCCTATTTCGCGCGGCTGACGCAGGCCCTGATCACCGCGCTGGCCGTGCCGATGGCGGCCGGGCGGCTATACGAGGTGGATATGCGGCTGCGCCCCTCGGGGCGGCAAGGGCCGGTGGCCACATCCTTGGATGCTTTTGTTGACTACCAGAACAAGGACGCCTGGACTTGGGAACATCTGGCGCTGACCCGCGCGCGCCCGATCACCGGTGATGCCGGGCTTTGCGCCGCGATCGAGGCGTTTCGCCGCGATCTGTTGGTGCGCAAAGGGCAGGGGGCGACGGTGGTCGCCGATGTGGCCGAAATGCGCGCGCGGCTGGCACAGGCCAAGGGCCCGGGCGAGGCTTGGGATGCCAAGACCGGGCCGGGCCGGTTGCAGGATATCGAATTATGTGCGCAGACCGCGGCGCTGATCGCGGGCAGTCCTGCGCGTGATGTGGATACGCAATTGCACGCCGGTGTTGCCGCGGGCTGGCTGGATGCGGCGGATGCGCAGGCCCTGCGTGATGCCGCACAGCTGTTATGGAAACTGCAGGCGGCCGTCAGGCTCTTGACAGGGGGCGGGCTTGACCCGAATGATCTGGGTGAAGGGGCGCGCCGGATGATCCTGCGTGAAACCGACACCCAAGGGTTGGACGCGCTGCTGGCGCAGATGACCCGTTTGCATAAGGCCGCGGATGTCATCATCACCCGCCGCCTGGAAGGAACCGGATGAAGGGTGATCTGCATGACACCAAGGCCCTGATCCGCGAAGCATATTGCATCGACGGCATTACCGAGGCCGAGTGTCGGTCGATTTTTCTCGATTGGGTGCTGGGCCTGCCTGACGGGCAAGACATCGGTGTTGCGGTGCACGCGGTGCTGACGCGGCATGCGGATGCGCCAGCGGGTCACCCGATGACCCGCACCTTGCAACTGGCCCTGCCAGCGGCAACCCCGCCGCGCCGGCGTGGCGGGCGCGATGCACGGTTGCGCGCCGATACCTAAGGCAAGCGGTTAAACATCTGGTACCGGCGCCTTGCGCTGCGATGATTTAAAGGGCGGATGCAAGAGCGTGGCACTTGTGCGCCCGATCGCCGCCTCGAGCGGTTGGATTGCCGTTTCGCCCAGCAATGGGGCGGGTCTGTGGCCGGTGGTAAAGCGGCCGGTCAGATCGGTCAGCATTGCCGCCGCGTGATCCAGCCGCGCGCCGCCTGCGCGGGCATCCTGCACCATGGTCGCATTGTGCTGGGTCACCTGATCCAGCTGGGTGATGCCCGTGGTGATGCGCGACAGGGCCGCGGCCTGATCTTGGGTGCTGGCGGCAATGCGCGTGGTCAGGGCGGCGATATCGGTGACCTGCGTGGTGATGTCCGACAGCGCGCTGCCTGCGGTGCCGACCAGCGCCGATCCGCGCGCCACCTGTTGGCCGCTGCGCGCGATCAGGGCGGTGATCTGTTTGGCCGCCTCTGCCGATTTTTGGGCCAAGGTGCGCACTTCGGCGGCGACCACGGCAAAGCCGCGTCCTTCGTCACCGGCGCGCGCAGCCTCGACCCCGGCATTCAGCGCCAGCAGGTTCGTCTGAAAGGCGATATCCTCGATCACGCCGATCACCTGCGACATCTGCTGTGACGACTCGCCGATCTCGGCCATGGCGGCGACGGCCTGCGCCACGACATCGCTGTTGTTGCTGGCCCTTGCGCGCGCGGCGGCGAGGGTGCTGTCCACTGTGTGCGCATCACCGGCGGCGGCCTGCAGGCTTGCTGTCAGCTGGTCCAGCGCGGCACTGGTCTGGTCCAGCACCGCCGCCTGCTTTTCGGTGCGCTGTGACAAGGCCGCGGTGGCCGATGTCGCCTGGCGGGTTTGCGCAGCGATCAGCCCGGCGGGGCCGGCGATGTGCCCGACCAGCCCGCGCAGCTTATCGGTCGCCCTGTTGAAATCCTGACGCAGGCTGTCATGGGCGGGGGCAAAGGGCTGGTCGATCCGAGCGGTCAGATCGCCCGCCGCCACACGGGCCAGTTGCGATTGCAGCGCGTGTTGCGCCGCAGCCGCATTTGCCTGCGCGATCTGTGCGGCGCGGATCGCGGCCAAACCCCGCGCCAGCCGCCCCAACGCATGGTCTGCGTCGCCGCCGGTCACGGCTGTCGCGGTATCGCCCGCCGCCAGCCTGTCGGTTGTGTCCACAAGGGCAGTGATCGCATGGGTGATGCCGCGCGTGGCCAGATATCCGGCCAACAGGGCCAGCAGCACAGTGACCAGACCCAGAATCGGGATGATCCTGCGCATATCCGCCAGCAGGCTGGCGCTGGCGTCATCATGGGCCTGTCCGGTCTGGGCGATCTGGCGGACCAGTGTATCGAGCCGGTCCAGCACCATCTGCCCCAGCGGGGCCAGTACGGTGTTTTCCAGCCTTTCAGCCTGCGTCATACTGGCTGCATAGCGATCGAAATCCGCGATCAGCGCGGGGACAGCGCCCGCGATCCGGGCGATCCGGGTCTGGATATAGGCCCCGCCGCCCGCCTGCGTCAGCGGCGTCATTGCCCTGTCAAAGCCATCCAGCGCGGCCCGCGCCGCGCGCCCGTCATCGCCGTTGCGCGCGGCAAGATAGCTGTCCAGATGCTGCTTGGCGGTGTCGAACGCCTGCGCTGCTGTCTGGGCCGCCTGCACCAGCTGTGGCCGGACAGAGACGCTGACGCTGTTGGTGATGCTGCGCAGGGCGTCCTGCATGTCTTGCGCCTTGTCCTGCAGGGAGATGCCGGGGCTGGTGGCGGCGGCGCGCAGGTCCCTGATCTGGGTAAATGTCGTACCATAGTCCTGCGCCAGCGCCAGTACGGCGTCGATTTCCGTGCGTGCCGCCGTGCCGGGGGCAAAGGCCGCAGGTAGCGCGGGATCAGCGCGCAGCGCAGCAAGACTGTCGGCTACGGCCTGCGCCATGGTGTCGTTCGGGGCCGCGCCATAGGCCCGCGCGGCGCGTTCGGCCGCTTGCATCTGCCAGATTAACCTGTCGGCCGCGGTTTGCTGTGCTGCGATCTGGCCGCTGCTGGCAAAATTGCTGCGCAGCCCGTCCACCGCCAGAAAGGCGGATATCGACAGGCCGATGATCAGCACCGCCAGCACGACAAAGCCGCCGTTGATACGCCACGCGACAGACCACCGAGCCAGCATGAAAAGTCCCTATTCCATTGCGTGCTCTGGATAGGGGGTAATTCCTAACGCAAGGTGAAAATGCGGTCTTATCCGCGCGCGAGTGCTGCTGCCTGTGCGGCCAGTGCGGTGATCCCCGCCCAGTCACCAGCCTGCACCAGGTCTGCAGGGGCCACCCATGACCCGCCCACGCATAATGTGTTGGACAGCGCCAGATAGGCGGGCGCGTTTTGCAGGGTCACGCCGCCGGTGGGGCAGAATTTCACCTGTGGGATCGGCGCGCCGATGGCCTTGAGCGCGGCGGCGCCGCCATTGGCCTCGGCGGGAAAGAATTTTTGCACCGTGTAGCCGCGTTCCAGCAGGCGCATCGCCTCTGACGCGGTCGCCGCACCGGGCAAAAGCGGCAGGTCGTTCGCCTCGCAGGCGTCGAGCAACCGGTCGGTGGCACCCGGGGCGACCCCGAAGGTGGCCCCAGCGGCCTTGGCGTTTTCGACATCTTTCGAGGTCAGCAGCGTGCCTGCCCCCACATGCCCGCCTGCTACCGTTGCCATTTCGCGGATCACGTCGAGCGCGGCGGGCGTGCGCAAGGTGACTTCAAGCGCGGGCAGCCCGCCTGCGACCAGCGCGCGCGCGAGGTCCGCGGCGGTGCTGGCATCCTTGATCACCAGAACCGGGATCACGGGGGTGAGGAGACAGATTTTCATCGCGGCGGCGGAAGCATCCTGAGGGGTCATGTCCAGTCTTTCTGTCAGTATGGCCGGTGGGGCAGTGCTGCCTCCGGCGGGAGTATTTTAGGAAATAAGAAATGGGGGGCGTCAGACGACAACGCCCGCCCCATCGGCGGATGGTCCCACGCTGCGGCGGAAGATTTCGAACAATTCGCGCCCGACGCCGGTGCCATTGCCAGTCAGATCGGCGGTGGCGGGGCTGCGGGTGGCCAGATCCACGTCCAGCACCGCGATCGTGCCTGTGGTGGCGTCAAGCCGGATCATGTCGCCGTCGCGGATCAGGCTGATTGGGCCGCCATCTGCGGCCTCGGGCGAGACATGGATGGCGGAGGGCACTTTGCCAGATGCGCCCGACATCCGCCCGTCGGTGACAAGGGCGACTTTGAAACCACGGTCCTGCAGCACCGCGAGGATCGGGGTCAGGCTGTGCAATTCGGGCATGCCGTTCGATTTCGGCCCTTGAAAGCGCACCACGATCACCGTGTCGCTGGTGAATTCACCGGCTTTGAACGCGTCTTTCACGGATTCCTGGGTGTGGAAGATCCGTGCAGGGGCCTGGATGATATGCCGTTCGGGGGCGACGGCCGATGTCTTGATCACGCCGCGCCCCAGATTGCCGGTGAGCTGGATCAGCCCGCCGGATGTCTGAAACGGGTCGTGGGCGGGCCGCAGGATGCGGTCATTGGCAGAGGTTTTCGGGCCTTGCGTATAGGTCACGCCAGTGGCCGCCAGTTTGGGTTCGCGGGTGTAATGTTCCAGACCCTTGCCTGCGATGGTCACCGTGTCGTCGTGCAACAGCCCTGCATCCAGCAATTGCCCGATCATATAGGCCAGCCCGCCTGCGGCGTGGAAATGGTTCACATCCGCCAGCCCGTTGGGATAGACCTTGGCCATCAGCGGCGTGACGGCGGAAATATCGCTGAAATCCTGCAGATCGAGGATCACACCCGCCGCGCGCGCCATGGCGGGCAGGTGGATGACAAGATTGGTGGAGCCGCCTGTCGCCATCAGCCCCACGAGCCCGTTCACGAAGGCCCGTTCATCCAGCACGTCGCTGACCGGCGTATAGGCATTGCCCAGCGCGCTGATCGCCAGTGCGCGTTCGGTTGCGGCCACGGTCAGCGCCTCGCGCAGAGGCGTGCCGGGATTGACGAAAGACGCGCCGGGCATATGCAGGCCCATGAATTCCATCAGCATCTGGTTGGTATTGGCGGTGCCGTAAAAGGTACAGGTGCCCGGCCCGTGATAGCTGGCCATTTCGGCGGCCATCAGCGCGTCGCGCCCGACCTCGCCTGCGGCAAATTGCTGGCGCACCTTGGCCTTTTCGTCATTGGGCAGGCCCGAGACCATCGGCCCCGCAGGCACAAAGACGCCCGGAATATAGCCAAAGGTGGCGGCGGCGATCACCAGACCGGGGACGATCTTGTCGCAGACACCCAGATAGATGGCGGAATCGAACACGTTATGCGACAGGCCCACACCGGCGGCCAGCGCGATCACATCGCGTGAAAACAGTGACAATTCCATGCCGGTCTGGCCCTGCGTGACGCCGTCGCACATCGCAGGCACGCCGCCTGCAACCTGCGCTGTGCCACCGGCGGCGCGGGCGGCGGCGCGGATCTTGTCGGGGTAGGTCTCGAACGGCTGATGCGCGGACAGCATGTCGTTATAGGCGGTGATGATCCCGATATTGCCGGCCGTGGTGGCGGTCAGCGCGGCCTTGTCATCGCCCATCGCGGCATAGGCATGGGCCTGATTGCCGCAGGTCAGATGCGCCCGGCGCGGCCCTTCGGCGGCGGCGCGCGCCATCGTGTCCAGATAGCGGCGGCGTGGCCCTTCGGACCTTGCGCGGATACGGTCGGTGACGGCGGCGATGGTCGGGTGTAGCGGCATCTTGGTCCTCGGCTTTTTGACACTGGCTGTCTAACAGATTGTGTTAGCGCTAACAAGGGTATGGCCCGTGCCGCGTCCAAATTTCCCAAGGCTGGTATTTCTTGTCGTTGCATTGCGAGGGCATTTTTTGTACGAAATCGCTGTTGCTGCCTGTGTTGAGATGAAAGAGTAGTCATGTTTCAGAGATTTTTGAGTGTATTGGCGTTGCTCGGTGCGTTTGCGGCCTGCGCCCCTGCCGGCACGGTTCAAGGTGATCCCCGTCAGGACATCGCGCGCGATTACCGGCTTGCCGGGGTCAATTTTAGTGCTTTGGCCGACCTGACCATATCCGAAGAAAATAGCATCTATCCACAGGCTGACATCGTCTGGCATGGCGATGCGCCGGGTGACCGGATCGCGCAGATCGCTGCGATGTTCCAAGAAGCGGCGGCGCGCAATATCGTCGCCACCAGGGCTGGCGACCGGCCGGTGGCTTTGGACATCACGCTGGTCAGGTTCCATGGCGTGACCCGCCGTGCGGAATTTTCGACCGGCGGCGTTCACCACATCGTCTTTGATCTGACGGTGCGCGATGCTGATGTCGGCACTGTGATCGAGCCGAAGCGGCGCGTGGTTGCAAATCTTGAGGCTTGGGGCGGCAATATCAATGCCCAGCTCGACGCACAGGGCGCCACCCAAAAGGTCCGCGTGACCGATTTCCTGACGTCGGTATTAGCTGACCAATTGCGCTGAGGCTGCGTTCGGGTCTTTTCATGGACAATGCCCTTCGCTAGTGACAGCGAATGACACAACATGATGCATCCGACCGCGCCATAGTGCGCCTCATCCCCAAAGCCGAGGCGCGGGCGATCCGCCACGGCTATCCTTGGGTTTACGCCAATGAACTGGTGACCGACCGGCGCACCCGCGGCCTGCCTGCGGGCAGTATCGCGCTGCTGGAAGATGCCAACCGCACCCCGATGGGTGTCGTCGCGGTGAACCCTGCGTCCAAGATCATCTGCCGGATGCTGGACCAGAACCCCGAGGCGGTGATTGATCAGGCCTGGTTTGCGGCGAAAATCAGCCGTGCGCTGGCGCATCGGGCGCGGCTGTATCCCGACCCGTTCTACCGGCTGATCCATGCCGAGGCTGACGGTCTGCCCGGCGTCATTATCGACCGTTTCGGCGATATCGCGGTGGTGCAGCCCAATGCGGCCTGGGCCGATGTATTGATTGCGCCGCTGGTCGCGGCTTTGCAGGATGTCACCGGCGTCACCACTGTCATCATGAACGGCACCGGCCGGACCCGCACGCTGGAAGGGCTGGATGAACGGATGGATGTGCTGGCAGGCAATGCTCCCACAGCGCCCGTTGCGGTGCCAATGAATGGCGCGATCTATCTGGCCGATATCATGGGCGGGCAGAAAACCGGCCTGTTCTTTGACCAGCGGCCCAACCATGCCTTTGCCGCAGGGCTTTCGCAGGGTGCACGGGTGCTGGATGTCTTTGCGCATGTCGGCGGCTTCGGGCTTGCCGCACTGGCGCAGGGGGCAGCATCGGTGCTGGCGGTGGATGGATCTGCGCCTGCGCTGGATCTGGCCGAACAGGGCGCCGCCGCGATGGGCGTGGCCGAAAGGTTCAGCACGCGCAAAGGCGATGCTTTCGACGTGCTGACCGCCTTGGCCGAGGAATGCGCGCAATTCGATGTGGTGATTTGCGATCCACCTGCCTTTGCGCCGGGAAAAGCCGCACTCGAGGCCGGATTGCGCGCCTATGAACGGGTGGCGCGTCTGGCGGCCCCACTTGTGGCCCCCGATGGCTATCTGGCGCTCTGTTCGTGTTCGCATGCGGTGGATCTGACCAAATTCCGCAATGCATCGGCGCGCGGGATCGGGCGGGCAGGGCGGCGCGGGCAGATCATCCATTCCGGTTCCGCCGGGCCCGACCATCCGCTGATGCCGCATCTGGCCGAAAGCGGCTATCTCAAGGCCGTGTTCTTCCGGCTATGAAGGTGCTGATCGACGCCTGTGTGCTCTATCCCACGGTGATGCGGGAAATGGTGCTGGGCTGCGCGGCACAGGGGCTGTTCGCGCCGCGCTGGTCGGCGCGGGTGCTGGAGGAATGGGCGCGTGCCGCAGGAAAGCTTGGCGCGGCCGAAGAGGTCTGGGCGCGGGGCGAAATCGCCACGCTAGGCGCGCAGTTCCCCGACGCGATGATCCGCTATGATGCGGGCATCGAACGGCGGTTCTGGCTGCCCGATACCGGCGATATCCACGTTCTGGCCGCGGCCGTCGCAGGGTCTTGTGACGCGATCCTGACGATGAATGCCAAGGATTTCCCGCGCAACATTCTGGACGACGAAGGTCTGCAACGGCTGGACCCCGACACTTTCCTGCTGGATCTGTGGCAGATTGCGCCGCAGCCCGTGCAGGCCGTGGCAGATGGCGTGCTGGCCGAGGCGCAGCGCCTGTCAGGTCAGGACTGGACCCTGCGCGCGCTGCTGAAAAAGGCGCGTCTGCCACGCTTGGGCAAGGCGCTGACCGCGCGCTAGGGCGCCTGCCATTTCGCTTCATACGCCTCGATCGCGGCGATGCGTTGCGGGGTCTTGGGATGGCTCAGCATCCAGGCGGGAGTCGCGGCCCCATGCGCGCCGGTCAGCGTTTCCAGCTTGGCAAACAGCGATTTCTGCGGGCCGGTGCCGATCCCTGCCTTGACCAGCAAGGCCGAAGCATAGGCATCCGCCTCGAATTCGTCATCGCGCGACAGGCGCGCGGCCAAAAGACTGATCAGCGCGCCAGCAATCCACGGCCCGATGCCCGGCAAAAACCGGTTAAAGATCATCGCCAGTGCGGTGCGCATCGCATTCTGGCTGGAAAAGTCGATCATCCGGCGGCGCGAATGGCCCAAGGCGACATGACCCAATTCATGCGCGATGACGCTGGCCATCTCCTCGGATGTGACCTCGCCCGCGCGATATTTGTTGAAAAATCCCCGCGTGATGAAAATCCGCCCGTCAGGGGCGGCCAGCCCGTTGACCTGCGGGATCTCGTAGATATGCACGCGGATCCGGTCGATCCCCAGCGCTGTGGCCATCCGGTCCATCAGCACTTTTAAAATCGGATCGGCCAGCTCGGTCGATTTGTCGTCCAGCTCGCGCGCAGTCCGCCAGACGGAAAAGCGAAACATCGCGTATCCGTAAACCAGCGCAAGGATGACCGGTAAAAATTTCATCATGATCCCGATATGGGGCGCGCGGCCCGGCTTGCCAATGGCCCGCTTTGTCGCGCCCGGCTTCTTATTTCCAAAAATACTCCCGTGCGGCGCGCCAAAAGTTTCTTACCCCGCCAGCGCCTTCATACCGCGGTTGATCCCGTCCAGCGTCATCGGCACCATGCGGTCGGCGCCAAAAATGTCGCGGATCATCCCGATCGACTGGGTATAGGGCCATTGGCGTTCCTCGACCGGATTGATCCAGAGCGTATCGCGCCACTGGTCGCGCGCGCGGGCCAGCCAGACGGCACCGGCCTCGGCATTCATATGCTCATTGGCCCCGCCCGGATAGGCGATCTCATAGGGCGACATGCTGGCGTCACCCACAAAAATGCATTTGTAATCAGATCCATAGGTGTGCAGAACATCCCAAGTCGGCGTCTGCGCATCCCAGCGGCGGCGATTGTCTTTCCACACCCCTTCGTAAAGACAGTTGTGGAAATAGAAATGCTGGAAATGCTTGAATTCTGATTTGGCGGCGCTGAACAATTCCTCGGCCACCTTGATATGCGGGTCCATCGACCCGCCGATGTCCAGAAACAACAGCACCTTGACCGCATTGCGCCGTTCGGGGCGGGTTTTGACATCCAGATAGCCATGCTCCGCCGTCGCGCGGATCGTGCCGGGCAGGTCCAGCTCCTCTGCCGCGCCATCGCGCGCCCAGCGGCGCAGGCGTTTGAGCGCCACCTTGATATTGCGTGTCCCAAGCGCGACGCTGTCGTCCAGATTGCGAAATTCGCGCTTGTCCCAGACCTTGACCGCGCGCTGGTGGCGGCTGGCGTCCTGCCCGATCCGCACGCCTTCGGGGTTATAACCATAGGCGCCGAATGGCGATGTGCCTGCCGTGCCGATCCATTTTGACCCGCCCTGATGGCGGCCCTCCTGTTCGGCCAGCCGCTGCTTGAGCGTCTCCATCAATTTGTCAAACCCGCCAAGGGCTGCGATCTCGGCCTTTTCATCCGCGCTCAGGTGTTTTTCGGCCAGTTTTTCCAACCAGTCGGCGGGGATGTCGATGGCGTTTAGCACGGCCTCGGCGGGGATCGTCTCTAGCCCTGCGAAACTTGTGGCGAAGGCGCGGTCGAACCGGTCAAGGTGGCGTTCATCCTTGACCATCACGGTGCGGGCCAGAAAATAGAACGCCGCGACATCATAGGTCGCAAGGCCCGCTTTCATGCCTTCCAGAAACGACAGGAATTCGCGCAGGCTGACCGGCAGTCCGGCTTTGCGCAGATTGTCGAAAAACGGCAGAAACATCAGGTCACAGCAGGCTGCGTTCGACGAAGATCAGCACGAACAACCCGACCAGCCCCAGCGCGATCCCAAAGGCCGCGCCCCATTGCAGCATGTCAAGCGGCTTGCCGCCGTTCGCCTTGGCGCGCCAAGCGCCGATGGCGGCCCCGATCAGCAGCCCGGACAGTGGATAGATCATCGTGACACCTTTCTATGGGTTCAGCTTGGCAGGCGTGACAGGCTGGCGATTTCATTAAGCCGTTCAATCACCGTATCCCTGTCGCCGAACCCGTATAACCCCCATCCCAGACTGTCCAGCCGAAGCGCCATCGCGGCCTCGGGCTGGCCTTGCAGGTCCAAAGCCTCGGCGCGCAACATCATCAACACGGCCATCAGGGCTGCGTTTTCGTGCCGGCGCGCCACGGTGATGGCAGGGCCGGTCAGGGCCAGTATCGCCTCTGGATCGCGCGCGATCAAGGCAAAGGCGGCCTGCTGTTGCGCCACATGGGCGGCGTGGATCCGCAGGTTCGGATCGCCCGCATAGGCACGGGTCGCGGCATTGAATGCGCCCAAGGCCAGTGACGGGTCGGTCCCGATCTGCAGCCGGCCGAAAACATATTGGGCAAACCCGGCGCGCGCGCCGGTCCAGCCGCGCGCCTGACCGATGGCCACCGCCTGTGCCGCCGCCTGTTGGCGGACCCCACGCGATGCGGTGCCGCCCAAGGCTGTGATGATCGCCTGCGTCCAGTCGCGGGTCGTGGGCGCGGCGATCGGTGCCGCGCCGCCCGCGCCCGCAGGGTTGATCCGCGCCAGAATCTCCGGCACCTGCGCCATCACCTCTGCTTGGGTCATGCCGCTGCGCAATGCGGGCGCATAGGTGACGCGCAGGATCAGCATGTCGAAACCGGTCAGGACGGCATGCATATTGTCATCGTTGAACACGGAGTCGGGCAGGTGATACAGGTCATTCAGCGGCCCCAGCGCCTGTGCCAGTTCCTCGTGCAGACAATCGCGCATTTCTTGCGGGGTGGCATCATCGGGAATGAATACGGCCGCCCGGTCGCGGACCTGCAATGTGGTCCAGTCGATCAGCGGGCTTTGGCGGTTGCGGCGCAATGCGGCCCAGTCGCGCACCCGCGGCACCACGAAACAGGCCGCACCGGGGGCGGCCCTTTGCAACTGGCGTGGCGGCACCAGCTCGATCCGGATCGCCGCATCGCCGCCCGCGATCTGGCGGATATCAATCCCCGCCTCGGCGCGCAGCCGCACCAGCAGACCGTCAAGATCAGCCACCAGATGCGCGGGGGCAGGGCCGTTGAACGCCACCGTGACCGGCCCTTCAAAACGGGTGAACACGGGGATCGGTCGCCCGCTTTCAAGCTGAAAGCTCAGATCGGAAAAATCCCGCGCGATCTGTGCATTCGGGCGGCGCGCGGGGCCGGGGCTGGCGGCGGCAAAGCTGCGCATCGCTGGAAAATCCAAGCGGACCGGCGCAAACCCGTCAGGCCCCGCCACGCGCAGTTGTGGCGTGCAGGCGGTCAACACAAGCACGCCAAAAAGCCAGAGATATTTCATGATTGGCAGGGCAGATGGCGCGCTCCTCATGCGCTCGGTCGGGCGCCGAAAGACCGGATCAGCCTGCCGCGTGATCACCTTTTGCCACGCGCCATAAAGGCCAACCTTTCGAACAGATGTACATCCTGTTCATTTTTCAACAATGCGCCATGCAGGCGCGGCAGCGCATCGGCCCCGTCACGGCGCAGATCTTCGGGGGTCAGATCCTCGGCCAACAGCAGCTTCAGCCAATCCAGCACTTCGGAGGTAGACGGTTTCTTTTTCAGCCCCGGCGTGTCGCGGATGTCATAAAATTGGGTCAGCGCCGTGGTCAGCAAGGCATCCTTGATCTGTGGATGATGCACCGCCACGATCTGGCGCAGAATCTCGATGTCGGGAAACCGGATATAATGAAAGAAACAGCGCCGCAAAAAGGCGTCGGGCAGTTCCTTTTCATTGTTGGATGTGATGATCGCGATGGGGCGGTGGATCGCGCGTATGGTCTCGCCGGTCTCGTAGACATGGAATTCCATCCGGTCGAGTTCTTGTAACAGGTCATTGGGAAATTCGATATCGGCCTTGTCCACCTCGTCGATCAGCAGCACCACGCGGCCCGGGGCGGCAAAGGCCTGCCACAGCTTGCCGCGCTTGATGTAATTGGCAACATCATTGACCCGCGCATCACCCAGCTGGCTGTCGCGCAACCGGCTGACGGCGTCATATTCATACAGGCCCTGCTGCGCCTTGGTGGTGGATTTGATGTGCCATTCGATCATCGGCAGGCCAAGCGCTGCACTGACCTGTCGGGCCAGTTCGGTCTTGCCAGTGCCGGGCTCGCCCTTGACCAGCAGCGGGCGTTCCAGCGTGACGGCGGCATTGACCGCCATCTTCAGATCCTCGGTCGCGATATAGCTGTCGGTGCCGGTGAACTGCATGATCTTTACCCTTTGATTTCTGCGCAAGTTAGCAGGTCTACGACGATCGGCAACACCCGCCCCGCAGATCAATTCAGGGGGTGACACGGCAAGGCCAAAAGGGTACACGGCGCTTGAATTGGGACCGTTGCTGCATGACCTGTGGTCGCGTCACCCGATCGCCAGACAAGGAAAATGCGATGAAAGCCGAAGTGTTTCTTTCGAACGATTATCGTCCGGCCGATGACGAACCTTTCATGAACGAACGCCAGACCGAATATTTCCGCCGCAAGTTGCTGGATTGGAAGGCGGAGATCCTCGAAGACAGCCGCGACACCGTGGCGGGGATGAAAGACCAGACCCGCAATATCCCCGATGTGGCCGACCGCGCCTCTGAAGAAACCGACAGGTCCATCGAGTTGCGCACCCGCGACCGCCAGCGCAAGCTGGTCAGCAAGATCGACGCGGCCCTGCGCCGGATCGACGACGGTGAATACGGCTATTGCGAAATCACCGGCGAGCCGATTTCGCTCAAGCGGCTGGATGCGCGGCCCATCGCCACGATGAGCCTTGAAGCGCAGGAACGCCACGAACGGCGTGAAAAAGTCCACCGCGACGATTGATGTGGGGGCCAATGCCGGACGCAGCATTGCCATCATTGGCGGCGGGATCGGCGGGCTGACCGCGGCCTTGGCCTTTGCACGCCAAGGTGCAACGGTCACCGTCCACGAACAGGCCCGCGCGATTGCAGAGGTGGGCGCAGGCCTGCAAATCACCCCTAATGGCGCGCGCGCGCTTGCGGCACTTGGGCTGGCGGATGCGCTGGACCAGTGCGGTCTGCGCGCTGCGGCCGTCCAGCTGGTGGATGCGCTGACAGGGCACGCAATCGCGCGGTTCGACCTGACCCGCCAGACCCCGCCTTACCGCTTTGTGCATCGCGCCGATCTGATCGGCCTGCTGGCGCGGGCCTGCGCCGCTGCGGGCGTGCGCATCGCGCTGAACGCGCGGATCGCGGATGTGACAGCGGGCGGTTTATCCGGTGCAGATCTGACGATTGGCGCCGATGGGCTGCATTCGGTGATCCGGCCTGTGCTGAACAAGGCCGCCGCCCCGTTTTTCACCGGACAGGTGGCTTGGCGCGCGATCATTCCCGCAACTGATATGCCACCCCTCGCGCAAATCTGGATGGCCCCGGGGCGGCATATGGTGACCTATCCTTTACCGGACAACCGGCTGAATATCGTCGCTGTGCAGGAGCGTGACACTTGGGCCGCCGAAGGCTGGCACCATGATGATGACCCTACCAACCTGCGCGCGGCTTTCGCCGATTGCGCCGCACCGTTGCAGGATCTGCTGGCGCAGGTCGACACCTGCCATCTTTGGGGCCTGTTCCGGCACAAGGTGGCGGACCATTGGCACAACGACCGGATCGCGCTGCTGGGTGACGCCGCCCATCCGACGCTGCCGTTTCTGGCGCAAGGCGCTAATCTCGCGATCGAAGATGCCTTTGCCCTCGCACAGATCACCGATGCGCAGCACAATCTGGCGCAGGCGCTGCACGCCTACCAATCCGCCCGCCGCCCGCGCGTCAGCCGCGCCATCGCCGCCGCCAATGCCAATGCGCGCAATTATCACCTGTCGGGGATGCCACGGCATGTGGCGCATATCGGGCTGAAAACGCTTGGTAAAATCGCGCCCGACGCCTTTATCAATCGCCTTGGCTGGCTTTATGACCACGACGTGACAACTTCATCTGTTTAAAAATATCCTCGCCGAAGGCCACAAGCCCTGTCAGGGGCGCAGTTCCACCCAGACCGGCACATGATCCGACGGTTTGTCGCGGGCACGCAGGTCTTTTTCAATCCACGCCCCCGCCAGCAGATCCGCGCATTGCGGGGTCAACAGGAAATGGTCGATGCGAATACCGTTGTTTTTCTCCCAGGCCCCCGCCTGATAATCCCAGAACGAATAATGCCCCGCACCGGGCTCCAGCGTGCGGAACGCCTCAGTGAAACCAAGGTTCAGGATACGGCGATAGGCGGCACGGCTTTCGGGGCGGAATAGGGCATCCTCGCGCCAGACGTCGGGCCTTGCGGCATCCGCCCCTTGCGGGATGATATTGTAATCCCCCGCCATCAGCGCGGGCATCTCCTCGGCCAGCAGGGCGCGGGCGCGCGCCAGCAACCTGTCCATCCATGCGAGCTTATAGTCAAACTTCGGCCCCGGTGCGGGGTTGCCGTTGGGCAGGTAAAGCCCGCAAATCCGCACCGCGACATCGCCCACGACCGTCGCCTCGATCCAGCGGGCCTGTTCGTCGGTATCATCACCAGGCAGGCCGCGGGTCACATCCTCCAGCGGCAGTTTCGACAGGATCGCCACCCCGTTGAACCCCTTTTGCCCGTGGGTTTCCACGGTATAGCCGCGATCCTCGATCATCTGGCGGGGAAAGCCGTCATCGACCGATTTGATCTCTTGCAGGATCGCCACGTCGGGTGCGCTGTCGTCCAGCCAGTCGCACAGGGTTTCGATCCGCGCCTTGACGCCGTTGATGTTGAATGTCGCGATCTTCATCACATCGCAAACGATGTGCCGCAGCCACAGGACGAGGATGCATTGGGATTGTTGATCACGAACCGCGCGCCGATCAATTCTTCGGAGAAATCAATCACCGCATCGGTCAGGAACGGCAGGGATATGGCGTCGATCACCACGGTTTCGCCTTTGTCCGACAGGATCAGATCGTCGTCCTTGGGCTCGTCCAGGTCGATTTCATATTGAAACCCCGAACAGCCGCCGCCTTCGACCGCGATGCGCAGCGCTTTGCCTTGCGCGGCAGCGCCGATTTCCGCCAGCCGTTCAAAAGCACGCGGCGTGACTTGGGGAGGAAGCGTAAGCATTGCATCGCCTTTCGGATTGTTCAGCTTTGACATATAGGCATGTCAGGCAAACCCGACAACAGGCAAACAAATGACAGCGCCCTATGCGACCGATCCGGCCAATCCACGCGGCAGGCTATATGCGGAAGAAGAAAGCACCTTTCGCTCGCCCTTTCAGCGCGACCGCGACCGGATCATCCATGCCTCGGCCTTTCGGCGGCTGAAACATAAAACGCAGGTCTTTATCGAACATGAAGGCGATTATTTCCGCACCCGCTTGACCCATTCGATCGAGGTGGCACAGGTCGCCCGCACCATCGCCGCGACGCTGGGGCTGAATGTCGAACTGACCGAGGCTGTGGCGCTGGCGCATGACCTTGGCCACACGCCCTTCGGCCATACCGGCGAGGAGGCGTTGGATGCGCTGACGCAGCCTTACGGCGGGTTTGATCACAATGCGCAGGCGCTGCGGATCGTCACCGATCTGGAACGGCATTATGCCGAATGGGACGGGCTGAACCTGACATGGGAAACGCTGGAAGGGATCGCCAAACACAACGGGCCGGTTTTGGGCGACATCCCCTATGCGCTGGCCGCCTATAATGTGCGCCATGATCTGGAACTGCACACCCATGCCAGTGCCGAGGCGCAGGTTGCAGCTTTGTCCGACGATATTGCCTATAATAACCATGACTTGCACGACGGGTTGCGCGCGGAATTGTTCAGCACCGATGATCTGGCCGCCCTGCCGATCCTGCGCGATTGTTTCGCGCGGGTCGATGCGAAATACCCCGGCTTGAATTATTACCGGCGCCGGCACGAGGCGTTGCGCCGGTTCTTTGGTGTGCTGGTCGAGGATGTGATCGCCGTCAGCCGGCGTAATCTGGCCGATCTGAACCCCACGACGGTGCATGATATCCGCCACGCGGGGCGCATGGTGATCCAGTTTTCGCCCGACCTGTGGACCGATCTCAAAGTGATCCGGCAATTCCTGTTCGACCGGATGTACCGCGCGCCTGCGGTGGTCGAAATGCGGGTGGTGGTGACCAAGATGGTCAATGAATTGTTCCCGTTCTTCATGGACAATCCGGACGAGTTGCCCAAGCAATGGCGCAAGGATGTGGCCGATGCGCAGGGCCGCACCGCGCTGGCGCGGATCGTGGCGGATTACATTGCAGGCATGACCGACCGTTTTGCCATTCAGGAACACAAACGCCTGATCGGCGGCGAAACCATCCCGCCCGGTGTGATCGACGGGAATTGACGCGGGCGGCGGGGGTGATACACCTGCCGGATCAAAAATGGACCGATAAAATGAACCTTTTCGCTGATGTGCGGGGCCGTGTGCTGGCCTGTCTTGACCAGATGGTTGCCGATGGCGCCTTGCCACCGGGGCTGGCGATGGAGGCCGTCGCGGTTGAACCGCCCCGCGATGCCGCGCATGGCGATATGGCGACGAATGCCGCGATGGTGCTGGCCAAACCCGCGGGGATGAACCCGCGCGCGATTGCCGAGGCACTGGCCGCAAAGCTTGCCGCTGATCCGATGATCGCCAGCGCCGATGTCGCCGGGCCGGGGTTTTTGAACATGCATCTGGTGCCTGCCGCCTGGCAGGGCATCGTCAAATCGGCGCTGTCGGATCAAGGGTTTGGCCGGTCCACATTGGGGCAGGGGCAGCGGATGCTGGTCGAATATGTCAGCGCCAACCCCACCGGACCGCTGCATGTCGGCCACACACGCGGTGCGGTGTTCGGCGATGCGCTGGCCAGCCTGCTGGATTACGCGGGCTATGACGTCACCCGCGAATATTACATCAATGATGGCGGCGCGCAGGTCGATGTCCTCGCGCGGTCGGTCTATCTGCGCTATGTCGAGGCGCATGACCTGACCGTGGACTGGCCCGAAGGGTCCTATCCCGGTGATTACCTGATCCCCGTGGGCGAGGCGCTGAAGGAGAAGGTCGGATCCGAGTACTTGGACCAAAGCGAAGATGTCTGGCTGGACGATGTCCGCCTGTTTGCCACTGATGCGATGATGGCGCTGATCCGCACCGATCTGGCGCAGCTGGGCATCGAGATGGATAGTTTCTATTCCGAAAAATCATTGTACGGCAGTGGCTTGATTGAGAAAGCGATTGCAGAGCTTGATGCCAAGGGCCTGATCTATCAAGGCGTGTTGGAAGCCCCCAAGGGCAAGACGCCCGAAGATTGGGAACCGCGCGAACAGACCCTGTTCAGATCCACCGCCCATGGCGATGACGTGGACCGGCCGGTGCAGAAATCGGATGGTGCCTGGACCTATTTCGCGCCCGATATCGCCTATCATTACGACAAGGTGCAACGCGGCTATGACGCGCTGATCGACGTGTTCGGGGCCGATCATGGCGGTTATGTCAAACGGATGAAGGCCGCCGTGGCGGCGCTGTCGGATGGCCGCGTGCCGCTGGATATCAAGCTGACGCAGCTGGTGAAATTGTACCAGAACGGCGCGCCGTTCAAGATGTCGAAACGGGCGGGGACATTCATCACCCTGCGCGATGTGGTGGACGAGGTTGGCCCTGACGTGACCCGTTTTCACATGCTGACGCGCAAGAATGACGCGCCTTTGGATTTCGATTTCGCCAAGGTGTTGGAACAATCCAAGGATAACCCTGTCTTTTATGTCCAATATGCCCATGCGCGGGTCAATTCGGTGTTGCGCAAGGCGCAGGATGCCGATGTTGTCGTTGATGATGCCACGCTGGCGGCGGTCGATCTGTCCGGTCTGACCCACGAGGCCGAGCTGGCCGTTGCGCGCAAGATTGCCGAATGGCCGCGTCTGGTGGAAATCGCGGCCAAGGGCCATGAACCCCACAGGATCGCGTTTTATCTGTATGATCTGGCGTCGGATTTCCACGCTTTGTGGAACCGTGGCAATGACGATGCGTCCCTGCGGTTCCTGCAAATGGGTGATTCTAATACAACACAAGCGAAAATTGCGCTGATCCGGGCTGTTGCGATTGTTATTTCGCACGGTTTGGGTATTCTAGGTGTCACACCGGCAGAGGAAATGCGCTAACGCAGCCCGCCGGTCAAGGCAGAGCAGGCGACCCGACAAGCCGAAAATGGCGCGGGCAGTGAGGCAGTGATGGCGATTTACGAGCAGGGGCTTGCCCCGCAATCGGGCAGTGGACCTGCGCAACCGTGGATGAATGCCACGGGCGCGCTGGTGTCCTTGTCCTTGATTTTCGGCATTGGCTATTGGGGCTATCAGCTGATCATGCGCGATGTCACGGGTATTCCCGTGGTCCGCGCCATGGAAGGCGATATGCGCGTGCTGCCCGATGATCCCGGTGGCGATATCGCGCGCCATGTCGGCCTGTCCGTCAATGAGCTGGTCGCCATGGGCGAGGCGGCAGCGCCCGAGGACCGGCTTGTGCTGGCCCCGCGCATGCCGGGCCTTGCGCGCGAAGACCTCGAAGCCCTGCCAATGGCTGCTGTTGATGACATGGGCGAGGAAATCATCCAGCCTGTGGCCTTGTTGCCCGATGCCGCCACCATCGCCGAGCCTGCCCAGACCATGGGCACCACGGTCGAGGATGTTCTGGCCATGGTCGCCGAGATCACCGAGGCTGACGCCATCGCCGATGTCGCCGCGATGGACCGTGTGCCTGCCACTGTGCCGGGTGTTGCGGTATCGCTGCGCCCGATCCTGCGGCCTGCATCGCTGCGCGCGGCACCTTCTGCCCCCGCGCCCGCCGCCGCCGCTGCGCCTGCCAGCACATCCGATGTTCCCGTGACCACCGCCAGTTTCGCCACCGGCACCGATCTGGTGCAATTGGGCGCGTTTTCGTCCCCTTCCTTGGCGGCCGAAGAATGGGCGCGGCTGGAATCCCGTTTTGGCGCGCTGATGAACGGGCGCGACCGCGTCGTGCAGGTCAGCACCCAAAGCAGTGGCACTTGGTACCGGTTGCGCGCCAGCGGCTTTGCTGACCGCGACGATGCCCGCCGGTTCTGCGCCGCCCTGCAGGCCGAAGGGGCCGAATGTATCGCGGTTGTGGTCAATTAGGTGACGCAGACCGCGGCGATTTTCGGGCCAGCCGCGGTGGACATCACGCCATGGGAACGCGGGTTTTTCCGTGATGCGGACCCGTTCGGCTTTATCCTTTTCGCGCGCAATATCGACAGCCCCGACCAGCTGCGCCGCCTGACCGGCGATCTGCGTGACGTGGTGGGCCGCGCAGCCCCGATCCTGATTGATCAGGAAGGCGGGCGGGTGCAGCGGATGCGCAGCCCCCATTGGCGCGACTACCTGCCCGCGCTGGACCAGATGGCCCGCGCTGCTGACCCCCTTCGTGCGCAATGGCTGCGCTACCGGCTGATCGCGCATGATTTGCTGTCTGTCGGCATCGACGTCAATTGCGCGCCTTTGGCCGATCTGGCCGAGGATGCGACACATCCGTTTCTGCAAAACCGCCTTTACGGCCGCGATGTGCCAACAGTCGTTGCCGCTGCGCGCGCCTGTGCCGATGGCTTGCTCGCAGGCGGTGTGCTGCCGGTGCTCAAACATATTCCCGGTCACGGGCGCGCACAGGCCGACAGCCATCTGGCCCTGCCGCGCGTCAGCGCCAGCGTCGATGATCTGACTGCCCATGATTTCGCGCCATTCGCGGCATTGCGCGATCTGCCCTTGGGGATGACCGCGCATATCGTGTTTGACGCGCTCGACCCCGACCGGCCTGCGACGACTTCGCCGGTGATGATGCAGGTGATCCGCGACCAGATCGGGTTTGACGGCCTGCTGATGACCGATGATCTGTCGATGCAGGCGCTGGCGGGGTCGGTGACCGACCGGACCCATGCCGCCATCGCCGCGGGCTGTGACCTGATCCTGCATTGCAACGGTGATAAGCACGAGATGACCGCCGTGGCACAGGCCGCCGGTGCCATGTCGGCGCGGGCAGTGATCCGCGCCAATCGCGCGCTTGCCCTGCGCAAGACACCCGAAACGATTGACATCACCGCATTAGAGGCCGAATTTGAAACGCTGATGGCGTGAGGTCCGATGCAGCCCGATGAATTTGAGCAAGATACCGACCGTATCAGCGCCCGCGTTGCCGCCGAGGCGCTGATCGTCGATGTCGGTGCGTTCGAGGGACCGCTCGATTTGCTTTTGACCCTGTCGCGCACCCAAAAGGTCGATCTGCGCCAAATATCGATTCTGGCGCTGGCGCAGCAATATCTGGCCTTTGTCGATCAGGCCAAGGCATTGCGGCTGGAACTGGCCGCCGATTACCTTGTCATGGCGGCCTGGCTCGCCTTTCTGAAATCCCGCCTGCTGCTGCCGCCCGACCCGCGCGAGGCGGGACCATCGGGCGAGGAACTGGCCGCGCATCTGGCGTTCCAGCTGGAACGGCTGGCCGCGATGCGCGAGGCGGCGGCGCAATTGATGGCGCGCGACCAGTTGGGCCGCGATTTTTTCGCGCGTGGCATCACCGAGGACGTGCAGCGCGTGCGCCGCATCAGCTATACCGCGACGCTGCTGGACCTGATGCAGGGTTACGCGCGCATCCGCACGCGTGACGATTTCCGACCCTTCGTGCTGGACCGTGCGCATGTGATGACAATGGAACAGGCGCTGGACCGGATGCGCCATCTGATCGGCTTTGCCGGTGACTGGACCGATATCGTCAGCTATCTGCCTGATGGCTGGGACGCGGACCCGCAACGCAGGCGGTCCACCACGGCGGCGACATTCGCCGCGTCACTGGAACTGGCCAAGGAAGGCCGCATCGAAATCCGGCAAAGCGACAGCTTTGCCCCGATCCAGATACGCAAGAAAGACCCGCGCCATGGCTAAACCGCAAAACGACAGCCTGTTTGATGCGCCCCCCATGGGCGAACAGGAACGCATGGTCGAGGCGATCCTGTTCGCCACCGCAGACCCCGTCACCGTACAAGACCTGATCGGGCGGATGCCGCATGGCTGCGACCCCGCCGAGGCGCTGGCTTACCTACGCAAACGTTACGAAGGGCGCGGCGTCAATGTGGAGCGCATCGGCGATGCCTGGGCGATCCGCACGGCGCCGGACCTTGGCTTTCTGATGCAAAAGGAAATCGTCGAAACGCGCAAATTGTCGCGCGCGGCGATCGAAACGCTCGCCATCGTCGCCTATCACCAGCCCGTCACCCGCGCCGAGATCGAGGAAATCCGCGGCGTCAGCGTCAGCCGTGGCACCATCGACCAGCTGATCGAGATGGAATGGATCAGGCTTGGCCGGCGCAAGATGACACCGGGGCGGCCTGTGACCTTTGTGGTGACGCAAGCTTTCCTTGACCATTTCGGGCTGGAAAACGCCCGCGACCTGCCCGGAATAAAGGAATTGCGCGCCGCAGGGCTGCTGGAAAACCGCCCGCCCCCCGGCACGGTCGCCTTGGGCGAAACCGACGACGACAGCGGCGATGCCGATCAATCAGAGCTGTTTGAGGATTGACGATTCCGCGTTATCGTCAGGCCTGTTTGGTGTGAAAGGCTGTAACGATGACCATGAACCGCTTGATCAATCTGGTGCTCCGGCAGGTGATGAACCGCGGCATCAGCAAAGGGATGCAGATGCTGTCCAAAGGCGACGGGCAGGCGGGCAAACCCGCCTCCGGTGCCGGTCAGGGCAAACAATTGCAACAGGGGATGCGCCTGCTGCGTCGTTTCATGCGCTAGGCTTGAAATGCTTGGACAGCTTCAGCCCCTGTCCTTGATAGTTCGACTGGATCGCCTGCCCGTATAATGCTGCGGGCAGGGCGGCCATATGTTCGTAAACCAGCCGCCCCACGACCTGCCCGTGTTCCAGCACAAACGGTGCCTCGTGACAGCGCACCTCCAACACCCCGCGTGATCCGGCCCCGCCTGCAGCGGCATAGCCGAAACCGGGGTCGAAAAACCCAGCGTAATGCACGCGGAATTCGCCCACCATCGCCAGATAAGGGGCCATTTCGGCGGCCTGCATCGGCGGGATGACAATCGCCTCGCGGCTGACAAGGATGTAAAACGCGCCGGGATCAAGGATGATCCAGCCGGTATCGGTATGCACCTTTTCCCAGAACTCGGCGGGGTCGTAATGGTTCAGCTTGGCCAGATCGATCACGCCGGTATGCGGCTTGGCGCGATAGCCGACCAGATTGCCCGCCTCCGGGCGCAGATCGACGGAAAAGCCCAGACCATCGGAAATCACCGGATCACCCGAAACGATGGGCGTCACGTTATGCAGCGCGCGCAGGTCATCATCCGACATGATGGTCTTGCCCTGGCGGAAAATGATCTGGTTCAGCATCTGGCCGGGCTGGGCCACGACCGAAAACGACCGCGGGCAAATCTCGACATAAAGCGGGCCGTCATAGCCCGCAGGCACGCGGTCGAATTCGACACCATGATCGGTGATGATGCGCGTCAACAGGTCCAGCCGCCCGATCGATGATTTCGCCGAGGCCGCCGCCGTCATCCCCACAGGCAGTGTCAGGCTTTCCATCAAAGGCACCACATAAACGCAGCCTTTTTCCAGCACGGCCCCGCCGGTCAGATCAATCGCATGCATCCGGAAATCCGCCAGCCGTTCGGTCACCGTCCGGCTGCGCCCTGCCAGAAACGACGCGCGCACGCGGAAGGCGGTGGCCCCCAACCGCAGATCAAGCGAGGCAGGCTGCACCTGACCCGCATCAATCGGCGCGCTGGCACGGATGGCCCCCCGCGCGATCAATTCGCGGATCTGATGGTCAGCCAGAACACCGTTTTGCATGAAAATCATCCCCTTGGCCCTTGCAGATACCAAAACGCCCGCTGCGCGGAAACGCAAGCGGGCGATGATCGGCGGTTGGGGAAAACTGTTTCCCCTTTCGCGGCCTTTCGCTTCGCGCAAAGGCGAAAGGTGATGTTTCAGGTCTGTCCTGAAACGCCGTATTGGTCGGGCTAGCAGGACTCGAACCTGCGACCTTCCGTCCCCCAGACGGACGCGCTACCAGGCTGCGCTATAGCCCGACTAGGCGTGTTCATACTGGAATCTGGCGCAGGAACAAGCCCGAAAAGCATCATCTTCCGAGCCTAAATATCCCCGCCGGAGGCCAGAAAACTTTTTGGCGCAACCGCTGTTCAGCCGTGCCGCATCCGGTCGCGGACCGCGTCAAGCCGCGCCAACAAGGGCGCGATCCGGGCGGCCTGTGCGTGCAAGGCCCCCGCGCGCCGCGGCGCGCGCCCGATCAGGCGGGCGGGAACATCGGGCAATTCGCTGGGCGGTGCCGGAAACACGGCAAGGCGGGGCGGGGCGATATCGTCAAAGGGCAGGGCCGTTTGCACAGGCGGTGGGGGGCTTTCCCGCACAAAGGCGGGCTGCGGCGATATGGGGGGCGCGGCCAGTGGCTGCGGCGCAATCTCCGCGATCTGGTCGTGCATCGCATCGTCCGGGTCTGGCAACAGGGTGGTTTGCTCTGGCAGCACATCGTCGAGGTCTGGGACCGCATCGCTTTGGTCGGCCAGCAGCATATCCTCGGGCAGGTCGGCGTCATCCGCCGCGCCCGCCACGCTGGGGCCCAGCGCGGCCACGTATCTCACGCCCTTGTCGCGCAGCAGTTTTTGGGTGCCTTTGATGGTCAGCCCGTCTTCATGCAACAATTGCTTGATGCCGGCCAAAAGATCCATGTCGCTGGGTCGGTAATAGCGCCGGCCACCGGCCCCTTTGACAGGGCGGATCTGGCTGAACTTGGTTTCCCAAAAGCGCAGCACATGGGTCGGCGTATCCAGCCATTCCGCCACTTCGGATATCGTGCGAAAGGCTTCGCGCGCTTTGACCATGGATCAGGACTTGTTACCGGATGCGACGCGATCCTTCATCAGATGCGATGGCCGGAAGGTCAGCACGCGGCGCGGATGGATCGGGACTTCTTCGCCGGTCTTGGGGTTGCGCCCGACGCGGGCGGCCTTGTCGCGCACGGCAAAGGTGCCAAAGGATGAAATCTTGACCGTATCGCCCGCCACCAGCGAATCGGACACATGCGTCAGCACGCTTTCCACCAGATCGGCGCTGTCATTGCGCGACAGGCCCACTTCGTTATGGACAGCTTCAGCCAAGTCCATGCGTGTCAGAGTCTTATCCGCCATAGATCGTTTCCCCGCGATTTCGCACCACATTGGCGCGGGCCAATTTCAGAGTCAATAACAAGGACTTGGAACAGGGTCCGGCAAGGCAGAATCGGCCATGTCCGATCTTACCAGCGCAGCACCACCGACCCCCAGGCCAGACCGCCGCCAATCGCCTCGGTCACGACCAGATCACCGCGCTTGATCTGGCCATTGGCCACGCCAACCGACAGCGCCAGCGGGATTGATGCGGCCGATGTATTGCCATGGTCCTGCACAGTGACGACCACGCGGTCCATGCCGACGCCCAGTTTCTTGGCGGTGGCCTGGATGATGCGGATATTGGCCTGATGCGGCACGACCCAGGTCACGTCATCGGCGGTCAGCCCGACCTTGTGCAGGGCGGTATCGGCGGTCTGGGCCAGTTTTTCGACGGCATGGCGAAACAGCTCGCGGCCTTCCATGCGCACGACGCCGGTCGTCTGGGTCGACACACCACCATCAACGTACAACATATCCCTGTAACGGCCGTCCGAATTCAGATCGACCGACAGGATGCCGCGATCAGCGGTGTTGCCGTCGCCGTCTTCGGCGGACAGGATCAGCGCGCCGGCACCATCGCCGAACAACACGCAGGTGGCCCTGTCGGTCCAATCGAGGATCTTGCTGAAGGTTTCCGCGCCAATCACCATGACGGTATTGGCCTGGCCCGATGTGATCAGCGCGTTGGCGGTTGACATCGCATAGACGAATCCTGCACAAACAGCTTGAATATCAAAGGCATAGCCTGTGGTGTTTCCAATCGCATGTTGCACCATCGTCGCCGTGGACGGAAACGTCAGGTCGGATGTCGATGTTGCCAGAACGATGGCATCAATGTCATCGGCGGAGATCTGGGCCATGGCCAGCGCGGCCTTGGCGGCATGGATCGCAAGGTCGGATGTGGTCTGGCCTTCGGCCGCGAAATGCCGCCTTTCGATCCCGGAACGGGTTTTGATCCATTCGTCGGATGTGTCCAACGTCTTTTCGAACTCGCTGTTGGGAACGATTCTGTCGGGCAGGTAATGCCCGATGCCCCTGACCACTGCGCGCCGTGTCATCGTGTTAATCGCCTGTGTTGTTGCTGCCCGCTTCGGCGGCACTTTCTTGGCCCTGATCTTGGGCAAGTGCGGCGGCGGATGCAACCCGCGCCGCCAGTTTGTCCGAAAAGCCGGTCTGCCCCAGCCGGTAGGCCAGATGCAGCGCGGCGGCGACGCCTGTCGCATCGGCAGAGCCGTGGCTTTTGATCACGGTCTGGTTCAGCCCCAGAAATACGCCGCCATTCACCCGCCGCGGATCAATCCGTTTGCGCAAGCGGCGCAAGGACCCGCGCGCCAGCACTGCGCCCAGCATCGACAAAGGATTGCCCATCATCGCGCCGCGCAACAATTCGCTGATCAGCGTGGCGGTGCCTTCGCCGGTTTTCAGCGCGACATTGCCGGTGAACCCGTCGGTGACGATCACATCCACCTTGTTGGAGGGCAGATCACCGCCTTCGACAAATCCGACATAATCGAACTCGCCCTTGTCGGCGGCGCGCGCGATCAGCTCGTGTGCGACCTTGAGTTCGGCACGGCCTTTGTGTTCCTCGGTCCCGACGTTGAGCAAGCCGACACGCGGGCGCACGATATCCAGCCCGTTGCGCGCATAGGCCGCCCCCATCAGCGCATAGGTCAGCAGATCATCCTGATCGGCTCGGATATCGGCGCCGGCATCCAGCATCACGTTGAACCCCGCAGGATTGCGCGATGGCCACAGACAGGCAATGGCGGGGCGGTTCACGCCCTCGGCCTTGCGCAGGCGCAGCATCGACAAAGCCATCAGACCACCGGTATTGCCGCAGGAAATGCACACCGCCGCCTGACCGTCGCGCACCGCGTCGATGGCCGACCACATGGATGTTTTCTTGCCATGCCGCAGCACATGGCTGGGCTTGTCCGACATCTTGACCACATCGGATGCGTCATGCACCGTCACGCGGGCCGCGATATTGTGGGATGCGACCAAGGCGTCAAGTTCCGCCTTGGGGCCATGCAACAGGGCATGGGCGCCGGGCGTGGCGTTCAGAAACTTTGAAAGGCCCGCAACCACCGTTGCAGGCCCTTTGTCGCCACCCATGGCATCAACAGAAAGCACATTGGCCGATGTCGAGACTGATCCCGTCTGGCGCTGTATCATGCTGTTGTGCCTGTGTGACAGCCGGTGCTGCGTGACAGCTTATGCTGCGTCTTCGTCCAGATCGACCTCGGTCGTGGTGGCGACGACTTCGCGTGTCGCGTAATGGCCGCAGGATGGGCAAACGTGATGCGGACGCTTCATTTCACCGCAGTTGTCACATTCGTTGGGATTGGCAGCGACAAGCGAGTCGTGCGCGCGCCGGTTGTTGCGGCGGGATTTGGAAACTTTATTCTGCTGGACGGCCATGACGGAACCCTATGATAGTCGGGCGCGCGGCCCTGATTTGTGCATCTTGGGGGCGTCTACGCCAATCTGGCAGCCCTGTCGAGACGCAGTGTGAAAGAGGCGGCTTAAATACCGCGATAAACGCCCGGCGCAACCCTTTTTTGCCTGATTTGCCTGGGTCTGCCTGTGGCTGCGCCACAGTTGATGCCTCCGGCGGGGATATTTTTACGACAATGATGGTGAAAGAAGGGCGCTTTAGTCGTCGGTGTCTTTGAGGCTGTCACGCAAGGCACCCAGCCCTGCAAAAGGTCGGGCCGCTTCATCGGTCAGCGGTGTGACGCCTTTTTCGGTATAGACGGTTTGCCCCAATGCGGCCCCCGCGGCGCGTGGATAAAGCGGCAGGGCCAGCGCCAGCGCCTCGGTCAGCACGGCGTAAAGGTCGATCATGTCGGGCAGAGGTTCGGCTGTGTCATCCTCGGGCATTTCAACCTCGGTGCCGGTCAGTTCTGGCAGGTCGGACAGGTATTGGCGCGTCACTGTTTCATCGATCCGGCTGGTGACGGGGTCAAGGGTGACGACGCAATCCTGCACCACGGTCGCGCCCAAATCTGCGCTCAGTACCCAATCCTTGCGGCCTTGCGGGGTCAGCTTGCCTGCAAAGCGCAGTTTCTTGATCCCCACGATCCCGAGCGTATCGGCGATGGCATGGCGTTCATCTGCATCGGGGGTCAGCGCAAAGCTGGTCCCGCGCGACGCGGCAAGATCGGCCAAACGCAAGAGTGACTGTGGCATCTGGGGCAAGGCTGCTTCCATTCTTGATCAGGGGCGGGTGGTGTTGTAGGGGGGATAAAAGGCATCAGATGCCAAAGCAAGGGGCCTGACATGACCATGACCAAACTGCGCGCCAGCCTGCGGGCCCCGGTTTTTGTGCTGGCGGTCGTTGCGGTCACGGCCTGCTCGCCGATGACCCGGTTCCACGGCTTTGCCCCCGATGCGCGCGAATTGGCGCAGGTCCAGGTTGGCCAGACCACGCGGGCCGATGTCGTGACCCTGTTCGGTGCGCCCACATCGGATGGCGGGATGCGCAGCGATACGATCTATTATGTCGCCAGCCAGTTCGACCGCATTGGCCCCTTTGCCCCGCAAGAGGTGGATCGCACGGTCATTGCCGTCCGCTTTGATACTGCCGACCGTGTGCGCAATGTCACCCGCTATACGCTGCAGGACGGGCGCATCGTGCAACTGGACCGCCGTGTCACCGATGACGGGATCGAGGATATCGGCGTGCTGGAACAGCTGCTCGGCTCGTTTGGCCGGATCGATGCGGGCACTTTCCTTGGCGCGGATGACGGCGGGCTTTAATCCGCCGGTTCAAAGCTGAGCGCGACACCGTTCATGCAGTACCGCAGCCCGGTGGGGGCGGGGCCATCGGGAAACACATGGCCCAGATGCGCATCGCAGCGGGCGCAATGCACCTCGGTCCTTGTCATGAAAAACCCCCGGTCTACCGATTCTTCGACCTGTGCGGGGTCGATAGGCTGATAAAACGATGGCCAGCCTGTGCCGCTTTCGAATTTGGCGCCTTGGTCGAACAGGGGCGCGCCACAGCAGATGCACAGATAGGTGCCGTTATCCTTGGGGAAATCGTCATGCGTTCCGGCCCGTTCGGTGCCATGTTTGCGCGTGACCTTATAGGCCAGATCGGACAGCTGTGCGCGCCATTCGGCATCCGTCTTGATGATTTTATCCATGTCATATTCCTTTTTCACCCGTTGGGCATAAGGTAGGGCGCAAGCATCCAAACGCCAAGGCAGGCCATGACAATCGCATTCGAAATCGGCCGGTACCGCACCCGTCTGGCAGCAGGGCCTGCCGATCTGGCCGCCTGTCAGCAGCTGCGCCACGCCTGTTTTTTCGGCCATCCCGGTCTGGACAGCGATTCCTTTGACGCGCGCTGCCGCCATCTGATGATCGAGGATGCAGCCGGCCGGTTGGTCGCCGCCGCGCGGATCATGCTGATCGCACAGGGCGCGGATGTCGCGCAAAGCTATGCCGCGCAGTTTTACGACCTGTCCGGCCTGTCCGCCCAGCACGGCCCGATGCTGGAAATGGGCCGGTTCTGTATTGCCGCCGATGTGCTGGATGCCGATGTCGTGCGCGTGGCCTGGGGCGCGCTGGCGCAGATCGTGGATGACCAGGGCGTGCAGATGATGATCGGCTGCACCAGTTTCACCGGCACCGATCCTGCGCGCTATGGCGCGGGTTTCGCGCGGCTGGCGGCCCAGCATCAAGGTCCCGCGCATCTGCGCCCCGGCGTCAAAGCCCCCGAGACTGTCGCCCTGACCGGGCAGGGTGATGGCACAGCCCCGCTGCCATCGCTGTTGCGATCCTATCTGGCGATGGGTGGCTGGGTCAGCGATCACGCCGTGGTGGACCGGCAGATGAACACGCTGCATGTGTTTACCTGCCTTGATATCGCCGCCGTCCCGCCGGCGCGCGCCCGCGCCCTGCGCGCGGTGATGGGCGCGCGCTGAAACCCCTTGCGCTGGCGCAAGCCACGCAATAGCAGGCGGGCATGGCACGCGCACCCCTTCTCCAGATTTCCGATATCGCCCTGACTTTTGGCGGCGATCCTGTTTTTGCCGACCTGTCGCTGGTGATCCAGCCGGGCGACCGTGTGGCCCTTGTCGGGCGCAACGGATCGGGCAAATCCACCTTGATGAAGGTGATGGCGGGCCTTGTGCTGCCTGACAGCGGCACGCGCGTGGCATCCCCCGGTGTGCAGGTCGGCTATATGGAACAGGACCCGACGATGGAGGGGTTCGCCACTTTGGGGGATTATGCAGCCTCTGGCCTGCCGATTGATGAATCCTACAAAGTCGATATGGTCGCCGAAGGGCTGAAATTCGACCCTGACGGTGCTGTTGCCACCGCATCTGGCGGGGAACGCCGCCGTGCCGCACTGGCCAAGCTGATGGCCGAAGCCCCCGAATTGATGCTGCTGGACGAGCCGACCAACCATCTGGATATCGAGGCCATCGCCTGGCTGGAAAACGAGCTGAAGCAGACCCGTGCCGCCTTTGTGCTGATCAGCCATGACCGTGCGTTTTTGCGCGCGCTGACGCGGGCGACATTGTGGATCGACCGTGGCGCCGTGCGCCGCGCCGAACAGGGGTTCGATGCGTTCGAGGAATGGCGCGACAAGATTTGGGAAGACGAAGACCAGCAGCGCCACAAACTCAACCGCAAGATCAAGGCCGAGGCGCGATGGGCTGTCGAAGGCATCTCTGCCCGACGGACCCGCAACCAGGGCCGTCTGCGGGCGCTGCAGGACCTGCGCGCCGAAAAGGCGGGCCAGATCCGGCGTCAAGGCACGGCAGCGATGGCCTTTGACGGCGGGTCCACATCGGGGCGCAAGGTCGTGGAATGTTTCGGGCTGAGCAAATCCTTCGACGGCAAAAGCATCGTGCAGGGGCTGGACCTGACCGTGCAGCGCGGTGACCGGATCGCCTTTGTCGGACCCAATGGCGTGGGCAAAACCACTTTGATCAAGATGCTCTTGGGGCAGGTTGAACCGGATGCAGGGCAGGTCAAACTGGGCACCAAGCTGGATATCGCGGTCTTTGACCAGTCCCGCGCGGCGCTGAACCCCGATATGACGCTGTGGGAAAATCTGGCCTCTGACCCCGAACTGGGGGTATCGGGCAAATCCGACCAGATCATGGTGCGCGGCACACCCAAACATGTGGTGGGATACCTCAAGGAATTCCTGTTTGACGAGGCACAGGCGCGCGCGCCGGTCCGGTCGCTGTCGGGCGGTGAAAAGGCGCGGCTGTTGCTGGCGCGGCTGATGGCGCGCGAAAGCAACCTGTTGGTGCTGGACGAACCGACCAACGATCTGGATATCGAAACGCTGGATCTTTTGCAGGATATTCTGGGCGATTATGACGGCACGGTCCTGCTGGTCAGCCACGACCGCGATTTTCTGGACCGCGTCGCCACAACGACCATCGCGATGGAAGGCAATGGGCAGGCCGTCGTCTATCCGGGCGGCTGGACGGATTACTGCGACCAGCGCGGCGGCGATTTCACCGAATCAGCAACGGCGACCAAGCCATTGGCAAAAAAGGACAAACCTGCCGAAAAGAAATCAAACGGCGGGCTGTCCTTTACCGAAAAACACCGGCTGGACGCGCTGCCTGGGGTGATCGCCACCCTGACAGCGGAAATCGGCAAGCTCGAAGAATTGCTTGCCGATCCGGCGCTGTTTACAGACAATCCGGTCAAATTCGCCAAGGCCACCGATGCGCTGATCGCGCGCCAGATGCAGCTGTCGGATGCCGAGGACGAATGGCTGGCACTGGAAGAAAAAGCCGCCACCTGATCAGGGCATCCGCAAGGCGCCGTCCAGCCGGATCGTGGTGCCGTTCAGGTAATCGCATTCCACGATGAACCGCGCCAATGCGGCAAATTCCGCCGGATCGCCCAGACGGGCAGGGTAAACCACATCCTTAGCCAGCCCTGCCATCACCTCCTCGCCCAGCGATACCAGCATCGGCGTGCGGAAAATCCCCGGCGCGATGGCGATCACGCGGATCCCACTGCGCCCCAGATCGCGCGCCATGGGCAAGGACAGACCAGCGATGCCCGCCTTGGACGCGGCATAGGCGGCCTGGCCCTTTTGCCCGTCAAAGGCCGCGACCGATGCCGTGTTGATGATCACGCCCCCCCGCGCCATGCGTGCGGCGGCAAGGCGGGCAACATTGAACGTGCCACACAGATTGATGTCGATCATGCGTGCAAAGCTGTCCTGCCGGTGCGGGCCATCGCGGCCCAGCGTCTTTTCGGCCGTGGCGATGCCTGCGCAATTCACCGCGACATTCAGACCCGTGACCTGATCCAGCCCTGCGGCAACGCTGGCCTCATCGGTGACATCGACCTGCGCGAATCCCGCGCCGATCCTTTCGGCAAATTCCGCACCGGCCGGATCGCGATCAAAGATCGTCACCTGCGCGCCTGCGGCCACAAAGGCCTGCGCCGTCGCCGCCCCCAGACCGGATGCGCCGCCCGTCACAATCGCCACTGCTGTTGAAATATCCATGCAGTCCTCCCGTTGTCGCGCAGATTGCCCACGCCCAAGAGAAATGCCAACCCCATCTTCCGAGCCCAAATATCTTCGGGGGGGTCTGGGGGGCCGACAGCCCCCCAGCTTTCTTGACTTAGCCGTCGAAATTCACTTCTTCGGTGATCCGCACAGATACCGGACGGTTCGCGGCCAGTTCGTTCAGATCGACCGTATCTGGCGTGAATTCACCCCAGCTGGATACCAGTTCGGACCGCGCCGCACCTGCCAGCACAGGATATTCGTGGTTGGTTTCCGCATAGATCGCCTGTGCGGCGGGCGAGACCAGGAATTCCATCAACTGCACGGCTTCGTCACGGTTGGGGGCCGATTGCGTCATCGCCACGCCCGACACGTTCACATGGGTACCACCATCCTCAAAAGTTGGAAAAATGATGCGCACGGAATTGGCCCATGCCTGCTGTTCGGGATCGGCCAACATGCCGCCCATGTAATAGGTATTGCCAAGGCTGATGTCGCATTCACCGGCCCAGATCGCGCGGACCTGCGCGCGGTCGTTGCCTTCGGGCTTGCGGGCCAGATTTTCGCGCAGGCCAGCGGCCCAGTCGCGCGCGCCGTCTTCGCCTTTATGCGCGATCACGGCGGACAAAAGCGCAAGGCTGTAATTGTTCAGGCCGGAACGCGAACAGATACGACCAGCCCATTTGTCACTGGTCAGGTCTTCGTAGGTGGTGACTTCGCCATCGGCCACGCGGTCTTTCGAGGCGTAGATAATCCGCGCGCGGGTGGTCAGGCCGAACCACAGGTTTTCGTCCGAGCGCAATTGCGCAGGGATCGCCGCGTTCAGCACATCGCTTTCCACCGCCTGCACGACACCGGCATCGACGATCTGCTTGAGGTTGGCGATATCGACCGTCATCACCAGATCGGCGGGCGAACGCGCGCCTTCGGCGGTCAGACGTTCGACCAGACCGTCATCAATATAGGACAGGTTCACGGCAATGCCGGTTTCGGCGGTGAACGCATCCATGACCGGCTGGATCAGTCCAGGTTCACGGGTGGTGTAGATATTGACATCGGCGATGGCAGGCCCGGCGATGGCGGCACAGGTGCTGGCCAAAAGGATGTTGCGCAGGTTCATGGGAAAGCTCCTTGGTTGAACTGGCGCCTGTAAACCCGACTCTTTTACTTGGGTCAATACCTGAATATTTTAGTCGGACTATTTTCGCCCCTTTTCCAGCGCCTTTTGCGCGTCCCACAGCGCATCCATTTCGGCAAGGTCGCTGTCGGCAGGCGTTTTGCCGCGCGCGGCCAGTGCGGATTCGATCCCTTTGAAACGGCGGGTGAATTTTTCATTGGTGCCGCGCAAGGCCGCCTCTGGATCGACACCCAGGTGCCGCGCCAGATTGGCCAGCACGAACAACAGATCGCCCATTTCATCGGTAATCTCGGCCTGGGTCATGGTGTCGCGCGCGGCGACCAGCTCGCCTGCTTCCTCGATGATCTTGTCCAGCACATGCGATGTGTCCGGCCAGTCGAATCCGACCCGTGCGGCGCGTTTTTGCAGTTTGACTGCCCGCATCAGGGCAGGCAGCCCCAGCGCCACCCCGTCCAGCACGCCGCCCTGCGCCTTACCGGCCCGTTCGGCGGCCTTTATCTTTTCCCAATCGGCGACCTGCTGGTCGGCGGTTTTGTCGCGGTTCTGATCGCCAAAGACATGCGGATGGCGCGCGACCATCTTGTCGGCGATATTGCGCACCACGGAATCGAAGGTGAAATGCCCGGCCTCGGCCCCGATCTGCGCGTGATAGACGGTTTGCAACAGCAGATCGCCCAATTCGCCCTCCAGATCGGGCCAATCGGCGCGGGCGATGGCATCGGCGACCTCATAGGCTTCTTCGATCGTATAGGGCGCGATCGTGTCGAAATCCTGCACGATATCCCAAGGACAGCCGGTGGCGGGGTCGCGCAACCGGCGCATGATTTCCAAAAGACGCGGCATACCGCCGTCAGGGTCATGGATCAGGGCATCTTGCGCCATTGCAGCCACCTTCAACTTGGGATCAACTGACCCTATTGCCAAGTCAAGGAAAGCACCATCCCATGCCCGTCATCAACCGTATCGCCGATTTCACCGCAGAAATGACAGGCTGGCGCAGGCATCTGCATGCGCATCCCGAATTGCAATTCGATTGCCACCAAACGGCGGCCTTTGTCGCGCAAAAGCTGCGGGATTTCGGGGTGGATGAAATCCATGAAGGCATCGCCACCAGTGGCATTGTCGCCATCATCAACGGGCAGGGCGCGGGGCGCACCATCGGGCTGCGCGCCGATATGGATGCGCTGCCGATGGAGGAGGTGACGGGGCTGGATTACGCATCCACCGTCAAGGGCGCGATGCATGCCTGCGGCCACGACGGGCATACGACCATGTTGCTGGGCGCTGCGAAATATCTGGCCGAGACACGCAATTTTGGGGGCCGTGTCGCGCTGATTTTCCAGCCCGCCGAAGAGGCCGGTGGCGGGGCCGAGGTCATGGTCACTGCAGGCATCCTTGATACGTTCGACGTGGCCGAGGTTTACGCCCTGCACAATGCCCCCGGCACGGCTGTGGGGGCGTTCTATACCACCCCCGGCCCGATCATGGCGGCGGTGGACACGTTCCATATCCATGTGCAGGGGCGCGGTGGCCACGGGGCCATGCCGCATGACACCGCCGATCCGGTGGTTGCTTGCGTGGGTATCGTCAGCGCGATCCAGACCATCGTCAGCCGCAACCATTTCACCTTTGACCAGCTGGTGGTCTCGGTCACGCAGATCCACACTGGCACGGTGGATAATGTGATCCCCGACACGGGCTATATCAACGGCACGGTGCGCACATTCGATCCCGCGGTGCAGGCCATGGTCAGGGACCGTCTGGCGGGGATCGTGGCCGGGCAGGCCGCATCCTATGGCGTCACGGCGACGCTGGATTACGAGATCGGTTATCCCGCCACGGTCAATGATCCCGACAAGACCGCCTTTGCCGCCGCAGTCGCGCGCGAGATTTCATCCGATGTCGTCGCCGATGCCGCGCCTGAAATGGGGGCCGAGGATTTCGCCTATATGCTGAACCAGCGCCCCGGGGCCTATCTGTTCGTCGGCAATGGCGATACGGCGGGGCTGCATCATCCGGGATATGATTTCGATGATGCGCTGTCGCCTGTGGGTGCGTCGTTCTTTGCCCGCGTGGTCGAGCGTGCCTTGCCGGTCGCATGATACCTTTGATGCCTCCGGCGGGAGTATTTTTGGAAATAAGAAGGTGTGAAGAATGGCTTTGGAAGATGCGAAAGGGCAGGTTGATCTGGCCTTTACACGGCAGGACCGGCGCGGGCTGGCGTTCGAGAATGCCTTTGGCGGGGCGGTGTCGTTTTTGCGCCGCGCCTATACCAAGGACCTGACCGGGGTTGATCTGGCGGTGACGGGCGTGCCGTTTGATCAGGCGGTCACGCACAGGCCCGGTGCGCGTTTTGGGCCCCGCGCGATCCGCGAGGCGTCGTGTTTGCAGCCCTATGATCCGCCTTATGGCTGGGACGGGTTTGACCCTTTGTCGGAATTTTCCTTCGTCGATTACGGCGATATGGCCTTTGATTATGCCAATGTGGCGGGCGTGCCGGCGTTGGTCGAGGCGCATATCGCGCGGATATTGGCCGCAGGGGCGGCCAGCGTGACCTTGGGTGGCGATCATTTCATCACCCTGCCGATTTTGCGGGCCCATGCGGCGAAATACGGGCCTTTGTCGGTGATCCAGTTCGATGCGCATTCGGATCTGTGGGTCGATGATGATATGGCGCGGATCGATCATGGCACCTTCATGTACAAGGCGGTCAAGCTGGGGCTGGTCGATCCGGCACGGTCGGTCCAGATCGGCATCCGCACCGAGTGCGATGATTATCTGGGCATGCGCTATATTGATGCGCGCGCCTGCCATGAACGCCGCGCGGCGGATGTCGCCGCCGAGGTGCGCGGGATCGTGGGGGATCATCCGGCCTATGTCACCTTTGACATCGACGCGCTGGACCCTGCCTTTGCGCCCGGCACCGGCACGCCGGTCTGGGGCGGTTTGGCCAGTTGGCAGGCCGCGGCGATTTTGCGCGATCTGGCGGGGATCAATATGGTGGGTGGGGATGTTGTCGAAGTCTCGCCGCCCTATGACACCACCGGGGCCACGGCGATTGCCGGTGCACATGTCGCGATGGAGCTTTGCTGTCTGACGCTATGGAACAAAAGGAAAAAGTGATGTTCTTTTCTGTCTGTACAGGATGCCTGTGCCCTGTGGCCATGGCGCAAAGTGCTGTCCGATGCTGACCCTCTTGGTCCGCGCCTTGGTGGTTCTGGGCATCGTGATCCTTGGGCTGATGGCCTATGTGCGTCTTGCGCCGACCGATGTCGCGCGTTGGCATCAGATCGCCGCGGTTGCATCTGCGGGCGATGTGATGGCCGCTGGCGGGTTCATCGCGGTCCGCCCGATCACCGCCGATGCGGCGCAGGTACTGGCCGCACTGGACGCCATCGCGCGCGCCACGCCGCGCACGCGGGTCATTGCGGGCAGTGTGGCAGAGGGGATGATCACCTATCAGACACGGTCGCTGCTGTGGGGTTTTCCCGATCATACGACCGTTGCCAAGCAGGGCGATCTTTTGGTGATCCATGCCCGTCTGACCTTTGGTCAGTCGGATATGGGGGTTAACCGCGCGCGGGTGCTGGACTGGCTGGACCAGCTTGGCCCCTTGACCGCGACACCTTGATCGGCCAATCGGGGCGCCATGATAGCTGCTGACAAAATCGAACAGATCATCGACCGTTTCCGGTTTCTGGAAGCCAAGATGTCGGATGCCGCCCATGGCGGCGATATCGCGTCCCTTGGGCGTGAATATGCCGAATTGCGCCCCGTGGTGGATACGGTGACCGCCTATAAGGACCTGTTGGCGCAGATCGCTGACACGCAGGCGCTGCTGAAAGACCCCGAAATGCGCGCGCTGGCCGAAGAAGAATTGCCAGAGCTGAAGGCCGCGCTGGCCGCATCCGAACATGCCGTGCAACTGGCGCTGTTGCCCAAGGACGCCGCCGATGCGCGCCCTGCCTTGCTGGAAATCCGCCCCGGCACCGGCGGGGACGAGGCATCGCTTTTTGCCGGCGATCTGCTGCGGATGTATCAACGCTATGCCGAAAACATGGGCTGGCGGTTCGAAATCCTGGAACAGAGCCAGACCGAATTGGGCGGAATCAAGGAAGTTGTGGCGCGTGTCGCGGGCGAAGGCGTCTTTGCCCGGCTGAAATACGAAAGCGGTGTTCACCGTGTCCAGCGCGTGCCCGAAACCGAAAGCGGCGGGCGCATCCATACATCCGCCGCCACCGTCGCCGTGCTGCCCGAGGCGCAGGATGTCGATATCCAGATAAACCCGGGTGACCTGCGTATTGATACGATGCGCGCCAGCGGATCGGGCGGCCAGCATGTCAACACCACCGATTCGGCGGTGCGGATCTTGCATATTCCGACTGGCCTGATCGTGGTCAGCGCCGAGAAATCCCAGCACCGCAACCGCGAGATCGCGATGCAGGTGCTGAAAACGCGGCTGTTCGACCTGGAACGCCAGCGGATTGATGGCGAAAGATCCGCCGACCGCAAGGCGCAGGTGGGCTCTGGCGACAGGTCGGAACGCATCCGCACCTATAATTTTCCCCAAGGGCGGCTGACCGATCACCGGATCAACCTCACACTTTATTCGCTGGGGCAGGTGATGGCGGGCGATCTGGATACGATCATCGACGCGCTGCAATCCGAAGCGCAGGCGGCACTTTTGGCCGAGATGGGCGCGTGAGCGGGTTTTTCGCAGGCGGGCGGTTCTGGGACATAGCGGCGACGGATCGGGCGGTCCTGGATCAGGGTCAGGCACAGCTTGCGGTAGCCGGGGTCGGGGACCCCGGTCACGAATCGCGCCTGATCTGGGCGCATGTGGCGGGGGATAGCGCAGCGTTTGCCGCGCTGGTGGCGCGCCGGGCCGCGCGCGCGCCCCTGTCGCATCTGCTGGGCTACCGCGATTTTTATGACCACCGCTTCATCGTGACGCCTGATGTGCTGGACCCGCGCCCTGACACCGAAGCCATCGTGGCGGCGGCTTTGGCAGACCCTTTCATGCGTGTCCTAGACCTTGGCACCGGATCGGGCTGCATCTTGTTGTCGCTGCTGGCGGCGCGTGCGCAGGCGACAGGGCTGGGGGTTGATCTGTCGGATGCCGCCTTGGCGGTGGCGGCGCGCAACCGCAGCGCGCTTGGGCTGGATCAGCGCGCGACATTGGTCAGGTCCGACTGGTTCGGCGCCGTCACTTGCAGCTTTGATCTGATCGTGTCGAACCCGCCTTATATCGCCGCGGCTGAAATGGCCGGCCTGCAACCCGAGGTCCGCCTGCACGAGCCGCATCTGGCCCTGACCGATGGGGCCGACGGGCTGTCGTGCTACCGGATCATCGCGGCGGGGGCGGGGGCGCATCTGGCACCGGGCGGTCGGCTGATCGTGGAAATCGGTCCGACACAGGCGTCAGCGGTCAGCGCCCTGTTCCGCGCGGCGGGGTTCACCGACCTGCGCGTGATCCCCGATCTGGACGGACGCGACCGCGGAATGACGGGGCGCTGGGGCGCTGCTGCGGCCTGATCGCGGCGCTTGACCGCTAATCTGGGCAGTTGCGGCAATTTTGACTTGTCTTGCCCGGCCTGCCATGCTTAGTGCGGTGTATCGGATGGGTACGAGAGTATTAATCTCTCTCCGATCAGTTGCCAAAACATTCCAAGGCCACCACATCAATGACGCGCCGCTGCGCGATACAGCGCCAGCGCAAGGTCTGCCAAAGGCTCGAAAGCATATCAATGAGATCATCCAAGTCACGGTCGCGGAACAAGAACCGCACGCCACGTCCTTCGGGCGGAAACATCATCAACCGGGTTTTCGAGAGCTCCGGTCCCGATGGCAAGGTGCGCGGCACCCCGCAGCAGATCATTGAAAAATACAACCAGCTGCACCGCGATGCGCAATTGTCCAACGACCGGGTGAATGCGGAAAACTTTGCCCAGCATGCCGAACATTACACCCGTCTTCTGGCCGAAGCGCAGCGCGAGGTTGACCAGCGCCGCGACGAACTCGAAGCACAGAACCGCGAACGGCAGGCCGAACGCGACAAGGAACGCAACGACCGGATGCAGGCGCAGGAACAGGCCGGCAATGACCAGCCCGTCGCCGACCAGCGGCCCGATCCGCGCGAAATCGATGATTTGGGCGCGCAGGATCCTGATTCCGGTCTGGTCGAAACCCCCGAAGAAAAGCCGCAACAGCGCGCGCGCAAACCCCGCGCCCCGCGCAAGCCGCGCCCCGACAACCGCGATGGCGCTGCAACAACGCCCGAAGCCGCCGAATAGGGCCTAGCGCGCGGCTTTCAGGCTGCGCGCCAGCGCACAAAACGCCTCCAGCCCGACCTGTTCGGCGCGCTCTGTTGGCTTGATGCCGACTTCTTGCAAATGATCCTCGATCACGGGGCTGACGGATTTCAATGCGGACCGCAGCATCTTGCGCCGCTGGTTGAATGCGGCAGCCACCACCATGTTCAGCACAGCAGGGTCAGCGGGATAGCGCGGCGCGGGCAGGGCGGTCAGATGGACCACCGCCGAATGCACCTTGGGCGGCGGGCTGAACACCTCTGGCGGCAGGTTCATGACGATTTTCGCATCCGCGCGCCATTGCGCCAGCAGCGCCAGCCGCCCGTAGGCCTTGCCCCCCGGCTGGGCCACGATCCGTTCGGCGACCTCGCGCTGGAACATCAGGGTCAGGCTGTCCCAGAACGGCGGCCAGACCTGCGGCGTTAGCCACCGCACCAGCAATTCTGTCCCGACATTATAGGGCAGGTTGGCCGCCACCTTGATCGGGGCTTGCAGATAGTCCAGCGGATCAATCGCCAGTGCATCGCCCTCGATCACCTGCAAACGGCCCGGACAGGCCGCGGCAATCTCGGCCAGGGCGGGCAGGCAACGGGGGTCTTTTTCAATCGCCAACACACGGCGCGCACCGGACGCCAGCAAGCCGCGCGTCAAACCACCGGGGCCGGGGCCGATTTCCAGAACATCCGCCCCCGCCAGATCCCCCGCCAGCCGCGCGATGCGGGCGGTCAGGTTCAGATCGAGCAGAAAATTCTGGCCCAAAGACTTTTTCGCCGCAAGGTCATGCCGCGCAATCACATCGCGCAGTGGCGGCAGGTCATCAATCCCGCTCATGCCATCTTCCGAGCGCCGTGAATTGCCTTCGGCAAATCACGGTGATCCCCGCCGGAGGCATCAAAGTTTTTCGCCATCCTCTCGGCTTGCCGCAAGGCCGCGATCATTGACGCGGGGTCGGCGATGCCGCGCCCCGCAATGTCAAATGCCGTGCCATGATCAGGCGAGGTGCGGATGAACGGCAGGCCCAGCGTGACATTCACGCCGCCCGCGAAATCAATGGTCTTGATCGGGATCAGGGCCTGATCGTGATACATGCAGATCGCCACGTCATAGCGCGCGCGCGCTGCGGCATGAAACATCGTATCGGCAGAATGGGGGCCGGAAATATCCAAGCCTTCGGCGCGCAAAGCGTCCAGCACGGGAGTGATCATCTCGATCTCCTCGCTACCCATCTTGCCATCCTCGCCCGCATGCGGGTTCAGCCCCGCCACGGCGATGCGGGGGGCCGCAATGCCGAACTGGCGGCGCAGGGCGGCATGGGTGATCAGGATCGTATCGGTCAGCAATGAGGCCGTCAGCGTTTCCGGCACCGCGGCCAGCGGGATGTGGATCGTCGCGGGCACAACGCGCAGCCCCTCGCAGGCCAGCATCATCACCACGCGGTCCACCCCTGCGAGTGCCGCCAGATATTCGGTATGGCCGGGATAGGCGAAACCCGCCCCCGCGATCAGCGCGGCCTTGTGGATCGGCGCGGTACAGATCGCACTGGCCTGACCCGAGCGCACCAGATCCACCCCCGTGGCAATCGCGTCGATCACCCCTTGGGCATGGGTGGGGTTGGGCTGGCCTGCGACAGCGGGGCTGCCGAAATCGCGCGCCAGAACGGCCATCGCATCGGGGGTGATGCCGTTCAGGTCATCCACCACCCGCAAAGGCGTGCCGCTTGGCAGATGGGCGGGATCGCCGATCCAGACCATCGGCAGATCATGGCGCAGCACAGCCCAGGCCTTGGCCGCGACTTCCGGCCCGATCCCTGCCGGTTCGCCGCAGCTGATGGCAACGGGTTTCATCGTGCGACGATCACGGCCTGCGCGCGCAGATCCTCGACCAGCGCATCGGCCAGCGTTGTCAGGCGCTGCCCGCGGATCTGGTTGCGCAATGCGGCCGGGTCGGCCTCGGCCGCACCGGCCGCATTGCGCTGGCACAGCATCAAGAACACCAGCGTCTGGCCATTGTCGCGCGTGAGGTTGGTGGACACTTCATTCGGATCAAGCCGGGCGAGCTCGAGCGCGATATCTTGTGCAATCTCGGCAGGCGGCAGGGCGCGGCGGTCCAGCACCTCGGCGGGCTGGTTGCGCGCGACACCGTAGAGATCATCGCAGGTATCGACATTATTGGCGACATCGCGCGCGATGCGCAGGGCGGCATCACTGCGGCCACCGGCGATGTAATAGGCGGCGTAATCAATGCTGGCGGGGGGGGCAGCGGGGCGCAGAGCCTCGCGCTTGCCACGCATCTGGAACAGCGCGATCCCGTTGGGGATCATGATCGGTTCGGTCACTTCGCCCGTGTCCAGATCAAGGATCAGGCTTTGCAATTGCGGCGGATAATTCGCAATCGGCAACCAATCCAGCTGCCCGCCCTGGTCGCGCGACGGCAGCGCGGACACCTGCCGCGCGGCAGCCTCGAAATCGGCAAAGGACCGCATCTGCGCGATCTGGTCGGCGGCCTGTGCGGCGCGTTCGGCCATTTCTGGCGGGGCGGCGATGATGATTTCGTTCAACAAGACTTCCATCTCGCTGGTGACGCGGCCGATCTGGCCCTGCGCGCGCGCGATATCGGCATCGGTGACGGTGACCTCGCGGTTGAACCGCGCGCGGACATATTCACGCCATGTCACGCCGATACTGACGAAATCGCGCAAAGTGACGGCATCGACGCCGTTTTCCGCCAGCATCGCGTTGAACTGCGCCAGATCCATATCGGCACGGCCCGCGAATTCATCCAGTGCAGCCGTAATCGCCTCGGGCGGCACGCTCAGCCCGACGCGGTCGGTTTCCTGCTGCTTGAGCCGGTCCGCGATAAGCGCGTCACGCGCGGCCTGCGCGATATCGCCACGGGTGCCAAACACCTCGAGTAGGCGAATGCGCTGGGTCAGTTCATATTGCGTGATGACGCGTTCGTTCACCGTGATCGCGGGGGCGAACTGGTTCTGCGCGGCGGCAGGGTAGCCAAAGCCGAGCGCCAGCGCCAGAACGGCTGTCCAAGTCGAAAATGCACGCATGCGGTCCTCTTTTCTTGTCATTGCCGGCATTGGGCGGCGGGGCCTTTGGCGGACCGGCCGGCGGAAAACCCCGCCAATGACCCGACTAGCCCAAAAGTGGTGGTCGGATCAACACTAGTGGATGCCGTGTACCGGCGCGAGGCGGAAACCGCGAGGGTCACACATTCGTTTTGCCAAGTGAAACCCAAGCCCGCCTGCACCGGCCGGTCAGCCGCCACGTTATAGCGCGCATCCGCCGACATCCGCAGCGTCTCGGTCAGCTGGTAACCGCTATCCAGCGTCCATTCCGAAATCGTGTCGAACCGGTTTTCCGCCTGATCCCGTCCCTGCCAGATATAGGTCGCCCCGACGGCAAACCGTTCGTTGCTCCAGCGGGCGCGGCCATCGGTGCGGGTGGTTTCGATATCGTCGTCAAACAGCCCGCGCAATTCGATCAGCAACCCGCCTGCTGTCGTATATTGCCCCGAGACCAGCCAATCCGAATCCGTCCCGTCCAGACCGGAGGAGGGCGTGAAATCCGGTTGCGTGCGGTTGCGAAACACCCGCCCGAAGGTCAGCGACGACGCGCCGCCCGCCGGTCCGACCCGTGTCCATGTCAGCCCTGCGGCCAATTGGGTGCCGGTTTCGACCGCGTCCTGCCCGGTGAAACGGCTGCGGTCGAACAGATTGGTGGGGTCAAATTCGCTGCGGGTGCTGTCCTCGTTGGGGGGGGATGCGCCATGGACCTCGGCCCAGCTGAGCGTCAGCGTGGGTTCGATCAGATGCCGCACCGTACCCTGCCGCGCCAGTGGCCAGCGCAAAGTGACCAAGCCGCTGGGCACAAGGCGCAGATCGGTGCCGGGATAGGCGCTGTCGTCGCGCACCTGATAGATATCGCCGCGCAGGCCGGTCTGTGCCGTGGCCACAAACCCGCCCGGCAGAATCCAGTCGCGCCGCCAATCCGCGCGCCCGCCCGTGCGGGTCACATCACGCCCCGCGCTGCCATCGGTGGTATCGGGGCGATAGGCCGTATCAATGCTGGTCGCATAGCTGAGGACGCCACCAAAACCGGGCAGCATCCGGGATTCGCGCCGCACCTCTCCGATGACCGGCGGCAGCGATGCGTTGGTTTCAACCTCGCGCAGGGTCTGGAAATAGCTGAACCGCAATTCGTTCAGGCTGGTGTCGGTGACGCGCACAAGGCTCAGCCCGCTTTCCAGCCGGTCCTTGTCGTCATAATCGTAATCCAGCAGATAGGCTTTGTCAGACACGGTTTCGACGTTGAATTGCAGCTGGTAATTGTCGGGCAGGCGGAACGTGCCATTGGCGAACAGATAGGACCGCAGGTCGTCTTGTAACGTGTCATCGCTGACAGCGCCGCGCAGCGCCAGCGATCCGCTGGCAAAGGCGCGCCGCAGGTCCAGTTCCAGCGTCCGCGTCTGCGCCGAGACATAGGGCGACAGCGTGACATCGGCATGATCGCCCAGCGTGATGAAATAGGGCAGCTTGATCCCGGTGCCCAATTGGCTGGTGCTGCGCTGGCGCGGGATCAAGAACCCTGTCGCGCGGTCCTGTGTCGGATCAGGCAGGCGCATCGCGGGCAGCCAGAACAAGGGCAGGCCGCGCACAAGGAAGGTCGCGTTTTCGAAATACAGCTGCTGTTCCACCGTGTCATGCGTTACCTTTTCAGCGCGGATTTCCCACAAAGGCGCGCGGGTGCCGCAGACCCGGCAGGATGACGCCGTGCTGCGATAAAGTTGCAGATACCGCCCGTCGCGCCGGTCGATCTGGTTGGCGGCCAATTGCAATTGCTGGTCCAGCACGATCCGCGCGCCCAGCAGGATACCGTTTTCCAGCCGTGGGTCCAGATCGCCACTGTCAGCGGTCAGCACATCGCCCGCCGCATCCTGCAATGTGATCGGGCCGGTGATGATCAGCCGGTCGGCGCTGCGGTCATAGATGATCTGGCTGGCGCGCAGCCGGGTGCCGTCGAAAAACGCCACGACATTGCCGCTGGCGATCAGCCGGTCATCGGCGGACAGCGTGACACTATCCGCCACCAGCGTCGCCACGTTCTGTGCGCGCGCCAGCTGCGGCAGCAGCAGGATCAGGATCAGGGCCAACCAACGCATCAGCCGTCCTCGTTATGCAGCAAGATGCCCAGCGACAGCGCCATCGCCGCCAGCGGTGGCGCCCAGGCGGCCAGGGCTGCGGGCAATTGCCCGTTCTCGCCCAGCACTTGGGCAAAATTGCGGATGAAATAGATCACAAAGGCCAGCACGATGGCTGTCATCACCGCCAGCCCGGTGCGGGTGCCGCGCTGGTGGCGGATCGTGAAACTGGCCCCGATCATCACCATCGCCATCAGGAAAACGGGCTGCGCGATTTCGCTATGCAGCCAGACCAGATGCCGCTGCGCGGAAAAACCCGCCTCGCGCAGCCGGTCGATGAAGGCGGGCAATTGCCAGATCGGGATCGACGAGGGCGTGCCGAAACTGTCGCGGATCTGGTCGGGTGTCAGCGTTGACGCGATACGCATTGTGGCCTGTGTGACGGCCCCCGCCTCTGGCGTCAGGGTGCCGCCGAAGGTCCAGACCTTGGCATCGCGCAGCACCCAAGCGCCCTCTGTCAACACCGCCGAGGCGGCATTGACGCGCCGCGCAGGCCCGACATCGGGGGTAAAGGTCAGAAAGGTCACATCGGTCAGCACCGTGCCATCCAGATTGGCCCCCGCCGCGCGGATCACGGTCTGTTCGTCACTGGCGCCTTGGCGCAGCCACAACCCCGACGACCCGATCGACAGGACCGAGGCATTGCCGCGCAAGGCGCCGCCGCGGGCCTCGTATTCCTTGGAGGTGGCCGCCACGATCGGGTTCAGCACCGCCACTGCCACGACCCCGATCAACAGGCCGACCGTCAGCGGGGCGGCCATGGCGCGCAGCGCCGACCGCCCCGCTGCGCGTGTGACCACCAATTCGGACGACCGCGCCAGCCCCAAAAACAGCGCAATCGCCGCAAGGATCATGATCAGCGGCAAAATTTCATAGATCGCGCGCGGAATGTTCAGCAGCGTCAGCGCCAGCAGGTCGCGCAACCTGGCCTCGGCACTGGCATAGCGGCGCGATTGTTCGACCAGATCAAGAAAGACCATGATCAGAAAAAACACCGCCAGCACCCCCAGAAAGGTCATCAGGAACCGGCGCGCGAAATAGCGGTGCAGGATCATGCGGACACCCCCGTCGCGGGGCGGCGCTTGAACAGATAGGGCCTGCCGGCCCAGAACAGCAGAAACCACACGATGACCAACCCGCCGGCACCGGGCAGATAGGTCAGAAACCACAGCCGCGCATCGGCGCGCGCCGCGTTCAGCCCGGCGGTTTCCAGCGCCTTGACCACCACGATCAGCGCAATCGCCGCCACGATCTGCCGCCAGATACCAAACCGGCTATAGCTGCCGACCATCAGCGTGGCAAAACCGATCAGCGCCGCCACCGTGCCCAGCAAGGACTGGCTGAACCTGTCATGCCCGTCCGCGATCATGCGCGCTGCGGAACTGCCGGTTTCAGCGACAAGCGCGGGTGTGGGGTGCAACAGATCCCAAGTGGACAGATGCGATGCGCGCCGTCCGCCCTGTGCCACAGGGGCCAGCAAGCCCCCGACATTGTAGGACAGTTCGGCAAAGCGCGTGGTGAACAGCCGCTGGTCGGCCAGACGCAGGGTCTGGACCATGCCGTCAATCATCACCAGTTGGGTTTCATCCGCTTCGCGCACCAGAAAGGCCCGCGAGGCGGTATAGGTCACCTGGTCCTCGGTGCCGCGGGTATCGGACAAAAACAGGTCGAATAATTCGCCGTCGGGGCTCAGGTCGCGGATGTAGAATGTCACACCTGCGATCGGCTCGGTGAATGTGCCGGGAGTCAGCAGGCGGGCGGTGACATTGCGCGCGATCTCGGTCTGGCGCAGGGCCAGTTGCGCGGCGCTGCGTGGCACCAGAAAATGCATCAGCAAAGACATCAGCAGTGCCACGATCAGCCCGAAATACAGCACCGGCCGCGCGATGCGGAACAGCGAATAGCCCGTCGCCTGCACGACCACCAATTCGCTGTCATTGGTCATCCGGTTGGTCACATAGATCGCGGCGGCAAACGCCGCCAAAGGCAGCGCCAGCCGGATCACCGCAGGCAGCGTCAGCGCGGTGAATTCAATGAACACCCCCGCCGACTGGCCATCCGCGATCAATTGGTCAAACAGCAACACCGCGCGGTTGATTGAATAGACCAGCACCAGCACCAGACCGAAAAATCCGCACAGCATGATCAGCTGGGACAGCATATACCTGTCAAATCGTGCCAAACGCCGGATCCTCTTGCTCTGCCCTTGCGGCAAACTAGCCTAAGCCGGGGCCGGGTTGAACAGCTAACTGGCCTTTGGCGGGCCTGCGGGCTAGGTATCGCTGATCACATCACCCGACAGGAGCCGCCATGCCCATTCCCGCAGAAATCCGATTTACCGATACCGACCTTGACCTGATCGCCACGGCGGCGGGCAAGATCGCCGTTTTCGTGGAGATGGATGGCCGGATGGATACAGCCGGGCGCAAGCTCAACACCCTGACGCGCAAGGCGCTGGACCGGCTGATCCACAGCGACAGGTTCACCAAGATGGCGGCGGGCGATCTGGCGGTGATCGGCTATCCGGCAGGGCTGGCGGCCGAGGCGCTTTGCGTGGTCAAGCTGGCGCGCCGCCCGTCCGTGGCCGAGGCGCGCAAGGCAGGCGCGCAGCTGGCCAAGGCGCAGAACGGGCAGGATCTGACCGTGCTGGCCGGCACATCGCCGCGCGCGGCCGATATCGCGCTGGGGCTGGCGTTGCGCGGCTATCATTTCGACACGCATAAAACCGGCGACAAACCCGCCCCCGGCAAGGTCTGTTTCATGGTCGCCGACCCCGAATCCGTGGCAAAAACCGCAGCCCCGATGGCCGCCGTGGCCGAAGGCGTGTTTTTCACCCGCGATCTGACCAATGAACCTGCCAATGTGCTGACCACCGATGATTTCGCCGCACGGCTGGCGGCGATGCAGGAACTGGGGCTTGATGTCGAGATCCTGGAGGAGCCGGATCTGGTCCGGCTCGGGATGCGCACGCTTTTGGCCGTGGGGCAGGGGTCCGACAGCCCGTCCAAGGTGGTGGTGATGTCGTGGAACGGCGGCAAGGCCGGCGATGCGCCTTTTGCACTGGTGGGCAAGGGCGTGGTGTTCGACACTGGCGGGATCAGCATCAAACCCGCCGCCGGCATGGAAGAAATGACGATGGATATGGGCGGCGCGGGGGTTGTGGCGGGCGTGATGCGTACGCTGGCCCTGCGCAAGGCACGGGCCAATGTCGTGGGCATCGTGGGTCTGGTGGAGAACATGCCATCAGGATCAGCCACGCGGCCGGGCGATGTGGTGCGGTCCATGAAAGGCGACAGTGTCGAGATTATCAACACCGATGCCGAAGGGCGGCTCGTTCTGGCCGATGTGCTGTGGTATGCGCAAGACAGGTTCAAACCCTGCGCGATGATCGATCTTGCCACGCTGACCGGCGCTATTCTGGTTGCTTTGGGGCATGAGAATGCGGGGCTGTTTTCAAATGATGACGCGCTTTGCGCCCAGTTTTTGCGCGCAGCCGAGGCCGAAGGCGAAGGCGCCTGGCGGATGCCCTTGGCCAAACCCTATGACGCGCTGATCAAATCGCAGATCGCGGATATGAAAAACGTGGGTGGGCGGTATGCGGGGTCGATCACGGCGGCGCAATTCCTGCAACGCTTTGTCAAGGATGACGTGCCATGGTGCCATCTGGACATCGCGGGGGTGGCGCATGTCAAATCCGAAACCGCGCTGGCCCCTGCGGGGGCGACCGGCTGGGGCGTCATGGCGCTGAACCGGCTGATCGCGGACAATTACGAGGGCTAGATGGGCGCGGTCTTTTTCTACGAATTGCAAGGCGCGCCGCTGGAAACGACGCTGCCGATTCTGCTGGACAAGGCGCGCGGGCAGGGCTGGCGTGTGCTGGTGCGCGGCACCGACCCCGCGCTGCTGACGCAGCTGGATGCAGCGCTCTGGCAGGGGCCGGTCGATCATTTCTTGCCGCACGGGCTGGCAGGCGGGCCGCATGACGCGGATCAGCCGGTCCTGCTGGGCGATTTGCCCGCGACAGATTTCGCCTGCGTGATGGCGGTGGGTGGTGCGGCGGTGACGGCCGAGGAGGCGGTGCAGCTTGCGCGCGCCTGCATCCTGTTTGACAGCGCCGAAAACGCCAAGGCGCAGGCGCGCCTGCAATGGAAGACCCTGACCGATGAAGGCATCGCCGCGCAATATTGGGCGCAGGAGGGCGGGCGCTGGGTCAAGAAGGCGGAACGTGACGCGCGCAGCGGAGGCTGAAAGGGGCTCTGCCCCTCGCCCCTGACCGGGGCTCACCCCGGAGTATTTTTGGAAATAAGAAGATGTGGATTTTTTCGCATCTTCCGAGCCCAAATATCCCCGCCGGAGGCTTGAAAGTTTTTAAAACGGAAAGCTTGCGTCGAAATCTGCCGGCAGTTGTGGCGCGGGGGCGCAGGTGGTCAGCAGCAAAATCAGGGTCAGCGCGCGGATCATCTTGTCAGCACCATCGTGTCGTCGGAAATCTCGATCCGGTCATAAAGGCCCAGATAGGACATGCCCAGCAGGCTTTCCTCCATATCGCCGCCGTTGACCACGGCCTGCACCGGACCGTCGGTGATGCCGCCCAGCGTCATTTGGTCCAGCAGGACAGGGGCGGTGCGCACCGCGCCATTGGCGGTGATCGCCATGCCCGAATAGGTCAGAGTTGCGGGATCAATGCCCACGCGCCGTGCGTCGCGTTCGGACAGCACGACATGGCTGGCGCCGGTATCGACGATGAACCGCACCAGTGTGTTGTTCACGGCGATTTCAACGAAATAATGCCCGCCCGCGCCGCGCGGCATGGCGATGCGGCCTTCCGACAGGGCGGTCTGGCGCGGATTGACGGTCTGGCTGATGTCGCCCCAGAGCCCGTAAGCCCCGATCACCCCGACAAAGATCAGCGCCCAGATCGCGGCCTGTTGCGCCATCCGGCCAAGGTTGTTGCGCCCCGCGACAATGGCGGACGCGCCGATGGCGGCCCCCAGCAGCACAAGATAGGTCAGTTGCATGATCTGGTCAGTGGTCATGGCGCATCATATAGGGCTTATCCGCCGATGCCAAAGCCCCGCAGCCCGTCCAGCACGAATTGCACCGCCAAAGCCGCCAGCAACATGCCCAGCACACGGGTGACGATGTTCAATCCGGTCTTGCCCAAGGCCCGTTCGATGGTGGGGGCGACCAGAAAGGCCAGAAAGGTGATCAGCAGCACCGCCATCAATACGCCTGCAATCGCGCCGAAATCGGCGGCGGAAGTGGCATTTCCCGCCAGCAGGATGATCGTCGTGATCGCGCCCGGCCCCACGATCAAGGGCAGCGCCAGCGGAAAGACTGAAGGATCATCCTGATGTTCGGCCTGGCCTTCGGCGGCATTGTCCGCGCGCCGCGCCTGTCTGCGCTGAAACAGCATATCAAGTGCTGTGAGGAACAAGAGGATTCCGCCCGCAATGCGGAATGCATCCATCGAAATGCCGATAAAGCCCAGCACCGCCTCGCCCACAAACAAGAACAGGATCATCAGCACGCCTGCCACGATACAGGCGCGCACCGCGATGGCGCGGCGTTGTTCGGCGCTCATGCCTTGGGTCAGCGCGATGAACACCGGCACCAGACCGGGCGGGTCCATGATGATGAACATCGTGGTGAAGGCCGCGATCAGGGCGGGCAGTTCGGTCATGCGTTTTGCGCTTTTTCCAGCTTTTCAAGGCTGGCCATCCACATCGCCTCGGCGCGGTTCAGACCGTCCATGACTTCGGCGTATTTCTTGTTCCAGGTGGCGAGTTCACCCGCCTTGGTGTCTTCGTAAAGTGCCGGATCGGCCAGTTTCTTGGCCAGTTTGTCGCGCATGTCGTTGATCTTGGTCACACGCTCTTCGTTCTTGCGCACGTCGGCGCGCAGGGCGAGGATTTCGTCGCGTGTGGGTTTGGGCGCGGCTTTGGCTTTGGGCTTGTCCTTTTCGGCCGGTTTGTCCGGCGTCAAAAGCAGGCGGCGATACGCCTCCAGATCGTCGTCATAGGATGTGACATGGCCATCCTTGACCAGCCACAGCCGGTCGGCGACCATCGACAGCAGATGCATGTCGTGGCTGACAAGGATCACAGCGCCCGAATAGGCGGTCAGCGCCTCGACCAGCGCCTCGCGGCTTTCGATATCAAGGTGGTTGGTCGGTTCGTCCAAAATCAGCAGATGCGGCGCGGGCAGGGTGGCCAAAAGCAGCGACAGACGCGCCTTTTGTCCGCCTGACAGGCGCCCCACCTCGGTTTCGGCCTGATCAGCGCCAAGCCCGAACCCCGCCAGCCGCGCACGTAACCGCGCCTGTCCCTCACTGGCGCGTTCGCGCATCAGGTGTTGCAGCGGGGTTTCATCGACGTAAAGTTCATCGACCTGATGCTGGGCAAAGAACCCGATGCGCAGCTTGTTCGATGTCACCATCTTGCCGCGCGCGACATCAAGCCGCCCTGATAGCATTTTCGACAGGGTCGATTTGCCTTCGCCGTTGCGGCCCAGCAGGGCGATCCGGTCGTCCTGATCGATGCGCAGGTTCAGGTCGTGCAGCACGATTGTGTTGCCATAGCCAACGGCGGCCCCTTCGGTGGCGATGATGGGGGGCGACAATTCTTCGGGTTCGGGAAAGGTGAAAACGGTGCGCGCGGCGTCTTCGGGGGCGCGGATGGTTTCCATCTTTTCCAGCATCTTGACGCGGCTTTGTGCCTGTTTGGCCTTTGACGCCTTGGCCTTGAACCGGTCCACGAAGGCCTGCAGATGCGCGCGCTTGGCATCTTGTTTCTTGGCGGCTGACGCCATCAGCGCGCGTTTTTCCGCGCGCTGTTTGGCGAACATGTCATAGGTGCCGGTGTAGTAGATCAGCCCCTTTTCTTCCAGATGCAGGATGCCGCCGACCGACCGGTTCAAAAGCTCGCGGTCGTGGCTGACGATCAGCACGGTATGGGGGTATTTGACGAGGTAAGCCTCGAGCCAGAGCGCGCCTTCGAGGTCAAGATAGTTGGTCGGTTCGTCCAACAAGAGCAGATCAGGTTCGCTGAACAGCACGGCGGCCAAGGCCACCCGCATCCGCCAGCCACCCGAAAAGGCCGAACAGGGCATTTGTTGTTCTTCATGGGTGAACCCCAGACCTTTGAGGATCGTGGCGGCGCGGGCCTCTGCCGACCAGGCGTCGATATCGGCAAGGCGGGTCTGCACCTCGGCGATGCGCGACGGGTCGGTGGCGGTTTCAGCCTCGGCCAACAGCGCCTCGCGTTCCTGATCGGCGCGCAGCACAGTGTCGATCAACGACACCTCGTTGCCGGGAACCTCTTGGGACACGCCGCCGATTTTCCAGCCTTTGGGAATACTGACGCTGCCGGTGTCCAGCACCATTTCGCCGCGGATGATGCGGAACAGGGTGGTCTTGCCCGACCCGTTGCGCCCCACAAGGCCGACCTTGTGGCCGGTGGGAATGGTGACAGTCGCGTTTTCGACCAGCGTGCGGCCTTCAACGGAATAGGTAAGATCGGAGATTTTCAACATGCGCTTGCCTTGCCTGATCCCAAGGGCCGGGTCAATCGGGGGAAATGATCTATCGCTGCGGATGCGACCCTTTTCATGCCATGGCGCGCATGCTAGGGGGCTGGCAGTTCAACCCAAACCATGAAAGACCCTGAAAAATGGCGATCCAGCGTACATTCTCGATTATCAAACCCGATGCGACCAAGCGCAACCTGACCGGCGCGATTGTTGCCAAATTCGAAGAGGCCGGGCTGCGCATTGTCGCATCCAAGCGGATTCACCTGACACTGGCACAGGCGCAGCAGTTCTACGGCGTCCACAAGGACCGTCCGTTCTTTGGCGAGCTGTGTGAATTCATGATTTCCGAACCTATCGTCGTGCAGGTGCTGGAAGGCGAAGACGCCATTGCCAAGAACCGCGAAGTGATGGGTGCCACCAACCCCGCCGATGCCGCCGCCGGCACGATCCGCAAGGAATTCGCGCTGTCGATTGGTGAAAACTCGGTCCACGGGTCGGATGCGCCGGAAACGGCTGCCGAAGAAATCGCGTTCTTCTTCTCGGGTCTTGAACTCGTCGGATAAGGTGATGTCGGGGTAAACCCCGACCTACGGGCCGTCCGCATCACGCGGGCGGCTTTTTTGTTTTGGCACGACGCCGATCTGGTTCAGGATCTTTTCCAGTTCGCTGTGGCCCGTGTCGCAATACCGTGTTTTCAGCGCATCGAATTGCGCACGTAACGCGTCTTTTTCGGTGCCTTTGCAATCGTTCCACGGCCTGCCTTGCAGCGCCATATGCAGCAAATAATAAGAAATGAAATGCGGCCTTGCGCCGTTTTCCAGCAGCCGCGCATAGGCGTCATCTGCGCCGATGGCCCGCAGGGTTTCTGCATCCAGGATCCCCGCCGCACGCAAAGACGCGCCAAAAGCGGGGCCGATATTGCGGATTGTCTCGAGCGCGGCCATGGTCTGATCCTACCGCGCGCACCGGCGAAATCCAGCGCGATGTCGCGGGGTCAGATGCTTGCGAAATCCGTGAAGACGGGTTTTTGCGGAGCCTGTGGCATCTGGGCCGCCATCTGTGTTTGTGTCTGTGTCGTCTGGCCCATTTGTGCGGGCTGCGGCGTTTGGGCGGGTTGGGAATTGGCCATTTACATGGTCCTTGTTTGCTACTCGATCCCTGCTTTTACGGGCGGAAGGGTGTTTTGCACCATCCCGCCTGACCAAGCGCCACCAAAATGTGACAATTTTGTAACGTCAAGGTTTGCCGCGCTTGGGGCCGGTCATGCCGGCTTTGCCTGCCGGTTTGCGCGGTTTGGCGGCACCGCCGGGCGGGGTGAACCGCTTGGTCGTGTCGGTGGCCGAAGGGCGTGGCTTGCCATCAGGTTTGGCAAAGGACGGCTTGCCAAAAGACGGCTTGGCCGCGCGGGCGAAACCGCCGGGTTTTTTGTCGTCAGACTTGCCTTTCCACGCGGGTTTGCCGTCTGGCTTGGCGTCGGATTTGCCTTTCCAAGCGGGTTTATCGTCGGATTTGCCCTTGTAGGCGGGTTTGCCGTCCGATTTGCCTTTGTAGGCAGGCTTGTCATCCGACTTGGCCTTATAGGGGGGCTTGCTGTCGGATTTGCCTTTCCAAGCGGGTTTGTCGTCGCTTTTGCCTTTATAAGGCGGCTTGTCGGATTTGCCTTTATAGGCGGGTTTGGCGCCATAGGGTACCAGCGCATCGCCGTGATCGCGGCGTTCGGGTTTTTGACCTGGCTTGTGGCGCGGTTTGCGGGCCTGATCGTCGTCTGCGGCACCGGGGATCGGCTGGATCGGGGCGATATCGGCCTGTGCGGATGGCGGTGGCGCATCCTGTCCCTGCGGCGCATGGCGGCGTGGTTTGGGGGTGTCGTAATCGCGCTTGGTTGTGCGCGGGCCGCGGTCACCGATCTGTGGCGCGCCGTCGATGGCGGATAATTTTGCCTGATTTTCCAGCACCATATCGGGGCCGATGGCGGCAAGGAAACCCGCCACTGCCGGTTCGGAGATTTCGACAAAGGTTTCGTCCGGCTGGATGCGGATCGCGCCGATTTCGGTTTTCGTGATGCCACCGGCCTTGCAGATCATCGGCAAGAGCCAGCGCGCCTCGGCCTTGCCGTCGCGGCCCACATCGACGCGGAACCAGCGCGACGGGCCAAAGGATTTGTGGTCGCGCGGCGGGCGGTCGGCATCGCCTTTGCGGTCGGGGGCGGCGGGGCCGTCCTTGTAGTCGCTCAATTCCTCTGGCGCGGATTGTTTGCCTGCGTAAAGGCGCAGATAGGCGGCGGCGATTTTTTCGGGCGCATGTTGCGCCAGCAGGCGCGCGGCGAATTCTTGTTCGCTGTCGGTAAAGGTTTCCGACCAGACCGGATCGGTCAGCAGGCGGTCTTCGTCTTTTGCGGTGACTTCATCGGCGGTGGGTGGCAGCGCCCAGGTCGCCTGCAGCTTGCCCCATGTCAGCAGGTTCTGTGCGCGGCGTTTCATTTTCGCAGGCACGATCATCGCGGAAATGCCCTTGCGACCGGCGCGGCCCGTGCGGCCGGACCGGTGCAGCAGGATTTCGGCATTGGTCGGTAATTCGGCGTGGATCACCAGTTCAAGGTTCGGCAGGTCGATGCCGCGCGCGGCCACATCGGTGGCCACACAGACCCGCGCACGCCCGTCGCGCATCGCTTGCAGCGCATGAGTGCGCTCGGTCTGGCTCAGCTCGCCCGACAGCGCCACGGTGGCGAAACCGCGATTGGCCAGCCGCGTGGTCAGGCGGGTGACCATGGCACGGGTATTGGCAAAAACGATGGCATTGGGGGCATCATAGAACCGCAGCACGTTGATGATGGCCGCGTCGATATCGTGGTTGGCCACGGTCAGGGCGCGGTATTCGATATCGCTGTGCTGGCTTTCCTTGGAGGTCGAGGCCACGCGCACGGCGTTTTTCTGATAGGATTGCGCGAGTTTCGCGATGGCCGCAGGTACGGTGGCAGAAAACATCAAGGTACGGCGGCTGGGCGGGGCTTGGTCGAGGATGAATTCGAGATCTTCGCGGAAACCCAGATCGAGCATCTCGTCAGCTTCGTCCAGAATGACGGCCTTGATATCGGACAGATCAATCGTGTTGCGCATGATATGGTCGCGCAAGCGGCCAGGCGTGGCGACAACGATCTGCGCGCCGCGTTCCAGGCTGCGTTTCTCATCGCGGAAATCCATGCCGCCGACGCAAGACGCCAGTACAGCACCGGTGCCGGCATACAGCCACTGCAATTCGCGTTTGACTTGCAAGGCCAGTTCGCGCGTTGGTGCGATGACCAAGGCCAGCGGGCGGCCTGCGGGGCCGAACAATCCGTCCTCGGGCAGGATGGTCGGGCCGATGGCCAGGCCAAAGCCCACCGTCTTGCCCGATCCGGTCTGTGCCGAGACCAGCAGATCCTGATCGGCAACTGCTGCATCTGTCACCGCCACCTGCACGGGTGTGAGGTCGGTATAGCCTTGGGCGGACAGGGCGGCAGCAAGGGTCGGGATCATCGTCGTCATCAATCGGGTGCTTTCTCGGGCTTTGTAAACCACGCGCCCTACGCCTGCTTGTGCTGTTTGTATAGGGGCCTTGGCAATTTGTTGCCCAGATGGACCGGGGCCAGCCCCGGACCCCGGGATATTTTTACTCCAAAGATGAGGCCCGTGCGGCAAACCAGGCATCGATCCGGTGTGTGAGCGCAGACCAAAGGGCGGGCGCGCCGCGCGCGACCTTTGCCCCGACGCGGGTTTCAAGCTGCGCGTCCGTGACGCCATAGGCTGGCCATGTGCCGCCGCCGGTTTCCAGATTGGCGATCACCGGCTGCACGCGGTCGATGGATTTGGCAAAGATCGCATCGGCGGTTTCTGCTGCTTCGAATTCGTCCCAGAGCGCGCGCAGATCCTGTGCCTGATCGGGCGGCAGCAAGCCAAAGATGCGGCTGGCAGCGGCCTGTTCGATCTGCGCCTGCGCGCCCGTGTCATGCGTGCCGTGGACCGGCATGTCGCCTGCGTCGATTTCCACCAGATCATGGATCAGCAGCATCCGGATCACCCGGTCGATGTTGACATCCGCCTGCGCCTGATCGCCCAGTACCAGCGCGTAAAGCGCGATATGCCAGCTGTGTTCGCCGCTGTTTTCGCGCCGTGACCCGTCGCAAAGCGTGGTGGCGCGCAGCACGGATTTCAGTTTGCACGCCTCGGTCAGAAAGCCGAGCTGCGCTGCGATCCGGTCGGCCGGTGCAGCGCCGTTCTTGTCGAGAGGTGTATCGGCCATCGCCTAGCGCGTGTTTTCGGTGAGCCGCCGCCGGACATAGGTTTTCACCGTGTCGATCATCGGGTCCATATGCGGGTCTTCAAAGAAATGTCCTGCACCGGCGACTTCGTCATGGGTGACGGTGATGCCTTTTTGTTCATGCAGCTTGTTGACCAGATTGACCGTGTCCGGCGGCGGCGCGACCCGGTCGCTGCTGCCGTTGATCACAAGGCCGGAGGCCGGGCAGGGCGCCAGAAAGCTGAAATCATACATATTCGCTGGCGGGCTGACCGAGATGAAGCCGGTGATTTCGGGCCGCCGCATCAAAAGCTGCATCCCGATCCACGCGCCAAAGGAAAACCCCGCGACCCAGCAATGTTTGGCATTGTTGTTCATCGCTTGCAGATAATCCAGCGCCGAGGCCGCATCGGACAATTCGCCCACGCCCTGGTCATATTCGCCCTGGCTGCGCCCGACGCCGCGGAAATTGAACCGCAGCACGGTGAAACCGAGGTTATAGAATGCGTAATGCAGGTTATAAACCACGCGGTTGTTCATTGTGCCGCCGAATTGCGGATGCGGGTGCAGCACGATGGCGATGGGGGCGTCACGGTCCTTTTGCGGATGATAGCGCCCTTCGAGGCGCCCTTCGGGTCCGGGGAAAATGACTTCGGGCATGGCGGTGTTCCGTCGCTGGTTGGGTGGCGACAGCAATCTTGACGAAAACTATCGGGCACCTTAGAAGGATTCTAAACTATGGGATCACCCAAGTCTGGCTCTCGGTGAAGTAATGACGCAGCCGTGCGCCGTCAATGTATTTGCTGGCATGGAACGGGGCGCGCGCGCATGAAGTTGAGCACCAAAGGCCGTTACGCGATGGTTGCGCTGGCCGATCTGGCCCTGCAGCCCGCCGATGCGCTGGTGAATCTGACCGAGATTTCCAAGCGCCAGGATATTTCCTTGCCCTATCTGGAACAATTATTCGTCAAGCTGCGCCGCGCGGGGCTGGTTGATTCCGTGCGCGGTCCGGGCGGTGGGTATCGTCTGTCGCGCCCTGCGTCCGAGATTCGCGTGGTCGAGATTTTGGGCGCGGTGGATGAAACCGTCTCGGCCATGCACAAGGGGGCGGGGGCCTCGGGCGGGGCGTCGGGCAGCCGCGCGCAATCATTGACCAACCGGTTGTGGGAAGGGTTGAGCGCGCATGTCTATGTGTTCCTGCATCAGGCCCGCCTGTCGGATGTCGTGAGTAATTCGCTGGCCCCATGCCCAGCTGTGCCGGCCCTGTTCGAGATCGTCGATGAGGATTGAGCGGTGTCAGGGGGCCAGCCCCCGCCCCGGATGTGATCCGGGGCCCCCCCGGGATATTTTGGCTCGGAAGATGGGATGAGGGTCTATCTGGATCATAATGCCACGACCCCGCTGCGTGCCGAGGCGCGCGTGGCGATGATTGCGGCGATGGATGCGGTGGGCAATCCGTCGAGTGTGCATGCCGAAGGCCGTGCCGCCAAGGCCATCGTAGAGCGTGCGCGCGCCCAGATTGCCGAGGCTGTGGGGGCAGGGACGGCCGATATCGTGTTTCTGTCTGGCGCGACGGAGGCTGCGGCATTGGCGTTGGCCGAACGCGGGTTGCAGGCCGGGATGATCGAACATGATGCGGTCCATGCCTGGGTCGATCCGGCGCTGCCGGTGCTGGCGGGGTGCGTGCAGGTGGCCGATCCGGCGCGCAGCACGGTGCAGCTGGCCAATTCCGAAACGGGGATTTTGCAGGACTTGCCCGCCGGTCTGGCGGTGTCCGACATCACCCAAGCTTTTGGTCGCGTGCCGTTTTCCTATGATTGGGCGGGCGTGCAGATGGTGTTTCTGTCGGCGCATAAATTCGGTGGCCCCAAGGGGGTTGGTGCCTTGATCCTGCCGCGTGGCCATGACCTGAGTGCGCAGATCAAAGGTGGTGGCCAAGAGATGGGCCGCCGGTCCGGCACCGAGAATGTGATCGGCATCGCGGGCATGGGCGCGGCGGCGGCGGCGGCACAGGCCGATCTGGCGGCGGGCCGCTGGGACCAAATCGCCCAGTTTAGAAATATTCTAGAAACGGGCATTGAGGCTGCGGAAAAGAACACTATTTTTCTCGGGAAAGACCTGCCACGTCTTCCCAACACCAGCTGTTTTGTGACATCGGGCTGGAAAGGCGAAACGCAGGTCATGGCGATGGATCTGGCAGGGTTCGCCGTTTCGGCGGGATCGGCCTGTTCGTCGGGCAAGGTGAAACAAAGCCGCGTCTTGCGCGCGCTGGGTCTGGATGACGATGCTGCCGCCTCTGCGCTGCGGGTGTCATTGGGGCTAGAGACAACACAAGATCAGGTTTTGCGCTTCGTGCAGGCCTGGACAGAAAAACGCGCACGTCTACGCGCGGCATGAGGGGAAGAACATGACAGCTTTGGACAAGATCGAAGTAAAAGAAGGCGTCGATCAGGACACGGTCGATGCGGTCACGGCCCTGTCGGGTAATTACAAATACGGCTGGGAAACCGAGATCGAGATGGATTACGCCCCCAAAGGCGTGAACCCCGATATCGTGCGCCTGATTTCATCCAAGAACGAAGAACCCGCATGGATGACCGAATGGCGTCTGCAGGCCCTGACCCGCTGGGAACAGATGACAGAGCCGACCTGGGCGATGGTTAGCTATCCCAAGATCGATTTTCAGGATATCTATTACTATGCCCGCCCCAAAAGCATGGCGGTCAAGCCCAAGTCCCTGGATGATGTCGATCCCAAGCTTCTTGCGACCTATGCCAAGCTGGGTATCCCGCTCAAGGAACAGGCTATTTTGGCCGGTGTCGAAGGTGCCGAGGATATGCCCGCCGAGGGCCGCAAGGTTGCCGTGGATGCGGTGTTTGACAGCGTTTCCGTCGGCACCACTTTTCAGGCGGAACTGAAAAAGGCCGGCGTGATTTTCTGTTCGATTTCCGAGGCGATCCGCGAGCATCCCGAACTGGTCAAGAAATACCTTGGCTCGGTGGTGCCGCAGTCGGACAATTATTATGCCACGCTGAATTCGGCCGTGTTTTCGGATGGATCGTTCGTTTACATCCCGCCCGGCGTGCGCTGCCCGATGGAACTGTCCACCTATTTCCGCATCAATGCCGAAAATACTGGCCAGTTTGAACGCACGCTGATCATTGCGGACAAGGGCAGCTATGTGTCCTATCTTGAGGGCTGCACAGCACCCAAGCGCGATGTCGCGCAATTGCATGCCGCCGTGGTCGAGATCATCATCGAAGAAGACGCCGAGGTGAAATATTCCACCGTGCAGAACTGGTATCCGGGTGATGAAAACGGCAAGGGCGGGATTTACAACTTTGTCACCAAACGCGCCGATTGCCGGGGCGACAGGGCCAAGGTGATGTGGACGCAGGTGGAAACCGGGTCCGCCGTCACATGGAAATACCCCAGCTGCATCCTGCGCGGTGACGACAGCCAGGGCGAATTCTATTCCATCGCCATCGCCAACAACATGCAGCAGGCCGATACCGGCACCAAGATGGTCCATCTGGGCAAGAATACCAAATCGCGGATCGTGTCCAAGGGCATCAGCGCGGGCAAGGCGCAGAACACCTATCGCGGGCTGGTGTCGATGCATCCGCGCGCCAAGAACAGCCGCAACTATACCCAATGCGACAGCCTGTTGATCGGCGATCAATGCGGCGCGCATACCGTGCCTTATATCGAGGTCAAGAATAATTCATCGCGGGTCGAACACGAGGCGACGACATCCAAGGTGGACGATGACCAACTGTTCTATTGCCGCAGCCGTGGCATGGACGAGGAAGAAGCCGTCGCCTTGGTCGTCAACGGGTTCTGCAAAGAAGTGTTGCAGGCCCTGCCGATGGAATTTGCGATGGAAGCACAGGCGCTGGTTGCGATCTCGCTTGAAGGATCGGTCGGCTAAGGCCGCGTGAATAAAGGAATATAATATGCTTGAAATCAACAACCTGCACGCCGAACTTGAATCAGATGCCGAGGTCACGATCCTCAAGGGTCTGACGCTGTCGATCAAACCGGGCGAGGTGCATGCCATCATGGGCCCGAACGGGTCGGGCAAATCGACCCTGTCTTATGTGCTGTCCGGCAAGGATGGCTATTCCGTCACGGCGGGGTCGGCCATGCTCGAAGGTGTGGATTTGCTGGAGATGGAGCCCGAAGAACGCGCCGCAGCCGGCCTGTTTCTGGCGTTTCAATATCCTGTCGAAATCCCCGGTGTCGGCAACATGACCTTTCTGCGCACTGCCGTGAACGCGCAGCGCAAGGCGCGCGGCGAGGAAGAATTGAGTGCTGGGGATTTCCTGAAAGAAGTCCGCGCCAAGGCGAAAGATTTGCAGATCGATGCTGATATGCTCAAGCGTCCGGTCAATGTCGGCTTTTCGGGTGGCGAGAAAAAGCGCAATGAAATCCTGCAGATGGCGATGCTGGAACCGAAAATGTGCATTCTGGATGAAACCGATTCCGGTCTGGATGTCGATGCGATGAAACTGGTGGCTGACGGTGTGAATGCGCTGCGGTCCGAAAACCGGTCGTTTCTGGTGATCACGCATTACCAGCGCCTGCTGGACCATATCAAACCCGATTTCGTGCATATTTTGGCGGATGGCAAGATCATCAAATCGGGCGGGCCGGAACTGGCGCTGCAGGTGGAAAACAACGGCTATGCCGATCTTCTGGCAGGGGCGGCCTGATGGCTTTGGCGAAACTGAAACAGGATGCAACGCTGGCGCGGCTGGCGGGGATCACCTTGCCCGACGGGGCGACCTGGGCCACGGCGGCGCGCAGCGATGCGCTGGCGCGGTTGTCGGCCATGGGCCTGCCCACGCGGCGCGATGAATACTGGCGCTATACCGATCCCGCATCGCTGATTGTGGCGGATGCGCCGCCTGCGGCCTTGTTCGACAATGGCGAAGCGCCGTTGTTCGCGGGCGTGGACCGGATCGCGCTGGTGTTCGTGGACGGTGTGTTCGATGCGGCGCAATCGGATGATCTGGCGGGCGCGGGGATTGAAATCCACCGTCTGGCCGATGTCGCGCAGCGCGATATTCACTGGGCAAAGGATCTCTACGGCACGCTGGAAAGCCGCGGGCAGCATCCGGTGGAACGCCCGCTGGCGGCGCTGAATACCGCGGTTGCCAGCGACGGGATCGTGATCCGCGCGACGGGTCCGGTGCAAAAACCCGTGCATCTGGTCTATCTGCACCAGTCCGAAACATCGGATGTCACATTGCACAACCTTGTCCGGATCGAGGCGGGCGCCAGCCTGACCCTGCTGGAAACCGGCCCCGGTGCGGCGCGCCTGTCCACCTGTCTGGAGGTGGATATCGCAGATGGCGGCCAGTTCCATCATATCCGCGCGCAAGGCAGTGACCACGAACGCCGTGCCGTGACCCATTGTTTCGCGCAATTGGGCGCCGAATCCGTGTTCAAATCCTTTACCCTGACCTTCAACGGGGTGCTGACGCGCAACGAATGCGTGATCGACATGCGTGGCGATGATGCCGTGGCGCATGTGGCGGGGGCTTGCGTCGGTGACGGCGGGGATTTCCACCATGATGACACCGTCTTCGTCACCCATGACGCGCTGCGCGGCGAAAGCCGGCAGGTGTTCAAAAAGGTGCTGCGCAACGGGGCTGTCGGCGTGTTCCAAGGCAAGATTTTGGTCAAACAGGGCGCGCAGAAAACAGATGGCTACCAGATCAGCCAATCCTTGCTGCTGGATGAGGACAGCCAGTTTCTGGCCAAGCCGGAACTGGAAATCTATGCCGATGACGTGGCCTGTTCGCACGGGTCCACCACCGGGGCGATTGACGAGACGGCACTTTTCTATCTGCGTTCGCGCGGTGTTCCGATGGAGGCTGCGCGCAACCTGCTGACGCTGTCTTTCCTTGCCGAAGCCTTGGCTGAAATCGAGGATCAGGCGCTGGCCGCGGAATTGCAGACCCGGCTGGAAGGCTGGCTGGCGCGGCGGGCCTGATGCCAGTCACCAGCGACATCGTGCGGACATGGCGCGCGCCGCGTGCGGTGATGCGCCGCATTTTGGATCAGGGCAGGCGGGAAGATCGGGCAATCGCCTATCTGATGATTGCCTGTTTCCTGATCTTCATCGCGCAATGGCCGCGCCTGTCGCGTCTGGCGGCGGGGTTCGATCTGGCCCCGGGGGCCGAGGTGCCGGCACTGGACCGCTTGATCGCCTATGAATTTGTGGCCTGGCTGATGGTCTGGCCGCTGTTCTTGTATTTTCTGGCCGGTGCCACACATCTGGTGGCAAGGGTTCTGGGCGGCAAAGGCACGATGTTTGGTGCGCGTATCGCCCTCTTCTGGACCATGCTGGCGACCTCGCCTGCGATCCTGCTGCATGGCATGACACGCGGGTTCATCGGACCGGGGATCGAGACCAATATCGTCGGTGCCTTCTGGCTGGCGGCTTTTGCCGTCATCTGGGTGCAATCAATGCGTGAAGCAGAAAGCAGACCATGAATATCACGATGCAATCTGCCACGCGCGCCCTGTGGGGGGCGGTCATTGATCCGGCCACTGCCGCAAGGCAGGCGCTGGACTGGCGGCTTGGCCTTGGCAACATGTGGATGGCGCTTGCGCTGGTCGCGGTGCTGAACGTGCTGATGCTGGCGCTGTTGCAGGCCGCATCGCCGATGCCTGTGATGGCGCAGGGTGGCATGATGCTGACCCCGTTCAGCTATGCGATGATCATCACCATCTTTCTGTTTTTGCTGGTCTATACGATCTATCACGTCGGCCGCATGATGGGCGGGCAGGGCACAGTCGAAGACAGCCTGACCGTGATCGTCCTGTTCCAGTCGATCAGTGTCGCGCTCGTGGCGGTGCAGGTCCTGCTGGTGGTGATCAGCCCGCAGATCGCGTCGATCTTTGGGCTGGTGTCGCTGGCGGTGCTGATCCGCTGCATGGTGAATTTCGTCAATGTGATGCATCGCTTTGACAGCCTTGGCAAATCCTTGGCCACGATGATTTTCGCCGTGATCGGCACTGCGCTGATCGCGGGTATTGTTTTGACAGTTCTGGGCATCGCCCCAACCGGAGGTCAGATATGACCCTAGATATCGCAAAAGTCCGCGCCGATTTTCCGATCCTGTCGCGGCAGGTCAATGGCAAACCACTGGTTTACCTTGATAATGGCGCATCGGCGCAAAAGCCCCAAGTCGTGATCGATGCGGTCACGCGGGCCTATGCCCATGAATATGCCAACGTGCATCGGGGGCTGCATTACCTGTCCAACCTCGCGACCGAGAAATACGAGGCCGTGCGCGGCACTATCGCGCGGTTCCTGAACGCCGCCTCCGAGGACGAGATCATCATGAATTCTGGCACCACCGAGGGGATCAATATGGTCGCCTATGGCTGGGCCATGCCACGGATGGAAGCCGGCGACGAAATCGTGCTGTCGATCATGGAACATCACGCCAATATCGTGCCGTGGCATTTCCTGCGTGAACGTCAGGGCGTTGTGATCAAATGGGTCGATGTCGATACCCGCGGCGATCTGGACCCGCAAAAGGTGATCGACGCCATCGGCCCGAAAACCAAGCTGGTCGCGGTGACCCACATGTCCAACGTGCTGGGCACCGTGGTCGATATCGCCAAGATCACCGCAGGCGCCCATGCCAAGGGCGTGCCGGTGCTGGTGGACGGATCACAGGCTGCCGTGCATATGCCCGTCGATGTGCAGGCTTTGGGCTGTGATTTCTATGCGATCACCGGGCATAAATTATATGGCCCGTCAGGGTCCGGCGCGATCTATGTCCGCCGCGACCGGATGGCCGAAATGCGCCCTTTCATGGGTGGCGGCGACATGATCCGCGAAGTCTCGCGCGATACGGTCACATGGAACGACCCGCCGATGATGTTCGAGGCGGGCACACCCGGCATCGTGCAGATGATCGGGCTGGGGGTGGCGCTGGATTACATGACCGGCCTTGGCATGGACAAGATCGCCGAACATGAACGGCTTTTGCGCAATTATGCGCGCGACCGGCTGGACGGGCTGAACTGGGTGCAGGTGCAAGGCACATCCGACACCAAGGGCGCGATCTTTTCGTTCACGCTGAATGGCGCGGCCCATGCGCATGACATTTCCACCGTGCTGGACAAAAAGGGCGTGGCGGTGCGCGCCGGATCGCATTGCGCGATGCCGCTGATGGACCATATTGGCGTGCCGGCGACCTGCCGCGCGTCATTCGGTGTCTATAACACGGTCGAAGAGGTCGATGTGCTGATCGACGCGCTGGAACTGTGCCACGATCTGTTCAGCTGAAGTTTTTGCATTGCGACCCCGCAGCGGGGTCGCTATAGCAAATACGACCGCACCCGTAGCTCAGCTGGATAGAGCGCTGCCCTCCGAAGGCAGAGGTCACTGGTTCGAATCCAGTCGGGTGCACCAAAATCACCAAGAAAACAGTGTCCCGCCGCCGCGCCCAGCTGAGAAAAACCGGCGCGGCGACAGCGTGTCACGAGGCGGCGTAGCGTCAGCGCTGTGGCTGGCCCTACCCATCATCATGTCAAAGGCGCAGGCTGGACGCGACGTGTTGGAAAGTCCTGTTACGTCCCCGCCCGCCGGATCCATCGAAATACCAACATCAACATCACCATACACGCCAGCGGCCCGCCAAGGTCACCAATAAAATAGGCAGACGATGACCGAATGTCGGACCCGTAGAAATAAGATGTCCCAGCCACATTGATGACAGATGCAAAGCTTCCGGCGAGCACGATTTCGCGCCAAGATATCATCTTTGCCTGCTCCCGATGGAAATCCATCCCCATCCTGGCAAAGAGCCAAAACGTCGATGTCGCGCAGATAATGCCAAAGAGTGAGGCGAAGAAATAATCGATTGAGAACGCGGCACTTCCATGCAGATACGCATGCGTCAGCCAGCCGCCGGGCGCCAGAAGCAGTACCGCACGCCAGCCGAAGAGCCATGCCGTCAGAACGCGGACGCCGTGCGGGAGGAAAAGGATGCTCGCGTAGTTGGCAAACTCCGGGAGCACCATGCGCTGCGCTGGCATCAGCAACCCAAATGCGATCGCGAACGCGCCGAAATACAAAACGGACACAAGCGCAATTTCGACCAGAAAGTTTCTCACCAGTGAGGATTTCACAAGGGCGATCGCGCGTTCACGAGGTAGCGGCCGTCTTTGCGCGGCCCCTCTCTGATCATGAGGTCTTTGTCGACGAGTTCCTTTAATGCCCGGTAGAAAGTAGGCCGTGACATGAGTGAGAGTATTGGGTGCCGTTTTACCGTGTCGCTGTGGACCAACTGGTTATCATCTGCGGCGAGACAGGCCGCATAAAACACGTCTTTTTGAGGTTGAGAGAGCTTTTCAAGCCCGAACTCGACTTCCATCTGCCACAGCATGTTACGCAGACCCGCAATTTTGTTATTCACGGCGTTTTGCTCCATTCAGCGGAAACGGTGTCGGGAATTTCATAATGAAAATGAAACCCAGCTCGAAAAATGTCAGATTGGTACAATATGCGCGCGAGAACATAAGTCAACCTGACCGGAACTTTGACGTCAATCGTCACCGCGCAGAATGCGTCAATTCGATCCACCCAGCGGCACCTGCACAGTTTACGCCGCTCATGGATATGCCTGCGCAGCTCTTTTCAAGGCACGCGCTTGGTGAGGGGGCTTGTGGTTGTACAAGCTGATCGGGTCGCCGACGGCGCCGGTTCAACCAAGCACAGATCCGCGACTGACACGTTCGGGGCAGAGATGAGGCAGGACAGCAAAAACATCCATCAACCGATGTGATGCATCACGGTGAATGCGCGGGGCATGGGGTTTGATGCCCCGCCCTGATGGGCCGACGGCGGGGGTTATTGGTTCCAATCCCGTCGGACGCAGCTTTTTCGCAAGCTCCAACGAAACAAAAACGCCGCCCGGATCAGGGGCGGCGTTTTGTGTTTATTCCCACTCGATCGTGCCGGGGGGTTTGGATGTGATGTCATAGGTCACGCGGTTAATGCCCTGCACCTCGTTGATGATCCGTGTGGCGGTTTCGCCAAGGAAATCATGGGTGAAAGGGTAATAATCTGCCGTCATCCCGTCCACCGATGTTACCGCGCGCAGCGCACAGGCGAAATCATAGGTGCGCCCGTCACCCATCACGCCCACAGTGCGCACCGGCAGGATCGCGACGAACGCCTGCCAGATATCGTCATAGAGCCCGTGTTTGCGGATCTGGTCGATGAACACCGCGTCAGCCTTGCGCAGGATATCCAGTTTTTCGCGGGTAATCTCGCCGGGGCAGCGGATGGCAAGGCCGGGGCCGGGGAAGGGGTGGCGCCCGATGAAACTGGGCGGCAGGCCGAGTTCGGCCCCCAAGGCGCGGACTTCGTCCTTGAACAATTCGCGCAGGGGTTCGACCAGTTTCAACCCCATCTTTTCGGGCAGGCCGCCGACATTGTGGTGGCTTTTGATCGTCACAGACGGGCCGCCCGAAAACGACACCGATTCGATCACATCGGGGTACAGCGTGCCTTGAGCCAGAAATTCCGCGCCTTCGATGCCATTGGCGTATTTCTGGAAAACGTCGATGAACAGCCCGCCGATGATCTTGCGCTTTGTTTCGGGATCGCTGACACCGTCCAGCTTGCCAAGGAACAATTCCTTTTCGTCGGCATGGATCAGCGGCATCTGGTAATGGTCGCGGAACATGGTGACGACTTCTTCGGCCTCGCCCTGCCGCAACAGCCCGTGATCGACGAAAACGCAGGTCAGCTGGTCGCCGATCGCCTCGTGGATCAGCACAGCGGCGACCGATGAATCAACGCCCCCTGACAATCCGCAGATCACCTGCTTGTCGCCCACCTGCGCGCGGATCGCAGCGATGGCCTGTTCGCGGTACGCGCTCATCGTCCAGTCGCCGGAAAAACCCGCGATGCGCACGAAGTTTTCATAAAGCCGCGCGCCATTCGGGGTGTGATGCACCTCGGGGTGGAACTGCACGGCATAGAAATGCCGGTTCACATCCGCCGTGATCGCGAATGGCGCGTTGGGCGAGGTGCCGTAGACCGCAAAACCGGGGGCGATGGCGGACACATGGTCGCCATGGCTCATCCAGACCTGTTCACGCTCGGTCAAAAACCAGCCTTCGAGCAGGTCAAGCTTTTCCACCGGCGTCACATAGGCGCGGCCGAATTCGGCGGTGCCGTGGCCGCGTTCGACCTTGCCGCCCAGCACATGCATCATCACCTGCTGGCCATAGCAGATGCCCAAAATCGGCACGCCCAGATCGAACACCGATTGCGGCGGCATCGGTGCGCCATCCGCGAAAACCGACGCCGGCCCGCCCGAAAAGATCACCGCTTTGGGCGCGAATTCGGTCAGAAATGCATCCGTCACCTTGTTGAACGGCTGAATTTCGCAATAGACATTCAGCTCGCGCAGACGCCGCGCGATCAGTTGTGTCACCTGGCTGCCGAAATCAATGATCAGCAAGCGTTCATATGTGCTGTTTTCCATGCCGCAGTCGGTAAAGCCAGTCGCGCCCCTGTGCAAGAGCAAGACGCGCAACGCAGATGTCGTTTTCGCGTCTGAAGGGGCGTAAATACGGCAGGGCCGGGGCAGCGGGGACGCTAGAAAGACCCGAACTTTGCCCAAAGAGGAATCGCCATGTCGGATGCATCAGTCATTTCACCCCGTCGCGCACGCGGTGGCGGCGGGGCCGCGCGGCGGGCCGAACGCACGGCGGTCAGCGTAGAGACCGCAAAATACATCGAACGCAATATCCCCAATTACGAGGTCCTGACCGAAGAGGCCCTGCAGGTCATCGAGGCGAATGCCGAAACCGTGCTGGCCGAAATCGGTGTGAATTTCGTCGATAACCCTGCCGCGCTGGAATTATGGCGGGCCGCAGGCGCCGAGATCGACGGCGAACGTGTACGCATCCCGCGCGGGTTGGCGCGCAAGCTGTGTTCGACCGCGCCGTCCGAATATGTCCAGCACGCGCGCAACCCCGACCGCAATGTCGTGGTGGGCGGCAAGAACCTTGTGCTGGCCCCTGTCTATGGCCCGCCCTTCGTGCGGGATGCGGCGGGCGGGCGGCGCTACGCCACGATGGCTGATTTCGAAAAGTTCGTGAAACTGGCGTACATGTCCAAATGGCTGCACCATTCGGGCGGCACCGTCTGCGAACCCACCGATATTCCGGTGAACAAGCGGCATCTGGACATGCTGCTGGCGCATATGGTTTTAAGCGACAAGCCCTTCATGGGGTCCGTGACCGAACCCAGCCGCGCGCAAGACAGTATCGAGATGTGCGAAATCCTGTTCGGCGCCGATTTCGTGCGCGACCACACGGTGATGACATCGCTGATCAATATCAACTCGCCGCTGACGTTTGATTCCGTGATGATGGGCGCGCTGGAAGTTTTCGCGCGCCATAATCAAGCCAGCATCATCAGCCCCTTCATCGTGGGTGGCGCGATGGCGCCCGTGTCCGTCGCGGGCACCTTGACGCAGGTGCTGGCCGAGGTGATGGCGGGCGTCGCCTATTCCCAATTGGTGCGCCCCGGTGCGCCGGTTGTATTCGGCACGTTCGTGGCCTCGATCGACATGAACTCCGGCGCGCCGACCTTTGGCACGCCAGAGGCCAGCCAGATCACCTATGGCGCAGGGCAATTGGCGCGGCGGATGGGGCTGCCTTACCGGTCGGCGGGGTCGTTCTGCGGATCAAAACTGCCCGATGCGCAGGCCGCCTATGAAACTGCGCATAGCCTGAACATGGGGCTGTTGTCGGGTGTGAATTTCATGCTGCATGCCTGCGGCTGGCTCGAAGGCGGGCTGGTCGCCAGTTTTGAAAAATTCGTCATGGACGCCGACCAATTGGGCACCTTGCACCATTTCGCGCGCGGCGTGGATATGTCCGAAAACGGGCAGGCCATGGATGCCTTGGCCGAGGTTGGCCCCGGCGGGCATTTTCTGGGCTGCGAACACACGCAGTCGAATTTCAAGGCGGCGTTCTGGCGGTCGGACCTGTTTGATTACAAACCCTTCGAGACCTGGGACGAAGAGGGCGCGCGTGACACGGTCGCCCTGGCCAGCGTGCGGGTCCAGAAACTGATCGACACCTATCAGCAGCCGCCCCTTGATCCCGAGATCGAGGCACGGCTGCGCGCCTATGTCGCCGAAAAAAAGGCGTCAATGCCCGACGCTTTTGCCTGAACCGCGCGGGGTGCGGTTGCTGTCAGCATCCGCGCCTCGGCCGTGATGGCGATCAGCAATTCGACATGGCGGGCGGGCGAATAATCGCCCGCTTTTGCGCGGCGCTTGGCCTCGGTCGCGGCTTCCAGATCCAGCAGGGCGATCACCGCCGCCGCAGGGCGCCGCACTTTTTCCGTTTTCAGCAAACGTGGCAACACCGCGTCGCGGCGATAGTCATCCGCGCCAAAACGGGCCGCCCGCGCCAGCAGGACAGGGCGGCGCAGATTGCGGATCAGGGTCATGACATCAAGCATGGGCAGGCCTTTCAATAAAATATCTGGGTATAGCATGGCACAACCGAAACGGGCGTTGCCTATTCATCAAAAGTTAAGAACGCTGCCCTCAGATTTATTTATCCTTTCGTAACAATGATTGACGGACGCAAAGCTGCGTTGGCACATTGGTCGTGATATGCTTTGGGTTGAGTCGTGGGCTTGGCCTGAACGGATGCGGACAGGAAAGGAACAGGAAAATGACGGTACGGCCGGGGCCAGAACGGTCCGATACTTACCCCGCCTGGGTGCCAGAGGCGGTCCGCAATTATCTGGTGCATACACAGGACGGCATGTCGATCCGCGCCTTGGCGCGGGCGCAGGATTGTCACCCCTCCACGGTGCTGCGCCAGGTCCGCAAGCTGGAAATCCGCCGCGATGACCTGCTGATCGACGGCGCGTTGAAATCACTGTCGGCGCAGGCCGGCGCCGGTCCCCGCAACCTGCTGAAAGGAACCGCACCAATGACCCGCGATGCCCAGCTGCCCGCGCCCGACCAGACCGCGCCCCTGACCCAGGCTCGCATCGACCAAGAGGCACGGCGCATCCTGCGCCGGTTGTGCGAACCGGGGGCGGTGCTGGCGGCGGCGCGCGACATGCCGACAGCCGTGGTGGTGCGGCAGGGTCAGGCAGGCGACCAGCTGCGCACCACCAGCGTGGACCGCGAAATCGCCCAAGCCATGGCGCTGAAAGACTGGATCGCCTGCACCGACCCCGATGCGCGGGTTGCGCGCTATTTCATCACCGCGACCGGCCGTGCAGCACTGCGGCGGTTGACGGCGCAGGACGAAAACCGCGCCGGTGGCTTTGGCGACAAACCCAGCGCAGCGGTGGATGATATGGGCTGGGACATCGTCACCCTGGATCACGATCACCGTGGCCAGATGCGCTATCACGTCACCGAAAGCCCGCTAATCGGGCTGGCCCGGCGGCGCGACCGCGATGGCGCATTGTTCTTGTCGCGCGATCTGGTCACCACCGGCGAACGGCTGCGCGAGGATTTTGAACTTGCACAGCTGGCCACCGGCGATGCGACAGGCTGGGATCAGGCCGCAATCGGGCAGCTGCCAGTGCTGCGCGCAGATGCAGCACCGGCAGCCAAGGCGGCCTATGACAGGGTGCGCGCCGCGCTGGCCGATCTTGGCCCCGGTCTGGGCGATGTGGTGCTGCGCTGCTGCTGCCTGCTCGAAGGGCTGGAGCAGACCGAAAAAACCATGGGCTGGTCGGCGCGGTCGGGCAAGATCGTGCTGCGCATCGCATTGGACCGGCTGGCGCGGCATTACGCGCAGACCCAGGGACGCTATGGCCCGCTGATCGGCTGATCCCATGCGCCGCGCACAGGTCCGCCATGCGGGCCATCCTTGGCATTGGACAAATCACGCGCGCAGGGCTAGCTGTAAGACATGTCTTATCGGAGCGAAAACATGTCCCCACGCGATCTGAAAATTCCGGCCCAGCGTCATCCGGAAAAACAGCGCCGCGCGGATGCGCCGCAACCGAAAAAACCCGACTGGATCAGGGTCAAGGCCCCGACCTCCGAAGGTTATAAAACCACCCGCGACATCATGCGTGAACATAAACTGGTGACAGTTTGCGAAGAGGCAGGTTGCCCGAATGTAGGCGAATGCTGGTCCCAAGGCCATGCGACGATGATGATCATGGGCGAAGTCTGCACCCGCGCCTGTACCTTTTGCAACATTGCCACCGGCAAACCGCCCGAGGCGCTGGATGTCTTTGAACCGGGCCGTGTGGCCGATGCGGTCAAGAAACTGGGGCTGAACCATGTGGTCATCACCTCGGTGGACCGTGATGATATCGCCGATGGCGGGGCCGAACATTTCGCCCAGACGATCCGCGCGATCCGCCGCCAGTCGCCCGGCACGACGATTGAAATCCTGACCCCCGATTTCATCCGCTGCGATCCCTCCGTACTGGAAACCGTGGTCGCCGCACGCCCCGATGTGTTCAACCACAACCTTGAAACAATCCCCGGCCTCTACCCCGAGGTGCGGCCCGGTGCGCGCTATTTCCATTCGCTGCGCCTGCTGCAACGGGTCAAGGAACTGGACCCGTCGATGTTCACCAAATCGGGCATCATGGTTGGCCTGGGCGAGGATAAACAATCCGTCATGCAGGTGATGGATGACATGCGCGCCGCCGATATCGATTTTCTGACCATCGGCCAGTATCTGCAACCGACGCCAAAACACCACCGCGTTGACCGTTTCGTGACGCCCGAGGAATTCGCAGGCTATGAAAAAGCGGCCTATGGCAAGGGTTTCCTGATGGTTTCGGCCACGCCGCTGACGCGGTCATCCTATCACGCAGGCGACGATTTCGCCCGCCTGCGGGATGCGCGCAACAAAAAGCTCGGGCGCGGCTGACGCCTGCAGCTTCTTATTTCCAAAAATACTCAATAGCGCGAGGCCCCGGATCACGTCCGGGGCAGGCCCCGGATCAGGTCCGAAGCGCGGCTTACTGCGTGAACCGGACCTTGCCGATATAGGGCAGGTTGCGGTTGCGCTGGCCGTAATCGATGCCATAGCCCACGACGAATTCATCCGGAATCTCGAAGCCGATCCAATCGGCCTTGAAATCGACCTCGCGCCGCGCCGGTTTGTCCAGCAAGGCGATGGTGCGCAGCCGCGCGGGATTGCGCGACAGCAGGAATTTGGTGACATGCGCCAGCGTATGGCCGGTATCGACGATATCTTCGACCACCAGCACATCGCGTCCTTCGATCTGGCCGCGCAGGTCTTTGAGGATACGCACCTCGCGGCTGCTGTCCATGCCGTCGCCATAGGACGAGGCTTCCAGAAAATCGACCTCGACCGGCAGGTCCAGTTCACGCACCAGATCGGCGATGAACACAAAAGACCCCCGCAACAGGCCCACCACGACCAGCTTGTCAGTGCCGGCAAATTCGGTCGCGATCTCGCGGGCAAGGCTTTCGATCCTTGCGGCAATGGATTTGGCGCTGATCATCTGGTCGATGACATAGGGGGGGTGGTCGGCGGGCATCTTTTACTCCGGTCTGTGACCTGATCCTTGTGGCGTAAAACGCAGGCTGCGACAATCCATACGGTGGCTTTGTGGGGCAAACCCCTTGAAACCGGCGGCGTTTTGGCCGACATCGCGCACGAGAGGGGCCAGACCATGCCACAACATTCCGAAACGCGCGTTTTGCCGTTTTCCGCCGACCAGATGTACGCCCTTGTGGGCGATGTCGCGAATTACCCCAAATTTCTGCCGTGGACAGCCGCCGCGCGTATCCGCGAGGCCAAGGATCACGGCGACCATCTGGTGATGCTGGCCGATCTGGTGATCTCGTTCAAAGTGTTCCGCGAAACATTCGGCTCCAAGGTCACGCTCTGGCCCGCGACCAAGCGGATTAATACCGCCTATCTGGACGGCCCATTCAAGCATATGGAAAGCCAGTGGAATTTCCGTGATGTGGCGGGCGGCTGCGAAGTGTCGTTCTTTGTGGATTTCGAATTCCGCAACCGGCTGCTGCAGGGGGCTGCGGGCATGTTTTTCAACGAGGCGATGCAGCGGATCGTGCGCGCCTTTGAACGCCGCGCGCAGGAGCTTTACAGCGTGAGTGCTGCCAACAATACACCCAGCGCGTGATCGCGGGCGGCTTGGCGCACCTGCGCGCGGCCCAAGGCGCCAAACTCAACTGTCTGCGTGGTGCAGCGATCGGGCGTGGCGATTGCGAAACAGACGCGCCCTTCGGGTTTATGCTCTGACCCGCCGGGGCCTGCGATGCCGGTGATCGCAACCGCAAGCGTCGCTGCCGAATGGGCCAGCGCGCCTTGTGCCATTTCCGCCGCCACCTGTTCGGACACCGCGCCATGCGCCTCCAGCGTCGCGGCACGCACGCCCAGAACCTGCATCTTGGCCGCATTGGTATAGGTGACGAATCCACGGTCGAACATGGCAGAACTGCCTGCCACATCGGTCAGCGCGGCACTGACCATCCCGCCTGTGCAGCTTTCGGCGGTGGCGATCAGGATACCGCGCGCGCGGGCGGCTTGCAGGATCGCCGCAACGCTCACAGCAGCACCAGATGGAATAGCGCGGCAAGCGCCACGACGCCGATGGCCGCAAAAACACCCGCGATGACATCGTCCAGCATCACGCCCGTGGGGCCATGCATCCGGTCGGCCCAGCCAATGGGGCCCCATTTGGTGATGTCGAACAGCCGGAACAGCACAAAGGCCGCGACCCAGCCGGGCCAAAGCGCCAGTAGATCCGCATCGCGCATCGCTGCACCAAAGACCACGGGCAGCAGGGCGATCCACTGGCCCGCAACCTCGTCGATCACGATCTCGGACGGATCGTGGTCGGCCTTGCCTGCGGTTTGCACGCCCGTTGCCCAATGGCCAAGCCCGTAGGCCAACACGATCCCCGCGACCAGCGCCCAAGGGCCTGCAAGCATCACCAAGCCCCAAGCCACGGGCAGCGCGGCGAGCGAGCCCCAAGTGCCGGGGGCAGGGCGCAGGTGGCCGATATAAAAGAACGTGGCAATCAAGCGGGTCATGGTTTCACCAATGTCACGGTTGCCAGCGATGCGATACCTTCTTCGCGGCCTGTGAACCCGAGCTTTTCCGATGTGGTGGCTTTGACGCTGATCCGGTCTGCCGCCAGCCCCATGATCGCGGCCAATGCGGCTTTCATCGCCCCCTGATGCGGGCCGATCTTGGGATATTCGCAGACCAGCGTGCAATCGACATTGCTGATCCGGTAGCCCGCGTCATGGGCGAGACCGACAGCATGGCGCAGGAAAATCTGGCTGTCGGCCCCTTTCCATTGCGGGTCGGATGGCGGGAAATGCTGGCCGATATCGCCCATGCCCAGCGCGCCATAGATCGCGTCGGTCACGGCATGCATGCCCACATCGGCGTCCGAATGGCCCTGCAAGGACCGCCCATGCGGCACCTTGACCCCGCAAAGCCAGACATGATCGCCCGGCCCAAAGCGGTGTACGTCATAGCCGTTGCCACATCTGATATCCATATCCTGCCCCATCAGCCGTGCCGCGCGGGCAAAATCGCCCGGCGTCGTGATCTTGATATTGGTCTCATCCCCCGCGACGATTGTCACGTCCATCCCTGCCGCGCGGGCCACGCCCACATCATCGGTGGCGTCATCACCCTGCGCCAGATGCGCGGCCAGCAGGGGCGCAAGGTGGAACCCCTGTGGCGTCTGCGCGCGGTAAAGCCCGTCGCGCGGTTGCACCCCTGTCACCACCCCATCCGCCCCGTGCCACAGCGTGTCGGTCACCGCCACGGCAGGGGCGGCCCCTTGGTGGCGGTCGAGCGCTGTCAGCACGCGGTCGATGATCGCGGCGCTGACCAGCGGGCGCGCGGCATCATGAATCAGCACGCGGGTCGTTGTGTCCGGCACGGCCGCGAGGCCCGCCATGACGCTGGCCTTGCGCGTGGCCCCGCCTGCCACGACACTTGCCGTGGGCGTGTCACGCCACAGGTCGGTCGCGAGATCATCGGGATGCAGCACCAGCACCAGATGCGCCACGAGCGGATGGTCTGCAAAGGGCTGCATCGCCAGTGCCGCGATACTGCGCCCGCCAAGGTATTGCCATTGCTTGGGAATATCCCCGCCCGCGCGGGTGCCGCGGCCTGCGGCGACGATGATGGCGGTTGTGGTCATGGCGATCCTGCGATTGTTTCGCTTGGTGTAAGGCGCTGCGCGCTGCGGCGCAATTCGTCTCTTTGTCAGGCGCTTTGACTAATTTTTAAGCATATGCTTTTATTCAGGGATCATCGCATGCTTCTGACGTTGTGGTGTCATGCTATCCAGCTTACTTCAGCAGCAACGCTCACCCTTTAGGCAGATGTCGTATCTTTTGACTGAAACAACCGCCATCATTCTTGACCGTGTCAGGCTGCAACCGCCCGTCGCTCTTGCGCCACTGGCGGGGATCACCGATCTGCCGTTCCGGCAATTGGTGGCGTCTTTCGGCGCGGGTTGGGTCGTCAGCGAAATGGTCGCCAGTCAGGAAATGGTGCAGGCCAAACCCGGCGTGCGCGAAAGGGCAGAGCTTGGGTATGACCAGCAAGGCACCGCCGTACAGATCGCGGGCCGCGAGGCGTATTGGATGGCCGAAGCCGCCCGCATGATCGAGGCCAATGGCGCCGCCATGATCGACATCAACATGGGCTGCCCCGCGAAAAAGGTCACCAATGGTTATTCCGGCTCTGCCCTGCTGCGCGACCCTGACCATGCGCTGCGGTTGATCGAGGCTGTGGTGAACGCGGTCAAGCTGCCTGTGACGCTGAAAACACGGCTGGGCTGGGATTATGATTGTCTCAACGCCGCCGATGTGGCGCGGCGCGCGCAGGATGCAGGTATCCGGCTGGTCACGATCCACGGGCGCACGCGCTGCCAGTTTTACAAAGGGGCCGCCGATTGGGCCGCGATCCGCGAAATCAAGCAGGCCGTCAGCATCCCCGTCATCGCCAATGGTGATATCACCGGGCCGGAGGCTGCGAAACAAGCGCTGGCATTGTCCGGCGCGGATGGCGTGATGATCGGGCGCGGCGCGCAGGGGCGGCCTTGGGTGCTGGCACAGGTCGCGGCACGGCTGGATGGCACGCCACAGCCCGCGGTCCCGCAAGGGGCGGATCTTGTCGATCTGGTCGGCGCGCATTACAGCGCGATGCTGTCTTTTTACGGGCTGGATCTGGGGCGGCGTGTCGCGCGCAAACATCTGGGCTGGTATATGGACGAGGCTGGCACGCCCGCCGGTCTGCGCAAGGCGATCCTGACGCATGACACCCCCGACGCGGTGCAGCGCGATCTGGCCGATGCCTTGGCGATGCGGGTGGCGGCATGATTCAGGATACAGCGCTTTGGTCGTCGCTGCCGGTACCTGCCTTGCTGCTGGACGGCGATGACATCATCATCCTGAGCAATCCTGCCGCGGAAAGTTTCCTGAACCTGTCCACACGGTCGCTGGTTGGTCAGCGGATCTGGGAAAAGGTAATGATCGACGCCCCGCTCGAGGCGCCCTTTGCCCGCGCACGGGCCAATCGCACGTCGCTGTTCGTGAATGATGTCGATGTCGGCAGCGGGGAAAACCCGCCGATGATGTGCAACCTGCAATTCGCGCCGCTGCAAGGCTCTGACGACCTGATGATCGTAATGATCAGCCCGCGCGAGATCGCCAGCCGTGTGACGCAGAACCATTCCTCTGCCAAGGCGGCGAAATCGGCGATCGGCATGGCCGAAATGCTGGCGCATGAGATCAAGAACCCGCTGGCGGGGATCACTGGCGCGGCACAGCTTTTGTCGATGGGGTTGACCACCGAAGACCGCGAATTGACCGACCTGATCGTCGAGGAAAGCCGCCGGATCGTCAAACTGCTCGAACAGGTGGAACAATTCGGCAATCTGCGCCCGCCGCTGCTCAAGCCTGTGAACATCCATGATGTGCTGGACCGCGCGCGGCAATCCGCATCGGTCGGGTTTGGCGCGCATATGCTGTATATCGAGGATTACGATCCCTCCCTGCCGCGCACCATGGCCGATGCGGATCAGCTGTTGCAGGTGTTTCTGAACCTTTTGAAAAACGCAGCCGAGGCCAACAGGGACGGCGGCGCGATCCGGCTGCATACGTTTTATGACACATCCCTGCGGGTGCGGCGCAATGACGGCACCCAATCGCGGCTGCCCCTGCAGATCGAAATTATCGACGATGGCCCCGGCCTGCCGCCCGCTATCGCGGCGGATGTGTTCGAACCTTTTATATCGGGCAAGGAAAACGGCACCGGCCTTGGGCTGGTGCTGGTGTCGAAACTGATTGGCGACGGTGGCGGCTGGATCACGGTGGATTCGGTGCCGGGGCGCACCTGTTTCCGCATCTCGCTGCCGCTGGCGCCCAAAGAGACTGAAACAGGAGAAGATTGATGGACGGGACAATTCTGGTTGCCGATGACGACCGCACGATCCGCACCGTCTTGACCCAGGCCCTGACGCGGGCGGGCTGCAAGGTCCATGCCACGTCATCGCTGGTGACGCTGATGCGCTGGGTCGAAGAAGGCAAAGGCGATCTGGTGATTTCCGATGTCATCATGCCCGATGGCAACGGTTTGGAACAATTGCCCAAAATCGCAGCCCTGCGCCCGGGCCTGCCGGTGATCGTGATTTCGGCACAAAACACGATCATGACCGCGATTCAGGCGGCCGAGGCTGACGCCTATGATTACCTGCCCAAACCTTTCGATCTGCCCGATCTGATGAAACGTGCCGCGCGTGCGCTGGAAACCAAACGCCGCGCGGGGATTTCGCGCGCGCCGGACCTGAATGCAACCGAACAGGGCGGCGATCTGCCGCTGGTCGGGCGCACGGGGGTGATGCAGGCGCTGTACCGCTTGGTGGCGCGGGTGATGAATACCCAGCTGCCGGTGCTGATCACCGGCGAAAGCGGGACCGGCAAATCGCTGATCGCGCGCGCGGTGCATGATTTTTCCGACCGGCGCAGCCTGCCGTTCATCGTCGTGGCCCCCGCCGATCTGGACGGGATGGACGGGCCATCCACGATCCTGTCGCGCGCGCGCGGCGGCACGATCCTGTTTGACGAGGTCAGCGACCTGACCGATGCCGATCAGGCGCGCATCGTGCGGATGCTGGATACTTTGGGCGAAAACGCGCCGCGGATCATGGCCACATCGCAAAACGACCTGATGATCCGTATGGAAGACGGCTCTTTCCGCGAAGACCTGTTCTATCGGCTGGGCGGTGTCACGGTCGCGGTGCCGTCGTTACGCGAAAGGGTCGATGACATTCCGCTATTGGCCGATCATTTTCTGGCGCGTGCCGAACGCGAAGGTGCGCCTGCGCGCCGGTTCGGGCAGGCCGCCATCGACATGGTCCGCGCCTATAGCTGGCCCGGCAATGTCCGCCAGCTGGAAAACGCCGTGCGCCGGCTGGTGTTCACCGCCGCCGAGGATGAGATTTCACGCGCCGAGGTGGAAATGGTGCTGGGCAATCAGCCCGCGATCGAACCTTTGCGCTCTGGTGGCGAGGGCGAAAAACTGTCGGCCAGCGTGGGCAAGCACCTGCGCCGGTATTTCGACCTGCATGGCGGGGTGCTGCCGCCGCCCGGCCTGTACAACCGTATTTTGAAAGAGGTCGAAGGCCCGCTGATCGAAATCGCGCTGGATGCCACTGGCGGTAATCAGGCGAAATGCGCCGATCTTTTGGGGATCAACCGCAATACATTGCGAAAGAAGATCACGGATCTGGATATCCGCGTGACACGCCGCCGCAAATTGATGTAAAACCGCAACAGAACCGTGGCGTTCCTGCGTCAGCAGGGCGGGATGAGCACGGCAAAGGCGGTCATGCGGGGGCGACCCCGCCTCAATCACAAGGCGGCACGCGTGCAGCGTACCCTTCTGCGAATGGATTTCACCCGACTGGTCCGCTGGTTCCGGCAGCGTCATGTGCAAAATGCGCTGACGCTGACGTTGCTGTTATGCGCGCCGGTGCTGGCGGCGCTGACCTATTGGGTGGTCGGGCCGCTGGGGCAGGGTGCCTCGTCACGCGCCTTGCAGGTCATGCTGCTGATCGACCTTGTCTATATCCTGATCGTGATGGCGCTGGTGATGCGGCTGGTGGCGCGGATGATCGCCGCACGGCGCGCGAAATCTGCCGGATCGCGGCTGCATCTGCGGCTGACGAGCGTTTTCGCGGTCTTCGCCCTGATCCCGACCGTGCTGGTCGCAGTGTTTTCGGTGTTGTTGCTGTCGGTCGCATTGGACGGGTTGTTTTCGGAACCTGTGGGCAATGTGCTGCGCACGTCGCTGACCACCGCGCAGGCCTATGAGGAAGAACATATCCAGGACCTGACCCGCGACGCGCAGGGGCTGGCCGCCTATCTGAACCGCGAACGCCAGCGCGATCTGTTCATGGATGACGGCGATCTGCGGCTGGCCCTGGGCGAGGTGCAGGGCCAGATCGACCGCGGTCTAAGCGAGGCGTTTGTCATCGACAGCGCGGGGACCATCGCGGCGCGGGCGGTCGGATCTTATGAATTCGATTATGAACGGCCCGGTGCCGATGATTTCGCCCGCGCGCGCGATGAACAGCTGGTGATCTTCGAAGACCCCGAAAACAACGAGTTCCGCGCGCTGATCCAGCTGGAAACCTTTCCCGACCGGTTTTTGTATGTCACCCGCGATGTGGATGGCAATGTGCTGGCCTTGCTGGATGAAACCACCGAAACGGTGCAGCAATATGAACAGCTGGCCTCTGATCAGGGCCGGATGCTGTTCCAGTTCGGGCTTTTGTATCTTGGGTTCGCGCTGATCCTGATCCTTGGCGCGATCTGGGGCGGGCTGTGGTTTGCCGAACGGCTGTCGCGCCCTGTGGGCCGGCTGGTGTCGGCGTCGCAGCGCGTGGGGTCCGGCGATCTGGACGTGCGCGTGATCGAGGATGAAGGCGACGACGAGATTTCGCAATTGGGCCATTATTTCAACCAGATGACCGGCCAGCTGAAAGGCCAGCGCGAGGCCTTGTTGAACAGCAATCGCATGTCCGAACGGCGCAGGCGGCTGTTCGATTCCGTGCTGAGTTCGGTGACATCGGGCGTTGTAGGGCTGGATGCGGATGGGCGTGTCGCCTTTGTAAACCCGTCCGCCCGCAGGCTGTTGTCGGTGAATAACGACAGTGCCGATCATTCGCTGTCGGTCGCCGTGCCGGAATTTGCCGCCCTGTTCGAACAGGTGCGCCAATCGGGCCACGAGTCTGTGCAGGACCAGATCAACCTGATCCGCAAAGGCCAGCAAGAAAGCCTGCTGGTGCGCATGTCGCCGCGTCGCACCGATGGTGGCGCATTGGAAGGGTACGTTGTGGCCTTTGACGATGTGACTGATCTGGTCAGTGCGCAGCGCATGGCCGCTTGGGGCGATGTCGCGCGCCGCATCGCGCATGAGATCAAGAACCCGCTGACCCCGATCCAGCTGTCGGCGGAGCGGATCAAGCGCAAGTTCCGCGCGCAGGTCGGTGATGATGCCGAGGCGCTTGATCAGATGACCGATGTGATCGTGCGCCAGACCAACGACTTGCGCCGCATTGTTGATGAATTTTCCAAATTCGCGCGGATGCCTGAACCCGTGCTGGTGCTGAATGATCTGACCAAGGTGGTGGCTGATGCGATCATGCTGCAACGCGCAGGCCAGCCGCAGGTCAAGATCACCAGCGATCTGCCGGATGTTGCCATTCTGGCCGATATGGATGCGACGATGATTTCGCAGGCCTTGCTAAACTTGATCAAAAATGCGGGCGAAGCCACGGAAACCTATATCGAAAAGAACAGCTCCGATGGTTACGCGCCACAGATCAGGATCGCGATGCAGCAAGACAGCAACCGCGTCACTATCACGATTGCGGACAATGGTATCGGTCTGCCCGAAGACCGCGCGCGCCTGTTCGAACCCTATGTGACGACGCGCGACAAAGGGACCGGACTTGGCCTTTCTATTGTCAAAAAGATCATCGAAGAACACGGTGGCACACTCACCCTGACCGATGCCGATATCTTTGCGGGCAATACGCACGCGGGGGCGGCGGCGGTGATCCATCTGCCTGCGGTGCAGGCACAACACGAAAAAGCAAGAATACCAGCATGAGGACGATATGGGCGATATCCTGATCACAGATGACGAACGCGATATCCGGGAGCTGATTTCCGACATCCTGCGCGACGAAGGGTTCAGCACGCGGCTGGCGGGCACATCGGATGACTGCATGGCGCAGATCGCGGCAGAGGTGCCGGCGCTGATGATCCTCGATATCTGGCTCAAAGACAGCAACATGGACGGGATCGACATCCTCAAGACGGTGAAACGCGACCACCCCGAAGTGCCGATTGTGATCATTTCAGGCCATGGCAATATCGAAATCGCGGTCGCGGCGATCAAACAGGGCGCGTATGATTTTATCGAAAAGCCGTTCAATATAGACCAGTTGCTGGTCGTGATCCGCCGCGCGATGGAAACATCCCGCCTGCGCCGTGAAAACAGCGAACTCAAACGCGGGGAAATCGCACAGGCGGAAATGATCGGCGAAAGTGCCGCGTTCCGGATGCTGAAATCGCAGCTCGACAAGGTGACGAAATCGAACGGGCGGGTGATGCTGACCGGCCCTGCCGGTGCGGGCAAGGAAATCGCCGCGCGCTATATCCATGCCAATTCCGCACGCGCGAATGCGCCTTTCGTGACCGTCAGTTCCGCCACCATCGCGCCCGACCGCATGGAAGAGGTGCTATTCGGCCGCGAAGGTGCAGGCCGCGGTGTGGAACCCGGCCTGCTGGAAGAGGCCAACGGCGGCGTCATCTATTTCGACGAAGTGGCTGATATGCCGCTTGGCACGCAATCGAAAATCCTGCGGGTGCTGGTGGATCAGCGGTTCCAGCGGGTTGGTGGCAATGACAAGGTGCAGGTCGATCTACGTGTGATTTCCAGCACCAACCGCGATCTTTCGGCGGCGATTACGGCGGGTGTGTTCCGAGAGGAATTGTTCCACCGGCTGAATGTCGTGCCGATTGCTGTTCCCTCACTCGAAGAACGGCGCGAGGATATTGCGGTACTGGCCGATCATTTCATCAGCGTGTTTAACACTATTCAGGGCCTGCCGTTGCGCAAACTGGCCGATGATGCGCGCGCCTTGTTGCAGACCATGCATTGGCCGGGCAATGTGCGCCAGTTAAAGAACGTGATGGAACGTGTTCTTATTCTTGGTGAAAGTCGCGGTGACATATCCGCCCGCGAATTGCCAGCGACCGAAGATAACACCGACGATTCCGGCCGGATCGTGCTGGCGGGCGGGCTTGCCACGCTGCCCCTGCGCGAGGCGCGTGAATTGTTCGAACGCGAATACCTGCTGACCCAGATCAACCGGTTTGGCGGCAATATCAGCCGCACGGCGTCTTTTGTGGGGATGGAACGCTCGGCGCTGCATCGCAAGCTCAAATCGCTGGGCGTGGTGACCACATCGAAATCGGGCGGGCGTGTCGCCTATATCGACGGTGACGTGGCATGAAAGTCATCATTTGCGGCGCGGGGCAGGTCGGCTGGCAGATCGCGCGCCATCTGTCGGGCGAAAAGAACGATGTCACCGTTGTCGATAACAACCCCGAACTGGTGCGCCGCGCCACCGACACGCTGGATGTCCAAGGCGTGACCGGCTTTGCCAGCCATCCTGACGTGCTGGAACGGGCAGGCGCGCGCGATGCCGATATGGTCATCGCCGCCACCTATTCGGACGAGGTGAACATGGTCACCTGTCAGGTCGCCCATTCGGTTTTCGCCGTGCAGCGCAAGATCGCGCGCCTGCGCGCGCAGACCTATCTGGACCCCGCCTATGGCGATCTGTACCGCAAGGACCATCTGCCCATTGATGTCGTGATCTCGCCCGAACGCGAAGTGGCCGAAGCCGCGTTGCAGCGGCTGGCCGCCCCCGCCGCATTCGACACCGAAAGTTTTCTTGACGGGCGCGCGCAATTGCTGGGTATCACCATCGCCGACGATTGCCCGGTCATCAACACGCCCTTGCGGCAGTTGACGGACCTGTTTTCGACGCTGCGCGCTATTGTCGTCGGCATCCGGCGCGAAGGGCGGCTGTTCGTCCCTTCGGCCGCTGACCAGATTTTCGCCGGCGACGAATGCTATCTGTTCACCCATACCGAAGACCTAAACCGCACGCTGGAAATCTTTGGCAAGACGCAGTCGAAACAGGAACGGATCGTCATCATTGGCGGCGGCAATGTCGGCCTTGGCGTGGCACTGGCGCTAGAGGCGCGCACCGAAAGAATCCGCGTCAAGGTCATCGAAAAAGACCGCGCCGCCGCCGAACGCGCCGCCGATGCGCTGGACCGGACCATCGTGCTGCATGGCGACGGGCTGGACACCGCGCTGCTGGACGAGGCGGGGATCATGAATGCCGATGCCGTGCTGGTGGTCACCGATGATGATAAAACCAACCTGCTGGCCGCGGTCCGCGCCAAGGAAATGGGCTGTGCCATGGCGATCTGTCTGGTCAATGACCCCACGCTGGTGCCGCTGATGGGGCCGCTGGATATCGACGCCTATATCAACCCGCGCGCCACCACGGTCAGTTCGATCCTGCGCCATATCCGGCATGGCCGGGTGCGCAACGTCTATTCCATCGGCGACGCCGAGGCCGAGGTGATCGAGGCACAGGTTCTGAGCACATCGCCCATCGCGGGCCAGAAGATCAAGGATATCGATTTCCCCGAAGGCACGCTGATCGGCGGCATGATGAAAGAAGGCAAGGTGATCCGCCCCACCGCCGACACCCGCATCGAAGAAGGCGACGTGATCGCCATTTTTGCCATGACTGCCGATGTCCCCGAAGTGGAACGGCTGTTGCAGGTCAGTATCGACTTTTTCTGATGCAGTGGATCACCCGTCTTCCGTTCTTTGTGGTGCTGATGGGCTTGGGCGCCATCGCCATGCTGCTGCCTGCCGCGCATGGCGCCGTGGTCGAGGATTTCACCACGATGCGGGTGTTTTTCTACGGCTTCATCCTGTTTTCGGTGCTGACACTGCTGATCGCGCTGACGATGTCGGGCTATGCGCCTGTCAACATCGCGCGCAGCCAGTTGACCGGCTTGCTGGCTGCCTTTTCGGTGCTGCCCTTGATGTTCGCGGTCCCGTTCTTTGAGGCGGTGGGCAACACCAGTTTTCTGGATGCCTGGTTCGAAATGGTGTCAAGTTTTACCACCACGGGGGCGACGGTCTATGCGGGCGGCGCTGATCTGACGCCGTCGCAGCATCTGTGGCGCTCCACCGTGGGCTGGCTCGGGGGGCTTTTGGTCTGGATCACGGCGGTGTCGATCTTTGCCCCGATGAACCTTGGCGGGTTCGAGGTCCGTGCCACCGCCGCTGTCGGGCGCGGTGCCACGGGCAGTTTCACCCAGATCGGCGGCGTGGCCGACCCGTCCGAACGGCTGGTACGCTATACGATGGCGCTGACGCCGGTCTATGCGGGGCTGACCGCCGTGCTATGGATCGGGTTGGTGATGCTGGGCGAACGCCCCTATATCGCGCTGGCCCATGCGATGGCGGTACTGTCCACATCGGGGATCACGCCGATTGGCGGGCTGTATTTCGCGGCTTCGGGTTTTCTGGGCGAAGTGCTGATCTTTGCCTTTTTCGTCTTTGCCCTGTCGCGGCTGACCTTTTCGCGCGGCCTGTCGGGCGAACGCAACCAGCGGCTTTGGCGCGACCCCGAATTCACCACGGCGCTGGTGCTGATCGGCCTTGCGACAGCGGCGCTGTTTCTGCGGCATTTTGTCGGAACCACCGATGCACAGACAGCATTCAGCCCGCCTGACATGCTGATCGCCCTTTGGGGTACGCTGTTCACGGTCACGTCGTTTCTGACCACCACAGGATTTGAATCGCAATTCTGGGGTGCTGCGACCGATTGGTCGCGGCTGTCCACGCCGGGGTTGTTCCTGATCGGGCTGGCGCTGATCGGCGGCGGGGTGGCGACCACGGCGGGCGGGGTAAAACTGTTGCGGATCTATGCGCTGTTCCGGCATCTGGAACGTGAACAGGAACGGCTGTTGTCACCGTCATCGGTGGGCGGCGGCGGGCGCGATGCGCGGCGCATCCGCCGGCAGGGCGCCTATATTTCCTGGGTGTTCTTCATGCTGTTTGCGATCAGCATCGCGGCGGTCATGGTGCTGTTGTCGCTGACCGGCGTGCCGTTTGAAACGGCGATGGTCCTGACCGTCGCCGCCTTGTCCACGACCGGCCCGCTGGCTGTGGTCGCCGCCGAAACCCCGATTTTCTATGCCAACCTGCCCGAGGCCGCCAAAATGGTTCTTGCCGGGGCGATGGTGCTGGGCCGGTTGGAAACTTTGGCGATCATCGCGCTGTTCAACCCCGAGATCTGGCAACGCTAGCCGGGGGGCTTTGCATTTTTGGGGCTGGAAACTCTGCTGCGGGCACGACATACTGGTGTCCAGACCGGATGGCCGGACCACGGCCACAAGACCAAAAACAAGAATAAAGAAAAGGATGTCGTCATGGCCGCCGATAAAGCAAACCTGCAAGATGCATTTCTGAACCATGTCCGCAAGACCAAGGTCCCGGTCACGATCTTTTTGGTGAATGGTGTCAAATTGCAGGGGGTCATCACCTGGTTCGACAGCTTTTGCGTGTTGCTGCGCCGCGACGGGCAATCGCAGCTTGTTTATAAAAGCGCGATTTCCACGATCATGCCGGCGCAGCCGATAAGCCTTTATGAAGGCGAAGAATAGCTTTGCTGGAACACGACAAGCCCGTCACGCGGGCCTGGGTGCTGCACCCTGAATTAAAATCCGACCATAGCCGCCGTGCCCCCGTGCCTGCGTTGGCCGAGGCCGTGGCGCTGGCCGCAGCCTTGCCCGACCTTGACGTGGTCGGCGCCGATATCGTGCGGCTGCCCAAATTGCATGCGGGCAAATTGTTCGGCAAAGGCAAGATCGAAGAATTGCGCATCATCTTTGCCGAGGCAGAGGTCGAACTGGTGCTGGTCGATGGCTCTGTGACCCCCGTACAGCAACGCAATCTGGAAAAGGCATGGGGGGTCAAACTGCTGGACCGGACCGGCCTGATCCTGGAAATCTTCAGCGACCGTGCGCGCACCTCCGAAGGTGTGTTGCAGGTCGAAATGGCGGCTTTGTCCTATCAGCGCACGCGGCTGGTGCGGGCCTGGACCCATCTTGAACGCCAGCGTGGCGGGCTTGGTTTTGTCGGTGGTCCGGGCGAAACCCAGATCGAATCGGACAGGCGCGCCATCGACGACCAATTGCTGCGCCTGCGCCGCCAGCTGGAAAAGGTCGGCAAGACCCGCGCGCTGCACCGCGCGTCCCGCGCCAAGGTGCCGTTCCCGATCGTGGCGCTGGTGGGCTATACCAACGCGGGCAAATCGACCCTGTTCAATATGCTGACCGGTGCCGATGTGCTGGCCAAGGACATGCTGTTCGCCACCCTTGACCCCACGATGCGCAAGATCACGCTGCCCACGGGCGACGAAGTGATCATGTCCGATACGGTGGGTTTCATCTCGGACCTGCCGACCGAATTAGTCGCGGCCTTTCGTGCCACGCTGGAAGAAGTGCTGGACGCCGATCTGATCCTGCATATCCGCGACATCAGCCATGACCAGACCGACGAACAAGCGCGCGATGTGATGGCGATCCTGCACAAACTGGGCGTTGCCGAAAACGCCCCGCTGATCGAGGTCTGGAACAAGGTCGATCTGCTGCAAGGCGAAGCCTATGAAGGCCGCGTGAATCAGGCCGCGCGCACCGACGATCTTTTCGCGGTCTCGGCGCTGACGGGCGAAGGCATGGCCGCCCTGCTGGCCGCGATCCCCGAAAAACTCAAAGACCCGCGCGCAGAAGCCGTCCTGACCCTGACCTTCGCCGAAGGCCGCAAACGCGCGTGGCTGTTCGAGGCCGGCATCGTCACCGACGACCAGCAGACCGACGAGGGCTATACCATGACTGTCCTTTGGACCGCGTTGCAGCAGGAACGGTTCAACCGGCTCTGATCATCTTCCGAGCGCGGTGAATAGTTTCACAATTCACCGTAATCCCCGCCGGAGGCCTAAAAGTTCTATTCCGCGCTTTCCATTGGCACCAAGGTCGTGACACCTACCGCCGCTGCACGGGCCAGATCGGGGTCCAGCGACATCGGGATATACTCGCCGCGCCGCCACAATTCGCCCAAGTTGTCGTAATAGCGCGAAAACGGATGGCCCGATTGTCCGGTCGATGAAATGAACACCGAACTGTCGGGATCGGCGAAATCGTACACCCCGCGATAACCCGCGGCATGCACGTTCTGGAACGGCGCGGGGCCGGTGCCGCGGGTGCGCCCGCGCATCAGCGTGTTGTCGCCGCCGCTGGTCGATTGGCGGATATTGACTATCCAGCCAAGGATCGGGGTGGTGCCCAGCACCGGATGATCATGCGTCGCCTCATGCGCGTCGCCCCAGCGGACAGCCTCGATCGCGGTGCCGTGGTTTTCGGTGATCCAGATCAGCGCCTCGTCCAGCGCCTGACGCGCGATATCGGCGCAGGTCTCGACGGGGGCGGATTGGATCACGTCACACCAGATTGATGCGCCATCCACATCGCGGAAAATCCGTTCCAGAAACACAGGGTCCAGATGTGTGAATTCCGCCGCCAGCGGCCCCAGTTCGTCACGGATCACGCGCGCCTGAAACGCCCGCGCCCAAGCGGCATAGATCAAGGGTTCGGGCAGATGTTCGTTCATCTCGCCGTTCCATGCGGCCAGCAGTTCGAGCGCGATCTGGCGGCGGCGTTCGGGTGTGCCGTCAGGGGCGGCGTCGCCGGTAAACCACAGATCGGCGCCCATGAAGGTCAGCAGCGTGCGCGCGGTGAAACTGACAGTATCAAGCTGCGCTTCGATGAAACTGTCGCGGGTATGGACCTCGCGCGCCTGCATCAACCGCCGCCAGCGGATCACACGCTGCGTGTCGCCCCAGTCGAAGGACACATGGCGCGGAAAGGGGCGGTCGATCATCTTGTTGTTTGTATTGCCGACAATCCCGCCGTCTGGGTCCATGAAACGGGGGTTTTCAGCATAGGGAAACACGCCTTGCCAGCGGTTTTCCGGCAAATAGCCGAAACTGGGGTAACGGCCTTGGCTTTGGTGGTTCGCGTCGCGGATCGGCATCGCGCCGATGGTCTGCATCGCCACACGGTTGCGGTCGGCCAGCGTCAGGTTCTGGGCGGGGGCGACATGCAATTCACCCGCCGCAATCGCCTGATCCACATTGCGCGCGCGCATCAGCGCCATCGCCGCCGACATGGATGTGTCCGCTTGTGACAGCGCGGTCCAGCCAATGGCGGTGACATGACCAGGGGGCGTGATCGTACCCAGATCAAACAGATCGTCAGGTATCACTGGCCCGTTTTCTGTCCAGCGCAGGCGGATCGTGACGGCAGGGGCGTCTTTGACGGTGATAATACTGTCGCGGCTGATAAACGACTTCCAGCCGTTAAGGCCACGATATTCTTCAGAATTGTTCGGGTTCACATGTTCCAAGAACACGTCCTGATCATCGACATTCGCAGTCGTCAGCCCCCAGCCCAGATTGGCGCTGCGGCCCGTCAGGACCAGTGGCACACCGGGGATGGTGCCGCCGATCACGCCGCCATCGGCCAGTTCGAGCCGTGCCAGAAACCAGATGCTGGGTGCTGTCAGGCCCAGATGCGGGTCATTGGCCAGCAGGGTCGATCCTGTCGCGGACCGTGTGGCATTGGCGGCCCAAGCATTCGACGCGCCCGCAAAGGCGCGCGGCGGCACCGGCATCAACGGGTCATAGGCCATGCGCGTGCCGGGCTGGTTTGGCGCGACGCCGGGCACCAGTTCGGCGAAGGACGGCAGGGCCGCAACACCGCTGCTGGGATCATCGGGCAGGATATCACGCAGCCTGTCGGGGCTGACAACCAGCGACACGCGCGCGCGCAGCACCTCGTTTTCAAGGCTCGATGTCAGTTGCAGCGCCATCAGTTTCAGGATCGCGATAGAATCGGCCGGCTGCCATCGGGCGACGGGGTGGTTAAACAGCCACATTTCCGGTGCGCCACGGCCCAAGGCACCTTTGTTCACCTCGTCCAGCCAAGTGTTCACGCCGTCCGCATAGGCTGTCAGCGCCACCAGCGTAGATGCGTCCTGTGCCACGACAGATGCGGTTGCAGCATTGTACAGATCATAGCGTCGCAAGACCTGATCAATCTCGAGCGTACGGGCGCCATAAAGCTCTGACAGCCGCCCTTGCACCGTACGGCGCAGCATGGTCATCTGCCACAGCCGGTCCTGCGCATGGGCATAGCCCAGACCAAAAAACACGTCTTCGTCGGTTTCGCCAAAGATATGCGGCACGTTGGCATTGTCGCGCACGATCTCCACGGGTGCGGTGATGCCTATGACCTTTGCGGTGGCGTCGTAATCGGGCAGGGACCGCGTGGCGAAATACCACGCCAGCACAGCGCCTGCGACCATCAGCACGATCAGCGTGGTGGTCAGTCGGACAGCCCAGCGAAACAACGTGAACATGTAATTCCCTATTCAATTCCCCCGCCTTTCTATCAAGGCCGGGGCCAAGAACAAGTCAGCGTTCGGGGATCAACCCGCGCGGGCTGAACCGCAGCACGATCAGCATCAACAGCCCCATGGTCAGCAGGCGCATATGGGCAGCCGCGTCGATCATGCGGGTCTGCAAGGCGCTGCCATCGGCCAGCCCGCTGGACAAGATCTGCATCAGCGCCAGCCCCATCGGTTCCACCTGCACCCAAAGCCACCAGATCAGGATACCGCCCAGCACCGCGCCAAAATTATTGCCCGACCCGCCGACGATCACCATGACCCAGACCAGAAAGGTAAAGCGCAAAGGCTGATAACTGCCGGGCGTCAATTGCCCGTCCAGCGTGGTCATCATCGCCCCCGCGACCCCGCAGACGGCAGAGCCAAGGATGAAGATCTGCAAATGCCGTGCGGTGACGTCCTTGCCCATTGCACGTGCGGCGGTTTCATTGTCGCGGATCGCGCGCATCATGCGCCCCCACGGGCTTTTCAGGGCCATCTGCGCCATCCACAGCAGGATCAGCAGAACGACAGCGAACAAAGCCGAATAGGCCAGTTTCGTATAGATCCCTGATGCCGTCACCGGATCAAGCCCAAGGCCCACGGCGCGCGCGATGAATGTCGGGTCTTGCTGCAATTCGATCTCGAACGGGACTGGCCGGTCGATGCCGATCACGTTCTTGACGCCGCGCGACAGCCAGTCTTCGTTTTTCAGCACGGCGATGATGATTTCCGCAATGCCCAGCGTGGCAATAGCCAGATAATCAGACCGCAGGCCCAAAGCCGTCTTGCCGATGATCCATGCGGCACCGGCGGCCAGCAGGCCACCCACGGGCCATGACAGCAGCACTGGCAGGTTCAGCCCGCCGATATTGCCGCTGACGGATGGGTTGATCGCCTCGACCGCAGCGACACCCGGATCGAACACCGCGCGGTAGACGAAAAAGCCTGCGATCAGGATCGCCAGCGTCGTCAGCGTGCGGATGCGCCCCGGTGCCATCCGGCTTTGTGCAAGGATGGCCGCGATCACGGTCGCGCCCCCCAGCAACAGCCCGATCACGATATTCCAGCCACCCGCGGCCCAAGCCCCCGGTGTCGGCGGGGTCGAGATCAGTACCGCGGCCAATCCCCCCAGGGCGACAAACCCCATCACCCCGATGTTGAACAGGCCCGCAAAGCCCCATTGCAGATTGACGCCCAGCGCCATGATCGCGGAAATCAGCCCCATGTTCAGGATCAGCAAGGCCGAATTCCAGCCTTGCACAATGCCTGTCCCGATCATCAGGACAGCGACGAAACCGAACAGCAGCGGTGTGCGGATAGCGGGGTTCATACGGATTTCCCTTTGAACAGGCCGGTCGGCTTGAACAGCAGCACGATAATGAGGATCGCAAAGCTGACGGCGAATTTATAATCGGTGGACATAAGCTGGACCAAGGCTTCGGGCGCAAGGTTTTCGGGTAAAACATAGCCCAGCACGCGTTTCCACGCATAGGTCACGGTGACCTCGCTAAAGGCGATCACGAAACCGCCTGCAATGGCCCCCAAGGGGCTGCCCAACCCGCCGACGATGGCCGCGGCAAAGATCGGCAACAGCAGCTGGAAATAGGTGAAGGCCTTGAAGGATTTGTCGAGGCCGTACAGCACGCCCGCCGTGGTGGCGAGTGCGGCAACGATCATCCACGTCACCTTGACCACCCAATCGGGATTGATGCCCGACAAAAGCGCGAGATCCTCGTTATCGGAAAAGGCGCGCATGGATTTGCCGGTGCGGGTCTTGGTCAGGAACCAGAACAGCAGCGCCATGGCAATCAGCGCCACGATCACAGTGATGACCTGTGTGGTGCGGATCGCCAGCCCCTCGGCAAGCCCCGTCGCATCGCGGAACCCGCGCGCGGTGACGACGAACCGTTCGCCATCGGCGAAATTGATATCGCCCACACCGATGATGAACCGCACGATCCCGTTCATGATGAACATCACCCCCATCGACACGATCACAAGGATGACAGGGGCGGCTTTCTTGGTGCGGTAAAATTTGTAAACCGCCCAATCTGTGCCAAGAACCAGCAGACAGGTGGCTGCAATGCCCAAGGGCAGGGCGATCAATGCGGTGGGCAGCGGGCCAAAGGTGATACCCGCGGCGATCAGCGCATTGGTGCCGATGATCGTGATCGCGGTACCGAATGCCATCGTGTCGCCATGGGCAAAGTTCGAAAACCGCAAGATCCCGTAAATCAGCGTGACACCCAGCGCACCCAGCGCCAGCTGCGCGCCATAGGCCAGCCCGGGCACGATGACGAAATTGGACAGTACGACCAAAGCGTTGATGACATCCATAGCCTATCCCCCCAAAAAGCTGCGGCGGACTTCGGGATCGGCCAGCAATTGTTTGCCGGTGCCGGTATGGGCGTTGCGGCCCTGCACCAGCACATAGGCTTTGTCTGCGATTTCAAGCGCTTGGCGCGCGTTCTGTTCGACCATGAGGATCGGGATACCGGTGCGGGCGACCTCGATGATGCGGTCAAAGAGTTCATCCATCACAATCGGGCTGACGCCTGCGGTGGGTTCGTCCAGCATCAAAACCTTGGGCTTGGTCATCAGCGCGCGGCCAACGGCGACCTGCTGACGCTGGCCACCGGACAATTCGCCCGCGGCCTGATGGCGCTTTTCCTTCAGGATCGGGAACAGGTCATAGACCTGCGCCATCGTATCGCTAAAATCGTCGCGGCGGATAAAGGCCCCCATTTCAAGGTTCTCCTCGACCGTCATCGAGGTGAAAATATTGGATGTCTGCGGCACGAAGCCCATGCCTTTGACCACACGTTCCTGCGGGGTCAGGTGGGTGATGTCTTCGCCATCCAGCCGCACCGCACCGCTGTTCACGTTCAGCATGCCGAACACGGCCTTCATCGCGGTGGATTTGCCTGCGCCATTGGGGCCGACGATCACGGCGATTTCGCCCTTTTCCACGGCAATGGTGCAGCCATGCAGGATATCGGGGCCTTTGCCATAACCGCCGGTCATGGTGTCGCCAATCAGGAAAGGTTCAGTCACGGGATTACATACTCCGCCAGAATGCTCAGCAAGAATTTCATACCACAGCCACCTTGTCCTTGTTCTTTAGTCCGGTGCCCAGATAGGCCTCGATCACCTGTTCATTGGCCTTGATTTCGGCCAGCGTGCCTTGGGCTAAAACGCGGCCTTCGGCCATGCAGATGACCGGATCGCACAGGCGGCCGATGAAATCCATGTCATGTTCGATCACGACGAATGTGTAATTGCGTTCCTTGTTCAGCCGGATGATCGCATCGCCAATGGTATTGAGCAGGGTGCGGTTCACACCTGCGCCGACCTCGTCCAGAAACACGATCTTGGCATCGACCATCATGGTGCGTCCCAGCTCAAGCAGTTTTTTCTGCCCGCCCGACAGGTTGCCGGCTCGTTCATCGCGCAGATGTTCGATGGTCAGGAATTCGATCACCTCGTCGGCCTTTGCGCGCAAAGCGCGTTCTTCATCCGCGATCCGCTTGCGGCCGAACCATGCGTTCCACAGCGTTTCACCCGACTGGCCCGCAGGGACCATCATCAGGTTTTCGCGCACCGTCATGGATGAAAATTCATGCGCAATCTGAAAGGTGCGCAGCAAGCCTTTGTGGAATAACGCATGCGGCGGCAGACCGGTGATGTCTTCGCCCATCATCGTCACGCGGCCAGATGTTGGTTGAAGAACGCCCGCGATCACATTGAAAAGCGTTGTTTTTCCTGCGCCATTCGGCCCGATCAGCCCGGTGATGGACCCTTGTTCGATGCGCAAGGATGCCCCATCGACAGCGCGAAAACCACCAAAGGTCTTCACCAGATTTTCAACGACGATCATTTTTGCTCCCCGCGCGCGGGCGTTATCGCCCGTCTTGCTTTGAAAAAACGGCGCGGGGACTGGCCCCGCGCCGTTTCGGTCATGATCTGGTCAGATCAACGGAACCCGATGGTGGAATAAGCGCCATCCTTGAACTCGATTTCCTGATAATTGCCAGCGGATTCGCCGGGTCCGATCAGTTCGACGGCGGAAGCGCCTTCATAGTTGACGTCCTGACCTGCGGCGATCAGTTCCAGCGCCTTGGCCAGTTCACCCGGATAGATCACTTCGCCCGGTTCATTGGCGACGTCAAAGACATGGTCCTTGAAATCAGCCGAATTGCTGGACCCGGCCTTGGCCATCGCCAGCATGATCAGGGCTGCCGCATCATAGGATTCCGGCGCAAAGGCGCTGGTGCCGTCAAAGCCGGCGCCTTCCGCCATTGTGACGAACAGGGCCGCACCCGGGCTGTCAGTGCCGGGATAGGCGCCGAATGTGCCGTTCAGTTCTGCGCTGAAACGGTCGTTCAGCACCGAACCGACCATGCCGTCGGGCAGGTAGAACGTATCGAACGCACCGGTATCAAGTGCTGCACGGATCACACCGGACCCGCCTTGGTCGACGTAACCTGCAACGACCAGAACCTCACCACCAGCAGAGGCCAATGCGCCGACTTCGGCGGAATAATCAGCCTTGCCGTCTTCATGTGCGGCAGAGATGGTTACGGTGCCGCCAGCGGCCTCGAATTCAGCCTGGAACGCATCGGCCAGACCCTTGCCGTAATCGTTGTTTGTATAGGTCACAGCCACGGTGTTGAACCCGCGGTCCTGCAGGATGTTGGTGATGATCACACCTTGACGCGCGTCGGATGGTGCTGTGCGGAAGAACAGACCGTCATCTTCGGCGGTGGACAGGCCGGGCGAAGTCGCGGATGGCGAAATCATCACGATGCCGTTGGGGCGGGCCACGTTCTGAAGGATCGCGCCGGTCACGCCGGAACAATCCGCACCCATGATCGCGGTCACGCCATCAGAGGTCACGACGCGTTCAGCAGCAGCCGTCGCGGCGCTGGCGTCGATGCAGGTGCTGTCGGCACGCACCGCAGTTACGGTCGCGCCATCAAGCAGCAGACCGGATTCGGTGACTTCGGCCATGGCGAGTTCTGCACCGGCAGCCATGGCAGGCGTGATCGATTCCAGCGGGCCGGTGAAGCCCAGAACAACACCGATCTTGACGTCCTGCGCAAACGCGCCCCCAGCGATCAATGTCATGGCGGTGGTCGCCATCATCAGTTTTTTCATTATCGTCTCCCTTATCGGATTTTTTATCCTGACGCGCAGATTAGCAGGCCGTTGCCAAAAGGAAAGCCGGAACACAAAGGCGATTGGCCTTAACACGCGGATCATCGGGGGAAATCGGCCCGTGCCGCAAAAGCAGGCACAAGGCCTGCATCATGTGCTTTGCCTGGTCACGGCGACCGCGTCCCAGCGCCCTGCAGCCAGATCATCGGTGCTGATCCAGAACCGGATCACCCCCATGTCCCCCCAGCCCAACAGCGCATCGGCGTGCAGTTGCAACAGCATATGGTCATGCGCATGCTCGCTCGTCTGGGCCTGCCCGTCACTGGCTGCGCCGAACATCTGGTGCCAGCGCCCTTTTGACGGCAGGCGGTGATGTGCGTCCAGATCGGTTTTGACCGGCTCGGGCAGCAGGGCATAGACCGCCGGTTTCCCCCGTGCCAGCACCATCAGCGTGGCATTGCGCGCATCACGCAGCCGCGTGATCTGACCGCGCGCATAGCGGTAGAACAGCGCGAAACCGGGTTGGCGGTTGGGCCGCGTGCTGATCTGGCCAAACAGCGTTTCCAGCAGCGCGATATCTTTGGGGGCCATCGGCGTGAACCGGTCGCGCCCCGCCACCCATTTCGCCGCAGCCTGCACATAGCGGCGGAACGCGGTTTCATTTTCAATCAGAAAGGCCAGTTCGGCGGCATATCTGTCGCCGTGATCGGCAACACGAGCGCGGGCATCTGCAATCGTGCGGGGCATGTCCTGTTTAGCCAGCATCAACGCATGGACCACGCGCAGTGCGGTATCCCATAGCCACGGGCGCGCCAGCGCGGGGGCGGTCGCGGCATAGCTGTCTGCATCCGGCGCGCCGCCCTTGTCATCACCAAAGGCCAGCGCCATCGCGGCGGTGCTATCCTGCAATGGCAGCGGGTGAAATTCGACCGGCCAGCGCGCAAAGACCGGCGGCATGGTCGTCTGATCGCCATCCTCTGCGCTTGCGGCAATCGGGGGCAGATCGGCGGGCAGGGCGGTCTGGCCCATGCTGTGCGGCGGGATATGCAGCACCCTATGGCCTGTGGCGGTGCCAACAAAGAAACACAGGCTGCCCGCGCGCGGCAATTCCGGCGGCAGCGTGTGGTCGGGCAGGTCTTTCAGCGCGATCTGTACCAGATGATGCAGCGGTGCGCCTGTGGCAGACCGTGGCCAAGGCGTATCGCCCAGATGCGGCAGACCACCCAGCCAGCTGCTGCCATCGCGGGTGATATCAACGCCGCGCCGCGCCTGCCGGATCACCGCGATGGGGGGCGACAGGCGAAACTGGTCCTTCTTGCGCTGGCGCGCGTCGATCACATCCCCCAGCCGCGCCAGATCGGCAGGGCCCAGCACGGGCAGCTTGGCCCTTGGGGCGATGGTGTTGATCCGCGCGGCAAAGACCGCCCCGCTGGCCAGATCATGCGCTGCGGCGATATCCAGATAGACCTGATCCGGCGCAGGCGGCAGCACCGGTTCGCGCAGCACCGGCAGCGGGGCAGGGAGCCGGCGCAAGAGCCACATCGCGATGCCAGCAATTCCGATCCCGCCCAGCAGAAACCCCAACTGGCCAACGGCCCCGCCATAAACCGCAGCACCAATGCCGGTCAGCCGTGCCAGGGTCAGCGCTATCTGCGCAAGGCGTCTTGCCATCCGCCGCGATCCGGTCAGACCGACAGACGCGCCGCATGGCTGCCGCGTTCGCGGTAGGGGGTGGTGTCATAATGCGACCGGTAGCATTTGGAAAAATGCGACGGTGACGCAAAACCGCAAGCCAGCGCCACGTTGATCACGGTCATATCAGTCTGCATCAGCAGGTTGCGAGCCTTTTGCAGGCGCAATTCCATATAATACCTTTTCGGGCTGCGCGACAGATAGCGGCGGAACAGCCGTTCAAGCTGGCGCGTGGACATGCCGACATCGCGGGCCAGCACAGCGGGGCTGATCGGTTCTTCGATATTGCCTTCCATCAACTGGATCACGCGCGACAGTTTGGGATGGCGCACGCCGATACGCGTCGGGATCGACAGGCGTTGCGTGTCCTGATCGGTACGGATCGAGGAATAAATCAAGATATCGGCGACGGCATTAGCCAGTTCCTCGCCATGATGATCGGCGATCAGTTTCAGCATCAGGTCGATGGATGCCGTGCCGCCCGCCGTGGTGATCCGGTTGCCGTCCACCACGAACACCGATTTGGTCAGCGTGACCTCTTCGAATTCTTCGATGAAACTGTCCTGATTTTCCCAATGGATCGTGGCACGTTTGCCATCCAGCAGCCCGGCCTTGGCCATCGCATAGCCCGCCGTACACAGCCCCGCGACGGTGACACCGCGCCGGGCCTCGCGGCGCAGCCAGTTCAGAACGCGCTTGGTCGTGGCCTTTTGTACGTCGATCCCGCCACACAGCATGATCGTGTCGTCGCGGTCCAGCTCGATCAGGTCGGATTCCAGTTTGAAGGCACAGCCATTTGAACAGCTGGCGATATCGCCGCCATCCCCGATGATTGTCCAATCGTATATCTGCTTGCCGGCCGTGCGGTTCGCGATGCGCAGGCTTTCGACCGCACAGGCAAAGCAAAGCATCGTAAATTGATCCATCAACACAAAAACAAAGCGGCGCGGTTTGCCGATTGGTCCGACGTCGATGATTTGCGGCGCTTGGCTCATTGTTGATATACTCTGGGTTAATGTCGGCGGACATCACCAGTTTTCGCCACCCGCGACAAGGGGCAAATGTCAATTCCGCAAGGACTGCACAGTTTCGGATTGGCCTTGCCTGTCGTGCAGGCTATACCGCGCAACGTTACCGCAGATGATGGAGCAAGACCATGACCGACTGGCAGAAAACGGATTGGCGCAAAAAGCCACGGGTCCAGATGCCCGATTATACCGACGCCGCCGCCTTGGCGGCTGTCGAGGCGCGTCTTGCCAGCTATCCACCGCTGGTTTTTGCTGGCGAAGCGCGCAAGCTGAAAAAGCAACTCGCCGCCGTCAGCCGGGGCGAGGCGTTCTTGCTGCAAGGCGGCGATTGCGCCGAAAGCTTTGCGGAATTTTCCGCCAATGGCATCCGTGACACGTTCAAGGTGCTGTTGCAGATGGCGATGGTGCTGACCTATGGCGCCAAGGTGCCGGTGGTCAAGGTGGGCCGCATGGCAGGCCAGATGGCCAAGCCACGGTCCGCCCCGACCGAGGTTGTAGGCGGTGTTGAACTGCCCAGCTATCGCGGCGATATCATCAACGGGTTCGATTTCACGCCAGAGGCGCGCAATCCCGACCCTGACCGCATGCTGCAGGCTTACCTTCAGGCCGCGGCCACGCTGAACCTGCTGCGCGCCTTTTCCACCGGCGGTTTCGCCAATGTCCACGAGGTTCACAAATGGACCCTTGGCTTTACCGATGCCAACGAGGTCAAGAAATATTCCGACATGGCCAGCCGGATCAGCGATACGCTGGATTTCATGCAGGCGGCGGGGCTGTCGACTGAAACCAACCACGAATTGCAGACGGTCGATTTTTACACCAGCCACGAAGCCCTGCTGCTGGAATATGAAGAGGCTTTGTGCCGCCTGGATTCCACATCGGGCAAGATGCTGGCAGGCTCTGGCCATATGATCTGGATCGGGGATCGCACCCGCCAGCCTGACGGGGCGCATGTTGAATTTTGTAAAGGCGTGATGAACCCGATTGGTCTGAAATGTGGTCCCTCGATGACATCAGGGCACCTTAAGGCGCTCATGGCCTCGCTGAACCCGCAGAACGAAGCGGGCCGTCTGACGCTGATCGCGCGGTTTGGCGCGGGGCAGGTGGGCGATCACCTGCCACGTCTGGTGCGCGCGGTGCAGGAAGAAGGCGCCAATGTGGTCTGGACCTGTGACGCGATGCACGGCAATACGATCAAATCCTCGACCGGTTATAAAACGCGGCCCTTTGAATCGGTGCTGCGCGAGGTCAAGGAATTCTTTGGTATCCACAACGCCGAAGGCACGATCCCCGGCGGTGTGCATTTCGAAATGACCGGTGCCGATGTGACCGAATGCACCGGCGGCGTGCGCGCGGTCACGGACGAGGATCTGTCGGACCGCTATCACACGGCCTGCGATCCGCGCCTGAACGCGTCACAATCGCTCGAACTGGCGTTTCTGGTGGCCGAGGAATTGTCGGCACGCCGCAACAAGCTGGCACAGGCCAAGGCCAGCTGATCAGCCGTTATCGATGACCAATCGCAGGGCCGGGCGCACCACGTCCGGCCTTTGCGTTTGTGGCGCGACATCGGCGGGGGCAGGTGCCGGCTGGCTGCTGGCCAAAGTGATCGCCAGCGTGTCGATGCGCACAGCGCGTCCCGGGGCCAGATCGAACCGGCGGGGCCGGTCATCGGTTGCCCCGTCGCTGACCAGCGCGCCCAGAACGCGGCTGGTCTGGTCGTTTTCGTCGCGCAAAGGCAGCAGCAGGAGCGTGCCGGACAGGGCGGGACGGATTTTTCTGTGCCGGTGATATCAGGCTGGCCGCGACGATGGCGGGCTGGGTAAAGGCGGTTTCGACCAGCGCGCGCAGCTGTTCGCGGCTGTTGGGGGCGAACAGCACGCTGACGGGCATGCCGCGCGCATCCATGCACAAAAGCTCGTGGATTTTCTGGCCCGCAACCCGCATCCGCGCCACGCCGGGACCGACCCTTTGCAAGATAAAGGCATAGGGCAACGCCGCATCAATCCCCTGTGGGGCGATTTCGTTGCGCGCCGGAATATGCCGCGCATGCCGCAAAGATTGCCAATAGCTTTCAAGGTGGCGCAGGATAGGGTTCTCGGCGCCGGGCAGGCCATGGTGGCCAGTTCCCGGACTGTTGTGATGGATGGACATGGACAGCTCGACCTTGTTAACAACCGCCCTGTTGATGGGGCGAACACTCGTGACATACGGCCACACTAAAACAAGTTACCAATGGATTCACTTAACAAAGTGTTAACGGGTTAATGCCCCGCGACAGCAGGCTTGCCCCAAGCCGTTGTTTTCCCGTAAGGGAACGGAGCCAACAAAAGGTGCCGCAATGATCCGTTCCATGACCGCTTTTGTTCTGGCGCAAGTGATCGACCAGATGCGCGCACAGATCCGGACGATGGAGTAGACGATGCAACGGCGCGGCCTTTTGATTATCCTGTCCTCGCCTTCGGGTGCGGGGAAATCCACGCTTGCAGGGCGTCTGCGCCAGTGGGATGACAGCCTGCGGTTTTCGGTATCCGCCACCACGCGGCCCGCGCGCGCGGGCGAGGTGGACGGGCGCGAATATTATTTCGTCACCAAAGAGGCATTTCAGGCGCAGGTCGCGGCGGGTGACATGCTGGAACATGCGCTGGTGTTCGGAAATTACTATGGCTCGCCCAAGGCCCCCGTGCAGACCGCCATCGAGGACGGGCGCGATGTGTTGTTCGACATCGACTGGCAGGGCGCGCAGCAGATCAGCAATTCCAGCCTCAGCCCGCATGTGCTGTCGATCTTCATCCTGCCGCCTTCGATCCCCGAATTGCACCGGCGTCTGGTGACGCGCGGGCAGGACAGCCCCGAGGTGATCGAAAAGCGGATGCAGAAAAGCTGGGATGAGATCAGCCATTGGGACGGCTATGATTATGTGCTGGTGAACGACGATATCGACGCGACAGAACAGGCGCTGAAAACCATCATCAGCGCCGAACGGCTGCGCCGCAGCCAGCAACCGCAACTGGTGGACCATGTCCGCAGCCTGCAAACCCAATTCGGAGAATTGACATGAGCCTTTATGCGCTTGGCGATCTGGCACCGGTGGTCGCGGATGATGCCTGGGTCGCGCCCGGATGCTATGTCATCGGGCGGGTCGTACTGGGGGCAGGGTCATCTGTCTGGTTCGGCAGCACCCTGCGCGGCGATAACGAGACGATCCATGTGGGCGCAGGCACAAATATTCAGGAAAACTGCGTTTTGCACACTGATATGGGCCATCCTTTGCTGATCGGCGCGGGCTGCACTGTGGGCCACAAGGCGATGCTGCATGGCTGCACCATCGGAGCCAACAGCCTGATCGGCATGGGGGCGACCATTCTGAACGGGGCGGTGATCGGGGATAACTGCCTGATCGGGGCAGGGGCGCTGGTGACCGAAGGCAAGGTGATTCCCGACGGGTCACTGGTCATGGGCGCGCCCGGCAAGGTCGTGCGCGCGCTGGATGCGTCGGCGATTGCACGGCTGCAAGCCTCGGCGCTGCAGTACCAGAAAAACGCAGCACGGTTTCGCCAGGATTTGCGCGCGATCTAGGGAATTGCGCGCGGCAGCACCAGCAGATCGAAATCCAGATCGGGTGCGGTGGCGCGGATATCGTTGCGGATGATCTCGGCATTGGGCAGGTCGTCGGAAACGACACGGTACATGCCCCGGAACCGCGCGGCGTTCAGTTTCTCGGCCACATCGACCGCGTCAAACCCGCCCGACAGCAGCGGCGATAAGATCAGGTCGGGCGCATGGCGGCGCAGCGTGAACGGGCTCAACTGGTCGATACCCAGATAGGCGCAACCCGCAGGAACCCCGCGTAACCGCCCGCTTGCCTGCCACTGGTCCAGATCACCAATGACCAGCATCCTTATGCCCTGAACGCAGGCCGCGTCTGCAACTTTCACCATCAACACCACCAACAAGAGAGCGCGCAAAAACCTCCACACTCTCGGAACCATCCAAAGCTTTTCTTGAACCTATCATAATGTATCGCAGCATGTAATGCAGACCGCGACGACATAATTTGTTCTTGCCTGTGTGGTATCAAGATCGCACTAAAGCCGTCAAACATATGAAAGGGCCTGTCTTGACCGAAACCACCCTGTCGCTGATCGCCGCCATCCCGATGCCCGTGCTGGTGATTGGCCAGGACGAACGTATCCGTGCCACCAACCCCGCGCTGGATGCTATTCTGGGCCGCGACCTGACCGGCAAGCACCATATCACCGCGCTGCGCCAGCCCGGCGTGATCGACGCGATTGCGCGGGTGCGGGGTTCTGGCGGGGCGGCCTCTGTGCGGTTTGTGTCGCGCGACCGCGACAAGGACACGCCCTATCTGGTGCATATCACTGCGGCCAGCAACGACATCGTGCTGTGTCTCGAGGATCAGAGCGCGGCCGAGGATGTCGGCAAGATGCGGCGCGATTTCGTGGCCAATGTCAGCCATGAATTGCGCACGCCCTTGACGGCCTTGCTGGGGTTCATCGAAACGCTGGGCGGGGCGGCGCGCGATGACGCCACCGCACGGGCGCGGTTTCTGGGCATCATGGCGCATGAGGCGGAACGGATGACGCGGCTGGTCGATGATTTGCTGTCGCTCAGCCGCGTGGAAGAGGATGAACGTGTCCGTCCGCGCGAATTGGTGGATCTGTGCGGCTTGCTGGCCTCGGTGATCAAAGGGCTGGAACCACAGGCCGCCGCTGCCGATGTCACGGTCCGGCTGGACCTTGCGCGCGATGTGATGCGCGTGCCGGGCGATGCAGGGCAATTGACGCAGGTCTTTGCCAATCTGATCGAGAATGGCATCAAATATGGCGGCTCTGGCAAGGAACTGGTCATCACGCTGCATGAACCAACCAATCATTTGCGGCTGCGCGGGCAGGGCGTGCAGATCAGCGTCACCGACAAGGGCGACGGTATCGCCTCGCACCACATCGCGCGGCTGACCGAACGGTTCTACCGCGTCGATACGCACCGGTCGCGCGAGGTGGGTGGCACCGGGCTGGGCCTTGCCATTGTCAAGCATATCGTCAACCGGCACCGGGGCCATCTGCTGATCGAAAGCGAGCTGGGACAGGGTACGCGGGTGTCGATCTTTCTGCCGGTGGAGTCTTTGTCATAAAACATTTACACAAGTGACACAAAAGCGATCAATCCGCCGTGCTAGCGACAGAATCTTTCCCACAGGAGCCCGCGATGAACGACCATATCTCGTCCGCCTATGACCGCGATCTTGAGGTGATCACCACGCTGATCGTCAAGATGGGCGGGCTGGTCGAGGATGCGATCACAAATGCGGCGCGTTCGCTGGGCGACCGCGATGTCGAACTGGCCGAAGTGGTGCGCAAGGCCGACAAGGCGATCGACGCGCTGGAAGAACAGATCAACGAAGAAGCTGCGCGCACTATCGCGCTGCGCGCGCCCGTGTCAAAGGATCTGCGCGCCATCCTGACCGTGCTGCGGCTGGCCGCATCGCTGGAACGGATCGGGGATTACGCCAAGAATATCGCCAAACGCACCAGCGTGCTGGTTGAAATGGCGCCGGTCAGCGGGTCTGACGCCGCCTTGCGGCGCATGGCCCGCGAGGTCGAAGGCATGCTGAAAGACACGCTCGATGCCTATGTGCGCGGCGATGCGCGACTGGCCGAGGAGGTGCGCCAGCGCGATCAAGAAGTGGACCAGATGTACAACGCGCTGTTCCGCGAATTCCTGACCTTCATGATGGAAGACCCGCGCAATATCACGGCCTGCATGCATCTGCATTTCATGGCCAAGAATATCGAACGGATGGGCGATCTGACCACCAACATGGCCGAGCAGGTGATCTATCTAGTCACCGGCGTCATGCCCGATGAAGCGCGGCCCAAAGGTGACCGCACATCCTATGTGTCGGACGCGCGATAGGGTGGCTGATTGCCTGGCCTGTGCGGGTGATCTGGAAGGCGCATAATCAGTATTATGTTAAATTAACGATCACGCTTGCGCAGCACTGGCAGCAATTCCAACGCCACATGATGGCCATGCGCCGCCACAAAACGCCGCCGTCCGGGTGATGCTGCGACGAATTTGTGAATGGCACCAATCATTTCGCGGCCTTTCTTTGTGCGCACGCGGTAGCCGTTGAACACCAACCTGCCGTTCTTGCGCAGTTTATGTGCCGCGCGTTCCATCAGGCGTATGGCACGGTCCGCCGGTTTTGTGCCTGCGATCATCACGACATCAAGCGACCGGTCCTCGATCAGTTTCAAGGCCGATGCCGCTGTGGACCGCACGATCCGCAAACGGCCGGATTTGATCGCATCGGCATAGATCACGATTGTCTGGAAAAACGCATGATCCAGCGCAAGCCGGTCGGCATCCGGTACAACCGTGTCGGGGGCCAGATGCGAGTCGCGAAAGCCCCAGGGGTCGATGACGATGAGCGTTTCAACCTCATCGCGGGCGAGAATATCGTCGATCAATGTCCTGTCCCTGCCCCCGATCAAAAGCCAGCTTTTGCATTTGGGCGCGCTTGCCTGCTCCAGAAACCGCTTGGTGACCGGCTGGTGCGGTGGCTTGGCATGGCGCGCAGTAACGGCAGCGTCGATGCCCTGCATCAGGGCCGCTGGCAAGGCAGGCAGTGCATCGGCGATCACGCGCGGGATGGTTCCGGTCTTGGCGATCCGGTTGAACATTTCAGGGTCTGTTGATGTTTCCAGCGCATCCATCCCCGCGAACCACGGCCATTTGCGCACAACGCGCCGCGTGCGCATTTCCTTGTACCGCGTGATCTGGAAATCCGACAGGACCGTGGCTGGATCAAAGGTGGACGCATCATAGGCTTTGTTCAGGTCGGTCAGCACGTTATCTTGCAACAGATGCCGACGATCGCCCATATAATTGCTGTATTTTTCAACAAAGGCGGTGAATTGCGGCGTTGATCGCAGGCTGGCGATGCGATTTTGGTGATAATCCACCGATTGTTGGTGCAACTGATGCAGCAAAGCATCTGATTTCAACCGGTCCACGCCCGCCGCAATGGCTGCGCTGCGCTGTGCAAGGTTCTGGTTTTCAACCGTATTCCAGCAGTGCAAGCGCCAGTATGTTTCGCCGCTTTCTTCCATTTTGCCGTGAAAGGACGTGGTGTTCACGTCACCGCGCAGCCGTTTCATCATATAGGATTCCAGGCTGCGCACAGCGTAATGGTTCATCCGCGCCAGCCGGTCGCCATAGCCTTGGCCGGTGCCCAGAAAGGCCCAGCCCTGATGTTCAAAACCTGTCAGCCGGTCACCATTGCCATCCACCCAATAGGCATGTTTCACGCGTCTTGGCAGGATGCCTTTGGGCCGATGGGTGGACATCAGGCGATACTGGCCGTTGTTGCGAAACAAAGTCTTGATCGCGCGCGATTGCATCGGATGAATCTGTTGGGCTGCCGCACAACGCGTGAATTGTGCGGTGATCAGGCGATCTTTGAAGGTGACGACGTTGTTGTGGCCGAACAATTGCCAGATAAAGGTAAAGGCCGTCGCCTTGGGTGCGGCAGCAAACAAGGCATCCAGCGTCCCATCGCCCACTTTGATATCCAGAAATTCATCCGCGTCGCAGACCAGCACCCAATCGGCTGCGGCGTATCTGGGATGCGCCATGGCATTGTGATAGGCGGCGCGCTGCGGCCCGCCCTCCCATGGCCCCGGATTGTCGATATGCGTCACGATCCCCAGATCCTGCAACCGTTGCAGGATCAGATCGGTGCCATCGGAACAATCGTTGCTGTTGATGATGAAATGGTCGAACCCCAGCGCAAGGTAATGCGCCACCCATTCAAGGATGAAGGGGCCTTCGTCCTTCATGGTGGACACGATCAGACGCATGCGGCACCCGTCATGGATGGTTTCATGATGGCAGGATCACGCGGTCTGGTCGGACGGATCAAGCACTTCGATCGCGATTTGTGCGCCGACAACCGCGCGGATGCGCAGATCGCGCGGATGCGCGCCCAGAAATTCGTTGATCGCACGGATCACGCCGTCGCCCCACCAGCCGCGCCGATGATAATCATCAAAGGCCATGATGCCGCCGCGTTTCATCTTGGGGAACAGGGCCGCCAGATCGGCGCTGACGCGTTCATAGGAATGATCGCCATCAACATAGGCAAACGAAATCGACTGATCGGTGAATTGCGCCAGCGCAGGGACCGAGAAATCACGGATCAGCGCCACCTGCCCCGCCGCGATTTCGGTTTCGAATTTTTTGACAACGCCGTCAAAGATCCGGTCCATCTTGGTCTTGCCGGTGCGGCCAACGAAAGCCTCGGCATGGCTGTCATCCTCGATATGCGCCCAAGGGTCGATCAGCACCAGTTTGTCGGGGGTGATCAATTCGATGATCGTGGGGGAAAAGTCGCCCTGCCAGACGCCGATTTCTACGGCAATCCCGCCCTTTGGCAGCTTTTCGAGGAATTTGCGCCTGACGGACTCCTTGGATATCCGGCGCGCCTTTTTGGGCTGTTCTTCGGTGGAGGTGCCAGGCAAAACGCCAATCACTTTACTGGTCATAACAACTTATCCTGCGAAACTGGTGCAACACTACACAGGGTTGGTAGCATCTTTTCGGGGGCAGTGGGAAGCAGCCTTGCACGATCATGCCGATGCCGGGATGCGCGATGGCAATTGGATCGGGGCCGCCTTGGGGTCGATACCAAGGTGGCGCAGGGTGCGGTCCATCAAGCTATAGCGCGCGATGCCGCGCCCTTGCACCCACCAGCGAATCCGCCGCCCCCACAGATGAACGCCCAGCGTGTCATCCTTGATATAGGCCGCGCGAAATTCACGCACATGGATGTCGCTGATCTGTCCGGCCTGTCGGAACGGCAGCGGATAAAACACCGACGGCGGCGTCGCATGGCTGATTTCGCCGCTTTGTTCCATGAAATTCGTGAAAACCCCTGGCCCATAGACGCTATGCGCCTGTTCGGATGCATGTTTGATCTACCCCGCAGCCTTGAGCGCGAGCATCCTGTCGCGGTCTTCAGGGGGCAGGTTCGGCGGGATCGGGTATTCGTCCTGCACGTAATCCAGATAGGCATTCAGCCCCGGGCTGTCCTGCGGCAGACCCATGATCGCATTGCAAAGTTCGCGCCGCCGGAAATAGCCGAACACATGATCGGTGGGCAGATCAAAGGGTTTCAGACACAAGACATCGGAATCAGCCCAGATCAGATTGGTCTGGCGGAGCATGTGCAGCCGGAAAATATCGGATTGCACCACGGGTGTGCCGAATTGTTTGTTATAGATGATCATCGCGGGTTCATGGATTTCGCGCGCGTCGATCACCTCGATATCCTGGGGGACATGCGCAATTTCGCCGTAATGAAACAGCGTGACCTTGTGGCCTTGGGCCACAAAGGACAACAGGCACATCTGTTCAAGAAAACTGAGCGGGCCACCGATCCAAAGCGTGCCGATACCTTTAAGCGCGGGGCGTATCATCTGTGTGATCCTGTTGTTCGGAAAGGTTTTCACGCGATTCGCGGATGCCACGGTCCTTTTTGACCACGTTCACCACGTCAGATGCCGAAATCTTGGCATAGAGCGCGGCATAGGCGTCGTCCTGCAGCAGTTCGGCCAGTTTCGCCTTGTGCCAGCGGAACCCCCTGCGATGCATCCGCGCCAGCACCGGATCGGCCTTGAACACATCCAGCAGGGCCTGCGTCAGTGCTGCATAGCGGTGGATGGTCGTATCCTCGCAGCCGCCACGGTTCCAGCGGTCCCAATACCCGGTATCGAGCACATGGCTTTGGTGGTTGGCCCGCCCGCGATAGCGTTTGAGCAGATAGGCCTGTGCGGAGCGCACAGCATAATGGTTAATCTGCGCGAATTCTTCGCCAAAGGGGGGCTGGGCGTGGTTGCCAGCCTGCAGGCGCGAGGCTTGCAACCCGCCGGGCAGCGCCCATGTCAGGTCTGTGGCGTGTTCGGCGCGGACATGCGGGTTATGCAGGCCGATCCGGTGATACACATCCTTGTTGCGGAACAAGGATTTCACAAAACGCCGCCCCGCCCCGCCATCGTCATAGGCAGGTTCGGCATCGGTGAATTGCCGAGTCACAGGGCTGTCGCGCAGAATGACACGTTTGTTGTAAGAAAAGATCCGCCATGGCACCGAAATCACATCCACGCCGTCGCCGCCGCTGGCCGCGATCAGCGCATCAACCGAATGGTCGCCGCAATGGATATTAAGGAATTCATCGGCATCGGTGACATAAAGCCATTCCGCCTTGCGCACCACATCCAGCCGCTGCGCGCGCCGGATCGCCGTGCGATGCACCCCGCCCGGCCCTTTTTTGTTGGGCTGGAAGGTCACATATCCCAGCGCGTCTAGCCGCGTCAGAATGGCATTGGTGGTATCGGTGCAATCATTGGTCAGCACCACGATATGGTCAAAGCCGATCACCAGATGATGCGCGACCCATTCAAGGATATAGGGCGCCTCGTTCTTCATCGTGGTGATAATGACTTTCGCATGCGTCACAATCGGGGGTCTTTCCTGTCAGCAAGTGGTCGCCCATCGCGGTCTAAACCATCACGCGGCAGCGATCCAGTACCCGTATGGCGCGAATGCTTAAGATTGGTTAACAGCTTGTGATTGGGCGGTCGGTGCCGGTGGCTGCATTTCTCTTTTGACCCGTCGGGCAATGATGCTACAGACCTGTTATGCAACACGCGATCCTGATCCTGAATGGCCCTAACCTGAACCTGCTTGGCTCCCGCCAGCCAGAGGTTTATGGCCCGACGACCCTAAATGACATCGAGGCGATCTGCGCCGCAAAGGCCATATCGCTGGGCGTGACCGTTGAATTCGTCCAGTCCAACCACGAAGGCGTGCTAATAGACCGGTTGCATGCCGCGCGGGGGGTGTTTGACGGGATCATCCTGAATGCCGGCGCCTATACGCATACGTCGATCGCGCTGATGGATGCGGTGGCATCGATCATGCTGCCGGTGGTCGAATTGCACCTGTCGAATATTCACGCCCGCGAGGCGTTTCGCCATCAGTCCTATATCGCGCCGGTCGCCATCGGGCAGATATGCGGCTTTGGCGCTGCGGGCTATCCTTTGGCGATGGAGGCTTTGACCGGCTATCTGGGGACGCATGGGTAATGCCTGATTGATGGGACCACGCAGCGCGTGACCCCTGCCCCAAATGCAAAAGGCCCGCATCGCTGCGGGCCTTTGTCATTTAAAACCAGACTCTTAGCTGTTCAGCTTGGCCACTTCGGCGGCGAAATCTTCTTTTTCGACTTCGATGCCATCGCCAACTTCGAGACGCACGTAACCGGTGATCGTGACACCGGCTTCGGCGGCGGCGGCAGCGACAGTCAGATCGGGGTTCACCACGAATTGCTGGCTCAGCAAGGTCACTTCGGCCATGTATTTCTGCATACGGCCGACGATCATCTTTTCGATCACTGAATCAGGCTTGCCGGATTCGCGGGCGATGTCGATCTGGACCTGCTTTTCCTTTTCGACCATCGCGGGGTCAAGATCAGCTTCGGACAGGGCAGACGGGTTGGCAGCGGCGATATGCATCGCAACCTGACGACCAAAGGCTTCGTTGTCGCCGGTCATCGCGACCAGCACACCGATATTGCCCATGCCGGGGGCAGCAGCATTGTGGACATAGGTCACAACCTGATCACCGCTCAGCACGGCCATACGGCGCACGGACATGTTTTCGCCAATCACGGCGACAGTGTCGGTCACAGTCTGTTCGACTGTTTTGCCACCCATGTCGGCTGCTTTCAGCGCGTCCACGTCATCCACGGTCAGCGCGACATCGGCGATGCCCTGCACCATTTTTTGGAAATCGCTGTTCTTGGCGACGAAATCTGTTTCAGAGTTCACTTCGACAGCGATGCCCTTGCCTCCGGACACGGCGACAGCGACCAGACCTTCGGCAGCGGTGCGGCCAGCCTTTTTGGCGGCTTTGGCCAGACCCTTGGTGCGCAGCCAGTCAACGGCGGCTTCCATGTTGCCATCGGTTTCGGTCAACGCCTTTTTGGCGTCCATCATGCCTGCGCCTGTGCTGTCGCGTAGCTCTTTCACCATTGCAGCGGTGATTGCCATGTTACTTCTCCTTGAAAGGGAATGTGTCGGGCGGGACATAACGCCCCTGCCCTAAAGTTTTGTGACGCGATCAGGCGTTGGCGGCTTCGGCGGCGTCTGCCGCTTCTTGGGCCAGCGTTTCCTCGGCGTAGTTTTCCATCGCACCCATGTCGACACCGGCCGCACCCAATTGGGCGGTCATGCCGTCCAGCGCCGCACGGGCGGCCAGATCGGTGTAAAGCGCGATGGCACGCGCCGCGTCGTCATTGCCGGGGATGACATAATCAATCCCAGCGGGCGAACAATTGGTATCGACCACGGCCACAACGGGGATGCCCAGCTTGTTGGCTTCGGCGATGGCCAGCGCTTCTTTGTTGACGTCGATGACGAACAACAGGTCAGGCACGCCGCCCATTTCGCGGATACCACCCAGCGACGCCTGCAGTTTGCCCTGCTCGCGTTCCATGCCAAGACGTTCTTTCTTGGTCAGGCCGGCGAAACCGTTGGCCGATGCTTCGTCAATCGCCTTGAGGCGGCTGATCGACTGCGACACGGTCTGCCAGTTGGTGAGCGTGCCGCCCAGCCAGCGGTGGTTCATGAAGAATTGCGCGGATTTCTCCGCCGCTTCCATGACAGGTGTCTGCGCCTGACGCTTGGTGCCGACGAACAGCACGCGGCCGCCCTTGGCGACAGTGTCACGGATGACCTGCAGCGCGCGGTCCAGCATGGGAACGGTCTGTGTCAGGTCCATGATATGGATGCCGTTGCGCGACCCGTAGATGTATTGACCCATCTTGGGGTTCCAGCGCGCGGTCTGGTGGCCAAAGTGAACGCCAGCTTCGAGCAGCTGACGCATGGAGAACTCTGGAAGAGCCATGGTCGTTTCCTTTTCCGGTTTCAGCCTCAGCAGGGGATCAGGCATTTGCCCAACCGGTGGATGGCTTGGGATTTCTCCCCAAGACACCCGCCCCCGCTTGCGGGATTAAGTGCCGCGGCTATAGCGGCACCCCCTGCCCTGTGCAAGAGCCTGCAACCCTTGCTGCCCGCGTTTTTGGGCGCAGGCAGATGTTTTTCACAAAAATACCCGTTCCACGACCCAAAACGCCCCCACCGCCGCAATCGCCGCCGAAGCGGGGATCGTCACGATCCGCCGGTAGGCATCAATCTGGTCGCGCATCGCAATCGACAGCCCCGACAGCGCAAAGATCGCGGCCAAGGGCGCGGCAAAGACCCAGACAGGGTTTTCCAGCAGTTCCACCAGCATCGGCGGGTTCAGCGCGATCAGCGCCACGGCGGCGGCAAACAGTACGCCATAAAGCGCGAAACCCTGTGCGACCTCATTGGCGCCACGGTCGATGCGGATCGCCTGCCAGACGCATAGGAACATGACCGCGATCACGGCAAGCTGGCCCGCCTCGACCCCCACGTTGAACCCGATCAGGGCCGCGACAAAAGTCTCCTGCGGCAGGCCGAATTCCCCCAGCACCGAGGCAAAACCCAACCCGTGCAGCAACCCGAAGCCAAAGATCACATAGGGCCGCCAGCGGCTGACCTGGCGGGTAAAGATATTCTCGACCGCGACAAAGACGATTGATGCGGCGATCAGCGGCTCCACGATTTCGCCCGGGATGCTGACATAGCCAAGGGCCGCCAGCGCCAGCGTGATCGTATGCGCCAGCGTGAACAGCGATATTTGCAACACCAGCGGACCAGCTTGCGCCGCCAGAAAGAACAGCCCCAGCACGAACAGGATATGATCAAGACCCTTGGGCAGGATATGGTCGAAACCCACGGGAATATAATTGACGAAAGTCTCCCACCCGGTGGCCCTGTCCCCGCCTGCCAGCGCGATGGGGCCGGATGTGGCGCCATTGTCCAGATAGCTGTCATAGGGTTCAGGCACATCCATCTGGCGCAGCACGATGGCCCCCAGTGCCGCCGTCCAGCCGAAATCCACCGCTGTCGTCCCCGCAGGCAAAGCCGCGCTGAAGGTCAGCTCGGAGGTACGCAAAAGCTCGGGATTGCCGATGGGTGGCACCGTGACGCTGTCCAGTTCCGGCACCAGCGCCACATCATCCGCGTGCAGCGTGATCGCCGCGGCCATCTGCGGCCAGAACGCGCCAAATTGCGCGGCCAGCGCGTCAGGGTCCAGCGCGCGCAGGCTGTCATAGCTCGCCGCCTCGGCCGACAGGTCGGTATCGGTGGTTTCCGACAGGTCCACACCGGCGACAAAACTTTCCAGATTGGCGCGCAGATCGAACACGATCCGGTCGCCATCCACCCGCATATCCGCGATGGTCGGGATCACCTCATGCGCGCTGGCAGCACTCAGGCCCAGCAAAGTGACCAGCAGCGCGCTTGACAATGCGCGCAGGCGCGACACCCTAGAGGAAACGAATAAGGAACCAATCATGCGCGCACTTTCTGTCATTTTCTGTCTGTTGGCGGTGCCTGCGACCGCCCATGAATTCTGGATAGCACCACTGGACTATCAGGTGTCGCCGGACAGTAAGTTGCAAGCCAACCTTGTCAATGGCGAAGGCTTTGCTGGCGTGACCATCCCTTTCCTGCCGCGTGGCATCTTGAATGCGCTACAGTTTTCGGGCGACCAGACAGCGGCAATCACCGGCAGGCCGGGTGACATGCCTGCCTTGCAAATGGACCCGATCGGCGATGGTCTGGCAATATTGGGCTATCAATCGGCCCCGGCCAGCATTGAATATGCCAATTGGGACAAGTTTCAGGCCTTCGTCGATCACAAGGATCTTGGCGATCTGCGCGCAATGCATGACGCGCGCGGCCTGCCAGATGCTGGATTTACCGAAACCTATATGCGGTTTTCCAAATCCTTGGTCAGTGTAGGGTCTGGCGCGGGTGCAGACCGGCGTGTCGGGCTGGAAACCGAGCTTGTCGCCCTGACCAACCCCTATACCGCCGACCCTGCCGATGGCTTTGCTGTCCAGCTATTCTATCGCAACGACCCGCGCGCCGATGCCCAGATCGAGGTTTTTGTCAGATCTCCCGAAGGCGAGGTCACAACCAGCTATATCCGCACCGATGCCGATGGAATCGGCCGTGTCGCGGTCCTGCCCGCGCATGAATACATGCTGGATGCCGTGCTGATCCGCGAACCAAGTGCTGTCTTGCAAGAAGCGACAGGGGCAGTCTGGCAGACGCTTTGGGCCAATCTGACCTTTGCGGTGCCGCAGTAACGCTTGCCCTTTACGCGCTGTCGCGGCACAAGCCGTGCATGACGCAGCAACCTGATATTCTTTGCATCGGATCGGTCCTATGGGACGTGATCGGGCGCGCGCCGAACCCTATGCGCATGGGGTCCGACGTGCCGGGGCGGATCACCCGCCTGCCGGGGGGCGTGGCGATGAACATCGCGATGACCCTGCGCCGGTTCGGAATGGTGCCTGCATTGCTGAGCAATCTGGGCCGCGATACCGAAGGCGACGACCTGATCGGTGCCGCACAGCGCATGGGGCTGGTCTGTGACCATATCTACCGGTCCGATGACCTACCCACCGATATCTATATGGCCATCGAAGGCGCGAACGGCCTGATCGCCGCCATCGCCGATGCCCATTCGCTGGAGGCGGCTGGCGACAAGATCCTGCGCCCGCTTGCCAATGGCGCGCTGGGGTCGGTGGCGGCCCCTTGGGCGGGGCCCGTGGCGCTGGATGGCAATTTGACGGTTGATTTGCTGCGCGACATCGCCACCTCGCCGTTGTTTCGCAACGCCGATTTGCGGGTCGCGCCCGCCTCGCCGGGCAAGGCGGAACGGCTGCTGGCGCTGCTGGGCCACCCGTCGGCCACATTATACGTCAATCTCGAAGAAGCGGGTTTGTTGTGCCAGACCACATTCGCATCCTCGGCTGATGCCGCTGCAGGGCTGATCGCGCGTGGCGCGCGGCGCGTGCTGGTCACCGATGGCGGTAATTCGGCGTCCGAGGCGACAGGCAGCGACATCATCACCCAGACGCCCCCCGCCGTCATGGTCACGCGCGTGACCGGCGCGGGCGACACGTTCATGGCCGCGCATATCGCGTCAGAGGCGCAGGGCATGGCGCGCGACGCAGCCCTTGACCGCGCCTGTCAGGCCGCCGCCATCTATGTTTCAGGAGAGATTGCATGACCATCCCCATGACCTATTCCGCCGAAGTGGCCGCAGCCCTGGCCAATAGGCGTGCGATTGTCGCCCTTGAAAGCACCATCATCACCCATGGCATGCCGTTTCCGCAAAACGTGCAAACCGCGCGGCTGGTCGAACAGGATGTGCGTGACGCAGGTGCTGTGCCTGCGACCATCGCGGTGATAGGCGGACGGCTGCATATCGGGCTGGAGGCGGCAGAGCTTGACGCACTCGGTCAGGCGCAGCATGTCGCCAAACTGTCGCGCGCCGATCTGGCCGCCTGTATCGCCACCGGTGGCACCGGGGCCACGACGGTCGCCGCGACCATGATCGCGGCGCATCTGGCGGGCATCCATGTGTTCGCTACGGGCGGTATCGGGGGCGTGCATCGCGGGGCGGAAACCAGTTTCGACATTTCCGCCGATCTGCAGGAACTGGCGCTGACGCCGGTGACGGTGGTGGCCGCAGGGGCCAAGGCGATCCTTGATCTGCCCAAGACATTCGAAGTGCTGGAAACTTTGGGCGTGCCGGTGATTGTCTATGGCCAAGACAGCATCCCCGCTTTCTGGTCGGCCACATCCGAGATGGCCGCACCATTGCGGATGGATGATGCCGCCCAGATTGCTGCCAGCCACAAGATGCGCGCCGCGATGGGGCTTGCCGGCGGGCAATTGGTGACCAACCCGATCCCTGCGGGCGATGAAATCCCCGCTGCCACATTGGCCCCGATCATCGCGCAGGCATTGGCGCAGGCGGATGCGCAAAAGATCAACGCCAAGGCAGTGACACCTTTCCTGCTGGACCAGATTTTTGCGCTGACCGATGGCCGGTCGCTGTCCGCCAATATCGCGCTGGTGCGCAATAATGCGCGACTGGCCGCCGAAATCGCACAGGCGCTGCTGAAATAAAACGTGGCAGGCCAGTGCGGTGGCTTGCCGCTTGGCGCTGCTGTCCTTAGGTATGTCGCCATAACTTGCGCCGGATAATGCCATGGCCGATCCTTTGAACCTCGACCCTAAACGCCGCGCCTCGCGCGGGGTGATCGCGCGGTTGCGTGGGAACTTTTTGGCGGGGCTGATCATCATCGCTCCAATCGGGCTGACGCTCTGGCTGATCTGGACGGTTGTGGGCTGGGTTGACAGTTGGGTCTGGCCGTTTGTGCCAAACTATTATCACCCCGAACCGATGATCAACCGCCTGCTGGGGCGCGGGGTAGAGAACCAAATTATGGTGAATGTGCGCGGCGTCGGTGTCGTGATCTTCCTGATTTTCACCATCATCGTGGGCTGGCTGGGCAAGGGGCTGATCGGGCGGTCATTCATCGGGATCGGCGAACGGTTCGTGGACCGGATGCCCGTGGTGCGGTCGATCTACAATGCCGCCAAACAAATCGCCGAAACCGTGTTTTCCCAGCGCGAGACGTCTTTCGACAAGGCCTGTCTGGTCGAATACCCGCGCAAGGGGATCTGGGCCATCGCCTTTATCTCGACCGATGCAAAGGGTGAAATCAACGCCAAGCTGGTGCATGGCGAGGTGATCGTCACCGTCTTCCTGCCGACAACGCCGAACCCGACATCGGGGTTTTTGTTGTTCCTGCCACGGCGCGACATCATCGAACTGGAGATGAGCGTCGAAGATGCGGCCAAGCTGGTGATTTCGGCAGGGCTTGTCTATCCCAACAACAAAGCCGTGGCCGATTTGCCCGACGCTGCGGAATGACAGCGTGCTAGCTGCGGGCGTCACCGGCTTTGCGACCGGTTTCGCGCTGATCCTTGCGATCGGGGCACAGAATGCCTTTGTGCTGCGGCAGGGTCTGGCGCGGCAGCATGTGTTCTGGCTGTGCCTGCTGTGTGCCACGTCGGATGCTGTGCTGATCACGGCGGGCGTGCTGGGGTTCGGCTATCTGGTCACGCTGTATCCGGCGTTTCCGCAGATCATGGCCTGGGGCGGCGCGGCCTTTCTTGCCGTTTATGGCGCGTTACGGTTTCTTGCGGCCTATCAGGGCGATTACGCGCTGCAGGTTGCGGGTGGATCGGCCAGCCTGTGGCGGGTGCTGGCGACGGGGGCGGCGTTCACATGGCTGAACCCGCATGTCTATCTGGACACGCTGGGGCTGGTGGGGGCGGTATCGACACAATTCACCGATACCGCGCTAAAGGCCGCCTTTGGCGCAGGCGCTGTGATGGCGTCCTATACGTTCTTTTTCACTCTGGGCTATGGCGCGCGGCTGCTGGCCCCTGTCATGCAATCGGCGCGGGCCTGGCGGCGGCTTGACCTGCTGATCGGGCTGGTCATGTGGGCGCTAGCGGTCAAGCTGGTCAGTTGAACATCAGGTCCAGATCGACGGTGCTTTTGACGTTCAGATCGGCTTTGTGGTTTTTCAAGAACGCATCTGCGGCGGCCTGCCCCGCCTCTTTCAGCCGCGCAAGGATGACAGGCTGCGGGATCGTCTTGGTCGCCACGTTCAATTCATTCATCAGCAGGTCATCGGCGATCATATGGACGATCACATCCTTCATCGTGCCGCGGGTCATCGACCCATCGGCCAACAGCCGTTTGACAAAGGCAATGGCGCGCAATTCACGCAACAGCGACGAATTGAAACTGATCTCGTTGATCCGGTTCTGGATCGCCTGCACATCGGTCGGCAATTCCGCACGGTAAAGCGGGTTGATGTTGACCACCAGAATATCATCCGGCAAATCCTTGGCAAACAAGGGGAATAGCGCAGGATTTCCGCTATAGCCGCCATCCCAGAACGCCTCTGACCTGCCGGTGCGCGGATCGGTGAATTCCACCGCCTGAAACATTGTCGGCAAACAGGCCGAGGCCATGATGACATCGCTTGAAATCTCGTCGCCGCTGAACACGCGGATCTTGCCGCTGCGGACATTGGTCGTGCAGATATGCAGCGCCGGTCCAACTTGTCCACAGACTGCATCATACTGGAATTGCTTGACGATCTTTTCCAGCGGGTTGCACATCAAAGGGCCGGTGACATAGGGCGACATCATCCGCGATGTCATATCCAGCGCGGCATAGGCCGGCGAATATTTCATCGCCTGCGCCAGCACATGCGCGGCGGGGGCCATGGACGACATCCAATCGGTCAACCGTTCATCGGTGACCGCCCCCACCTGCCCCCAAAGCCAGTCAAGGTTTTCGCGCGCGCCCGCCGATGTGGCGGAAATCGCGGCAATCTCGATCCCGTCGTCCTGCAACAGCCGGTCCAGCACACCCCAAGTAAAGGCGCCATGCGCGCCGCCACCCTGCAGGGCAAGGTTGATCCGCTTCATTGCGCGGTCCAGCCCCCATCGACGCTGATCGCGGTGCCGGTGATCTGGGCGGCAGCATCCGAACACAGGAATACTGCCGTGCCGCCCAATTCCTCGACCGTGGCGAATTGCTTGGACGGCTGACGTGCAAGCATGACCTTGTCGATCACATCCTCGCGCGACATGCCGTATTCTTTCATCGTGGCGGGGATCTGCGCCTCGACCAACGGTGTCAGCACGTAACCGGGACAGATCGCATTGCAGGTGATCGGGTCGCGCGCGGTTTCCAGCCCCACGGTCTTGGTCAGGCCGATGATGCCGTGCTTGGCCGCAACATAGGCGGATTTATAGGGCGAGGCCGTCAATCCATGCGCCGAAGCCACGTTGATGATCCGGCCCCAGCCACGTGTCCGCATCCCTGTCACGGCAGCAGCCGTGGTATGGAACGCCGATGACAGGTTGATCGCGATGATCGCATCCCATTTGGCAGGGTCGAAATCCTGAATCGGGGCGACATGCTGGATGCCGGCATTGTTGACCAGAATATCGCATCCGCCCGCATCTGTGATCAGGCGGCGACAATCGGCACCCTTGGACATGTCGGCCTGGATATAGCGTGCCGTGACGCCGGTGCTGGACGCGATGTCAGCGGCACAGGCATGGTCATCCTCGGTGTCGGTGAAGGAATTCAGCACCACATGCACCCCCGCCTGTGCCAATGCGCGCGCGATGCCCAGCCCGATCCCCGATGTGGACCCAGTGATGATGGCGGTTTTCCCTTGCAGATTCATGGCGTGGTCTCCGGATGTTGCGATTGCGACTCACTGTACATGCTGCATCTGCAAAGGTCACCCGCAGTCGGGAAAAGCCCAAAAAAAACGCCCGCACAAGGCGGGCGCTAAGTTATTGAGGCAGGTTTCATACAGGCAAGAAACCTATCGAGCAGTGCCCTCTTTATAAGCAATTCCCTGCGCGGCTCCAAGCTAAAAGTTTGAAAATGCTTGGAACCGTCATTACGGTGTCACTCAGCAACGTCACACGCATGGGGAACATCACGAAAATGGCATTTCATTTTGGCCGCTTTATCGCGGCATGGCGCATGGGCGCGGCGATGATCGCAATTGCTGGCATGGCCTTGGCCGAACCGCAACATGGCATAGCTATGTATGGCGACCCCGCGCTGCCACCTGATTTTGTGTCCCTGCCCTATGCGAACCCCGATGCCCCCAAGGGCGGGCGCATCGTCACATCAGAAGTCGGCGGCTTTGACAGCCTCAACCCGTTTATCCTCAAAGGGTCGGTGTCCTGGCAATTGCGCTATTTCGTCGGCGAAAGCCTGATGGCGCGGTCGCTGGACGAACCCTTCACGCTTTATGGCCTGCTGGCCGAATCGGTGGAAACCAGCCCCGACCGCGATTGGGTCGAATTCACCCTGCGGCCCGAGGCGCGATTCTCCGACGGCAGCCCCGTCACGGTCGCAGACGTGATCTGGTCGTTTGAAACCTTGGGCACGATTGGCCATCCGCGCTATCTGGGGTTCTGGTCCCGTGTGGCCAGCATCGCACAGACCGGCGACCGGTCGGTCCGGCTGACCTTCAACGTGGCGGATCGTGAACTGGCATTGCTGGCAGGCCTGCGCCCGATCCTGAAAAAGGCGCAATGGGACGGCGTGGATTTCGCGCAAAGCACGCTTGACGTGGTGCCGATCACCTCTGCCCCCTATGTGATCGACGATTTCGAGGCGGGACGCTTCATCTCGCTACGGCGCAACCCCGATTACTGGGGCGCCAATGTACCGTTCCAGCGCGGCCTGCATAATTTCGACGAGGTGCGGATCGAATTCTTCGGCGATGAAACCGCCGCTTTCGAGGCGTTCAAGACGCTTGAAGTGACCACCAACCGCGAATTCAATGTCGCGCGCTGGGAAGGGCAGTATGATTTTCCTGCCGTGCAGAATGGCGATGTCACCCTGTCGGTGCTGGGCCATGAACGGCCCTCTGGCATGACGGGGTTCGTGATGAACACACGGCGCGCGCAATTCGCCGACTGGCGGGTGCGGGACGCGCTGATCCATGAGTTCAATTTCGAATTCATCAATGACGCGATGACGGGCGGCGCGCAGCCACGCATCACCTCCTATTGGTCGAACTCGCCTTTGGGCATGAACCATGGCCCCGCCACCGGGCGCGTGGCAGAATTCCTCGCGCCCTTCGCCGCCGATCTGATCCCCGGCACGCTGGACGGTTACAGCCTGCCCATAGGCGACGGCACCGAACGCAACCGCGCGGGCACCGCCGCCGCCCTCGACCTGATGGAACAGGCGGGCTGGACCGTGCAGGACGGCGTGCTGCGCGACACAGCCGGAACCCCTTTCACCTTCGAAATCCTGCTCCAACAGGGCGGGTCGGAAAACCAGTCGATCGTCGACATGTATGTCCAGTCGCTGGGGCGGATCGGGATCACCCCGCGCGTGTCACTGGCCGATGGCGCGCAATACAAGGAACGCGTCGACGCCTATGATTTCGACATGACCTATTACCGCGTCGGCCTGTCACTGTCGCCCGGCAACGAACAATTCAACTATTTCGGCGCAGCTGCAGCCGACCAGCCCGGCGGGCGCAACGTGATGGGTGTGCAATCGCCCGCCGTGGATGCAATGATCAACCGGTTGCTGACATCGCAAAGCCAGGATGATTTCGTCGCAGCCGTCAAGGCGCTCGACCGAATCCTGACTGCCGGGCGCTATGTCATCCCGATCTATCAGTGGAACATCAGCCGCATCGCGCATGCGAGTAACCTGCGGTTCCCCGAAAACCTGCCGATCTTCGGCGACTGGCCCGGCTGGCAGCCCGATGTCTGGTGGTACGAGGATTAAAACACAAAGGCCCGGATCGCCCCGGGCCTTTTCACCTTCTTATTTCCCCAAATACTCCCCGCGCGGAGCGCACCAAAGTCTAGGACAGCGATGTCACCCACAGGATCGTCGCATCCTCGGGGCTGATCGACACGACATTATGGCCCATCGCGGCATCGTAATAGGCGCTGTCGCCGCGTTTCAGCGCGATTGGCTCGTAAAATTCGGTATAAAGCCGCACCTGTCCGGTCAGCACATACAAGAATTCCTCGCCGTCATGGCGCACCCAGCCGTCGAATTCCTCCATCCTGCGCGCGCGCACCCGAGCGCGGTAGGGCAGCATCTTTTTGGTACTCAGGCTCTCGGCCAGTAAGGCATGTTCATAGGTCGTGGTGATCTGCACTGCTTCCTCGCCGCCGCGGGTCACCGCCATGCGGCCGTTGACCTGCCCTTTGGCGGGCGGCGTGAACAATTGCGGCACCGAAATATCCAGCCCTACCGCCAGCTTTTTCAGCGCATCATAGGTCGGCGACATCTGGCCGTTCTCGATCTTGGACAGGGTGGAGCGCGCCAGTCCCGCCTGCCGTGCAGCCTGTTCCAGCGTCCAGTCGCGCGCCTTGCGCAATTCCCGCACCCGCGCGCCCAGATCCAGCGGCTGCGCCACGCTGGCGGACCCGTTTTCATGCGCGATGCGGATCAAGTTTCTGGGGTCGATCTCGGTCATGGCCTGTCTTTAAGCAGCTGCCACTGATCTTGCAACTGACCCAAGCTGCCGATACCCCTGTGACATAATTTCATCCCAAAACCTCAGGGGGCCAGCATGGTCAAACTCGATATCATTTCCGACCCGATCTGCCCTTGGTGCTATATTGGCAAGGCCAATCTGGACGCGGCACTGGCGCAATTTCCAGACCATCCGTTCACGATCGAATGGCATCCGTTCCAGCTGAACCCCGAAATGCCCGCAGGCGGGATGGATCGCAAAACCTATCTGGAAACCAAATTTGGCGGCAAGGCAGCCGCGGCCAAAGCCTATGCGCCTGTCGTCGCACATGCCGAAAAGGCAGGTCTGACCATCAATTTCGAAGCAATGCAGGTCACCCCCAATACCATCGACGCGCATCGCCTGATCCATTGGGCCGGGATCGAGGCGCGCCAGCTGCTGGTCGTGGATCTGCTCTTCAAGGCCTATTTCGTCGAAGGCCGCGACATCGGCAGCCACGAAGTGCTGGCCGATATCGCCGATATGGCGGAAATGGATGCCGCCCTGATCACCCGCCTGCTGGCCTCTGACGCCGATATTGCCGATATCCGTGCGCGTGACGCGCATAGCCGCGACATGGGGATCAGCGCCGTGCCGACCTTTGTCGTGGCCAACCAGCATGCGGTACCGGGCGCGCAGCCGACCGATCTGTGGGTCAAGGTGATCGGCGATATCATCGCCCAAATCGGCGACAAATCATGATCGCCCCGACCCAACGGCTGGGCCAGACCGAATTCATCGCGCTGATGGCTATGGTGGTGGCGACGGTCGCGTTTTCGATCGACGCGATGCTGCCCGCCTTGCCGCAAATCGGGGCCGCGCTCAGCCCTGACAATCTGAACAATGCGCAGCTGATCATCACCAGTTTCGTGCTGGGCATGGGGATCGGCACCATGTTCACCGGGCCTTTGTCGGATGCTTACGGGCGCAAGCCGGTGATGATCGCGGGGGCCGTGGTCTATGTTGTCGGTTGCGGGCTGGCCTGGGCCGCGCAATCGCTGGAACTGATGCTGGCCGCAAGGGTGCTGATGGGGCTGGGGGCCTCCGGGCCGCGGGTCGTGGCGATGGCGCTGGTGCGCGACATCTATCAAGGGCGCGATATGGCGCGGATCATGTCCTTCGTGATGGCGGTTTTCGCGCTGGTGCCTGCCTTGGCCCCGACCTTGGGGCATTTCATCATCCTGGGCTTTGGCTGGCGGGCGATCTTTGCCGCTTTCATGCTGTTCTCGGTTATCACGCTGCTTTGGCTGCTGATCCGGCAGCCCGAAACGCTGATGCCCGGAAACCGCCGCCCACTGAGCATTGCGGCACTTTACACCGCCACGGCCCAGATGTTTGCGCATCGCACGGCGCGGCTGTCGATCGCGGTGCAGACGCTGGTCTTTGGCATCCTGTTCATCGTGCTGTCCTCGACCCAGCAGGTGTTCGATGTGACCTTTGGCCAAGGCGCACATTTCCATTACTGGTTCGGCGGCATCGCCATTCTGGCCGCTAGCGCCAGCCTGCTGAACGCGCGGCTGGTAATGCGGCTGGGGATGCGCGCGATCATCAAGGCGATGCTGACCATCCAGATCGGCATCACGCTGGCGATGATCGCGATCACGGCGATGGATGGGCCCTATTGGCTGGCCTTTGGCACCTATGTGATCTGGGTCACCGGCAATTTCTTTCAGGCGGGGCTGACCATCGGCAATCTGAACGCGCTGGCGATGGAAGACATGGGCCATATCGCGGGGCTAGCCGCCTCGATCATTGCGGCGATTTCAACGATTGGCGCGGTCCTGATCGCCGCCCCCATCGCGCTGATGTTCGACGGCACACCGCTGCCGATGGCGGTGGGCGCTTTGGTGGCGGCCAGCATCGCGCTGTGGCTGACAACCAAGATCAAGCGGCCGGGCGAAGCTTAACCCCATCTTTAGAGCCTAAATATCCCCGTCGGAGACCGAAGAAAGCAGGGTTCTTTACCCTGCTTTTTTCGTTTCTTCCGCAAGTTTTCCAGCCAGATCCCGCGCGATGTTGAAGGCACCTTGTATCTTGTCTCGTTCCTTGTCCCAGTCGCGCAGCACGACGATCTTGTTGTCCTTGACCTTGGCCTGTCCGCGCTGGTCGTTGATGAAATCCACCAGCCCCGCAGGCGACGCGAATTTGTCATTATGAAACCGGATCGTGGCCCCTTTCGGCCCTGCATCCAGCTGGCTGATGCCCGCTTTTTTGCACATCGCCTTGATCCGCACGACCAGCAAAAGCGTGTTCACCTCGCGCGGCAGCGGGCCGAAACGGTCGATCAATTCGGCGGCGAAACCTTCCAACTCGACCTTGGTGGTCAGGTTCGACAGGCGGCGATACAGCCCCAGACGCACGTCCAGATCGGGGACGTAATCCTCGGGGATCAACACCGGCACACCCAGATTGATCTGCGGCGCCCATTGACCGTCGTCGATGATGCCTTCGGCAGCACCTGACCGGATCGCATTGATCTGGTCTTCCAGCATCTGCTGGTACAGCTCATAGCCCACTTCGCGCATCTGGCCGGATTGTTCCTCGCCCAGCAAATTCCCCGCACCACGGATGTCGAGGTCTTGGGACGCCAGCGTGAACCCTGCCCCCAGACTGTCGATGGACCCCAGCACGCGCAGGCGTTTCTGCGCGGTAGTGGTCAGTTTCTGGCGCGGTTTTGTCGTCAGATAGGCATAGGCGCGGGTCTTGGACCGGCCCACCCTGCCCCGGATCTGGTAAAGCTGGCTCAGCCCGAACATATCCGCGCGCCAGACGATCATCGTATTGGCGGTCGGGATATCGAGGCCCGATTCCACAATCGTTGTCGCCAGCAACACATCATATTTGCCGTCGTAAAAGGCGTTCATCCGGTCGTCCAACTCGCCCGCGGCCATCTGGCCCGTGGCGCTGATGAATGTCACTTCGGGGACTTCTTCGCGCAAAAACGCTTCCATCTCGTCCATATCGGTGATGCGCGGGACGACGATGAAACTCTGCCCGCCGCGGTAATGTTCGCGCAAGAGCGCCTCGCGCACGGTTATCGTGTCGAATTCGGACACATAGGTGCGGATCGCCAGACGGTCGATGGGCGGTGTGCCGATTACGGACAGGTCACGCACGCCCGACAGCGACAATTGCAAGGTGCGCGGGATCGGCGTGGCGGTCAGGGTCAGCACATGCACATCGGTGCGCAATTGTTTCAGCCGTTCCTTGTGCTGGACGCCGAATTTCTGTTCCTCGTCGATGATCAGCAGACCAAGGTTCTTGAAATTCACCGCCTTGGCCAGCAGCGCATGGGTGCCGATCACGATATCCACACTGCCTTTGGCGATCCCGTCACGGGTCAATGCCGCATCGCGCGGTGACACGAACCGCGACAAGGGCCGGACGTTCACGGGGAAACCCCGGAACCTTTCGGCAAAGCTTTGGTAATGCTGGCGCGCGAGCAGGGTTGTCGGGGCCACAATCGCCACCTGCACCCCCGCCATCGCCGCGACAAAGGCCGCACGGATCGCGACCTCGGTCTTGCCGAAACCCACATCGCCGCAGATCAGCCGGTCCATCGGCTGGCCTGATCCCAGATCACTCAGCACATCGTCGATGGCCGACAGCTGGTCATCGGTTTCGGCATAGGGAAAGCGTGCCAGAAACTGGTCCCACAGCCCTGATTCCGGTTCCAGCACGGGCGCCTTGCGCAGGGCGCGTTCGGCGGCGACACGGATCAGCCGTTCGGCAATCTGGCGGATGCGTTCCTTGAGCCGTGCCTTTTTCGCCTGCCATGCGCCGCCGCCCAGTTTGTCCAGCAATCCGGCCTCATGGCCGTATTTCGACAAAAGCTCGATATTCTCGACCGGCAGGTAAAGCTTGGTTTCCTCGGCATAGGCGATCAGCAGGCATTCATGCGCGGCACCAAGGGCGGTGACAACCTCCATCCCCTCGAACCGGCCGACACCGTGATCGACGTGGACGACCAGATCGCCGGGGGCAAGGCTGTTGGCCTCGGACAGGAAATTTTCAGCGCGCCGTTTGCGCTTGGTCTGGCGGATCAGCCTATCTCCCAGCACGTCCTGTTCGGAAATCACCGTCAGGCCGGGAGATTCAAAGCCCTGATCCAAAGGCCAGACCGCCAGATAGACGCCGGTTTTGCCGATGCGGGAAAAATCACTGATGGCAATCGTCTCGCCAACGCCTTCATCCTCGATCAAGCCTTCCAGCCTTTCGCGCGCGCCATCGGAATAGGAGGCGACAATGACCGGACCTGTGGAACTGCGCGCCTTGATATGCGCGGCCAAAGCCCCGAACAGGCTCAGGTTCTCTTGCTGCCGTTCAGGGGCGAAACTGCGCCCCATACGCCCGCCCGCGTCGATCACGCCGGGGCCGGTCGCCTGTTTATAGGGTGAAAACTGCATCACGCGGCGGTCGGCCACGGCGCGCGCCCAGGCGGCATCGTCCAGATACAACAATTGCGGCGGGGCCGGTTTATAGACCGAATCCATCCGCCCTTTTTGCGTCAGCGCATGCATGCGCGTGTCGTATTGGTCGGCGATACTGTCCCACCGCGCCACGCGCTGCGGGCCGATCTGGTCGTCAAGCGTGATCGTCGCCTTGGGCAGGTAATCGAACAGCGTTTCCAGATCGTCCTGAAAGAACCCCAGCCAATGTTCGACACCGGCATGTTTGCGCCCCGCACTGACGGCTTCGTAAAGCGGGTCATCGGTGCCGGCGGCGCCAAACTCGATCCGGTAATTCTGCCGGAACCGGGTGATTGCGGCCTCGTCGAGGATCACCTCGGACACCGGCGCCAGTTCCACCTCGGTCAGTTTTTCAACCGTGCGCTGGGTTGCGGGATCAAACCGGCGTGCGGCATCCAGCACATCGCCGAACAGATCCAGCCGCACAGGGCCGGATTGGCCCGGTGGAAAGATGTCGATGATCCCGCCGCGCACGGCGTAATCGCCCGGTTCCATCACATTGGGGCTTTGCGTAAAGCCCATCCGCACCAGAAAGGCGCGCAAGGCCCCTTCGTCCAGCCGTTTGCCCACGGTCGCGGTGAACGCGGCCTCGCGCAGGGTGCTGCGGGCTGGCACGCGCTGGGTCGCCGCCGACAGGGTGGTCAGCAGGATGAACTGGGCGGGCATCGCATGGACCAATGCGGCCAATGTGGCCATGCGCGCGGCGGAAATATCCGTGTTGGGCGACACGCGGTCATAGGGCAGGCAATCCCACGCGGGGAAGACGAACACCGGCACACCGGGAGCAAAGAACGTCAGCGCCGATTGCACCGCCGCCAGCCTTTTGTCATCGCGCGCGATATGGCAAACGGGCTGGCCCTTGGCCAGTTCGGTAAGGATCAGTTTGGCGTCAAACCCTTCGGGCGCGCCAGCGACGGTGATATGGGTGCGTTCAGACATTGCGCCGAGATATCCTGCGCCGGGGCCGTGTCAACTGCTCATCATCCGAAGCGTTGGCTCAGCATGACATAGATCCCCAAAAGCGCCGTGCAGAACAGCGCCGTGATCGCGATCAGCTGGATCCAGAACCGCAGCCGCACCAAGGCCCGGATCAAGGCGGGGCCGGTCTGTTGGTCCAGTGCCAGCCGCTGGCAGCTGCGCCATGTCAGTACTGCGACAAAGACCAGCGGAAAGGCCAGACAGAACAGCCCCTGCGCCAGTTCCAGCCCGTAAACAAAGCCCAGCATTGCCGCCGCCGTGACGACAAACGCGCCGATCCCGACCAGAATGACAGCCGGTGTGCCAGATAGCGTCAGCAACCGGCGCAGGTTGATCGCCACCAATATGTCCAGATCCTGCGCCGCCTGCCCGCCCTGCTGGCGCGCGCGCACCACCATGTCAAACGGCACGCCGATCACCCAATGGGTGGCAACGGCCCATATCACCATGACCGCCAGCCAATACCAGATGTTGGAAAAGGTCCTGAAATCAATCAGGCCTGTGATGATGTCGATCAGGGTCAAGCTATGGTCCGGTAATCTGTGTCAGGGCCGACGATAGCGGGCCGTCGTGCGATTGCCCAGACTTGTGATGCCGCAAAATCCATGCGACCAACGGACATATTCATCGCAAAGGCTGTCCCATGACCCCGATCACCCCCGCCTTTCCCGTCACCCGCCTGCGCCGGATGCGCCGGACCCCTGCCCTGCGCGCTCTTGCGCGCCAGCACACGCTGACGGTGGATGATTTGATCTGGCCGGTCTTTGTGATGGAAGGGCGCGATGATGAAACGCCGGTCACCTCGATGCCCGGCGTGATGCGCCGCACCGTGGACCGGATCGCAAAGGCGGCGGTTGAGGCGCAAAACCTTGGCATCCCAGCGATCTGCATCTTTCCGTATACGGGGATGGCGGCGCGGACGACCGATTGCGCGATGGCGTGGGATGCAAACAACCTGACCAATCAGGCGATCCGCGCGATCAAGGACGCGGCCCCCGATATCGCCGTGATGACCGATATCGCGCTGGACCCCTATAACATCAACGGCCATGACGGTTTTGTCGAAAACGGCGAGATCGTGAATGACCGCACGGTCGATGCCTTGGTGAAAATGGCACTGGCGCAGGCGGATGCCGGTGCCGATATCCTCGGCCCGTCCGATATGATGGATGGGCGCATCGGCGCGATCCGTGCCGCGCTGGAATCCGAAGGCCATCACAATGTCACGATCCTGAGCTATGCGGCCAAATATGCCTCGGCGTTTTATGGCCCGTTCCGCGATGCGGTGGGCGCGTCCTCGGCACTGACCGGCGACAAAAAGACCTATCAGATGGACCCCGGCAACAGTGACGAGGCGATCCGGCTGGTCGCGCGCGATCTGGCCGAAGGGGCCGATATGGTCATGGTCAAGCCCGGCATGCCCTATCTTGATATCTGTCGGCGGGTCAAAGACACCTTCGGCGTGCCGACCTATGCCTATCAGGTGAGCGGCGAATATGCGATGATGCAGGCCGCGATCCAGAACGGCTGGCTGGACGGGGAACGCGTCATGATGGAAAGCCTTTTGGCCTTTAAACGTTCAGGTTGTGACGGTGTTCTGACCTATTTCGCAATGGATGCGGCCAAGGTGCTGCAGGGTTAAATAAACCATTTGGTAATCTGCTCATGCAAGTCTTTCGGCGTAATGTTAACGCTAGAAAGATTTGCAAGTGCCATTATCATTTTTTAAAAAAGACCTGCCACCACCCGATCCTCTTTTGACGATGATTGACCAGACACAGGCAGTGATCCGCTTTGGTGTCGATGGGACCATCATCACGGCGAATGAAAATTTCTGCAAGACGTTGGAATATGATCTTGCTGAAATTCAGGGCAAGCACCACCGGATGTTCATTGACCCCGGCTATGCCAATTCCGCGGAATATCGCGATTTCTGGGACCGGCTGGGGCGGGGCGAACCATTCACTGACCGGTTCCAGCGCCGCTGCAAAAGCGGGCGGATGATCTGGATTCAGGCGACCTATGCCGGTGTCCGCGATGCGACCGGCGCGGTTGCAACCGTGATCAAAGTGGCCACCGATGTGACCCTGCGCAATGACGCCTTTGTCGAAATCGCCAAGGGCCTTGATGCGCTAAGCGGTGGCAATCTGACCTACCGGTTGCCGCATTTCGGGCTGTCCGATGTTGATGATATCGGCACCGCATTTAACAAGGCCAGCGTCCGTCTGGCCGATATCCTGCGCAATGTGTCACAGATCGCGCAACAGGTCCGCACAATCACCGGCGATCTGGAACATGCATCCTCGGAATTGTCGTCGCGCACCACCGCGCAGGCGGCGACGCTGGAACAGACGGCCGCAGCGCTGGAAGAATTGACCACGACCGTGCGGTCATCCACCAAACGGCTGACGGACGCCGAAGACCTGGCCACGCAGACCGCGGCCGGTGCGCGCAAAAGCGACGCTGTCGTCCAACGCGCGATCGACGCGATGTCGCAGATCGCCAATTCGTCCAGCGAGATTTCAAAGATCATCGCTGTGATCGACGATATCGCCTTTCAGACCAACCTTTTGGCCCTGAACGCCGGTGTCGAGGCCGCGCGCGCGGGCGATGCAGGCCGCGGCTTTGCCGTTGTCGCATCAGAGGTGCGCGGCCTTGCGCATCGTGCGCAGGATGCGGCAGGCGAAATCAAATCACTGATCAGCCGCAGCGCGACGCAGGTGACCAATGGGGTCGATCTGGTCAACAATACCGGTGACGAGCTGAAGAACATCGTCAAAAGTATTGGCACCATCAGCGAAACGATGGGCGCGATCAGCGAAAGCGCGCGCCAGCAATCCAATGCGCTGGATGAACTGAACGTTGGTGTTGGCCATCTTGATGTTGTCACCCAGCAAAACGCCGGAATGGTGGACCAGCTTGCGCAATCCAACACGTCGCTGGTGGGCAATGTGGGTGCGCTGATCGACCAGATGTCGCGTCTGAATGCCAGCGAAAGCAACATGACGCCGATGCGGCGCGCGGGGTGACAGGCAGGCGCAGGTTGCAAGCGCGCGTTCTTATGGGAAAGATCAGCGCAGCCACACCAAACGCGTGACACTTTCGTCACAATGGCCTATCATTGTTCGGCGAAGGACGGCTAACGTCTCGGATTGGCAAAGGGCAGATTGATATGAGCAGATTTTCTCGGCGCGGGTTCGCGCTTGGCCTGATGGCGGCGGGCAGCCTTGCCGCCTGTAACAACGGCATCGGCAGCAGTGCGGGCGCGACCATCGATGCGCGCGTCGATGCGACTTTGGAACAGATGTATACCGAATTTCCCGGCACCCGCGATCTTGCATCGCGCGCCTCGGGCCTGTTGGTGATGCCTTTGATCACCAATGCAGGGTTCGGTTTTGGCGGGTCGTTCGGGCGTGGCGCCTTGCGCGTCGGGCAATCGACGGTGGATTATTATTCCGCCACCACGGGCAGTGCCGGTCTGCAGATCGGGGCGCAGCAGTTCAGCTCTGTGCTGTTCTTCATGACGCCAGATGCGCTGTTGGAATTCCGCCAAGCGCCCGGTTGGGCCGCGGGGGCCAGTATTGATTATGCTTTCAGCAACCAAAGCGATATGTTGCGCGCCGAAACCACGACATCGCTGTCGCCGGTGATCGCGGTCGTGTTCGGCCAGACCGGCCTGCGGGTCGGTGCGACGCTCGAAGGCAGCAAATACACGCGGATCATCCCGTAACCCCACCGCGACACCGGATGTCGCAAACGGAACGCCGGACCTGACCGCCGCTGCCATACTGCGGCAAACAGCAGGAGCAGCGCCATGAAAACCACCACCCGTGCCGTGATCATCGGAGGCGGCGTTGTTGGCTGTTCGGTGCTGTACCACCTGACCAAGCTGGGCTGGTCGGATGTCATGCTGCTGGAACGGTCAGAGCTGACATCGGGGTCCACTTGGCATGCGGCGGGCGGGTTTCACACGCTGAACGGCGACACCAATATGGCCGCGTTGCAAGGCTATACGATCCGCCTCTACCGCGAGCTGGAGGCGATCACCGGCATGTCCTGCGGGCTTCACCATGTGGGTGGTGTGACGCTGGCGGATAATCAGGACCGGTTTGACATGCTGGTCGCCGAACGCGCCAAGCACCGCTATATGGGTCTGGACACGGAAATCATCGGCCCCGCCGAGATTGCGAAAATTGCCCCGATCACCAATCTTGATGGCATCATCGGCGGGCTTTACGATCCGCTGGACGGGCATCTGGACCCGTCGGGCACCACCCATGCCTATGCCCGCGCCGCGAAAATGGGCGGCGCCACGATCGAATTGCATTGCAAGGTGATCGCAACCACCCCCCGCGCGGATGGCACATGGGATGTGGTGACCGACAAAGGCACGATCCATGCCGAGCATGTGGTTAATGCTGCGGGCCTCTGGGCGCGCGAAGTGGCGGCGATGGCGGGGTCCTATGTCCCGCTGCACCCGATGGAACACCAGTATATCGTCACCGACGACCTGCCCGAGATTTACGAGCGTGACAGCGAACATCCCCATGTCATGGACCCCGCCGGCGAAAGCTATCTGCGCCAGGAAGGTCGGGGTCTGTGCATCGGGTTCTATGAACAGCCCTGCAAACCATGGGCGGTGGATGGCACGCCGTGGGATTTCGGGCATGAACTCTTGCCCGACAACCTCGACAAGATCGAAGATTCTATCGCCTTTGCCTACAAACGCTTTCCGGTATTGGGGCGCGCGGGCGTCAAATCGGTGATCCACGGTCCGTTTACCTTTGCCCCTGATGGCAATCCGCTGGTCGGCCCGGTGCCCGGCCTGCGCAATTACTGGTCGGCCTGCGGTGTCATGGCGGGGTTCAGCCAGGGTGGCGGCGTGGGCCTGATGCTGGCGCAATGGATGACGACAGGCGAATGCGAACGCGATGTCAGTGCCTTGGATATCGCGCGCTATGGCCGCTGGATCACCCCCGGCTATACCCGCCCCAAGGTGGTGGAAAATTACCAGAATCGGTTTTCCGTCAGCTACCCCAATCAGGAATTGCCTGCCGCGCGGCCCCATCGCACGACGCCGATGTATGACATTTTCACCGATCTGGGCGCCGTCTGGGGCCACCAATTCGGGCTGGAGGTCGCCAATTACTTTGCCAGCGCAGGTGACCCGCCCTATGAAACCCCGACCTTTCGGCGGTCCGACGCCTTTGCCGCCACTGCGCGCGAGGTGGCGGCGGTGCGCGGCGGTGTTGGCATCAATGAATTGCAGAATTTCGGCAAGTTCAGCGTCACGGGCGCCGGCGCGCGCGCCTGGCTCGACCGGATCATGGCGGGACGCATCCCGCAGCCCGGGCGCATGTCATTGACGCCGATGCTGTCACCCAAGGGGCGGCTGTGGGGCGATTTCACCGTCTCCTGTCTGGCTGAGGATGAATTTCAACTGACCGCCAGCTATGGCGCGCAGAATATCCACCACCGCTGGTTCTTGCAGAATGCGCAGCCCGATGCGCGGGTCGAGAATATCTCTGACACACGCACGGGGTTCCAGATCGCAGGCCCCAAGGCGCGCGATCTGCTGGCCGCCTGCACCCGTGATGATGTGGCGGGGATCAGGTTCATGGATGTGCGCCGCATGACGCTGGGTCAGGTCGCCTGTATCGTCCAGCGTGTCAGCTATACCGGCGATCTGGGGTTTGAGATTTACTGCGACCCCATGGACCAGCGGCAATTGTGGTGGACGCTGTGGCAGGCGGGCCAGCCTTTCGGCATCGCGCCGTTCGGGATGCGCGCGATGATGTCGCTGCGGCTGGACCGATTTTTCGGGTCATGGGGGCGCGAGTTTTCGCCCGATTACACCGCTGCCGAAACAGGGATGGACCGCTTTATCAGTTTCAAAAAGACCAATGATTTCATCGGCCGTGCGCTGGCCGAGGCGGAACGCGCCACGCCGCCTGACCGGATGCTGGTGACCTTTGTGGTCGATGCGGATGATGCCGATGTCGTGGCCTATGAGCCGGTGTTTATCGCAGGGCAGGTGCAGGGGTTCTGCACCTCGGGCGGGTATTCCCACCATGCGGGCACATCCATCGCCTTTGCGCTGGTCCCCCGCGCCGTGGCGACCGACGACATGGTGGTCGAGATCGAGATCATGGGCCAGCGCCGCCCTGCCCGCCGGATCACGACACCCCTGTTCGACCCGGACGGTCAGGTCATGCGCGGATGATCCCGATCCTGATCCTTGCGGCAGGCGCGTCGCGCCGGATGCGCGGGCAGGACAAGCTGTTGCAGGTCGTGGACGGCATGCCGCTGTTGCGCCGGCAGGTGCTGATGGCGCAGGCGACCGGCCATCCGGTCTGCGTGGCGCTGCCTGCGGCGGATCATCCGCGCGCCGCCACGATCCGCGATCTGGATGCCACCCTACTGGTCGCGCAAAACGCCGCACAGGGCATGTCCGCCAGTATGCGGGACGCGGTCGCGCAATTGCCCGATTGCGCGGCTTTCATGATCCTGCTGGGCGATCTGGTGGCCTTGACCACCGCTGATTTGCAGCAGGTTTTGACCGCGCGGCAGCTGCATCCTGACTATCTGATCTGGCGGGGTGCGACCGAGGACGGCAAGCCCGGTCATCCGGTGATTTTTGACGCACAGTTGCGCGGGCAATTCGCGGATTTGACGGGGGACGGGGGTGCCGAAACTATCGTGCAGGACCATCAGGGTCAGACCTGCATGGTGCCCCTGCCCGACCAGCGCGCAAGGCTGGATCTGGACACACCCGAACAATGGGATGCGTGGCGGCGCACCGCGCTTTAGCCCATGGTGATCATCACCGCGTCATTGGTCTGTTGCAGCGTCTTGCGCGCGGCACGGTAGCGGCGCAGACCTTCTTTGGTGGCCAATTCGGGGAACAGCAGGAACAATTCTTCGCGCTGGTCGGCGTCGATGCCTTGCAGCGTGTCATCGCCGGGCTGGAATGTTTCGGTCCAGGCCCCGTCCGACAAAACGATTTCATGGGTTTCGCACATGAAATGGATATAGGTCGCCGTTGGCAGATCGATCGGTGTGACGCCTTTCATCCGGGTCAGATGCTTGGCCGCGATCAGCACCTCTGATTCGCCAAAATGACGCTTGGCCTTATCCGACACCACCAGCACGCGGTGATTGGGCGACACGATCATATCGCGTTCCGGCAGGCCCTGCCCCAGCGCGCCCGCACGGATCAGCACGGGTCGCATAGTGGCGCTGATCTGCAGATCCTGCATCTGCATCGTCTTTTGACCGGCCCAGGTGATATGGCGGATGCCATTGTCGCGGGTCACGACCCTGTCGCCGATTTTCAAATTTTCGACCGGTTTTTCACCTTTGGGTGTGGCGATTCTGGTGCCGGGGGTGAAACAGGGAATGACCTGCGCAATCTGGGCATAGGTCAGGGTGGTGCCGCAACCATAGGTCACGCGGCTTGCATCGGGATTGTTGGGTTTAAAGGCGATCTTTTTGACCTGCGGCCCTGTCAGGTTCAACAGATCGCACCGGCCATAGCGCAGGCGCTGGTTGGAAGGTACAGGCAAAAACCTAGCCACAATTTCACGTTCTTTACCATATGGCGCGACATGCGCCCGATTACACAACACCACACAGGGGCTAACCGGTGGTTAACTTATCTGGACCCATCGCCGGACTGCCTGTCGTCCTAATGGTCAAACATGGCATCAAAATGGCCCGCAGCGGGCAATCTGGTCTTTGCATGGTCCTTGGGAAAGGCCGCGTCAAAGACGCGATTGGTGCCGATGGCGGGCACCAACCCCTTTTTTTTAAGTGTTTTTATATGTCCAGCCCTGACTGCATCCACCTTACAAATAGGGCGATAAGTGCCCTAAACTGTCTTGCCCTGTCCATCCTCATCCCGTAACCTAAGGTGGATATTTAGGGGGATGGCTTATGCGGGCGACAAACAGGCTTTCGGCGGGCTTTCTGAAAACCGCCCCAGTGGGCAAGCATTGCGACGGGGCCGGGCTTTGGCTTGTGAAGCGCGACACTGGCGGGGCGCAATGGGTGCTGCGCGTCACTATTCACGGGCGGCGGCGTGAAATGGGCTTGGGTGGCTTTCCAGCGCTGGGGCTGGCCGACGCCCGCAAGCTGGCCGAACGCTGGCGCAATGTTGCGGCGGCTGGGCGTGACCCCGTAAAGGAACGCGAAGCCGAAGAACGGGCCGCGCGGCGTGAAGATATTACGCTGGCAATTTTAACCGCTGATGCTTTTGAAGCCCGTAAAGCCGAATTGAAAGGTGATGGGCTGGCGGGCCGGTGGCTTTCCCCCCTGACCATTCACGTCTTGCCTAAGCTTGGCAAAGTGCCGGTAACTGACCTCGACCAGCGCGACATCCGCGACACGCTGACCCCGATTTGGCACACAAAGGCCGACACGGCACGCAAGGCGCTTAACCGGCTTTCAATCGTGATGAAGCATGCGGCTGCGCTGGGCTTGGATGTGGACCTGCAAGCGACCGAAAAGGCAAAGGCGCTGCTGGGGAAAACGCGGCATGTGGCGAAGAACATTCCAGCGATGGCTTGGGCCGATGTGCCAGCCTTTTATGCAAGCCTCGAAGAACCAACCCCAACCCATTTGGCTTTACGGCTGCTGATATTAACGGGGGTGCGCTCGAACCCGCTGCGCAATATCCGGCTGGACCAGATAGAAGGTGACATCTGGACCGTGCCAGCCGAAGGCATGAAAGGCCGTAAAGGCGCAACCGAAGCTTTCCGCGTGCCCCTCTCGACCGAAGCCCAGCGCGTCATTGACTTGGCACGCCCACACGCCCGAAACGGCTTTTTGTTTGCGAATATCCGGCAAGGCGTGATTAGCGACATGACGCTTTCGCGGCATATGGAACGGCGCGGCTTGGAAGCCCGCCCGCACGGCTTTCGGACAAGCCTACGGACATGGCTGGCGGAAGCCACTGACGCCCCGCATGAAGTGGCCGAAGCCATGCTGGCACATTCCACCGATAGCGGCGTAGTGCGGGCTTACCGGCGCACGGATTGGATAGAGCAACGGGCGGCACTTGCGGCGCGCTGGGCAAACCATGTGACCGGCGGTGCTGGGCAGGTGGTGAAGCTGGCGGGGGTGGCCTGATGGCTAGGGACAAAACCGACATAACCGATTTAACCCCCGCTACATCCGCTATGCGGCGAAAGGTGCGAGGGCTTTTGGACGTCGCTCAAGCAGAGGCCGAAGGTGAGGCGTGGGTAATTGACGACAGCGACCCGCTCGCTTGGGTTGGCCTTGGCTTTGGGGCTTCAACCGAGGCGAAACAGCTTGTCGAGTTGGGGATGCTTTCGAAGCGCATGATGGCCATCGAGAAGCAGTTGGCCGACTTGGAGCCGAAGAAGGGCAGGCCAAAAGTTATAATCACAATCGACGTGCGGCGCGCAGCGGCGGTTCTTGGCGCGGATGATTTGTGGCGCGATAAGACTGGTGCAGGCGCGCAAACACAAAAGGCTGCAATAGAGTTAGCAGCACAAATCGACAGAATTCTTTGTGAAGCAGGCGAACGCGAAACGCCACTTTTTAGTAGCATGACCACGATGAAGCTCTTTCAAGATTCTGTTTCTAATGGACTTCGGGAACTTGGGGTCGAGGATGAACGGTTCTTGAAATAATCGTTCCGATTTAAGCAAGAATGACCGGCCCGACACCTTCGGGCACCTATGCACTGCACCTCTAGAGAAAGGACAGTGCAATGCAAACCTATCTGACCCTAACCGAACTGCGCGCAAAGCTTGGCAATCGCTCACGCTCTGCAATCTATCTCGACCTTGGCGCGGGCCGACTACCCCCGCCCGTTAAGCTTGGCGGGCGGCTCTATTGGCCGGAAGGTGACGTGGAAGAGCACCTGCGCGCCTTGTCCGAAAAGGCCGCTTGATATGATGGGCGGGCAAAACAAAACCCCGGCGCGCGGGCAAGCGCAACCGGGGCAGGATGGCCGCTTGGCAACTGCGGCGGGCACCTGCAAAATAGCACATCGCAAAAGCCGCGCAAAGGGCGCTGACCGGTATCTTATCCAGCCAAAGGGCATCGAACCCTTCACGGTTTTTGCCAAAGGCCGCGACGCTTGGGCGCTCGACCGGCTTATTGAGACCGGGCCGGATGGGTGCACACCTATAGATCAACCCGCCCCGCGCTGGTCGGCATATGTCTTTAATCTGCGCGCGCTGGGCGTGCCTATTGAAACCGTAACAGAACCGCACGGCGGGCAATTCGCGGGCAATCATGGCCGCTATGTCCTGCGCGCTGATGTGCGCAAAGGTGGTGCCGCATGACCGATGCACGCGAACTTTCAACGGCGCTGGGCGGGCGCTGGCATGGCAGCTATGGGGCCGCGCCTTGCCCAATATGCCAACCCGACCGGAAGCGGGGGCAAAACGCTCTGACGCTGGCCGATGGGCGCAACGGGCGGCTGGTGCTGGATTGCAAGAAAAGCGCTTGCGCCTTTCTCGACATTCTGGCGGCGGCTGGCCTGCGCTCTGGTGACTATCGCCCCCCGAATGCTGCAACCCTTGCCCAGCGCGAACGCGAAGCAAAGGCGGAAGCGCAAAAGCGGGCGGCACAAGCCAAGCGGCTTTGGCAAGAAAGCTTGCCTATCGCGGGCACGCTGGCCGAAGTCTATTTGCACGGGCGCGGCATAACTTGCCCATTGCCCCCGACGCTGCGCTTTCATCCTGAAGCATGGCATGGGCCGACCGCACGACGCTATCCGGCGCTAATCGCAGCTGTGCAGGGCGTAGGCTTGCCTGCGGTGCATCGCACATATCTGCGCCCTGACGGCGCGGGCAAGGCGGGGTTGGATGGTGGCGATAAGCTGATGCTGGGCAGCACGCAAGGCGGCGCTGTGCGACTCGCCGATGGGCTTTCACGGCTGGTGGTGGCGGAAGGCATCGAAAGCGGCTTATCGCTGCTGTGCGGGCTGCTGGATGACCCTGTGACGCTATGGGCTTCGCTTTCTACAAGTGGCCTGCGCGGGCTGCGACTGCCCCCGCAACCTTCGCGGCTGACAATCGCTTGCGATGGCGATGCTGCGGGCCGTGAAGCTGCGCACGCTCTGGCCGAAGGGGCGCACGCGTTGGGCTGGCAAGTTTCAATTCTCGACCCCGGAGCCGGGGCGGATTTTAACGACATTTTGGCAGAAAAGGCGGTGGCAGCATGAACGCGCAACCGATACAAGAAATCCAATTCATTCCAACATGGCCGCAGCCGGACGGGCGGCTTTTGAAAACGGATTTACCCCCTGCCCCTAAGCTTCCGCTGCGCGATGTGCTGGGCGACCGGCTGGCGGAATGGATCGAACAAGCGGCGGAAAGCAAAGGCGCGCCCGCTGATTATGTTTTCGCGGCGCTGCTGGCGGCTGTCGGATCGACCATTGGCAATGCGCGCTGGGCGCTTGTCTGGCAAGGCTGGTCCGAACCCCCGATTATCTGGGCCATGTGCATCGGGCTGCCCAGCGCTGGCAAAAGCCCAGCGATTGACGCGGCAATTCAACCGCTGCGCAAGGCCGAACGCCCGCTAAGGGAAGAAGCGAAAAAGAAGCTGGTCGACTGGACCGAAAAGGCCGAAGTGGCGAAAATCAAGGAACAAACTTGGAAGGAAGCCGCGAAAAAGGCAATCCAAGCTGGCGAAACCCCGCCCGACAAGCCCGATGGCTGCGACGTGTGATGAGCGACAACCATCTTGGCCGGTGCCGACAACCACCTTGGCCGGTGGGTCTGGACGGAAGACGGGCATGCCCGTCTGGAGGGCAGCCCCACCGGCCTGATTGATTTTGGGAATAG
>Ga0222710_1000005_pt1 | contig 191205 bp, 180 predicted proteins | sample AntAcemetage1696_FD_181143 | JGI IMG/M metagenome (GOLD analysis project Ga0222710, IMG submission 181143) | Saline water microbial communities from Ace Lake, Antarctica - #1696 | ecosystem: Environmental > Aquatic > Non-marine Saline and Alkaline > Saline | place: Antarctica: Ace Lake... | reverse complement strand
CATCCCGCAGGAATGGCAGAAATTCCGCGACAAGGTGTCAGACAACTTCCGCGTCATAACTCACGAGAACTTTCGGGTTTTGAAGTAGGACCGGTATAATAATTTCTTTTTATATTTTTCAGAGCCTTGCGGACATTTTCGGTCCACCGAACGCAACAATGCCGAAAACGCGGCAATATTGCCAAACTCCCGCCCCAATCATCCAACTTAATGGCGACATCCAAGACGGACCGTGACGCCCAGGGGTTGTCACCATCCCCGGCGAGGAACGGCTTGACCATCAACGATACCCCAGGAGGATCATCAATGCTTAACTTCATCAAGACTTTCCACAAAGACGAAGACGGTGCCGTCACCGTCGATTTCGTGGTTCTGACCGCAGCGATCGTTCTGCTGGGTCTGGCTGTCGGCTCAGCTATCTCCAACGGTGCCGAGTCTTTAGCCGATAGCATCGAAAACGATCTGCTCAACCAAACCTGATAATAACGGCAGGCGACGTGCAAGCGTATGGGCTGCGCTGACAAAAAGGCGCAACCCATACACCAGAAATCCGCAGTGGTTATCCCGTCTATGGCATCTAGGCCCATTCAGGCGCGAAAATCACGCAACACAACACAGACAGCAAGACTGATCCCATGTCTGATGACCAAACGGAAGGCTGACGAATGAAAAGCATCTTGCAAACGTTTCACACTGACGAATCCGGTGCAATCACCGTTGATTGGGTCACCCTGTCAGCCGCTGTCGTGGCGCTTATGTTCTTGATCATGTCGACAATTGGTGGCGCCGCCGAAGGCCATGCAACCTGGCTGCAAACCACGATGGCAAACATGATGTAATCGCCGCGACAGGTCATACTTGACAGGACACAAGCCATGGCCTGTGACGACGTTCCACGTTGATCAATGTGACCAAGTTACATCCAAAAAATTGTGTTAATAGCTTTTTGATCGCCTTTTGCTTGCAAAGCGGACAACCCACATTGTAAGTAGCCATGCGATAAAGTCGCATTGGTGCGCGCGGGTCACGGCGATGGCAGACCGTCACACGTGAACGGGCGCGAAACTCGAATCAAGGTTTGCGTCATGCGTGCAGTTTTTGGTCTGGTCCTTTTGGTTGGCATGGGGCTGGCAGGTTTTGCTGTCTATATGGTGAACCAATATATGGCGACGCAGACCGCCCAGCTCGATCGCGCGCGCCAGATTGCGGCGCAGGCTCTTGCCACGGTGGACGTCTATGTCACAACACGATCGGTCACGTATGGTGAACAGCTAACCGCGGATGATGTCCGTCTTGTGCCTTATCCGCGCGATTATTTGCCCGAAGGCACCTTTGCCACAGAACAGACCCTGTTCCCGCAAGGGACACAGACGCCGCGCGTCGTTGTCCTGCCGATGATCGCAAACGAACTGGTCCTGACAACCAAAGTGTCCGAACCGGGGGCCAGCCGTGGTCTGACCGCCCTTGTCGAACCGGGCTTTCGCGCGTTTCCCGTCGAAGGGCGCGTGGCGGCCGGTTTCGGAATCCTGCGCCCCGATGACAGAATTGACGTTTATTGGACCGGCAGATTGCGGGACGGCCGCGAGGTGACGAACCTGATCAAATCCGGCCTGCAGATCATCGCCGTGCTGGGCGATGCGGGTAACCGTGGCGGGCCGCAAAGCGTTGTGGTGCAGGTCACCCCCGAAGAAGTGGCATTGTTGACGCAAGCGCAGAACAGCGGGCAATTGACCCTTGCGCTGGTGGGCACTGGCGATTTGTCAGAAACCGGCCCCGTCACAGTCGACAATTCCGCGTTGACCGGAGAGCAGGATATTGTGGCCGCCCCCGCCCCCGTGGTCGAAGAGGCGCGGCGCTGTTTCGTGACCCAGCGCAGCGGCACACAGAGCGTTCAGGTTGAAATCGAATGTTCTGAGTGACGCGCTCACGCCAGAATCCGACCGCGGTTCATGCCGGAGCAGGGTGTATCCTCCACCAGCATTTTATTTTTGCAACATCCGCTATATTGACTAAGATCACCGAAATTAACGGTTTTGGCACGATATATAGACATAAACGCCGAATAAACGCATTGCGTGTATTATTATAAAAACGCACAACTTTTGCGCGATATCCACATTCGGTTTGGCCTCCAAAGCACTGATTATTGCAATAAATGCAACCTTAGCGCATGTTCGCCGCACTAAGGGCACCAATACCCATTTCAATGAGGCGTGATCGGAGAGGCAGGTCACTTATGAATTATGACAGATTTCTGAAGGCCGCATTGGCGGGCGTTGCGTTGTCAATGACAGCGGCAGCACCAGCCATGGCGCAGGACAGCACCTTGCGCGTATTGCGCGGCGCCGCATCCAACGCATTGGATGTTCCCATGAACCGGGCCGTCGTCGTCGAAAGCGACGTCCCCTTTACCGAATTATCGATCGCCAATCCCGGCATCGCGGATATTTCGTCCCTGTCCGATCGCACGATCTATGTGTTGGGCAAGGAACCTGGCCGTACTACGCTGACGCTGTTGAGCGCCGATGGCAGGTTGATCACCAACGTCGACGTGCATGTCGCACCTGACATGGCGGAATTCAAGGAACGGCTGACACAGATCCTGCCCGGCGAAAACATCGAGGTCAGGACCGCCAACGATGGCATCGTTCTGTCCGGTACGGTCAGTTCGACCGCCCGGCTGGACCGCGCGCTGGATCTTGCGCAGCGTTATGCGCCAGATCGGGTGTCGAACCTGATGTCGGTCGGTGGCACGCAGCAGGTCATGCTCAAGGTCCGCTTTGCCGAAATGCAAAGGTCGGTCAGCAAGGCACTGTCGTCGTCGCTGTCATTGAACGGCACGTCTTTGCAGAACGGCCGGAATATCCGCGGCGGGAGCAACACAACCGTTGGTCAAGCAGGCATCACGAATACGTTGAACAATATTGTTCCAACGGCCAACGACAACAACGGCGCATTCCTGTTCGGTTTCGGTGCCGGGGGGGTCGAGGTGGGGGTGCTGTTGGAAGCACTCGAAGCGCGTGGCGTTGTCCGGTCGCTGGCGGAACCGAACCTGACCGCGCTGAGCGGGCAGCAGGCAACCTTTCTGGCGGGCGGCGAGTATCCGGTGCCCGTATCGAGCGAAGACGGTGCGATCAGCATCGAGTATAAACCTTTCGGCGTGGAGCTGAACTTTACGCCACGGGTGGTGGATGGCGATGTCATCAACCTCGAACTTTTGGCAGCGGTGTCGGCGATTGACCCATCAAACAGCTTTTCGGCAAATGGTTTCGAGATCAGCGCCTTCAGTCGCCACGAAACATCGACCACGGTCGAAATGCGCGACGGTGAGAGCTTTGCCATCGCGGGCCTGTTGTCGGATGACTTTACCGACCTGACTGGTCAGGTGCCATGGATCGGTGACGTGCCGATCTTGGGCGCCCTGTTCCGCAGTGCCGAATATGCCCGTCGTCAGACCGAACTGGTCATCATCGTGACGCCGCATCTGGTGTCGCCGACACGCGGGACCGCACTTGCCCTTCCGACAGATCGGGTACGGCCACCCAGCGAACAAGACCTGTTCCTGTTCGGTCGGGTGACCGCGGCCAGCGCGCCGACACGCGGTGGCGCAGGCGAAGTCGCGCGGCAGGACTTCATCGGGTCCTACGGCTATGTCATGGATGAATGAGTGGAGCGCAACAATGAAACGCTATATGACCACTGCGCTTGTCGCAGCAACACTGTCGGCCTGCGGCCCATCCGGCCCGACATCCTCGTCCTTCTTTACGGAGGCCGGATCAGAAATTGATCAAGGCGATTTTGGCAATGCCACGATGAACAACGCCTTGGTGCAGACGCGCCAGCAGGATTACACCATCAACCTTGCCCGCCGGTTCAACGCCGAAGTCGATGCGATGGTGAATTTCGAATTTGATTCGGCTATTCTGGACAGCCTGGCCCAAGCGACGCTGCGCCAGCAGGCTGATTGGATCCGGCAATTCCCCGAAGTCCGCTTCAAGGTCTTTGGCCATACCGACCTTGTCGGTTCGGCAGAGTACAACCGCAACCTTGGCCTGCGCCGCGCACAGGCTGTTGTGGGCTATCTGTCCACCCAAGGCATCAGCCGCGACCGCCTAGAAGCTGTCGTGTCTTTTGGCGCGACGCAGCCATTGATCCCCACACCGGAACCCGAACGCCGCAACCGACGCACCGTGACCGAAGTATCGGGCTTTGTCGAAACCAGCCCACTGCTGCTGAACGGAAAATACGCTGACGTAATCTTCCGCGAATATGTCGCAAGTGCTGTGCCCGACACGACGGTGCAAGAGACCACGATCACGACCGGAAGCGGCGGTTAGATCCACAGATCATTGTTTACGCCAACTGTGTCTGGCGTAAACACTCTTCGGGATTTGGCATGATCGTCGCAAAGTTCCGTACAATGACTCGGTTTCGGCCCCATTCTCGACACGATTTCCCGCCATATTCATGAACAGCGATGATATCGCCACCTACCCTGCCCGCGCGGCGGGTCGCGGAGGGCTGTGCATCATGCAGTCGGGACATCTGCAAAAACTGACCAAGGACGACATTTATGACAACCAGCCCCGCCGTGCAGAATGACCCATCCCCGATCGTCGCCTGCACGATCAGCCGGGATGTGCAAATTTTCGATCTTCTGATTGAAGATATGGAATCGGCGCTGGGTGATGCGTGGGGCGACCTGAGCTTTGCCGATGCCGCCGCGTTTCTAGCGCAACCCGACGCAAGGGCGCTGCAATTCGTCACCATCGCGTTGGATGCGCAGGACGAAGACAACCTGCAACAGGTCTCTGACATCATCGCCGCGGCCAAGGCCGCGCGGATCAAGGTGATCCTGATCGCCGAAGACCTGACACCCGCCGCCCTGCACAGGCTGCTGCGCGAAGGGGGCGACGAATTCGTCCCCTATCCGCTGCCCGAAAACGAACTGGCCCGCGCGATCGAACGCGTGCTGATCATCGACGATACGGTGCAGTTTTCGCCAACAGGCCCGCAGTTCAAGGCGACCGGCAGCAAATCGGGCGTTGTTATTCCAATCCACGGTCTGGCCGGGGGGACAGGGGCCACGATGATGGCTGTGAATCTGGCTTGGGAATTGGCCAATATCGACCCCAAAGACCCGCCAAGGGTCTGCCTGATCGATCTGGATTTCCAGTTCGGCACGGCCTCGACCTATCTGGATCTGCCGCGGCGTGAATCTGTGCTGGAAATGCTGACCGATACTGCAGCGATGGATGCGGACAGCTTTATGCAGGCGCTGCTGACCTATGGCGACAAACTGCATGTGCTGACCGCGCCGACCGATATGATCCCGCTGGACATGATTTCACCCGCCGACATCACACGCGTGATCGAAATGGCGCGGATGAATTACGATTATGTCGTCATCGACATGCCGTCCACGATGGTGGAATGGTCCCAGACAGTGCTGGAAGCCGCGCATGTCTATTTTGCGATGATCGAGCTTGAAATGCGCTCGGCGCAGAACACGCTGCGGCTGAAACGTGCGCTGCAATCCGAGGAACTGCCGTTTGAAAAGATCCGTTTCATCCTGAACCGCGCCCCCGGATTTACCGATCTGAACGGCAAAAGCCGGGTCAAACGTCTGGCGGAAAGTCTGGGTATCTCGGTCGAGGTGTTGATGCCCGACGGCGGCAAGGCCGTCATGCAAAGCGCCGATCACGGCACGCCGCTGGCTGACAGCAATCCAAAGAACCCCCTGCGCAAAGAAATCATGAAACTTGCAAAGTCGGTACATGAGGTCAACGTAGCCGCGACCGCCGACACCAAAGCATAAAGGCGATCCATGTTTTCAAAATACAAGAAACCGGCCGTTCCTGTTGCCGGTGTTATGCAAACCACAGGGCAGCGGCCCGTTGCGCCAGCGCCCAAATCCGATGGCCCGTCACTGATGAAAGCCATGCCGCAGCGCAGGCCGGCCGAGGCTGGCCCCGCCGACAAGGACAAGCGCCGCAAGGACCGGTTGCAGGAACTCAAGCTCGACCTGCACAAATCGCTGTTGGAAAACCTGAACCTTGCCGCGCTGGAAAGCGCGACAGAACAAGAGCTGCGCACAGAAATCAACGCAATCGCCAACGAAACCCTCGAAGAAATGGGTGTCGTCCTCAGCCGTGAAGAACGCCAGACCCTCAGCCAGGATCTGTTCTTCGAGGTGACGGGCCTTGGCCCGCTGGAAACCCTGCTCAAGGATGACACGATCAACGATATTCTGGTCAACGGCCCGCAGCAGATTTTCGTGGAACGCAACGGCAAGCTGGAACTGACCGATGTCACGTTCAAGGACGAACGCCACCTGTTGCGCATCATCGACAAGATCGTATCGGCCGTTGGGCGCCGCGTCGATGAAAGCAACCCTTACGTCGATGCCCGCCTTGCAGACGGGTCGCGTTTCAACGCGATGGTGCCGCCGATTGCGGTGGACGGATCACTGGTCTCGATCCGCAAATTCAAGAAAGACAAGCTGGGCGTTGATGATCTTGTGCGCTTTGGCGCCTTTACCGAAGAAATGGCCGCCTATCTGCAGGCCGCTGTCTCCACCCGGTTGAACATCATCGTCTCGGGCGGGACGGGGTCGGGCAAGACCACGACGTTGAACGCGCTGTCAGGCTTTATCGACGATGCCGAACGCATCCTGACGATTGAAGACACCGCCGAATTGCAGTTGCAACAGACCCATGTCGGCCGGATGGAAAGTCGCCCACCCAATGTCGAAGGCAAGGGCGGCGTGTCGCAACGCGATTGTCTGAAAAACGCCCTGCGGATGCGCCCTGACCGGATTATCGTCGGCGAAACGCGGGGCGAAGAAGTCATCGACATGTTGCAGGCGATGAACACCGGCCACGACGGGTCGATGACCACGATCCATGCCAACTCTGCCCGCGACGGGGTCAGCCGGTTGGAAAACATGATCGCCATGGCCGGGATCGACATGCCGATCAAGGCAATGCGCAGCCAGATCGCATCGGCTGTGAACCTGATCGTGCAGGCATCGCGTCTGCAAGACGGATCGCGCCGCATGACCTCGATCACGGAAATCACCGGCATGGAAGGCGATGTGATCTCGATGCAGGAAATCTTCCGCTATCAACGCGTCGGCCTGACCCCCGACAACAAGATCATCGGCCATTTCACCGCGACAGGCGTGCGCAGCCATTTTTCCGAACGGTTCAAACTGTGGGGCTATGACCTGCCGCCCGCCATCTTTGAACCGATGATCGCAGAGTAAGCGCGATGATGTCCATTGAACCGGTCATCTATATCCTGATCTTTGTCGCCGCTCTGGCGCTGGTCCAGGGTGCCTATCTTGTGCTTTTCGGCAAGTCGATCAGCATGGATGGCAAGGTCAACCGCCGTCTTGAGATGCTCGACAAAGGTGGCAATCGCGAACAGGTGTTGGACCAACTCCGCAAGGAGATGACACAGCATATGAAATCGCAAAGCATCCCGATTTATTCATTGCTGGCGACCAAGGCACAAAAAGCGAATATCGCCTTTTCGCCCACCCAGATCATGATGGTGATGGCCGTGGTCAGCGGTGCGGCGTTCTTGATGTTGACGCTGTTCACGCAAGTGGCGCCGCCGGTGCGGGTTCTGATCAGCGTACTGATGGGCGTCGGTGGCGTTTATCTTTGGATCAGCCGCAAGGCGACCCAACGGATGAACCTAATTTCCGAACAATTGCCAGATGCAGTAGACCTGATCGTGCGGTCGCTGCGCGTGGGCCACCCGTTTTCAAGCGCGATCAACATCGTCGCCAAGGAAGTCCCCGATCCGCTGGGCACCGAAATCGGCATCGTCGCCGATGAAACTGCCTATGGGCGCGACATGGGCGAAACGCTCAAGGCGATGGCGGAACGGCTCGACAATCAGGATTTGCGGTTTTTGGCCGTGGCGGTGACGATCCAGCAATCATCTGGCGGCAATCTTGCGGAAATCCTCGATGGTCTGGCCAAGGTGATCCGCGCACGGTTCCGCCTGTTCCGCCGCGTCAATGCCATCACTGCAGAGGCGAAATGGTCCGGCAACCTGCTGTCGGGTTTCCCGATCCTTGCGCTGATCGGTATCAATCTGGTGCAACCAAATTACTTCGACGACGTGATGGAAAGCCCGATGTTCATTCCGGCCTGTTTCGTTGTTGCGGCGTTCTTGGTGCTGAACCTGATCGTGATGCGCGCGCTGACCAATATCAAAGTCTGAAAAAGATGATGCAAGCCATTCAAGCCACCGCTGTTGATCTTCTGGGGCCATTCGGTCCGTTGGTGGTCGTCGGGCTTTTGGGATTGTTCATGATCCTGCTGACCTTGCCGGTCCTACTCAGGCGCGAACAAGACCCGCTTGACCGGCTCAAGGCCGCGAACCGGCCGACCACCAAGACCGAAAGACTGCGCGCAGCATCCAGCAAAGACACGCTAGAGAAGTATTCGAACTTTCTTGAACCGCAGAACGCCGCGGAATATTCCGCAGTCAAGCTCAAGCTGCTGCAATCAGGATACCGCAGCAAGAATGCCGTTCGTATTTACCATTTCCTGCAATTCGCCTTGGGGATCACCGGCCTGTTCGGTGGCGGTATCTATGCCTTGATTGAAATGGTGCAACGTACTGTCAATACGCAGGAATTGGTCATGATGATCCTCGTCCCAGGCGGCATTGGCTATCTGTTTCCCAAATACTGGGTCACACGCCGTGTCGAGGTGCGCAAATCGGCCATTATCAACGCCTTTCCAGATTCGCTTGACCTGATGCTTGTCTGCGTCGAAGCGGGGCAATCGTTGGACCAGTCGATCCTGCGCGTGTCGAACGAATTGCGCATCGGCTTTCCCGAACTGGCCGAGGAATTCGAGATCGTCAGCCAGGAAGCCAAGGCCGGAAAGGACAAGACCACCGTTCTCAAGGATATGGCCGAACGTTGCGGCGTGCCGGATATTTCCAGCTTTGTGACGGTGATGGTGCAATCGGCCCAATTCGGCACATCCATCTCGGACGCGCTGCGTGTCTATGCGTCGGAAATGCGCGACAAACGCGTGATGCGCGCCGAAGAGGCCGCCAACAAACTACCGACCAAGATGACGCTGGCCACGATGATGCTGACCGTGCCACCGCTGATGGCGATCCTGATCGGACCGTCGATCTATGCCATCGCAACAAGCCTTGGATAGGGGCTGAACCGGCGATGGGCATTCATCAGACCATGCTGACCCTTGCAGTCATCGCCATGGCCGCCTGCAACGCGGGCGACCTGAACAAATCCAGCGATGGCACTTTCGCGCCGGGGGCTGCGGGGATGGGCAATATCGACGGGCTGATCGTCGGTCATCGGCTGATGGCGGCAGGTGAAGTCGATCTGGCGCTGAAAGCCTATCATCGCGCCGCCGCCCAGCAGGGGTTGAACGTGGACACGATGTCGGCCATCGGATCGGCAAACCTTAATCTGGGGCGGCTTGGGCAGGCAGAACGCTGGTTGCGGCGCGCCGTCGCAGAAGACCCGACCTTTCCCCCAGCATGGAACAATCTGGGCGTTGTCCTGATGGAACGCGGCCAAGTCGGCGAAGCAAGCGAAGCTTTCCGTCGCGCCTTTGCCGCCGATAACGGCAATTCCGACGAAATACGCGAGAATTTGCGCTTGTCTCTCGCAGATCTCGCGGATGCTGACGAAAATTTCGCAAAAGACGTTCAAAATTTCAGTCTGATTCGACGTGGTGCAGGTGACTTTGTCCTGATGTCGGATCTCTAGGCAGAGCAGCAAGAGGACGCAGAAACATGCGCCATCCAGTTTTCATACCACTTTTTGCGACACTCATCGCCCTATCCGCCTGTGACAGGTCCGGCGAAGCCGATTTGGAACAGGCGCTGCGCGACATCAATGTCGTTGATGAAACCAACCTCAACGACGTCATGCTGACGGTCGGCGACCCGGACGAGGCCGTCAACTACTTTGCCAATGCCAATGCCAACGATCCCGGCCGCATTGATTTGCAACGCGGGCTTGCACTGTCCTTGATCCGCGCGCGCCGCGTAACCGAGGCCGTCGTAGCCTGGCAGACCGTCACGGCGCATCCCGATGCCTCGGATAACGACCGCCTCAACCTTGCCGATGCCTATATCCGTGGCAATCTGTGGGACGACGCGGCCGCAACGCTGAACACAATTTCGCCGACCTTTGAAACCTTTGAACGCTACCGCCTCGAAGCCATGGTCGCCGACAGCCGCCAGCAATGGGACAAGGCCGACAGTTTCTATCAGACCGCCGTCGGCCTGACCACGCGGCCCGCACCGGTCTATAACAACTGGGGGTTTTCCAAACTGACGCGAGGCGATTACACTGCCGCCGAACGGCTGTTTTCCGATGCCTTGCGGTTCAATCCGGCCATGTTCACGGCCAAGAACAATCTGGTTCTGGCGCGCGGTGCGCAACGTAATTACGCACTGCCCGTCGTGACAATGACGCAGGTCGAACGCGCGCAATTGCTGCACACGATGGCGCTGACCGCGATCAAGCAAAATGACGTCACGATTGGCAAATCGCTGTTGAATGACGCGATCAACACGCATCCACAATATTTCGACGCCGCCGTGCGCGCGCTTGAGGCGCTCGAAAACAATGCAGTGAACTGATCCGATGGGACTGACCGCCAGCGCCGCCCTTTGGTTTTTGCCCGCCGTCGTCCCGATTGCGATCTATGTCGCGTGGAGCGATCTGCAGCAGATGAAAATTCCCAATGTCGCAGTCTATGCGCTGGTGATCAGCTTTGCCGTGTTGGGCCTGATCGCCCTGCCGTTTGGCCACTACCTGTGGCATTGGCTGCATCTGCCGGTCATGCTGGTGATCGGGTTCATTCTGAACATGGTGCGCGTTATTGGGGCAGGTGACGCAAAATTCACCGCCGCGGCCGCACCATTCATTGCCACGGCAGATCTGCCTTTGGTTTTGCCCTTGTTCGCGGCCTGTCTGATGGCCGGTCTTGTCACGCATCGGCTGGTGAAAATCAGCCCCCTGCGCCGTTTGGTGCCACATTGGCAAAGCTGGTCCGCAACCCGCAGGTTCCCGATGGGATTTCCGCTGGCGATGACGCTGGTGTTTTATCTGACGCTGATCGCGGTCTATCGCTGAAACTTTGCGTAATGCCTTTGACTGGCACGGCTTTGTTCACGATTTCGCCATAATGGGCTGTATTCTGGCGACCAAGCCCCGATCATCAGACACCCATGCTTTCAGCGGATAGGCAGAACAATGAACGTGCAAACATCCACTGTTACGGCTCCACCCGCCCCGCGCAGTCTGGATGCGATGTTGCTGCCCATTGCCATGATGCGCGACATCCTGATCAAGACAATGTTCCGGATGAACCTTGATCAGGTGTCGCAGATCAGCCGGGCCATCTGCCTGCCGGTGTCGGTCACGCAGGAACTGGTCGATCTGACGCGCGGCCAGCTGCTGGTAGAGGCGACAGGCACTTTGAACGCCAACAGCGGCAGTGAGATGGGGTATCGGCTCACCGATGCGGGCCGCGCGCGCGCGCTGGATGCGCTGCACCAATCCGAATATTACGGGCCGATGCCGGTGCCTTTGTCCGTTTACGCCGAACAGGTCAAACGACAGTCGATCCGCAACACCCAGATCACCCGCGAACAGCTGACCACCGCAATGGGTCATCTGGTCCTGCCTGCGGATCTGTTGTCCCATCTTGGCCCGGCTGTCGGTGCCGGTCGGTCGATTCTGATGTATGGCCCGCCCGGCAACGGGAAATCGTCGATTTCCAACGGGATAAGGGATGCGCTTGGGGACAAGATCTATGTGCCGCGCGCCATCGCGTATTCCGGTCAGGTCATCACTGTCTATGACCCCGTCGTGCATTCCGCCGCCGAAGATGACGTGGACGACCCCACCAGTTTGCGCCGTACCTCGGGGCGGTTCGATACCCGCTATATCCGCTGTGAAAGGCCCACGGTGATCATGGGCGGTGAATTGTCGCTGTCGATGCTGGACCTAGTCTATAACCCGACCGCGCGGACCTATCAGGCACCATTGCAGATGAAATCCACCGGCGGCATCTTTATCGTCGATGACCTTGGCCGGCAGACCGAACCGCCGCAGATGCTGGTCAACCGCTGGATCGTGCCGCTGGAAGAAAACAGGGATATTCTGGCCCTGCAATCGGGCGAGAAATTCGAAGTGCCGTTCGACACGCTGGTCGTGTTCTCGACCAACTTTCACCCCAACGCGATCTTTGACAAGGCAGCGTTGCGGAGGATTTTCTACAAGATCAAGATCGACGGCCCCAATCAGGAAGACTACCTGAAAATCTTTGCCATGGTCGCGCGCAAGCGCCAGATGCCACTGGACGAAGACACGCTCGTCCACCTGCTGAATGTGCGCTATCCTGAGATAAACAACATCTATGCTAATTTTCATCCCACGTTTCTGATCGACCATATGATCTCGATCTGCGACTTCGAAGGGATCCCCTATCATATGTCGCCTGACCTGCTCGACCGCGCCTGGGCCAATATGTTCGTCACCGACGAAGACATCGTCCGCTAGATAATTGCCGCCCTTTGCAATCGACAGGCTTCCACCTACCTAAGGGGAGATCTTTTGCATCGGGACATCCATGCCAGACGCCACGCGCCAGCTGCCAGCCAAGTTCGACGCGTGGTTCGCAGGCCGCGGCTGGTCGGTGCATCCGCATCAGCAGGCCATGCTTGACCGCGCGAGCGACGCCGCCCTGCTGCTGATCGCGCCCACAGGCGGGGGCAAGACGCTGGCAGGTTTTCTGCCCAGCCTCGTCGAACTGGCGGATGGGGCGCATCAGGGGCTGCACACGCTTTATGTCTCGCCGCTCAAGGCGCTGGCGGCCGATATCAAACGCAACCTGCGCAGACCCGTCGATGACATGGCCCTGCCGATCCGGATCGAGGATCGCACCGGCGACACATCCTATACCCAAAAACGCCGCCAGCGTGCCGACCCGCCCCATATCCTGCTGACCACGCCTGAATCGCTGGCCTTGCTGATCAGCTATGAAGATGCGCCGCGCATGTTTGCCGGATTACAGCGGGTGATCGTGGATGAAATCCACGCGCTCGCCGAAAGCAAACGGGGCGATCAGCTGATGCTGGCGCTGAGCCGCTTGCAGACCCTTGCGCCCGGCCTGCGCCGCGTTGGCCTGTCCGCCACGGTCGAGGACCCGCCCGCCATTGCGCGGATGCTTGCGCGCCACCCCGACCCCTGCCCGATCCTGCTGGCCGATCCCGGCCCTGCGCCGGACATCGCCATGCTGCAAACGGATGCCCCCCCGCCCTGGGCCGGAGGTGGGGCGAACTATGCCATCCCCGCCGTGCTGGAGGCTGTGAAACAGCACAAGACCACGCTGATCTTTCACAACACCCGCGCGCAGGCCGAGATTTTCTTTCACAACCTCTGGCTTGCCAATACCGACGATCTGCCGATCGGCATTCACCACGGCAGCCTTGCCCGCGAACAGCGCGAAAGGGTGGAATCCGCGATGGTCGCGGGCCAGCTGCGTGCCATCGTCTGCACCGGCAGTCTGGATTTGGGTATCGACTGGGGTGATGTCGATCTGGTCATTCAGGTCGGTGCGCCCAAAAACGTCAAACGTCTGGTGCAGCGGATCGGGCGGGCCAACCACCGCTATAACGCACCGTCCAAGGCGCTGCTGGTGCCTGCCAACCGGTTCGAAGTGGTCGAATGCGTCGCCGCATTGCAGGCAGTGCAAGCCCATGACCTTGACGGTGACCCCAAGGGTGCAGGCCCGCGCGACGTGCTGTGCCAGCACATTCTGATCGCCGCCTGCGCGGGGCTGTTCTACGCCGATGATCTGTTCGCCGAGGTGTGCAGCGTTGGGGCCTATGCCGGGCTGACACGGGCAGAGTTCGACGCCTGCCTCGATTTCTGCGCCACCGGCGGCTATGCACTGCGCGCCTATGACCGCTGGAAACGGCTGTTGCTGACGGCGGACGGCAAATGGCAATTGCGCGACCCCCGCGCCGCCCTGCGCATCCGCATGAATATCGGCACGATCCAGGATACCGACACGCTCAAGGTCCGCCTGAAGGGCAATTTCAAACCCTTGGGCGAGGTCGAGGAATCCTTTGCCGCTACCCTGACCCAAGGCGACACCTTCCTGATCGGCGGCCAGATCGTGCGCTATGATGGGTTGCGCGAGATGACGGTCGAGGTGACGCGCGACGCCAGCAAAACGCCGAAAATCGCGACCTTCATGGGCACGAAATTCGCCAATTCCACGCAACTGTCGCAACGCATCCTGCGGATGTTCGCGCAAGACGACTGGCCCCAATTGCCCGCCCACACCGCTGCGTGGCTGGGCCTACAACGACAGGTGTCCAAACTGCCCGAGGTTGACCGGATACTGGTCGAAAGTTTCCCGCATGACGGCCGCCAGCATATCTGCGTCTACGGCTTTGCGGGGCGCAACGCGATGCAGACGCTGGGGATGCTGCTGACCCAGCGGATGGAAGAAATGGACCTGCAGCCTTTGGGCTTTGTCGCCACGGATTACGCGGTGCTGGTCTGGGGGCTCAAACCCGTGACCGACGCAGCACCTTTGTTCCGCGCGCCTGATCTGCGCGCGGGTTTCGAGACATGGCTGTCCGGCAATGCCGTGATGAAACGCACCTTCCGAGGGGCAGCCACCATCGCCGGACTGATTGAACGCAACCTGCCGCAGGCGCGCAAATCGGGGCGGCAGGCGACGTTTTCGTCGGACATCCTCTATGACACTTTGGCCAAATACGACCCCAACCACCTGATGCTGCAGATCACCCGCGAAGAGGCGTTGCGCGGCCTCGTCGATTTCGGCCGGATCGAAGAGATGCTCGCCCGCACCGCAGGCCGCGTCGATCATGTTGGGCTGGAAAGGGTGACACCCTTGGCGATGCCGCTTTTCCTTGAACAAGGGCGCATCGCGCTGGCCGGTGCAGGCCGCGAACGGCTGATGGAGGACGAGGCAGCAGCCTTGATGGCAAAGGTCGGATTGCCCGCGGATTGAACCTTGCGCCGGCGTGCCAAATCAGCAAAGAAAATCGTATGAACAGCTATGCTTTCACCCTTTGCGGCACACGCTGCCAAGCACTGCCATCCGGTGCGCTGTGGCTGCCAGAGGCAGGCACGCTCTGCGTCTCTGACCTGCACTTGGGCAAATCAGACCGGATCGCGCGGCGCAGTGGGGTGATGCTGCCCCCATACGAAGTACAAGAAACACTGGACAAGCTGGCAGATGACATCGGCGCAACCGACCCGCGCCAGGTGATCTGCCTTGGCGACAGTTTCGACGATCTGGCCGCCGCAGACAGTCTGGATGGCGCCATGCGCCTGCGCCTGACCAGCCTGCAGGCGGGCCGCAAATGGGTCTGGGTCGAAGGCAACCACGACCCCGGCCCCGTTGATCTGGGCGGCAGCCATCTGGCGCAGATAGAGGTTGGCACTCTGAGCTTCCGCCATATCGCGACGAGCGCAACTGCCGAAGTCTCAGGCCATTACCACCCCAAGCACCGGCTGGCAGGCCGCAGCCGGCCCGCCTTTGTGGTTGATGCCGCGCGCATCGTCATGCCAGCCTATGGCGCCTATACAGGCGGACTTGATTGCATGGCGCCCGTGATCCGACAGCTGTTCGGCCCGCGCGCCTTTGCGATCCTGACAGGCCACAAGGCGCTGGCCGTGCCGTTGGCGTGACCTTCACCATCTTCCGAGCCTAAATATCCCCCGCGCGGCGCGCCCGTCTGCGCAGCAGGCGGATCAGACGGTCAGGCCCTCAGGCTCCACCAGCCCACCCGCACGACAACAGGCGGTGACTGTATTGGCCAAAAGGCAGGCAATCGTCATCGGCCCCACCCCGCCCGGCACCGGCGTGATCGCGCCAGCGACGGCGGCGCAGCTGTCATAATCGACATCCCCCACCAACCGCGTGCCGCCATCATCGGCCACAATCCGGTTGATGCCCACGTCGATCACCGTGGCCCCCGGCTTGATCCAATCGCCCTGCACCATCTGCGGGCGGCCAACCGCGGCCACGACGATATCCGCCTGCCGGACCATCGCGGGCAGATCGGCCGTGCGGCTATGCGCGATGGTAACGGTGCAGCTGTCGCCCAGCAGCAATTGCGCCATCGGCTTGCCCACGATATTGGACCGCCCGATCACCACCGCATGTTTGCCCGCCAACGACCCGTGATGATCGCGCAGCAGCATCAAACAACCCAAAGGCGTGCAAGGCACCATCGCCTTTTGGCCCGTCCCCAACAGCCCCACATTCGAGATATGAAACCCGTCCACATCCTTGGCCGGATCAATGCTGTTGATGACCAGATCGCTGTTCAGATGCCCGGGCAACGGCAGTTGCACCAGAATACCGTGCACCGCCGGATCGGCGTTCAACTGCGCGATCAGCGCCAGCAAATCAGCCTCAGACGTGGTGTCGGGCAGGCGATGCTCGAAACTGCGCATGCCGACTTCGACGGTCATCTTGCCTTTGCTGCGCACATAGACCTGACTTGCCGGGTCTTCACCGACCAGCACCACCGCCAGCCCCGGCACGATGCCGTGACCCGCCTGCAAGGCCGCTACATGGTCCGCAATTGTGATACGCAGCTTTGCGGCAAAAGCCTTGCCGTCCAGAACATGAGCATTCATCGGATATCTTTCCTGTCACTGTCCGGCCCTAGCCGGGTTTCCTCGCGCGCGATCGACCAATCGATCAACCGCCGCCAGAGCATTTCAACCAGATCAGGCGACAGGCCGTGGGCCTGTGCATGATCGCGCACATTGGCCACCACCTGTTCCACGCGGGGGGTGATGCGGGCGGGCAGACCGGCAACAGCCTTGATCACTGCTGCGCGGTCGATATAGGCAGCGCGCTCGGCCAGTAACCGCACCAAGCTGGCGTCAATCCGGTCAATCTCGGCCCTGATATCGGCCATGTCGCTGCAATCTTGCGGTGTGTTCACGTCCGGTCCTCTTTGTCTGCGGCCCGCCTGCCGGATACGACGTGGACGACCCGATGACAACAGCACAGGTGGTTTAGAACAAGCCTTCGATCTGGCCATCCTCGTTCAGCATGATCGTTTCCGCCGATGGCACACGCGGCAGGCCCGGCATCGTCATGATCTCGCCACAGATGGCGACGATGAAACCGGCCCCGGCACTCAGCCGTACCTCGCGCACGGGAATGGTAAACCCCGTGGGTGCGCCGCGCCGTTCGGGGTCTGTGGTGAAACTGTATTGGGTTTTTGCCATGCAGACCGGCAGATGGCCGTATCCCTGATCTTCCCATTGCTTGAGCTGGTCGCGGATCTTGCCATCCGCGATCACCCCATCCGCGCGATAGATCTTTTGGGCGATGGTCTCGATCTTCTCGAACAATCCCATCTCGTCAGGATAGATCGGGGCAAAGTTCGCCGCATCCTTATCTGCGATATCGGCAACCAGCGTCGCAAGATCGGCGATCCCCGCAGACCCCTGCGCCCAATGCTTGCACAAGACAGCCTGCGACCCCTGGGTTGCGACATAGGCTTTGACGGCTTCGACCTCGGCATCAGTATCGGTGACAAAATGGTTGATCGCGACGACAACCGGCACACCAAAGGATTTCACGTTCTCGATATGGCGACCCAGATTGCCACAGCCTGCCTGCACGGCATCGACATTCTCCAGCCCCAGATCGGCCTTGGCGACACCGCCATTCATCTTCATCGCGCGCACGGTGGCCACGACGACAACGCAGGCGGGGGCGATCCCCGCCTTGCGGCATTTGATATTCATGAATTTTTCCGCACCCAGATCGGCGCCGAAACCAGCCTCGGTCACGACATAATCCGCCAGTTTCAGCGCGGTCGTCGTCGCCGTCACCGAGTTGCACCCATGCGCGATATTGGCAAAGGGGCCGCCATGGACAAAGGCGGGGTTGTTTTCCAGCGTCTGCACAAGGTTCGGTTGCAGCGCGTCTTTCAGCAACACCGTCATCGCGCCATCCGCCTTCAGATCGCGGCAGTAAACGGGCGTCTTATCGCGGCGATAGGCCACGATGATATCACCCAGCCGCTTTTGCAGATCAGCCAGATTGCGGGCCAGACACAGGATCGCCATGACCTCGGAGGCGACAGTGATGTCGAACCCCGCCTCGCGCGGATAACCATTGGCGACACCGCCCAGGGATGCCGTGATCTGGCGCAGGGCGCGGTCGTTCATATCCATCACACGCCGCCAGACGACACGGCGGATATCGATATCCAGCGCATTGCCCCAATAGACATGATTGTCGATCATCGCCGCCAGCAGGTTATGGGCCGATGTGATCGCATGGAAATCGCCAGTAAAATGCAGGTTCATATCCTCCATCGGGATCACCTGCGCATAGCCACCACCAGCCGCCCCACCCTTCATCCCGAAACAGGGCCCGAGCGAGGCTTCGCGGATACAGACCATCGCCTTCTTGCCGATGGCGTTCAACCCATCCCCAAGGCCCACGGTCGTCGTCGTCTTCCCCTCGCCCGCAGGCGTCGGGTTGATCGCGGTCACAAGGATCAGCTTGCCGTCGGGGCGGTCCTGCACGGCGTCGATCAGGCGCTGGCTGACCTTGGCCTTGTCATGGCCATAAGGGACCAGATCATCGCTGTGGATGCCCAGCTTGGCACCGATGTCCTGAATGGGGCGCTTGGTTGCGGCGCGGGCGATCTCGATATCGGATTTGACGGCCATGTGATCTTTCCTGTGTCTTTCCATGTCCTCTTTTCTAAACAGGCGCTTGCACCTGCCGTCCCCTGATTGCGACGCAATCCGCCCCGCCAGCGGCGGGCATCAGGGCTGCCAGCTGCGCTGGCCCGGCACATGCAACGTGACCGCATCGCCCAGATGGACATGGCCTTCGCGTTCGACCCAGGCGGTGACGCCGCGCCTGCCCTTGGCCGCCGCCTTGAACCGGTCGCCAGCGCCCGGATGATCGGCGTTGATCGCCTTGGCAGGCAGATGGCAGGGCTGGTTTTCCATATCGATGACAATGACCGACCCGTCAGGAAACTGCAGGCGGGACGACGGCGGCAGATGGGTGAAATCGGGAATGCCGCGCACCACCAGCGACGCGCCCGCATAGGCCGGATCAAGATGGTCCACCCCGCAATCAGCGGCGATCAGCGCCAATTCCTCGGCGGACATGACGCAAAGCTGGCGCACGTTACGAATGTCCGTGCCGCGCGGATGCTGGCTGATCACGCGCGAACAGGACGGGCGGGTCAACCCGCCATGCGCCTCGCCGGGAATGCCCGCATAGGTCAGCTGCGCATCCTGTACGGCAACGGATGTGAGGGCTGCATCACGGTCCGGAACAAGACCCAGCCAGACAACTTCGGCGATGATCTCTGTCTTCTTTAACGCGGGCATTGCTAACCTCCTGCTGCTGCGCGCAACATTGGCTGCGCGGGGCGCGAAAAGACAAGTCATCTTCCGAGAAAAAATATCCCCGCCGGAGGCATCCGGCGCCGCAGGGGCGGGAGCTGCAACGCAAAACGCCGCCCCTTGGGGCGGCGTTTGATCGGTCAGACCGAAGGTTCCGGTTCCAGCCCCGCGTCAGGTGCGCGCGGTTTTTTCGGCTTGGTCTTGGGGATCGCCGTGACCGACGACCCTGCGGACGGCGGCGTGCCACCCTTGTCGTCGCTTGCATGGGGCAATTCACCCGCCATAACGCGCTTGATCTCGTCACCGGTCAGGGTTTCATATTCCAGCAGGCCCTGTGCCAGACGCTCGAACTCTTCGTTCTTTTCGGTGATGATCTTATAGGCAAGCTCGTACCCGTCCTGAATGAACCGGCGGACTTCTTCCTCGATCATGACCTTGGTATCGGCCGACACCGACAGACCGGCGGTATTGCCCTGATAGCCTTCATGCGCCTCGGCATAGTCGATATTGCCGATCTTGTCGGACATGCCCCAGCGCAACACCATTGCACGGGCCAACTGGCTGGCCTGCTGGATATCACCGGCAGGGCCGTTGCTGACAGAATCGGGACCGTATTTGATGATCTCGGCCGCCTTGCCCGCCATCGTCATCGCAAGACGCTGGTGGCATTCATCCTTGAACATGTTCAGACGGTCGATTTCCGGCAGGCTCATCACCATGCCCAGCGCACCGCCGCGCGGAATGATCGTGGCCTTATAGACAGGGTCGCATTTCGGCAGCGAAATTCCGACGATCGCATGGCCAGCCTCATGATAGGCGGTCATTTCCTTTTGCTCAGCGGTCATGACCATCGACCGGCGCTCGGCCCCCATCATCACCTTGTCCTTGGCCGATTCGAAGTCGATCATAGTCACGAAACGGCGACCCACGCGTGCGGCCATCAAGGCAGCCTCGTTCACAAGGTTCGCCAGATCGGCCCCCGAAAACCCGGGCGAGCCGCGTGCGATGATCCGCAGATCGACATCGGGACCAAGTGGCACCTTGCGCGCATGCACGCCCAAAATCTTTTCGCGGCCCTTGATATCGGGGTTCGGCACGGTGACCTGACGGTCAAAACGACCCGGACGCAGCAGGGCGGGGTCCAGCACGTCGCGCCGGTTGGTGGCAGCGACGATGATGACGCCTTCGTTCGCCTCGAACCCGTCCATTTCGACCAGAAGCTGGTTCAGCGTCTGTTCGCGTTCGTCATTGCCGCCGCCCATGCCGACACCACGCGCACGGCCCACAGCGTCGATTTCGTCGATGAACACGATGCAAGGTGCGTTCTTTTTGGCCTGCTCGAACATGTCGCGGACACGGCTTGCACCGACACCGACGAACATTTCCACAAAGTCAGAGCCCGAGATGGTGAAGAAGGGCACGCCGGCTTCGCCCGCGATGGCGCGTGCAAGCAGCGTTTTACCAGTGCCGGGAGGGCCGACAAGCAGCGCGCCTTTGGGGATTTTGCCACCAAGGCGGCTGAATTTCTGCGGGTTGCGCAGGAATTCGACGATCTCTTCCAATTCTTCCTTAGCCTCGTCGATCCCGGCGACATCGTCGAACGTCACGCGGCCCGATTTCTCGGTCAAAAGCTTGGCTTTGGATTTGCCGAAACCCATCGCCCCGCCTTTGCCGCCGCCCTGCATCCGGTTCATGAAATAGATCCAGACGCCGATCAGCAGAACGAACGGCAACAGGCTGACAATGAATGACTGGAACACGGATGTTTCCTGGCTCCGCGCCTCGAACGGCACATTGGCGCCAATCAACAGGTTGGTGATTTCCGCGTCCGATGGCGCGATGGTGGAATAGGTCCGCCCGGCCTCGGAATAGCGGACACGTTCTCCGTCGATCACGGCATCGGTCACGCGACCGGATTGAACGGCCTCGACAAAGGTAGAAAAGCTGCGCGCATCGCCGCCGGTGGCACCGGGGGGGCTGCTGAACAGGTTGAATAAGGCCAGGACCATCAAGAACATGACGACCCAAAAGACCATGTTGCGTGCGTTACCCAAGGGGGACTCCTATCACATCGTCAAACAGGCGACAGACTCGTGCCTGCGTGGTTATCCTTAGAATAGGGACAAACCGCCAATCTTCAATGCGCAAAGCCGCGCGCAGGGCTAGTCCGCGACAATCTGCGCGGACCAATCACGCCCGAAACCCGCCAAGGGTGCAGAAACCAGCGTCTGATCACGCCAGACGGCAGGTGTGGCCTGCAAAGACCGGCGCGGCAGACCGCTGGTGCGCCAGTCGCAACACAGGTCGATCCCCGCCCCCAGCGCGCGCAGTTGCAGGTCGGGCGCATGTGGCCCCGACAGCTGCCAGCGTGCGTCCCACAGCGCGGTCGTGGGGGTGGCAAGCTGCGCCACGGCCTGCGGCTCGCGGCTGATGCGCAGGACGGGTCCGTCGAAGGTCATCAAACACCCACCAAGCGTGACGCCTTGCCCATGCAGCAAGGATTGCATCAGGCGCTGCTGCTCATCCTTGCGTGGTGGAGTCATCCGCCGATGCACCCGTTCCATCGCGGCCAGCACCAGCCGGCGGGCCTGTTCGCGCGACAGATCGCGCAGGGTCAGCGTGATCAGAACATCGCCGCCCTGTTGCATCATCACCGCCGCGGCCAGATCAGCGGTGCCGCGGTCCAGCGCCGCCGCCGCTGTCGCCATATGCTGCGCGACCTGCCCAAGCGTCTGAGACGTCAGCCCCAGTTCCGCCAATGTATCCACTGCTTGCCTGATCCTGATCCGTTCATAGCCGGGGTCGTCATTGCTCGGATCATCGCACCAGACGCGGCCCGTCGCCACCAGATAGGCGCGCAACGCCGCCCGTGTGACCTGCAACAAGGGCCGGTGATAGCGCAGACCATCGCGGCACGTCACAGCCGCCATGCCTGCCAGCCCGTCCACCCCCGCACCACGCGCCAGCGCCATAACGACCGTTTCCGCCTGATCATCTGCCGTATGCCCAAGGGCGATATCTGCCAGCCCCGCCCCGCGCGCCCAATCCGCCAGCAAGCCATAGCGCGCCCTGCGTGCATGATCCTGCAGGTTGCCACGCCGGTCCCAACCGGTCCATTTCACTGTCTGATGCGGCAGGCCGTACCCCGCGCAAATATCTGCAACCATGGCGCATTCAGCCGCACTATCAGCCCGCAGGCCGTGATCGACCGATGCCACGTTGATCCGCCCGCCAATCGCGGCGGCCAGATGCAGCAAAGCGATGGAATCGCCGCCGCCCGACACCGCAAGCCCGACCGGCGTGCCACCTTGTAGCAATTGGGCAAAACCAGGAGCAAGCACTCGAGGCAGCGGTGCTACTGACATCCTAGGTTTTGCATCGCGGTCTGGGCATCCCCGACAGCAGGGTTGCCCGCAAACCGCACACCCACTTCGGCGAGCGTCAGGCAGGCATCCTGCGTCTGCCCGATTGCTCCCAACGACGCACCCAGCCGGACCAGTGATTGCGCGGCACGCTGTCCCGCAGGATCAGCCGAAAAGGAGTCCAGAAAGGCGCGTGCGGCACCGGTGTTTTCACCCAAGGCGGCGAGCGCCTGTCCGCGAATGAACGCAGCCTCTGGCGCTAGGGGGCTACCCGGATAGGTCGCGCCAAAGGTCGATAGCTGATCCACGGCGCCGCGAAAGTCACCCGAGGCGAGCGCCTCCTGCGCCCGCCGGATGTCATCTTGTTCGCCGATGGCCACGGCAGGGCCGCCGGTCACGGGCGGCGGATTGGCGACGGGAACGCCCGCCGAATTATCGACACCGCCCAGCGACGGCGTATCGCCAAGATTGGCGATGTCACAACCCGCTTCCAATTCGCACAGCCGGAATTCCAGATCACCGATCCGGTTCGTGCCGTCGACGGTGATGCGGTTCACCCGAAATTCCAGCTCCTCGGCTTTGGATGTCAGGCGCTGCAGCTCCGCCTCGATCGCGTCAAGCCGGTCCAGCGGTGTCGCTCCGGCAATACCTGTCGGTAAGGTTCCGGTCGTCGATAATTCGGTGCGCAGGCGCTGCACATCCACATAAAGCGCAGTCAATTGCTGGCGGATATCCGCCAGCGTCTCGTCCTGCGCTGCGGCAGGCAGGGGGGCCAGCAGAATGGCACAAACGGCAAGAATACGGTGCAGCATCATCGGCCCCCGGTCTGGATCAGCTGGTCATCGCCGAGAACGACAGAACGGTCACGGCACGGCGGTTTTGCGAATAACACGCCTCGTTAGAACAGACCTCGATCGGGCGTTCCTTGCCAAAGCTGGTGACTTCCAGACGGGCTGACGGGACGCCGCGCGACACAAGGTATTCGCGCACGGTATTGGCGCGGCGGAAGCCAAGTGCAAGGTTGTATTCACGGGTGCCCTGTTCGTCGGCATGGCCTTCGATGACGGCGCGGTAATCGGCATTGGTCAGCAGCCACTGGGCCTGCCCATCCAGAATGGTGCGGCCTTCGGGGCTGATCGTGGACTGGTCAACGGCGAACAACACACGGTCACCGATGGTCTGGTTAAAGAACGCGGGGCTGCGCGGGTCGCTCGGAGAGCCTGCCATACCGGTCGTGGCGTCGAAACCGCCAGCACCAGCACCGCCCGCGCCACCGGCACCAAAGCGGTTGGGATTGGTACAGGCTGCGGTTGCCAGCACCAAAAGCAAGAGTGTTGCCTTTGTCATCATCTTCATGGGGTAATCCTGTTTATCTGCTCATTTTCATTAGTATAGCATGGCTATCGGCGTCTGGGAACGGCTTGTGCCGTCCCGTCACGGCTGCAATGGCCCCCAAGACGCATCGGATGCAGCGCTCTGGATCGGGACAGCGCGCAGGTTGCGCCCCGAAATATCGACCGAGTAAAGCGCGCTCGCCCCATCCTCCCCCTGCGTTTCGCGGGTGAACATGATGACCCGGCCATTGGGCGACCATGTCGGCCCTTCGTCAAGAAAGGACGAAGTCAGCAAACGTTCCTCGGACCCGTCGGTGCGCATCACGCCGATGTGGAACCGCCCGGCATTCTGCTTTGTAAACGCCACCAGATCACCGCGCGGCGACCAGACCGGCGTGCTGTAGCGCCCCTCGCCAAAGGAAATCCGGCGTGCGTCGCCACCCGTGGATGACATGATATAAAGCTGCTGGCTGCCGGACCGGTCACTTTCAAACACGATCTGCGATCCGTCGGGCGACAGGCTGGGGGCGGTGTCAATCGACGGGGTGGCGGTCAGGCGCACATGCTGGCCCGTGTCCAGATCAGTGCGATAGATATCGGTCGTCGCACCATTCGACAGGCTATAGATCACCTGCCGCCCGTCGCGCGAAAACCGCGGGCTGAACGACATCTCGCCGGGGGCTGTGGCGATCTGTCGGCGTGCGACATTGGCGACATCCAGTAGGTTGATGCGCGGGAAGCCGGATTCAAAGCTCGTGTAAAGCACCTGATCGCCGCGTGGTGAAAACCGCGGAGCCAAAACGATGCTGCTGCTATCGGTCAGAAACTGGACGTTGGCACCATCATAATCCATCACCGCCAACCGCTTGAGCCGGTTATCCTTGGGGCCGCTTTCGGCGACAAACACCACGCGGCTGTCGAAATAGCCACCTTCGCCAGTGATCCGGCTATAGACGGCGTCGGACACTTTGTGACCCATTCGCCGCCAGCCGGCAGTCGTGCCCGCGAATTGCAATCCACCGCCCAGCTCTTGCCCGGAAAACACATCAAACAGGCGGAATTTCACGTTGACCTGATCACCCGTCATGCTGACCGCACCGATGACCAGCGCCTGCGCGTTCACCGCGCGCCAATCGGCAAAGGCGACCGGCTGCGCAAAGGAATTGACCTGCGAGATGAAAGCACTGGCCGGCACTTCACGGAACAGGCCGGTGCCGGACAGGTTCTGCGCAACAAGACGCGTCAGTTCGGATGCAAGCTGCCCCGCCTGTGGCGTTTCCGCCTCGAACGACGGAGCGGCAAAGGTGATCGGCTCGATCACCCCATCCGTGATCGTCAGGCGCAACGGGCCACCCTGTGCCAAGGCTGGCCCCGCGAACATCAGCGCGATCAGCAACGTCAAAATTCTTTTCATCATCTTTGCCTCTTTCGCTGTCGGTACTGCATCCCGACAGCATCATTCCTGATCGTTGCGGGCGATCCGCAGACAGCGGCAAACACCCGTATTGGTGGTTCTGTTATCTCAATCGCACACCGCTGGGGTCAAATGTAATCTCAATTTCACGCCACTGATCGTATTTGTCGTCGGGAAGTGAAAAACCACCGCTTCTTGATACCGACCAAACCGCACGCCTTGCACGCTGATACGCTGCATCTTGCGCAGATGCGGCGCCATCCGTTGCGCTGACCAACGCCACGTCGCCGTCGATGACACCATTACGCGTCAGTCTAAATGAAACTGTAACTACTATCTGCGCACTTTCAGAACCGGCATCTACCTGCCATCGCTGACTAATCGCCGACTGCACATTACCGATTTCGGCACCCGTGAGAGCTTGACCCAAGGGCACGGCGGGGGCGGCACTATCGGCGACAGCGGCGGCAAGCGCATCGGCGACAGCATCGCTGGTGTCCGGCACAGGTGCTGGTGCCGGTTCTGTGGCTGTCTGCGGCGCGGCTGCGGCGGCAGGCGGGGCCGGACGCGCAGGGCGCGCAATCGGACGCAAGGATCTTTCGACAGCACCACGCGGCCGTTCGTCGGCGATCACGATTTCGGTCGCGGTCTGTTCGGGGGCGGTGGCCTGTTGTTCGGGGACGGCCACCTCGGCCGTGGCGGTTTCATCAGGCACGACGGCTTCGCGCGCGATGTCGGAAATCTGCGCATCAGGCGGCGGCGGCGCCACCGGGGTCGAAGCGATCCGGTTCGCAGGGGCCTGCGTCGGGTCATCGCTGGGCGGCAGATCGGGCGCAGGCACGGGCATCGCAGGCGGTGCCGGTGCTGCTGGGGCGGCATCTGTCACATCGGCAGGGGGCATTTCCGGCGCAGGCGGCGGTAGTGCTTCGCTCATGGGCGTTTCCACCGGTTTGGGCAGCGGTGCGGGTTCCGGCGGGGTTTCCACGGCGGGCGGTGGCGGCGCCAGGTCGATCTGGGGCTGCACGGGAGCCGTGGGCGGCGCATCGCCGGGCACAGGCGTACGGGCCGCCATCATTTGTTCAAACTCTTCGCCCGGCATGAACGATACATCCATGACTTCCATCGGCAGCGGCTGCGATTGCATCCCCCACCCCAGCAAAAGCCAGCCGATCAACCCCACATGGCCGACCGCAGAGATATACATGCCCGGCGTCTGCATCTTATCCGTCGGCACCATCAAAGGTTGGACCACCGATATCCGTCACAAGGCCGATGTCGGAAAATCCGCCCGCGTTCAGCGCGCCCATCACCTCGGCCACGCGGTTCCAGGCATTGGCACCATCGGCGCGCAGAAAAATCTTGGAGCTGGTGCGTTCCGCCGCGATGGCGCGTAGACGGGTCACAAGATCGGCAGGCGGCACTTCGGTTTCCTGGATCATGACCACACCTTGCGCGGTGATCGTCACCGTCAGCGGTTCTTCTTCGTCACCGGGCAGCGCGGTTGCGGCCGTCTGCGGCAGGTCTACCGGCACACCCACGACAGACAAAGGTGCTGCCACCATGAAGATGATCAGCAACACCAGCATGATATCGACGAAAGGTGTGACGTTGATTTCGGACATCGGCGCGGCGCGGCGCGACCGGCGGCGGCCTCTGCCACCGCCGCTGTCACTGGATTTCATGGCACCGGCACCCATGTCAGCTGTCCAATTGACGGCTGAGGATGGTGGCGAATTCATCGGCGAAAGCCTCATAGCCCGCGACGATCCGCTCACTGTCGGCGGATAGTTTGTTGTAATAGATCACCGCCGGAATAGCGGCCAAAAGGCCCAGACCAGTGGCCAGCAACGCCTCGGCGATGCCGGGAGCAACGACGGCAAGATTGGTGTTCTGCGCTTCTGCAATCTCGATAAAAGCGTTCATAATCCCCCAGACGGTCCCGAACAGCCCGACGAAAGGGGCCGTCGATCCGACTGTCGCCAGCACGGCAAGGCTTTTTTGCAGCCTTGCGGATTCCTTGGCGATGGCCACATCCATTGATCGGTCAATACGCGCCGTCGCCCCCGCGATCAGACCGCCATCCTGCCGGTGCGACCTGCGCCATTCCAGCATACCAGCGGCGAATATCTTTTCAGACGCGCCATCGGGGTCGGGGCCGATCTGGTCGAACAGCTGATCCAGCGGTTCACCCGACCAGAAGGCGCGGTCAAATATCTCGGCCTCGGTGCGGGCGCGGCGATACTGGATCGTCTTGTCAACAATGATCGCCCAGCACCAGATGGATGCGAGGATCAGCATGATCATCACCAGTTTGACGATGATCGTGGCGCGCGCGAACAACGCCCACATTGTGAATTCGTGTGCTACTTCCATGTGCCTGCTCTGCCTGACGGCCCGGTTCGGGCTCAATTGAGCCTTCAATACCGCAAAGCATCAGGCAAATCCAACCAAACCGGCATCACAAAGCCGATTTTGCCACGATTTTAGTCCATAGCTTGGCGGATCGCCGCCGGTAGCCGCGTCATCGCGCCATCGGTCGTCATGCAAATGATGGTCACGGTGGCGGAAAACAGCGTCGCATCGCCGCGTTTGACATCCTGTTGCAGGACCAGCCGCGCGCCAGATCCGGGCAAAAGTTTCGTTTCAACGCAAAGCAGATCGTCATACCGGGCGGGCAACAGGTAATCTGCCACGACCCTGCGCACGGCAAAGACCAGCCCTTCGGCCTTCATCTGCGCCTGATCAATGCCCAGATCGCGCACCCATTCGCTGCGCGCGCGTTCGATAAATTTCAGGTAATTGGCGTAATAGACGATCCCCGCCAGATCGGTGTCCTCGTAATAGACGCGCAGGTTGAACAGATGCATCACATCGGCCTTTGCACACGGGCGGCCAGCCGCAACGCATGGGCAGGATCGCGCGCCGCCAGTGGCATGACAGGGTCATAGGCCGCACGGATCACATCGGCCACTTCTGGCCGCAGCACGGCCTTGCCATCAATCAGCGCCAAGGGCGGGGTGTCGGTAAAAGCAAGGTCCGACCACAGCACGATTACCTGCACGGCTTGGCTCAGCGCCAGCGTATCGGCGGGCACCTGATCCAGATGCGCATCCAAGCGCAGGAACACGAACGCCGCCTTGATCCCGCCGTGATCGTCAAAGCGGAAAATCCGGAACTGGTTGGCATCCGCCTGCTGCAACCGCGCGACCAGCGGGGCAAGGTCTGGCACCAGCCGGTCTAGATGCGGCACTTCCGTCAATTCTGCCCAGTCGCGGCAAAAGAACACCATCAGATTGGCACCCAGTTCGGTATCGACCTCGTCCATCTTATGATTGGCCAGCACCACGACAGCCTCGATCGCGCCTTTGAACACCGAAAGCGTCGCATCATCGACGCCAAACACGACCGGCACGATGGGCCGCCCCCAGCGGGCAAAGACATAAGCACCGTCAGAGCGGGTGAAATAGGGGGTAAGGTCGGTCATCTATCCAAACAAATCCGATTGCGGTCGCGGCGCATCCAGCCCCAGATGGGTCCAGGCCGCCTGCGCCAGCATCCGCCCGCGCGGGGTGCGTTGGATCAGGCCCTTTTGCAGCAAATATGGTTCGATCACATCCTCCAGACTGTCGCGGCTTTCGGACAGGGCGGCGGATAGCGTTTCGATGCCAACCGGCCCGCCGGCATAGCTTTCCGCGATCAGCCGCAGATAGCGCCGGTCGGCTTGGTCTAGCCCCATGTCGTCCACGCCCAGCCGGTTCAGCGCGATATCGGCGATTTCCTGCGTGACGGTGCCGTCGCCTTCGACAATCGCAAAGTCCACCACACGGCGGAGCAACCGCCCCGCGATCCGCGGCGTGCCGCGTGCGCGGCGTGCGATCTCGCGCGCGCCCTCATCGGCGGCGGGTGCGCCCAGCAGGCGGGCGGCGCGGGTGACGATCAGGTGCAATTCGTCCTGCGTGTAGAATTCCAGCCGCGTCGGAATGCCGAACCGGTCGCGCAAGGGCGTGGTCAGCAGGCCCATGCGGGTCGTGGCCCCGACCAGCGTGAAAGGCTGCAATTCGATCCGCACTGTGCGTGCGGCTGGCCCTTCACCGATCACCAAATCCAGCGCGAAATCTTCGAGGGCAGGATACAGCACTTCTTCTACCGCGGGGTTCAGCCGGTGAATCTCGTCGATGAACAGCACATCGCGGGCTTCAAGATTGGTCAGGATCGCGGCCAGATCGCCGGCCTTGGCCAGCACCGGCCCCGATGTCATGCGAAACCCCACGCCCAATTCGCGCGCCATGATCTGCGCCAATGTGGTTTTGCCCAGACCGGGGGGGCCGTGGAACAGGGTGTGATCCATCGCCTCGCCCCGGCGGCGGGCGCTTTCGATAAAGACCTTGAGGTTCGCGCGCGCCTCGCGCTGGCCGATGAATTCGTCCAAGGTCTGCGGCCGCAAGGCGCGGTCGGTGTCTTCGGGCTGCCGTTCAGGGCGCAGGGTGGGGTCGGGCTGGGTCATCCGCCCATCTAGCCTTTGGGTGCCAGTAGCTGCAAGGCGGCGCGGATCAGCGCACCCGCATCCGCCTGCGGATCAGCGCCCAAAGCCTGCACCACCGCACTGGCGGCATCACCCGGCGCATAGCCAAGGTTCGCCAGCGCCGACATCGCATCGGCCTGCGCGGTGCTGGCGGGTTGCGGGGTGGCGCGCGGTGCGGGGGCGGGGTCTGCCTCGATCACCTCGTCGCCTGTTGCGGCGGACAGGCCCGCGCCCAGCGCCATGACGCCGGGGGCCTTGTCTTTCAGCTCGATAATTACGCGTTGCGCGGTTTTCGGCCCCACGCCACGCGCCTTGGCCACGGCGTTCCAGTCGCCAAGTGCAATCGCGCGGCTGACGCCATCTGCCCCCAGCGCACCAAGGATCGCCAGCGACGCCTTGGCCCCGATCCCCTGCACCGACATCAACAGGCGGTGCCATTCCTTTTCCACCAGCGTGGTGAAACCGAACAGCTGCAACAAGTCTTCGCGGACAAGCAGGTCAGTATAAAGCGCCACCGCCTCGCCATTTCGCGGCAGGCTGGCCATGACGCGGTCGGACACATAGACCAGATAGCCCACGCCGCGCACGTCAATCAGCACATGGTCGGTGCTGCGGTATTCCAGCCGTCCCGCGATTTTCCCGATCATGCGCTGGCCTTTGCAAGGGCGGCATTCAGCCGGTTGGCGGATTGCAGGTGATGGGCATGGCAGATCGCAATGGCCAGCGCATCGGCGGCGTCAGGCCCCGCCAGTTTCACACCGGGCAGTTGCAGTTTGACCATATGCGCAATCTGCACCTTGTCGGCATGGCCCACGCCGACGACCGCCTTTTTGATCGCATTGGGCGCATATTCCCCGATGGTCAGCCCTGCCTGGGCCGTCACCAACAGCGCGATCCCGCGCGCCTGCCCCAGTTTCAACGTGCCGACCCCGTCCTTGTTGACAAAGGTCTGTTCGACCGCCGCCTCGGTCGGACGATGCAGCGCGATCATCGCGGCCAGTTGATCATGCAACGACAACAGCCGCATCGCCAGATCATCACCCGTCGAATGGGCGATGCCGTTGGCAACATGGGTGATCCGCGATCCGGCCACATCAATCAGCCCCCAGCCCATGTTCCGCAGGCCCGGATCTATCCCCAATACACGCATTGCTTGCCCCTTGTTCTTTGTTATCCGAAGGCTAGCACAAAAGGCGAACAAAGACCAAGCGCCTTTGCCACGGCTTTGCGTGGCATACATCCCATGGGCGGCGTTTGGCGTGATGAAAGCGACAGGCCGAGGCCCAATGATTAAAGGTGTATTGGTGATCTAATGCGCAAAAATTAGGCATTCTTGGAACGCATATGACCCATGCAAAAACAACTCTGGTGCGGAGCCAGAAAGGCGCCTAGGTGCGGCTTATCAGATTTTCGCTGCACAGCAGCATGTACAAGGATCATGGCCATGGCCACTTTCGCAACCAACCGCACGACCGTCGGCATGTCCGCCGGCTTTTTTGTGTCGCTCATCGGTGCTTTTGCCGCATGGAACGACGCCCGCATCACACGCAACGCATTGTCCAAGCTGTCGGCGCGTGAACTGGACGACATCGGCCTGTGCATCGGCGACATTGACATGATTGCAACCCGCACCGGACGCTGAACCAATCGCATTACTGCAGATATGGCCGCGCTGGTGACAGTGCGGCTTTTTGTGTTCAGCGCACGTCGCCCAGGTAGGGTGCAAGGAAATCGGCAATCAGCGCGGTCGCGGGGTCGACCTGCATCACCCATGCGCCTGCGCGGTCCATCACGCTGCCCTGCGCCAGACCGGTGACACGCTCGGCATAGGCGACGTTACCAATGCTGGCCAACAACAGCCCTTTGAACACAAACCCCAACACCACAAGCACGATTATGATACGCAGCGGGAACTTTGGCCGATAGGCGCGCGGCTTCATCACGATCAGGCCGTCCGACGTCACCGACCTTCCCGCACCTTTGGCAAGCTGATCATGCTTGCGCGTGATCTGCTTCAAACGCTTTTCAAAAGGTAAATTGGCCTGTGCCATAAAACAGACGTCCTCGGTAACACCACCATCAACAAAATCAAGATCGCCAAAAAGTCGATCTGAAACAACCCATTTAAGACATAATCGCTGCAAATTTGATTAGATCAGCGACTGCCGCTGCACGATCAGTGTCGCCCAATCCCCGATGCGTGACATTTTGCACAGATCGAAGCCGTTACCGGCATAGGTGTGGATCACCTCGTCGGCCTGTTCATTCAGCAACCCCGACAGAATCAGATAGCCGCCGGGCTGCATGTTGCCGCCGATTTCAGGCGCAAGGCTGATCAGCGGACCTTTGAGGATATTGGCGAAAATCAGATCGAACGGTCCGGTCATGCGCGGATCGCCACCACCAAAGCCTGCAGCGACAAGGCAGTCAACCTGCCCGTCAAGACCGTTCGCGGTGACATTTGCACGCGCCACGTCGATGGCGACGGGGTCGATATCGCTGGCCAGCACCCGCCCGCCCAGCACCTTGGCCGCTGCCATCGCAAGCACCGCCGTACCACAGCCCAGATCAAGAATGCGCCCCCCGGTGAAGCCCATCTCCAGCACCTGTTCAAAGGCCAGCAGGCAGCCCAGCGTCGTGCCGTGGTGGCCGGTACCAAAGGCCATCGCAGCCTCGATCAACAGCGGGATGCTGTCGCCCGGTACCTTGTCCGCATCATGCGACCCATGCACGAAAAACCGCCCAGCGGGCACGGGTGCCAGATCGCGCTGAACCTTGGACACCCAATCCTGATCAGGCACTTCGGAGATCGTGAAAGGCTTGGCACCATGCAGTGCTGACAGCACGGCCAGCACGCCTGCATCGGGGCGGTCGGTCATATAGGCCGCGACTTCCCACAGGCCGGACCCATCCTCGATCTCGAACACGCCGGTGCCGATGGGTTCAGGGTCCAGATGTTCCAGCGCCTCGGACAAGGCATAGGCCGCGTCTTCGCCGTGCATCGTGGTCAGGGCAGTATAGGTCGTCATTTCTGTCGCTTTCGCAAAGGATGGTGCGGCTTAGGTCCGCACCACCGCGCCGTCAAGCGCCGACACCGATGGGGCATGTCACACCCGTGCCGCCGATCCCGCAATAACCATTTGGGTTCTTCGCCAGATATTGCTGGTGATAGTCTTCAGCGAAATAAAACGTCGGGGCGTCGATAATCTCGGTCGTGATGGCACCATAGCCTGCCTGCGTCAGACGCGGGGCGAAAGCATCGCGCGAGGCTTCTGCCGCCTGTTTCTGCGCAGCGTTGAACGTATAGATGCCGGACCGGTACTGCGTGCCACGGTCATTGCCTTGCCGCATGCCTTGGGTCGGGTCGTGACCTTCCCAGAATACCTGCAACAACTGGTCATAACTGATGACAGCGGGGTCATAGACCACGCGCACCACCTCGTTATGGCCGGTCTTGCCGGTGCAGACTTCGTCATAGGTGGCGTTAGGGGTATAGCCGCCCGCATAGCCAACCATCGTCGATTGCACGCCGTCCAGTTTCCAAAACATGCGTTCCACGCCCCAGAAACAGCCCATGCCAAAGATCGCAGCCTCCATCCCCGCAGGCACATCCGCGCTGATCGGTGTGCCATAGACAAAATGCGTGGCGGCTGTGGGGATCGGATGCGCGCGGCCCTTCAGGGCGGCGTCGGGGGATACCATTTCGGATTTGGCGCTTTTCATGAAAAACATATCAGGCTCCTGTGCTTTCCGTCAGATATAGGGCTGGCGGATGTGATTTCTACTCTGCCGCGGCCAACAGGCGGTTTTGGAACACTGTTTCGTGGCCGGGTGCTGGATGGCGCGGGATCAGCAGCGACAGGCCTAGCGACACCAGTGCCATACCCGCCGCCAGCATGAACACATAGGCAGGCGAGGTCAGCCAGACATAACCCAGCAGCGCAGGCAGGAATACCGCCGCGATATGGTTGATGGTAAAGGCGACCGCCGCCGTCGGCGCGATATCGGCGGGGTCCGCGATTTTCTGGAAATAGGTCTTCATCGCCAGCGCGAGGCTGAAAAAGATGTGGTTGATGATATAAAGCCCCGTCGCCAGCGCGATCCCCCAGCCGAAATAGTAAAGCCCGCCATAGGCGAAAAACACGCCCGTCAGCCCCACATATTCGATGATCATCGCGCGCCGTTCGCCGAACACCTGCACCAAGCGTCCCAGAAAGGGTGCCGCGATCATGTTGACCAGCAGCGTGAACATGAACAGGCGGGTGATGTCCGACACGATAAAGCCGAACTTTTCCACCATCATGAAACCGGCGAAGACGACAAAAATCTGCCGCCGCGCGCCGGACATGAATTGCAGCGCGTAATATAGCCAATAACGTTGGCGCAGCACCATGCGCTTGTTCTGCGGATGGGGCGATTCAAACTGCGGATAGGCCAGCAGGCAAAACATGGCGACAAGGGCCGTGAACCCGCCCGACAGCCAATAGACCAGCGTAAAGCTGAGGCCCAACCGGTCCCATGTCAGCACGATCAGCAGATAGACCAGCAGAGTCGCCGCCGACCCCGCCGACAACAGCCAGCCCAGCGTTTGGGGCGCCATTTTCTTGTCGATCCATTGCAATTGCAGCGACTGGTTGACCGTCTCGTAATAATGAAACCCGATAGACGACAGCATCGTCACCGTCAGGATACCCGCCATCGACGGGAATTGCGCGGTCACCGCCGTCGTCGCCCCCAGCATGACCAAGGCCACCAGCCCCAGCACCTGTTCGCGGATGAACATGATCAGCGCGATCACCCCGATGGCAAAGAACCCCGGTATCTCGCGCACCGAATGCAGCCAGCCGATGTCTGCGCCATCGAACTTCGCGACCTCGATCACGAAATTGTTCAACAGCGCCGACCATGTCGCAAAGGCCACCGGCATCGCCATTGCCATCACGAACAAAAGCGCGATGGGTCTGCGCCAGAACGGCAAGGACGGGGTGTTTTCAAGGCGGATGATCTGCATGGAATCTGACTTACGCCCGTTCAAAACCAAAAGCGAGCGCGATGCTTGATCCACATCAAGGATGTTTTCGCCCCGGTCTTTAGAACGGAGGCTGCGAACAGACCCGTTTTGACAAGGTGCCTCATGTCTTCCTCAGAAACCCAACCGCTTTATGCGCCGCGCGAGCCGATTTTTCCGCGCCGCGTGAAAGGCTTTTACCGCAATCTCAAATGGTGGGTGATGGCGGTCACGCTGGGCATCTATTACTTGACCCCATGGATCAGGTGGGACCGTGGGCCGAACCTGCCCGATCAGGCGGTGCTGATCGACATGGCGCACCGGCGGTTCTATTTCTTCTGGATCGAAATCTGGTCGCATGAATTCTATTTTGTGGCCGGATTGCTGATCATGGCGGGGTTGGGGTTGTTTCTGTTCACCTCAGCGCTTGGCCGCGTCTGGTGCGGCTACACCTGCCCGCAGACAGTCTGGACTGACCTTTTCATCCTTGTCGAACGCTGGATCGAAGGCGACCGCAACGCCCGTGTCCGGCTGTGGAACGCCAAGTGGGATGCCCGCAAAGTCAGGTTGCGCCTGACGAAATGGACGGTCTGGTTGCTGATCGCCGTGGCGACCGGCGGGGCTTGGGTGTTCTATTTCGCAGACGCGCCGACGCTGGCGCGGAATCTGGTGACGCTTCAGGCGCCATTCGTCGCTTGGGCCACGATTGGTGTGCTGACCGCCACGACCTTTGTCTTTGGCGGCTTCATGCGCGAACAGGTCTGCAATTACATGTGTCCTTGGCCACGCATTCAGGCCGCGATGATGGACCCCGAAACGCTGACCGTCGCTTACCGCGACTGGCGGGGTGAACCACGCGGCAAGCAGCGCGTCGAAGGTGCGGGCGATTGCATCGACTGCATGGCCTGCGTCAATGTCTGCCCTGCGGGGATCGACATCCGCGACGGCCAGCAGATGGAATGTATCACCTGCGCGCTTTGTATCGACGCCTGTGATGACGTGATGGACAAGATCGGCAAGCCGCGCGGGCTAATCGACTATCTGGCCCTGTCAGACCAGGAGGCTGAATCCCAAGGCAAACCTGCCAAACCGATTTGGGCGCATGTGCTGCGGTTTCGCACTGTGCTTTACACCGTGCTCTGGGCGCTGATCGGCGTGGGGCTGGTCTTTGCGATGTTCATCCGCGCCGATCTGGAAATGACCGTGTCACCCGTGCGCAACCCGACCTTCGTTGTGCTCAGCGACGGGACCGTGCGCAATATCTATGACGTCCGCCTGCTGAACAAGCTGGGCGATGATCGGGCCTTCACACTGTCGCTGGTGTCGGATCAGCCGCTGGACATCACGCTGGAAGGCGCGGATCTGGACATCGTTACAGTGCCTGCGAACGAGACCATGTTGCAGCGCGTCTATGTCTCGGCCGCACCGGGCACGCCTGCCGCCAGCGCCGACCGCACCGACCTGCGGTTCTGGGTCGAAGATGCAATCACCGGCGAACGGGCATTCACGGATACGATTTTCAACGGAAGGGCCACGCAATGACCGCAAATGTACAAAAACCCCGCGAATTCACTGGCAAGCATATGCTGACGGTCATGTTGGGCGGCTTCGGGATCATTATCGGCGTCAATTTGGGTATGGCCTATCTGGCGATTTCCACCTTTCCGGGTGTCGAAGCGCGCAGTACCTATGTCGCTAGCCAGACCTTCGAGGTGAACCGCACAGCGCAGGACGCACTAGGCTGGGATGTAGTGGCAACGCTGGACGATGGCCTACTGACGCTGGCGATCCGCGATGCGGATGGTGTACCGGTGCAGCCCAAGGTGCTGAAAGCGATCTTTGGCCGTGCGACCCATACGGGCGAGGATCACACCCCCGATTTCGTATGGAACGGCACGGCGCTGGCCGCGATGGTCCCGTCGCGCGACGGATACTGGAACCTGCGGCTGGAGCTGGAATCAGCCGACGGTACGATCTTCCGCCGCCGTATCCAGTTGCGTGACCGATGAGCGATACAGCCGCCTGCCCCGCCTGCATCGGCATCCCCGAAGGCGCGCTGAAAAAAGCGGCCTCGCGCGGGGTGGAACAGGTCATGCTGTCCTTGCCCGCAATCCATTGTGTCGCCTGTATCACGGGCGTGGAACGCGCGCTGGAAAAGCTGGGCGGCGTCGCCTCTGCCCGCGTCAACCTGTCGATGAAACGCGTGACGGTTGGTCTTGACCAACCGCTTGCGCCAGAGGCGCTGATCGACGCGCTGGAACTGGCGGGGTTCGAGGCGCGCAGCCTTGATCAGAGCCTTCTGAGCGTGGAAAAAGACCCCGTCGGCAGCGCCCTGATGACCCGTATCGCGGTGTCGGGCTTTGCGATGATGAATGTCATGCTGATGTCGGTGGCCATCTGGTCAGGGGCTGTGGGGGCGACCCAGCACATGTTCCACCTGATCAGTGCTGCGATCTCGATCCCTGCCGTCGCCTATGCGGGCCAGCCGTTCTTTCATCATGCCTGGTCGGCCTTGCGGGTACGGCGGCTGAACATGGATGTGCCAATCTCGCTGGCGCTGATCCTGACGACGGGAATGTCGCTGTTCGAAACACTTTATGGCGGCGAACATGCCTATTTCGAGGCGGCGGTGTCGCTGGTGTTCTTCCTGCTGATCGGGCGCTATCTGGATCATCGCAGCCGCAAGGCCGCGGCCTCTGCCGCTGCACAGCTGGCCGCGTTAGAAGTGCCGCGCGTCATGCGCCTGCGGGATGGCGCGCGCGAAATGGTGAACTTCGCCGATCTTGCCGTGGGCGATCTGGTGCTGGTCCTGCCCGGCGGGCGGATTCCCGTGGACGGCGTGGTGACTGAAGGTGCCAGCCAGATCGACCGGTCGATGCTGACCGGCGAAAGCCGCCTGCACCATGCCGCAACCGGCGCAAAGGTCACATCGGGCGAGGTCAATATGACCGGCCCGCTGACGATCCGTGCCGCGACTGTCGGCATGGACACCACCCTGCGCAAGATGGTTACGATGGTCGATGCGGCCGAGGCCGTGCGCAACAAATACACCGCCATCGCCGACCGCGCGGCGGCGCTTTATGCGCCGATGGTGCATCTGTTGGCGCTGGTCACCTTCGCGGGCTGGGTGTTCTGGTCGGGCGATGTGCGCCTGTCGATCAATATCGCGGTCGCCGTGCTGATCATCACCTGCCCTTGCGCGTTGGGTCTTGCGGTGCCTGCGGTATCCACCATCGCGGCGGGGCGTCTGTTCCGCGCAGGTCTGCTGGTCAAGGACGGCACCGCGTTGGAACGGTTAGCCGAAGTGGATACCGTCGTGTTCGACAAGACCGGCACGCTGACGATGCCCGTCGCCGCGCGTGATACTCTGACGGCAGACGAACAGGCCATCGCCGTTGCGATGACGCAGAACGCAAGCCATCCCGTGTCGCAGGCGATTGCCGCCGCATTGGACGGGGTGACGCCCGCCAAGGTCACCGACCAGAAAGAACATTCCGGCAAGGGGCTAAGTGCGGTCTGGAACGACCAGACTGTGCGGCTGGGGTCCGGTGCATGGCTGGGGGCCGGTGTCGGCACCTATCTGCAAATCGGACAGGCCACACCGCGCAAGATCAAACTGGTCGCAGGACTGCGTGATGGCGCGCGGGACCTTGTTGCTGCATGGCAGAAACAGGGGTTGGTGGTGCATCTGGTGTCGGGCGATGACCGGACCGAAACAGCCCGCGTCGCGCGCCTGCTGAGCATCGACCGCTGGCAGGCCGAAACCCAGCCCGAGGACAAGATCCATTATATAGAGGCCTTGTCCAGGGCTGGCGCAAAGGTGCTGATGGTCGGCGACGGGCTGAACGACACCGGCGCCTTGTCCGCTGCCTATGCGTCATTGTCGCCTGCCACCGCCGCCGACGCCTCGCGCGCAGCGTCCGATATCGTGCTGCTGAACGACAGTCTGGCCCCACTGATCGAATTGCCGCTGGTGGCGCGTGCGGCCAAGAAACGGATCGTGGAAAACTTTGCCATCTCGGCCGCCTATAACGTCATCGCCATCCCGATTGCGGTTGTCGGTTTCGCCACGCCGCTGCTGGCCGCGATTGCCATGTCCACCTCGTCGATCACCGTGCTGGTGAACGCATTGCGTATGAAAGGGCGGGTATGAACGTTCTTGTGATCCTGATCCCGGTGTCGCTGGTGCTGGGGGCCTTGGGACTTGTTGCATTCCTCTGGAGCCTGCGGGCCAATCAATACGAAGACCTTGAAGGCGACGCATGGCGGATCCTGTCAGAGGACGACAAAGCACCACGCGACAAGTACTGACAAAAACATCTTGGCAGACGGCGGCGGCCTGTTGACAGCCGCGTGATCGGTTCATATCTACCCGGTGTTGGCACTCGGACTAGCTGAGTGCTAACATTATGGATAACCGAACTGGAGAAGTTCTGAAATGGCATTTAAACCACTTCACGACCGCGTATTGGTCCGCCGTATCGAAAGCGATACGAAGACCAAGGGCGGTCTGCTGATTCCCGACACCGCCAAGGAAAAGCCCGCAGAGGGTGAGATCGTCAGCGTGGGCGAAGGCGCGCGCAAGGACAGCGGCGAGCTGATCCCGATGGCCGTCAAGGCAGGCGACACGGTGCTGTTTGGCAAATGGTCCGGCACCGAAGTCCGCATCGACGGCGAAGAGCTGTTGATCATGAAGGAAAGCGACATCCTCGGGATCATGTGATCCCGGCGATACCGCCTTTCCCTTTTTCAATAATTCAAGGAGCACATGCAAATGGCTGCTAAAGAAGTAAAATTCGGCACCGACGCGCGTAACCGGATCCTCAAGGGTGTCAACATCCTTGCCGACGCCGTCAAAGTGACACTCGGCCCCAAAGGCCGCAATGTGGTTATCGACAAATCCTTTGGCGCACCGCGCATCACAAAGGACGGTGTCTCTGTCGCCAAGGAAATCGAACTGGAAGACAAGTTCGAAAACATGGGCGCGCAGATGGTCAAAGAAGTGGCCAACCGCACCAATGACGAAGCCGGTGACGGCACCACGACAGCCACTGTTCTGGCACAGGCGATTGTCCGCGAAGGCATGAAATCTGTCGCCGCTGGCATGAACCCGATGGACCTGAAGCGCGGCATCGATCTGGCGACATCCAAAGTCGTCGAAGCGATCAAGGCAGCGGCCCGTCCTGTCAATGACAGCGACGAAGTTGCACAGGTCGGCACGATCTCTGCCAATGGCGAATCTGAAATCGGCCGTCAGATTGCGGATGCGATGCAGAAAGTCGGCAACGAAGGCGTGATCACCGTCGAGGAAAACAAGGGTCTGGAAACAGAAACCGTTGTCGTCGAAGGCATGCAGTTCGACCGTGGCTACCTGTCACCCTATTTCGTGACCAACCCAGAGAAGATGACAGTCGAGCTGGAGGATGCGATCATCCTGCTGCACGAAAAGAAACTGTCGTCGCTGCAGCCAATGGTGCCCCTGCTGGAATCCGTGATCCAGTCCGGCAAGCCTTTGCTGATCATCTCCGAAGACGTCGAAGGCGAAGCACTGGCGACACTCGTCGTCAACAAGCTGCGCGGCGGTCTGAAGATCGCAGCGGTCAAGGCCCCCGGCTTTGGCGATCGTCGCAAGGCGATGCTGCAGGATATCGCCATTCTGACCGGTGGTCAGGTGATTTCCGAAGATCTGGGCATGAAGCTGGAAAACGTCACCATCGACATGCTGGGGTCCGCCAAGCGGATTTCGATCACCAAGGACGAAACCACAATCGTTGACGGTGCTGGCGTCAAAGCGGAAATCGAAGCACGCGTTGCCCAGATCCGTGGCCAAATCGAAGACACATCGTCCGATTACGACCGCGAAAAGCTGCAGGAACGTGTGGCCAAGCTGGCTGGCGGTGTTGCTGTCATCCGCGTCGGCGGCATGTCCGAAGTCGAAGTCAAAGAACGTAAAGACCGCGTTGACGATGCACTGAACGCGACACGCGCTGCTGTGCAAGAAGGCGTTGTTGTGGGTGGTGGTGTTGCGCTGATCCAGGCCGGCAAGGTTCTGGAAGGTCTGAAGGGTGCAAACTCTGACCAGGACGTCGGCATCGCGATCATCCGCAAGGCGATCGAGGCACCACTGCGTCAGATCGCGGAAAACTCTGGCGTCGACGGGTCTGTCGTGGCTGGCAAAATCCGCGAAAGCAACGACAAGTCGTTCGGCTTTAACGCGCAGACCGAAGAATATGGCGACATGTTCAAGTTCGGCGTCATCGACCCGGCCAAGGTTGTCCGCACAGCCCTGCAAGACGCGGCATCCGTTGCCGGTCTGCTGATCACCACCGAAGCCATGATTGCCGACAAGCCGTCGAAAGACAGCGGCAATGGCGGCGGCATGGGTGACATGGGCGGTATGGGCGGTATGGGCGGCATGATGTAAGTCAAATCCGTCAGGATTTGACTGGCAGGTTTCGCCAATCGCAAACAAAGGGCGGTCCCATCGCGGGCCGCCCTTTTCTTTACACATTCTTAAGATGTCTTGGGCGCAAGCCTAAAAAAAGCCAGAAAGTCGGGTTAGCGCTGGCATGGACACAGGTCTGTGCGTGGTTGAAGTGCGGGCATGGTTAATGGGTGAATTGTCGCGGTAAGGCTGTTCTTCGCGACGATGAAAGGTGCGTCAGATGGCAGATAAAAGCTTTACATATACAAACAATTTCGATGGCGGCGAAAGCATCTCTGGATCGCTCAGCGTCACCGTGCGCCCCGGACAAGCATCGCAGACAACCGGCACCAACACCCAGATCAGAGACAGCGCCAACGACGGCGACAATGACAACGAACTGATTCTGTATAGCGGCAGGCAGGTCGGGGGCTTTGCCGAATTCGCTGACGAACGCTTTGACGCCGTAGGCGGCCAACCATCGGGCGCGAAAGCCACCAGTTTCACGATGACTGCGAACGTCGATATTGTCCCGTCGAACGTGAATTCCTCTGGGAACGGTCAGGTTGACGGTTTTTCATTCAACTTTGGCCGGACATCGAGCCTGCCAGCGGCCGGTGACGGGGTCACGGCTGCCCAGCAGGGTTCGTTGGAACAGGGTCTATCGACAGGTTTGTCGATCAGGGTCATGCCGTTTCAGCAGTCCATTCAGATTGTCTGGAACGGCACTGTGCTTAATCAACTGACCGGTTTGACGAACCTTGAAAACTTGCCAGCAGGCCAGATGACCGTCAGTGTTCAGGAAAACGGTCTGGTCAACGTCAATTTCAATGGCATACAGTTGAACGCCACGCTCCCTTCGGTGGATGGCAAATCCGGCCTTGCCGCTGCCGATCAGGCCGATTGGGGCTTTTCCTTTGCGGGGCGCACCGGCGGTAACGCGGGCGAAATCTGGGTTGACGATATTGCCCTGTCCGGGCGGATCGTCTGTTTCACCAAAGGCACGATGATCGCGACGGCGTCTGGCCCCAAAGCGGTCGAAGACCTGCAGCCCGGCGATCTGGTCCTGACCCGCGATCACGGCTTGCAGCCGATCCGCTGGACCGGCTGCTGGCATGCCGATGCGGCCAAGCTTGCGGCAAAACCACAGGCGCAGCCAATCGTGATCCGCCAGAATGCGCTGGGAGCGAATATGCCATCGGCTGATCTGACCGTGTCACCGCAGCATCGCATCATGGTCGCCTCTGCGATCATCGAACGGATGTGCAATGCGCCAGAGGTCTGTGTGGCGGCGAAACATCTTCTGGGCCATCCGGGCGTTGAAACCGCCGCAGCGCCAGATGGCGTGACCTATTACCATTTCCTGTGCGACTTGCATGAAATTGTCTTGGCCAATGGTGCCTGGGCAGAAAGTTTATTGATCGCGCCGGAAATGTATCAAAGCCTGCCCTGGTCCTCTGTCACACGGATTTTCCAGCTGTTTCCCAATCTCAAGGCCCTGCTGGACAACCCGCAACCTGCCCGTCCCAGCATGACCCGCAAACAGGCTGCAAAAATGGTGGAACGTCATGTCCACAATGACAAGCCATTGGTCACAACGGCTTTGGCCAGCCCCAAGGGTGTCCGCGCCGCCGGATAAAGGGTCAGACAGGCATCCTGCCCATTGTCGTGTCCCATGGATTGACCTAGTGCCTAAGCAGTCAATCCCGCGCGGCATATTGGACAGCGATGTGATCAGAATTTTCGTCTGGCTGGCCGTGACAATGTCCGCCTTTGCCGCCAATTCAGTGCTGAATCGGCTGGGTGTCGCGCGCTATGGCATGGACCCGATGGATTTTGCAGCGATCCGCGTGGCGGCAGGTGGCCTGATGCTTTGGGTCTTGGTCGGTTTGCGCGGCATGGCGCGCCCGCCGCTGTGGTCTGGTCGCAGGATCGGGGGCGCTGTCTGTCTTGCCGGTTATATGGTCGGGTTTTCATGGGCTTACCTGAGCCTTGACGCGGGCATCGGTGCGTTGATTCTGTTCGGTGTCATTCAGGTCGTGATTTTTGGCTGGTCCGTCGCCGCGAGGCAAGCGGTCCCGTCCCGGCGCTGGCTGGGGGCGCTGGTGGCCTTTGGTGGACTTTGCGTTCTGCTATGGCCATCGGGGGCGCAGGCCCTGCCTTGGGGTGGTGCCACCGCGATGATCATCGCGGGGATTGCATGGGCGGGCTATACGCTGCTGGGCCGCGGCGAGCCTGATGCGCTGGGGGCCAGTGCTGCGAATTTCCTGCTATGCCTTCCCTTGGTGCTGTTGGCCCTGCCTTTGTCAGATGCGGGCCAGCTGTCCATCGCCGGTGTCGCCACAGCCACCATCGCAGGTGCGGTCACATCGGGGCTTGGGTATGCTTTGTGGTATCATATCCTGCCGCAGATCGCCGCCACGCTGGCCGGTATTGCACAGCTGAGCGTACCGGTCCTGACCGTCGCCGCCGGTGCGCTGCTGCTGGCAGAACCGGTAACAGCGCGGCTGATCGTGGCGGGGATGCTGGTTCTGGGCGGGATCGCCATCGCCCTGCCCGCGCGACGTTAGGTTCTGGGCTGTTCGGGGGTTCCGCATCGGTACAGCGATCCCTACTTATCAGATCATGAAGACATTTGTCGCCTCTGTCATGCTGGTCTTCGTGGCCGCGCCTGTGGTCGCGCAGGACTGCGTCGTCATGTTGCACGGCCTTGCGCGGACCGAAATTTCGATGACCGCAATGGCGCTGGTGCTTGAGGGTGAAGGCTACCGCGTCGTCAATCGCGGCTATCCATCCACCGAAAGCACGATCCCGAACCTTGTCGCCGATCATGTGACCGAGGATGTGGCCGCCTGCGGCGGCAGGCGCGTGAATTTCGTGACCCATTCGATGGGTGGCATCCTTGCGCGCGCCTGGCTGACCAATAACCGCCCCGATAAGATGGGCCGCGTCGTGATGCTGGGGCCACCCAATGGCGGGTCGGAACTGGTGGATATCTTTGGCGAATTCGAGCCGTTCCAATGGGTCAACGGCCCGGCAGGGCTACAGCTTGGCACGCACGAGGACAGCTTTCCCAACTCGCTGGATTATCTGCCCTTCGAGATCGGTATCATCGCAGGCAACCGCAGCCTGAACCCTGTCTATTCGGCCCTGATCGAAGGGCCAGATGACGGCAAGGTATCGGTCAATTCGACATGTCTTGACGGCATGGCCGACCATATCGTGTTGCCGGTGACGCATACCTTCATGATGAACAATCCGGTTGTGATCACGCAGGTGCTGGAATTTTTGCGCAATGGCCGCTTTGACCCGGACCTGACAATGACGGATGTGATCCTCGGAACTGAATAAGGTTTTGCCGCCCCTGCGGGGCGACAAGCCTCCGGCGGGGATATTTAGGCTCGGAAGATGCGGTTGACATGGCCCATCTTGCGGCCGGGTTTTACCTCGGCCTTGCCGTAAAGATGGATCGCCGCATCGGTTTTCGCGTAATCGCCCAGCCTGTCCATGTCATCCCCGATCAGGTTTTCCATGATCACATCGGCATGGCGCGCGCCATCGCCCAACGGCCAGCCCGCCACGGCGCGGATATGCTGTTCGAACTGGCAGATGGTGCAGCCATTCTGAGTCCAATGGCCGGAATTATGCACACGCGGCGCGATTTCATTGACGATCAGTCCCTGCGGCGTGACGAACAGCTCTACCCCCATGACACCCACATAATCCAGCGCGTTCAGGATGCGCGCCGCGATCAGCACCGCATCGGTGCGCTGGCTGGCGGTCAGGTTGGCGGGGACGGTGGTGGTGCGCAGGATGCCATCCTCATGCACATTCTCGCCCGGATCATAGCAGGCGACCGACCCGTCCTGCCCGCGCGCGCCGATCACCGAAACCTCGTGGGTGAAGTTGACAAAACCTTCGAGGATCGCAGGCGCCCCCGCCATATCGGCAAAAGCGCGCGGTGCATCGTGGGCCACCTTGATCCGCGCCTGCCCCTTGCCGTCATAGCCCATGCGCCGCGTCTTGAGGATCGCAGGCTCGCCGATCGTCGCAAGGGCCACATCTAACGCCGCCATATCAGGCACATCGGCAAAGGGCGCAGTTTGCAGACCCAGCCCTTGCAGAAAAGTCTTTTCGGTCAGCCGGTCCTGGCTGGTCGCCAGCGCCTGCCGCCCCGGATGGATCGGGGCGAGCGTTTCCAGAAGATCGAGCGCCGAGGTGGGAATATTTTCGAATTCATAGGTGATAACATCGACCGATTGGCCGAACGCGGTCAGTGCGGCATGGTCGTCATAGCTGGCTGTCGTCACGCGGTGCGCCACGTCGCCTGCGGGCGGGTTTGCGCCAGGCTCGAAGATATGCACCTTCAACCCCAGCCGCGCCGCAGCCACCGCAAGCATCCGCCCCAATTGCCCGCCACCGAGGATTCCGATGGTGGCCCCGACAGGCAAAGCATTATTCATCGACAGGTTCTTCCGGGATCGCGGCAGACAGGGCGGCGCGCCATGCATCCAGCCGCGCTGCAAGGGCGGGATCGTGCAAGGCGAGGATACCCGCAGCCAGCAGCCCCGCATTCGCCGCCCCTGCCGCACCAATGGCCATCGTCGCCACGGGAAAACCGCGCGGCATTTGCACGATGGAATAGAGGCTGTCCACACCGCCCAACGCCTTGGTCTGGACCGGCACGCCGATCACCGGCACACGGGTTTTTGACGCCATCATGCCCGGCAGATGTGCCGCGCCGCCTGCCCCTGCGATGATGACCTGCAAACCGCGCTCTGCGGCGGTTTTGCCATAATCCCACAACCGATCCGGTGTCCGGTGGGCGGAAACGATGCGTTTTTCATAAACCACGCCAAGCTGGTCGAGCATCTCTGCCGCCTCGCGCATGGTGGGCCAATCCGACTGGCTGCCCATGATGATCCCGACCAAAGGGTGCGTCATTGCGATGATCCCATACCAAAACTTGAAGCGGCACTATAGCCATGCGCGGGGCCACCGCAACGGGCGATCAGGCAATGATATCGGGGAGAATGCGGTCTTCCAGCACGACGATCTGGTCCTTGATCGCGAGTTTTTGCTTTTTCAGCCGCTTGATCGTCAACATATCGGTCGAGGCACGGTCATGCAGCGCCTCGATCGCGGAATCGAGATCGCGGTGCTGGCGCTTGAGCATTTCCAGCTTGACGCGCAAAACGTCGATTTCATCCATCTTGGCAAAGGTGGTCATTGGTCCGCATCATCCCGCAGCTGATGCGCCCTAGATAACCAAAGTCGGGCCAACATACTAATACTTCCTCTTGATCAGGCCGTGATCGGCACCCATATTTCAATCAGGCCGCCGCGCACGGGGCCACACCGACAGTCGCTTGAACGAAGGGCATGTCTTATGACGAAAATGGCTTTGGGAACCCATCCGTTCCTTTTGGGGTTCGAACAGCTGGAACGGCTGGTTGAACGCACCGCGAAAACCGGCAATGACGGATATCCACCCTATAACATCGAACAAACCTCTGCCACGTCCTACCGGATCACGCTGGCCGTGGCCGGATTTGCCGAAAGCGATCTGGCCATCACGGTCGAGGATAATTCACTGGTGATCCGCGGCCGCCAGCGCGACGATAGCGAAGGGCGCATCTATCTGCACCGCGGGATCGCCGCGCGGCAGTTCCAGCGGTCATTCGTGCTGGCCGACGGCGTCGATGTCGGAGAGGCGGTGATGGAAAACGGTCTGCTGCATGTCGATCTGACACGGTCGGTGCCCGACCGCGTGGTGCAGACGATCAAGATCAGGAAAGGGTAGGCCATGAACATGAAATACGATTTGAAAACGCTGGGGCAGGATATCGTCTACGTCAAACCCGTGCTGACAGCCGATCTGCCCGACGAGGTACGCGCCGAGATCGGCGACCTGCGCGAGGTCTTCGCCGTCCACAACACCAAGGGCGAGCAACTGGCGCTGGTGGCGGACCGCAAGCTGGCGTTCCATCTGGCGCGCGAAAACCACATGCATCCGGTGACGGTGCATTAAGGCGCGGATACCAGCGCCGCCGCCCGTGACCTGCATCATGATGCAGGCCACGCCACGCTTCAGCCCTTGATCAGCCCGAGGCTTTCGAGCTTGAGCAGCACCTGATGCGCGCAACCGTCGACACTTTGGTTTTCGGTATCCAGCCGCAGTTCGGGATGGTCAGGCACATCATAGGGGTCGGAAATACCGGTGAACTCCGCGATCTTGCCGGCGCGTGCGAGTTTATACAGCCCCTTGCGGTCGCGCCGTTCGCATTCTTCGATGGATGTGGCGACATGGACTTCGACGAAGGCCCCGAATTGCTCGACATCTTCGCGCACGGCGCGCCGTGTCGTGGCATAGGGGGCGATGGGCGCGCAGATGGCGATGCCGCCGTTCTTGGTGATCTCTGACGCGACATAGCCGATGCGCCGGATGTTCAGGTCGCGGTGTTCCTTGCTGAACCCCAGTTCCGACGACAGGTTCTTGCGCACGATATCACCATCCAGCAAAGTCACTGGCCGCCCGCCCATTTCCATCAGCTTGACCATCAGCGCATTGGCGATGGTGGATTTGCCGGACCCCGAAAAGCCGGTGAAGAATACGGTAAAGCCCTGTTTCGCGCGCGCGGGGCGGCTTTTGCGCAGTTCTTCGACGACCTGCGGAAAGCTGAACCATTCGGGAATTTCCAGACCTTCGGCCAGACGGCGGCGCAGTTCGGTGCCGGAGATGTCGAGGATCGTCACCTTGTCCTTGTCTGCAATCTCGTCCGCGGGTTCGTATTGGGCGCGGTCCTGCACATAGACCATCTGTTTGAAATCGACCATTTCGATGCCCATTTCGTCCTGATGTTCGCGGAACAGGTCTTGCGCGTCATAGGGGCCATAGAAATCCTGTCCGGTGGAATTCTTGCTGGGGCCGGCATGGTCGCGGCCGACGATGAAATGCGTACAGCCGTGGTTCTTGCGGATCAGCCCGTGCCAGACCGCCTCGCGCGGGCCAGCCATGCGCATGGCAAGGTTCAAAAGGCTCATCGTGGTGGTAGCGGAAGGATACTGGTCCAGCACCGCCTCGTAACAGCGTACGCGGGTGAAATGGTCGATATCGCCCGGTTTGGTCATGCCGACAACCGGATGGATCAACAGGTTGGCCTGCGCTTCGCGTGCGGCGCGGAAAGTCAGTTCCTGGTGCGCGCGGTGCAAAGGGTTGCGAGTCTGGAAGGCCACGACCTTGCGCCAGCCCAGTTTGCGAAACAGCGCGCGGAGTTCGTTGGGCGTGTCGCGGCGACCGCGGAAATCGTAATGCACCGGCTGCTGAATGCCGGTGACAGGGCCACCCAAGTAAACGCTGCCTGCCGTGTTGTGCAGATAGTTCACCGCCGGATGTGCGCTATCGTCCGCGCCATAGACCTTTTGCGCTTCATGCGCTTTGTTCGGCACCCATTTGTCGGTGACGGTCATGGTGGCAAGGATCACGCCTTCCTGATCGCGCAGCGCGATGTCCTGCCCTATCGTCACCTTGTCGGCAAAGCCTTCGCTCACGTCCAGCGTGACCGGCATGGGCCACAGCGCGCCATCGGCAAGGCGCATATTGTCAACGACGCTGGTGTAATCCGCCTCGGATAGAAAGCCTTTCAACGGGTTGAACCCGCCGTTCATCAACAATTCCAGATCGCAGATCTGGCGTGGCGTCAGGTCGTGGCTGACAAGATCGCCCGCCTCTGCCTTGAGTTTCTGGGCGCTCTCGTAAGAGACATAAAGTTCGGGGATTGGGGCCAAATCTTGCGGCATAATTTTCACTGACATCGCTGGTTACCGTTGCCGTGGCATAGACCCCGTGATGCGTCATTGTCTAGTAATCTGCGCTGAAAAGACTGCTTTTCCGCTCCATGCGGCAGGAACGGGACACGAGAGCGATCTGCAGCGCGATGCGCGAACAGATCAGCCCTGTGGTGCAGCCCGCCAGCATGTCTGGCCGGTTATTCCGCCGCTTTGATGTCCTGCATATCGTGCTGGGCGGCCAGAAACCTTTCGGCATCCAGCGCTGCCATGCAACCCATGCCAGAGCTGGTCACCGCCTGCCGGTACACATGGTCGGTCAGGTCGCCCGCCGCAAACACACCGGGGATCGCGGTGCGTGTGGTGCCGGGTTCGACCACGACATAACCCCCGTTATGCGTCTCAAGCTGCCCCTGCACCAGTTCGGACGCAGGCGCATGGCCGATGGCGATAAACACGCCCTTGGCCGCGATTTCACTGATGGCACCCGTGCGCACATCGCGCACGCGGATGCCTTCGACGCCCAAGGGGCTGTCGGTGCCGAACACTTCTTCGACCTCGTGAAACCAGAGCGTTTCGATCTTGGGGTTGTTTTCCAGCCGCTGTTGCAGGATCTTTTCGGCGCGCAATTCATCACGGCGGTGGATCAGCGTCACCTTGGATGCAAAATTGGTCAGGAACAGCGCCTCTTCCACGGCGGTGTTGCCGCCACCGACGACGACGATTTCCTGCCCGCGATAGAAAAACCCGTCACAGGTCGCACAGGCGCTGACGCCAAAACCCTTGAACTTGTCCTCGGTCGGCAGGCCCAGCCATTTGGCGCGCGCGCCGGTGGACAGGATCACCGCATCGGCGGTATAAACCGTGCCGCTGTCGGATTGCGCGGTAAAGGGGCGTTTTTGCAGATCAAGCGATGTGATGATGTCCTGCACGATCTCGCAGCCCATGGCGCGGGCATGGGCTTCCATCCGCAGCATCAGGTCGGGGCCTTGGACTTCGGTGTCGCCGGGCCAGTTTTCCACTTCGGTCGTGGTGGTCAGCTGCCCGCCCGGTTCCATCCCCTGCACCAGCAAGGGTTCAAGCATGGCGCGCGCCGCATAGACACCCGCGGTGTAACCCGCAGGACCGGAGCCGATGATCAGAACGCGGGTGTGGCGGGTATCGGGCATGGCAGACCTCTTGCTGAATATATCCACGATATAGCCCTCCGACCCTCCGGTTGGAAGGGCCAGACGGCGCGTTCTATTGTTGCCGAAGTGTGAAATATTATTGCGCATCCGCGACAGAAAACGTAGTATTCGGCAAAATTGATGGGGAACCCGATGCCAGGCACGAAACTCGACGAAATTGACCGGATGATTCTGGCGCAATTGCAAGCCGATGGCCGCATGACCAATGTCGAACTGGCCAGCCGCGTCGGCATTTCCGCGCCGCCCTGCCTGCGCCGCGTGCGCACGCTGGAAGAACAAGGGTTCATCACAGGCTACCATGCCGATGTCAACGCGCGCGAACTGGGGTTCGAAGTGCAGGTTTTCGCCATGGTCGGGCTGGTCAGCCAGGCCGAGGCGGATTTGTCCGCGTTCGAGCGTAAATGCATCAGCTGGCCGCTTGTACGCGAATGCCACATGCTGAACGGCGAGGTGGATTTCATCCTCAAATGCGTGGCACCCGACCTGCGCACGTTTCAGCGTTTCCTGACCGAAGAACTGACCAGCGCCGACAATGTGGCCTCCGTCAAGACATCGCTGGTGATCCGCGGTGCCAAGGACGAACCGGGCGTGCCGTTCGACGTGCTGGAAGCGCGGCTGGCCCAGCAGGCCTGAACAAAAGAAAGGCGCCCGGATATACGGACGCCCTTCTCTTCACTTTGGGTTTCGCCGATGCGCGAACAGGTGGCGAAACCCGGGTGAAGCCTATTCGCCGCCGCCCAGCTGGTGGACGTAAGCCGTGACAGCGCGGATTTCCGCCTCTGACAAGCGGGTGCTCCATGGCGGCATGACGCCAAACCGCGCATAGCGGATCGTTTGTTCCAGCGTTTCAGGATCGCCGCCATATAGCCAGATCGCATCCGTCAGATTGGGCGCGCCTTGATTGCGGTCGCCCTTGCCTTCGTCACCATGGCAGGCGGCGCAATTGTCCAGAAACAATTCGCTGCCCGCAGCAGCCAGCGTCGCGTCATAGGTCTGCCCTGAAATCGCCAGCACATGGTTTACGACAGCGTCAATTTCACCGTTAGACAGGATCTCGTCAAAGGCGGTCATCATGGAATAACGCGCGTCCCAGTCTTCTTCGTTGCGGATGCCGTGACGGACCGTATAGGCGATGTTTTCGAAATCACCGCCCCACAGCCAATCGTCATCCAACAGGTTGGGATAGCCCACAGCTCCTGCCGCACCGGACCCGTGGCATTGCGAACAATTGTTGCGGAACACCGCAGCACCCGCCGAAGTGGCAAAGCGCATCAGGTCGGGGTTCTGGTCCAGCGTGTCCAGATCGGCACTGGCCAGTTGCGCCATGATGGCGCTGTTAGCTTGTTCAAAACGGGCGATGTCTTGGGCGACTTCACCGCGTGTCGAATAGCCGAGCATACCCGATGTGGCAGAACTGATCAGCGGCCAGGCGGGGAAGGCGATGGTATAGCCCACCCCCCAGACGATGGTGATATAGAAGGTCCACAGCCACCAGCGCGGCAGAGGATTGTTTAATTCCTTGATCCCGTCCCAGCTATGGCCGGTGGTATCCGTGCCGGTGACGTCGTCGATGTCCTTGTGGTCATGGCTGCTCATGATTGCAGCTCCTTTGTGTCGCGGGCCACGCCATCGGCATCTTTGCGCGGGGCGGGCCGGTCCTCGTTACGGAAGGGGATGTTGGCGGTATCGGCATATTGCTTGCGGCTGCCTGGCCGCAGCACCCAGAGGATCACGCCGATAAAAAACGTGCCCATCCAGACCAGCAGCCAATTGTCGGCAATTTGCTGCAAAAGTGTTAGCGTTTCCATGCGCTGTCTCCTTACCGGCTGGCGTCTGGGGTAAAGGTCGAGAAGTCGACTGTCGTGCCCAGCATTTGCAGATAGGCGATCAGCGCATCCATTTCCGACACGCCGGGGCGGCCGTCGAAATTGCGGATTTGCGCGCCAGGATAGCGTGCCAGCAGATCGTCATAGGCGTCGGTATCAGGGTCTGCCTGTGCCAGCACATCGGCAGCCGCGACCGCGATCATATCCTCGGTGTAGGGCACGCCGACGATAGTATGCGTGCGCACCAGATCAGCGGTATGGTCCGCGTTGACGTACGTATCGAGCAGATAGGCATAGCCCGGCATGATCGATTCCGGCACCACGCTGCGCGGCGCGATCAGGTGGTCCAAATGCCAGGCGTCCGAATATTTGCCGCCCACGCGCGCCAAATCGGGGCCAGTGCGTTTGGACCCCCACTGGAACGGGTGGTCATACATCGATTCCGCCGCCAGTGAATAATGGCCGTAACGTTCCACCTCGTCGCGCATCGGGCGGATCATCTGGCTGTGGCACAGATAACAGCCTTCGCGGATGTAGACATCGCGCCCCGCCAGTTCCAGCGGCGAATAGGGGCGCACCCCTTCGACCTTTTCGATGGTGTTTTCGAGATAGAACAGCGGCACGATTTCCACCAGGCCGCCGATGGCCACAACGACCAGCGACGAGACCAGCAGCAATGTGGGCGAACGTTCAAGGATCGCATGTTTAGCAAGGAAGCCTTTGGTTGGTGTTGTCGGTGTTTCAGACATTGCTCTGCCCCTTTATTCTGCTGGCACGCCGACCGGGGCGGTGACTTTCACGCCACCCCGGATCGTCATGTAGATGTTCCAGGCCATGATGATCCCGCCTGCGAGGTACAGAACCCCGCCCAGACCGCGCACCACATACATCGGCAACTTGGCGGAAACGGTGTCGGCAAAGCTGTTCACAAGGAATCCGTTGGCATCGACTTCGCGCCACATCAGACCTTCCATGATGCCGGTGACCCACATCGAGGCGGCGTAAAGGATGATGCCGATCGTGGCCAACCAGAAGTGCCAGTTGATCGCGGACATCGAATACATCTGCGCGCGCCCCCACAATTTCGGTGTCAGGAAATACAGCGCCGCAAAGGTGATCATGCCGTTCCAGCCCAAAGCGCCGGAATGTACATGCCCGATGGTCCAGTCCGTGTAATGCGACAGGCTGTTGACCGCACGGATCGACATCATCGGTCCCTCGAATGTGGACATGCCATAGAAGGCCAATGAAATCACCATCATGCGGATGATCGGATCGGTGCGCAGCTTGTCCCAGGCCCCTTGCAGGGTCATCAGACCGTTGATCATGCCGCCCCAGCTGGGCATCCACAGGATGATCGAAAACACCATGCCCAAGGTCGCGGCCCAGTCAGGCAAAGCCGTGTAATGCAAATGGTGCGGACCAGCCCAGATATACAGAAAGATCAGCGCCCAGAAATGAATGATCGACAGTTTGTAGCTGAACACCGGACGGCCGGCCTGTTTGGGGACAAAGTAATACATCATCCCAAGGAAACCGGCGGTCAGGAAAAAGCCCACCGCGTTATGGCCGTACCACCATTGCACCATGGCATCCTGCACACCCGAAAAGATCTGCACGGATTTGCTGCCCCAGATGCTGACGGGGATGCTCAGGTTGTTGACCACATGCAGCATCGCCACCGTGACGATAAAGGCCAGCAGGAACCAGTTGGCGACATAGATGTGCCGTTCCTGCCGCTTGAACAAAGTGCCAAGGAAAACAGCCAGAAACGCGACCCAGACCACTGTCAGCCACAGGTCGGTATACCATTCAGGCTCGGCATATTCCTTGGACTGCGTCGCGCCGAGCAGATAGCCGGTCGCGGCCAGCACGATGAACAGGTTATACCCCCAGAACACAAACCACGCGAGGTTCCCGCCCCAAAGCCGCGCGCCGCAGGTCCGTTGCACGATATAGAATGACGACATGATCAGCGCATTGCCGCCAAAGGCGAAAATCACCGCCGAGGTATGCAGCGGGCGCAGGCGTCCAAAATTGCCATAGGGTTGCAGCACTTCGAAATTGAGCTGCGGAAAGGCCAGCTGGAAAGCGATGATCACACCGACCAGAAAACCGACAACACCCCACAGCGTCGTCGCCACAACGCCGGCACGAACCACATCGTCCATGTAACCGGTCGGCGTGGCCATGGCCGGTTGTTCCATCTGGCGCAAGACGCGGATGAACATGAACCCGGACACGCCCAGAATGATGATGGCATGCACGATATAGGCCGCGTCACGCCCCCAATTTGCCGCCATGGCCGCAAAAAGGGCGATGATCCCCAATGCCGCAAGCTTGAAATAATTCCCCATGGAATTCCCCTTATCCATCGCGCCACAACACAGCCCGATCTTTTGTCGATGATGGGGTTATGCGGGTGTCCGCCGATGCGGTCGTTGATGTGGATCAACCCGTCGCTTGATATGGATCAATGCATCACGCCGCCCGGCGCGGCATAGACTGGGCAAGGGCCGGTTTGCGCGAACGATCGCCCCCTGACAAGGCTTGTGACGGGGAAGGGCCAGACAGATGGCATATAAGATCATTTCGACCGTCTTGACGGATAGCGACGCATCGACCGAAGGGCTTGACGCCGCAATCACGCTGGCCGCGCGGATGGATGCACATCTTGAAATTTTCGTGGTCACCATCTGCCACAGCGAGACGAACAATTACTTCATGGGCGCCGAGGCGATGACGATTGAACGCCAGACCCGCGATGCGATGGCCGAACGCGAAAAACTCGACGCTTGGGTGAATGACCGGATGCCGGGCGAACCTGTCCGCTGGGCGCTGCAATCGGCGACCGTACAGGGGCCTGCGCTGACACCCTATCTGGCGCGCAAGCTGCGGTTTTGCGATCTGGTGGTGCTGCCCCGCCCCTATCAGGACAATCCCGATGCCGAAGCCTTGGTCGAGTCCTGCCTTTTCGCCGCCGAACGCCCCGTGCTGATGATCCCCAAAGGCTGTAAGGCCCCCGATGCAGGCGGGCATATCCTGATGGGCTGGAACGGCGGGGCCGAGGCTTTGGCCGCCGCGCGCGCCGCCCTGCCCTTGCTGCAACAGGCCGATGTCGCCGATATTTGCATCATCGACCCGCCGATGCATGGTGCCGACCGGTCCGATCCGGGTGGTGCGATGGCGCAATACCTGATGCGCCACGGCACAAGATCAGAGGTCGCGGTGCTAGCCAAGACCGAACCGCATGTCGGTGAAATTCTGCTGCGCCGCGCGCGCGAGGTTGGCGCACATCTGATCGTCAGCGGCGCCTATGGCCATTCGCGCCTGCGCGAAGCCGTGTTCGGCGGCGCCACCCGCAGCCTGCTGGAACGGGCCGACCGTCCTATCCTGATGTCACGGTAAGGCGGGGTTCACCCCGCCGCCCCGGCCCAAAGACGGTCAGGAAAAAACATCCTCGCCGGTTTCGGCCTTGAGCGCGGCAAGGTCGGGCACCTTGATATCGCGGCGGTCGTCAAAGGCGATGATGCCGTCCTTCTTAAGCGCGGTCATCTGGCGGCTGACAGTTTCAATCGTCAGACCGAGGTAATTCGCCATCGTCTCGCGGGTGATGGGCAGAATGAACGATATCGTCTCGGACGCGCCAGGTTTCAGCTTCACCATCCGCGTGGCGATCATGTAAAGCAGCGATGCGATCTTTTCCCGCGCTGTCTTGCGGCCCAAGACCAGCATCCATTCGCGCGCGGCGTCCAATTCATCCAGCGTCATTTCCAACAGGCGCTGGCCGACATGCGGGGTCTGTTCGATCAGTTTCTCGAACGGTTTGCGCCTGAAACAGCACAGCATCAGGTCGGTTTCGGCGACGATATCGGTGTCGATGGTTTCGCGGTTCGGGCGACCCATGAAATCGGCGGGCAACAAAAGACCCACCATCTGGACCCGCCCGTCGGGCATTGTGCGCGTCAGGCTGGCGACACCCGACACGATTGATCCGACGAATTCCAGCGGATCGCCCGCGAAAAACACGGTCTGCCCCGCCGCAAAGGACCGGTAATACTTGATCTGTTCCAATCGTTCGATTTCATCGGGTTCGCATTTGGAACAGACCGCATTATAACGGATCGGGCAATCCGCACATGATTTCATGTTCGGGACAGAGAGTGTCATTGATTTCGTTCCTGGTCGGTCTGGCTGCGGCGATGATGCAGGAAAATGACCGCTTTATCCATGAGAAACTGAAAAAGCTGCGCCCGCCGTCGCGGCACGCGGCGCAGCACAGGCTATCCGCGCGGTTTGTCCCAGCGTCGCAGCATCCAGTACCACTGGTCTGGATGCGCGCGAATCCGTGCTGACAGGCTGTCGTTGAAGGCCTGGGTCATTGTCACCGGATCGCTGTGCGGGATCGGCGCCTCGAAGATCACGTCGAAACTTTCGCCATCCGCGCGGCGCAATCCATAGGCCGGCACCATCGGCAGATCGTATTTCAGCGCCAGTTCCGCCGCCGCAAGCGAGGTCAGCGCCGGATGGCCCAGAAACGGCAGCGCCGCGCCATCGGCATGTTTTTCATCCAGCAGGATCGCCATGAAACCGCCTGTCCGCAGATGCCGGATCAGCGATTTTGTCCCCGTGCGCCCGGTTTCAAGGATCGGCATACCCCCCGCCTCGATCCCTGCGCGCAGGCGGCGCTGGTAATGCGGGTTGGGCTGGCGGCGATAGATCGCGCCGGTTTCCATGCCGCGCGTCTTTAGCACGGCGCGAACAGCCTCCCACTGGCCGAAATGGCCCGAGACGATGAGCGCGCCCTTGCCCGCATCCCGCGCGGCAACCAAGGCCGCAAGGCCCGGCCCTTCGGCGTGAAACTTGTCCTGACGCGACTGGAATTCGGCACAATGATAGATTTCGAACAGGGTCTGGCCCATGGCGCGGCCCATTGCCTGCCCCAGCTTTGCCCGCGCCTTGCGATCCATATCGGGAAAGACGCGCAGAACCTGACGGTCGAACCGCCAGCGGGCGGGCGGGAACCAGCGCATCACGAAACCGATGGCAGAGCCCAGCGCACAGGACCGTTTATCGAACCGCCGCGCGCGCGACCACGTCAGCACGGACAGCAACGGCACATAGCGAAACTGGTTCCAGGCATATCTGAGGGAGCGGCGCATCATGCCTGTCGTTTGACCGCTGAGCGCGCCATTGCCAAGTGGCAAACTGCGACAGGCGCAGCGTCGCGCGCTATTTCGCGACACTGCGCCATTTCCGCGCGGACCAATGCCGTGACCCTGTTACGCAAAGCGCGGTAGATTATAGGGCGTAATGATCTGCACATCGCTGGACGCGCTGGCTGTCTGATTGGCGGTCTTGTTGCCGCTGACAGCGGCTGCGAACAAGGTCGCCATGTCGCGCCCAAGGTCGTGGTGCAGCACGAAACCAATCGCGCCATGGCGCAACAACTGCGTATTTTCACGATCAAGATCATGCGCGACAAAGACCCGGGGCCGCTGGCCATGCGCCGCCATGGTCCGCAGGATCGCCGCATTGCCGCCACCCATGGAATAGACGCCATCAATGCGGACTTGGCTGGTCAGGATCTTGTCCAGCTGCGCGCTCGTCGATGCCGTCATGCCTGCCCCGCCGGACGCATCAATGATCTGCACCGCGGGTTTGAGCGCCGTGATCAGATCACGAAACGCGGTAAAACGGTCCGTTTCTCCGCGAAAGGCATCCTGACTGCGCGATGTCAGGATCGTGGGCCTTTCATCGGGCAGGCTTTGCGCCAGCAGATGGGCGGCGGTGCGCCCGGCCTCGGCATTGTCCAGCCCGAAATAGCCGTGCCGCGCGCTGCCCGGCAGATCGGTGACCAGCGTAAAGACCGGAATCCGCGCGATAGCCAGCTCTGCGATGGCCAAGCGCAACAGCGGTGTGTCGCGCGCCTTCAGGCAGATGCCGTTGCTGCCCCGCTTTGCGATGCGCGCAAGGGCTGCCAAGGTCTCGGCTTCGGTCATTGTCTCTTGCAACTGGAACCGCAGCCGCACGGCGACCCCCGGCATGGCACTGGCGGCGGATTGCGCGGCGATCCGGATTTCACGACAAAACCGCAGCGGCGCTTCGGCGATCACGTCCAGAATGACGCTGCGGCCCTGCGTGGCAAGCTGCGCCTCCTGCGCCTTTAATTCGCGCAAGGCGGCGGCAACGCGGTTGCGGGTCTGCGGGCTGACATTGGCGCGGTTGTTCAACACGCGGTCAATGGTCGCCGGTCCCAGCCCCGCCTGTCTGGCGATTTCCTTTATCGGGAAACGATGTGTCATTGATGTGTTTGTGATGTGTTTTCGGCATCGGTACAAGCCTGCATCCGGTATCCTGCCCCAGAACCCATCAACCCAGCACAGGAGCGCGCGATGACCTTGGACACCACACCACAAGCAACCGGTTTTTATGACCAAGCCACCTGCGATCTGGCGGATTTCGCCGCATTGACCGCGCGGACAGTCGATTTGTCCACCATTCCCAACGCGATTGCCGCGCCCAAGAATATTCCCGTCTATGACATGACCGCTTTGGCAGGCCATCTGGACAACCCGCAAGCGCGCAACGTGCTGATGGCGGAATGGGCGGGGATTCTGCAATCCGGCGCCGGCGTGCTGGTCTTGCGCCAAGCGTGCCGTGATCATGGCGCAATCGACGCCGCCACGAAAACCTATCTAGATATTATCGCGGATGAACGCGCCGCGGGGGCCGGTGCCGCCGACCATTTTGCCGCCGCTGGCAGCAATGACCGCATCTGGAATTCCCTGCAAAAGCTGGCCATCACTGCGCCCGGCGTGTTTACCCGCTATTTCGCCAGTCCCGCGATTGACGCGATCTGCGAGGCATGGCTTGGCCCGCAATATCAGATGACGGCGCAGATCAATCTGGTGCATCCGGGCGGACAGGCGCAGCAGGCGCATCGCGATTACCACCTTGGCTTTCAGACCGCCGATATCTGCGCCACCTATCCCGCCCATGTGCATGACCTGTCGCCCTTGATGACGCTGCAAGGCGGGATCGCGCATTGCGATATGTCGATTGAGTCCGGCCCAACCAAATTGCTGCCGTTTTCCCAGCTTTACCGTCCCGGCTATGCCGCGTGGCGCCGCGATGATTTCCGCGCACATTTCGAGACGCATTGCGTCCAGCTGCCCTTGGACAAGGGCGATGCGGTGTTTTTCAACCCCGCGCTGTTCCACGCCGCGGGCAGCAATTCCAGCACCGACATTCACCGCATGGTCAACCTGTTGCAGGTGTCATCCGCCTTTGGACGGGCGATGGAAAGCGTGGATCGCAGCGCCATGTGCCGCGCGGTGTTTCCAGCACTCTGCGCGACCGACCTGCCACCCGCCGCCCGCGACGCCGTATTGAACGCCACGGCAGAAGGCTATGCCTTCCCGACCAACCTTGACCGCGACCCGCCTGTTGGCGGGCTGGCCCCGCGTACGCAAAAGGACATCCTGCGCGATGCGGTAGAGCAAGGCTGGACGCCACAGGCGCTGGATGAGGCGCTGAATGCCTTGGCCGCACGGCAGATCCCGTGATGCAACAGGGCCGCAGCTTGCCACTGCGGCCCTGCCATGTGACAAGGTGATATGCGCCTGATTGACCCGCACCATCCGTTTTATCGCACCGCGTGGCGCCGCTATCTGATCGTGGCGGCGCCTTTTATCTGGGCGGGGGTAGAATGGAACATTGGCAACACGACCTGGGCCTATCTGTTCGCGGCCATCGGCGGCTATCTGGCCTGGCATCTGGTGCTGAACTGGCGGCCAGACAGCAAGGATTAGGCGGCAGGCAAATCCACGGGCTGGCCGGTTTCGCGCGACAGCGTCGCCGCATCCGCCAGTATCTGCGCCTGCAACCCGTCCACAATGCCGGGATCGGCAGGTGTGCCACCCGTCGCCGCGGCGATGAAGGCACGCATTTCGGCAAGATAGGCCGCCTCGTAGCGTTCCAGAAAGAAATGCTGTGCAGGGTCACGGCGGAAACCGGCCTTGGTCGCGATTTCAACGGTGGATTCGAGCTGGTTTTCCGCGCGCAACATGCCCAGCGCGCCATGCACCTCGATCCGCTGGTCATAGCCATAACTGGCGCGGCGCGAATTGGATATCTGGCAGATGCGCCCGCTGGCGGTGGTCAGGATCACGGCGGCGGTATCGACATCGCCTGCTTCGCCGATGGCAGGATCGACCAACGCGCTGCCCATCGCATGCAGGCGCACGAAGTCTTCGCCCATCAGGAACCGCGCCATATCGAAATCATGGATCATCATATCGCGGAACAACCCGCCAGAGCGCGCGATATAGGACACAGGCGGCGGGGCCGGATCGCGCGATGTGATACAGACCAGTTCGACCGCGCCGATATCACCGGCCTTGATCCGCGCACGCAGGGCGGCAAAGTTGGGATCAAAACGGCGGTTGAATCCCGTCAGGAAGGTCACGCCCGCCTGCCCCACGATGTCGATACAGGTACGGATGTTATCGACGGACATATCGACGGGCTTTTCGCAGAAAATCGCCTTACCGGCCTTGGCTGCGCGCTGAATCAGGTCGAAATGCGTATCGGTCGGGGTGCCGATCACGACAGCGTCGATATCATCGGCAGTCAGGATCGCGGCGACATCTCGCACCTGCCCGCCGGTGGTTTGCGCCAGCGCCTCGGCCGCCGCAGGCAGGGCATCGGCGACGGCCACCACCTCTGCGCCATCCAGCGCCTTGATGCTGCGGGCATGGACCTGTCCGATGCGACCACAGCCGAGTATTCCGATTTTCAGCATTTCACGCTCTCCCCGATGCGCCAAGCCCGCGAATAACGGCGCGCGCAGCGGCCATCACGGGATCATGTGTTTCTTTCAATATGCTCACCCGGTCAAAGCGCGCGGGGTCCGCGTTCACGGCATCGCGCAGCGCCGCGCCAAAGGCCATACGCAATTCGGTTCCGATGTTAAATTTGGCAATCTGCGATCCGGTGGCCAGCGCCAGCCTTTGCGCATAGGGCACACCCGATCCGCCATGAATGACCAAGGCGACGTCGGTCAAAGCCTCGATCGCGCGGATGCGGTCCTCGTCCAGCCCGCCTTCATGGTCGGTTTGCAGATGCACATTGCCGACGGATATCGCCATCGCATCGACGCCACTGTCGCGGGCAAAGATCGCAGCCTCGGCCGGATCGGTGCCGGCGGAGTTTTCGCCCCCAGCATAGCCGACAAAACCAATCTCGCCTTCGCAGGATATACCAGCCGCATGGGCCAGTTCCGCGATGCGGGCAGTTTCGTCGATGTTCTGCGCAAGCGGCTTGCGCGAGCCGTCATACATCAACGACGTGAAACCGGCATCAAGCGCGGCGCGGCATTCGTCATAGGTATAGCCATGGTCCAGATGCACGACCACCGGCACATCGACGCTGGCGGCCAGATGGCGCATCATCGCGCCCAAAACCGGCAGCGGTGTATGCGCGCGGCACGATGGCCCTGCCTGCAGGATCACGGGGGCGCGTTCTTCTTGTGCGGCCATGACATAGGCGCGCATATCCTCCCAGCCCAGACAGACCAGACCGGGCACGGCATAATGGTCGCGGATGGCGGGCTGCAGGACCTCTGCCAGAGTTTTCAGGGTCATTTGAACTTTGCCACCATATCCATGATGCCGGGGATCGTGTGCAATTGCGCGGCATGTGTGGGTTGAAAATATTGCTTTAGGCTGCGCTGGGATTGCCCGCCAAGGATGGTGAAATAATACATCTCGTATCCCGGTAGCACACAGCAGGGGTGATAGCCCTTGTCGATCAGCACGGTGGACCGGTTCATGATGTGATAGGCATCCCCCGGTTCATTATCGATGCGTTGCAGCATTTGCAGGCCCGATCCGTAATCGGGTTTAAAGCGGAAATTGTAACATTCGTCATGCCGGGTTTCATCGGACAGACGGTCGGTGTCATGTTTGTGGCTGGGAAAGCCCGACCAGCCGCCTGCGCCAACGGTATAGAGTTCAGACACCAGCAAGCGACCCACGCGATCGTGGTATGCGGCACCAAGGATATGTTTGATCTTGCGATGCGTCTTGGTGTCGTCGCTGCCATATTGGACAAGGTCGATCTCAGCGGCGCGCACGGCGAATGGCTTCAGCGTTTCGCTAAACTGCGCGCCTGCGATGAACACTTCGCAATCGGTCAGCGCCGTGATCTGTGCGGCGGTGTCGGTGGGGATATAGACGCCTTCGGGTTCGCCATCCCAGACATCGGCACCGCGATTGCCGATCTCGGCGAAAGTCTGGCCTGCGGTCTCGACCGTGACGGTGCCGGTCGCTGGCACGATACAGGTTTCATACCCCGCCACGCGATAGGGAAAGCTGGCACCGGCCGCCAGCCTGACGATGTTGAAATAGACCAGCGGCACATGCGGGTCGTTGATATCGACGATGGGCCGGTTGGCATTGTCGAAGGGGGCGATATGCATGGTCTTTTCCTTTCAGGCGGCGGTCGGGGCCGCATTGGCGCGCAGAAAGCTGTCCAGCTCTGCGCGGGTCGGCATGGCTGGCGCACAGCCGACACGCGACACCACGATGGCCGCCGCGGCAGAGCCTTGCAGCACCGCGTCGCGCACCGGTAATCCATCCGCCAGCCCCGCGACAAAGCCGCCCAGAAAACTGTCGCCCGCGCCGGTAGGTTTCAGCGCATCGGTGCGGTAGATGCCGGTTGTGACCTCGCCCTGTGGGGTGATCGTAATCGCGCCCTTTTCGCCCATCTTGTAGACCGCAAGGCTGGCCCCGTTGGCGACGAGTTCGCGGGCTTTATCAAGGCCGCGGTCATAATCCCTCGCCATAAACCCAAATTCCACGTCATTTCCGATGATCACGTCACACATGGCCCCTGCGCGGGAATAGACCTGTGCCGCCTCGTCCGCCGACGCCCATGAATAGGGGCGGTAGTCGATATCAAGGATCAAGGGCAAGCCCGCCGCCTTGGCCAGATCGAACGCCAGAAACGTCGCGCTGCGCGACGGTTCTGCGGCGAAAACCGTGCCGGTGGTGATCAGCGCGTCATAGGCGGTGTAATCCACCCCGCTGACGTCGCTAACGGTCATTTCAAAATCGGCCGCGCCGTTGCGATAGATCACAGACTGATGATCCTCGATCCGGGTTTCCACGACGGCCAGCGAATTGCGCGCCTCGCCCCCGACGGACCGCACATGCGCCCGTCCAATGCCGTAATGGTCCAGCTGGTTCAGCGCAAAGCGGCCGATGGCATCGTCGGACACGCAGGTCACAAGATCGACTTGCCCGCCCAGTTTGCGGATCGCCACGCCGATATTGGCGGATGATCCGCCAAGGCAGGCAAAGAATTGCGTGGCTTCCTCGGTCTTGGTGCCGGGGGGGTCGGGATAGAAATCCATCCCTGCCCGCCCGATGATGACGAAACGATTGCCGTCAAGTTTCATGTTACACCCCCTGCCGCTGGCGGTCGCGGCCTGCCTCGGTTTCGGCATGTTTGGCACGGACGGTAGGGCTGTCGGATACCTGTGGCGTGCCAACCTCCCACCATGCGTGGCCTTGGGTGGTCCAGCCTTCATAGGGGTCAACCTGCATCACGATTACGCAGGTTTTGGGCGATGCTTTTGCGCGCAAGAATGCCTCGCCCAGTTCCGCCGGATTGGCGACAGTCACGGCATCGGCGCCCATGGCGCGGGCATGGGCCTCAAAATCCACGGCAAAGGGTTCGGGTATCGTGGGGCAATCTGCGATCAGGTTGTTGAAACTGTCCTGACCGGTGTTGTTTTGCAACTTGTTGATGACGGCGAAACCGCCGTTGTCCAAGACCAGCACGATCAATTTCTTCTGCGTCAAGACGGATGAATAGATATCCGAGTTCATCAGCAGATAGCTGCCATCACCCACCAGCACAATGGTATCCTTATCCGGCTCGGCCTCGGCCTGCGCGATACGCGCGCCCCAGCCGCCCGCGATTTCATAGCCCATGCAGGAAAAGCCGAACTCGACATCCACGGTGCCGATATCCAGCGTGCGCCAGTTCGCCGTCACCTCGGCTGGCAAGCCGCCAGCGGCAGTGACCACGCGGTCGCGTTTGTCGCAAAGGGCGTTCACCACGCCGATGGACTGCGCATAGGAATTGGGCCGGTTGCCATGGGCGACGTTGCCTGCGACGTAAGCATCCCATGTTTTGCGGTGGTCCTGCGCCTCTGCCGTCCAGCCCTGCGGCGCGACATAGCTGTCGAGGGCCGCGCCCAAGGCGGGCAGTGCGACCTTCGCATTACCAACCACAGGCAGCGACATATGCTTGATCGCATCATGGCGGCCCACATTCAGCCCGATGATCTGCGCATCCTTGGCAAAGGCGGTCCATGATCCGGTGGTGAAATCCTGTAGGCGTGTGCCGACGGCCAAGATCACATCCGCCTGCTGCGCAATCGTATTGGCGCTGTCCGATCCGGTCACACCAATCGGCCCGATATTCAGCGGATGATCCGACAGCAGATTGGCGCGCCCTGCGATGGTTTCGACAACGGGGATACCGTGGCTTTCCGCAAAAGCGGTCAATTCCGCCACCGCCCCGCCATATTGCACGCCACCGCCGGCAATGATCATCGGGCGCTTGGCCCCCGCCAACAAGGTGGCGGCATCGGCCAGTTCACGCGCGTCGGGCATCTGGCTGCGGATGCGATGCACACGGCGCGCGAAAAAGCTGACGGGATAATCATAGGTCCAGCCCTGCACATCCTGCGGCAAGGCCAGAAACGCAGGCCCGCAATCGGCCGGGTCCAGCATCGTGGCCAGCGCCGCAGGCAGCGACTGGATGATCTGCGCGGGGTGGGTGATCCGGTCCCAATAGCGGCTGACCGCCTTGAAGGCGTCATTCACGCCGATGGTCGGGTTGCCGAAATGTTCGAGCTGTTGCAGCACAGGGTCCGGCAGGCGTGTCAGAAACGTATCGCCACATAGCATCAGCATCGGCAGCCGGTTTGCATGGGCCAGTGCCGCCGCCGTCAACAGGTTCGCCGTCCCCGGTCCGGCAGAGGCGGTGCAGAACATGAACCGCCGCCGCAGGTGGTACTTGGCATAACCGGCCGCAGCAAAGCCCATGCTTTGTTCATTCTGCCCGCGATACAGCGGCAGGACATCGCGCACCGGATAAAGTGCCTCGCCCAGACAGGGGACATTGCCATGGCCGAAAATACCAAAGCCGCCGCCACAAATGCGGGTTTCAACGCCGTCGATCTCGATGAACTGGTTCACAAGATACCGCACAATAGCCTGTGCGGTGGTCAGGCGGATGGTTGCGCCGGTTGTGGTCATATGATCCTCCCTCAAGGGTCAGCACGGATTGTTGGTTGCGCGGCCCTGCGACTCAAGATAACAATTTTGCAACCGGTTGCAACCGGATCATGTCGGGGGGAGCACGAATCATGACACAGATCGGGATCGGCCTTGTCGGCGGCGGTTACATGGGCAAAGCCCACGCCGTCGCAATGTCCGCCGTCGGCGCGGTGTTCAACACAGCACTGCGCCCCAGACTTGCCGTTGTGACGGGATCGACGCCCGAATCGTCCGAACGGTATCGCGCTGCTTTTGGCTTTGCCCATGCCGCTGACGATTGGCACGCCCTTGTCGCCCACCCCGAGGTCGAGGCGGTCATCATCGCATCCCCCCAAACCACCCACCGCGCAATCGCCGAAGCCGCCTTTGCCGCTGGCAAACCGGTGTTCTGCGAAAAACCGCTGGGCGCGTCACTGGAAGATGCGCAAGCGATGGTCGCAGCGGCCGCGGCATCAGGCCTGCCCAATATGGTCGGTTTCAACTATGTCCGCACGCCGGCCACGCAATTCGTACGGCAATTGCTGGCGGACGGCGCCATCGGCGACGTGACATGGTTTCGCGGCGAACATACAGAGGATTTTCTGGCTGATCCCGCCATGCAGGCCAACTGGCGCTGTTTTGGCAGGCCCAACGGCTGCATGGGTGATCTCGCACCCCATATGATCAATTGCGCACTGGCGTTGTTGGGCGATATCGCGGAATTGTCGGCCAAGGTCGAAACGATCCACCCCACACGCCCCGGACCGGATGGGCCGGTCAGCGTCGATAATGATGATCACGGCCAGATGATGGTGCGCTTTGCATCCGGCGTGATGGGGCATCTGTATTTCAGCCGGGCCGCGACAGGGCGCAAGATGGGCTATGTTTACGAAATCCACGGCACCAAAGGCGCGATCCGGTTCGATCAGGAAGACCAGAACGCGGTCTGGCTGTACCGCGCGACAGGGCCAGAGGCCACGCGCGGGTTTATCAAGATCCTGACTGGCCCCGCGCATCCCGATTACCTGCCCTTCTGTCAGGGGCCGGGGCATGGCACCGGCTATCAGGACCAGATCATCATCGAAGCCCGCGATTTCCTGCAGGCGATCCATAGCGGCCAGCCGGTCTGGCCCACCTTTCGTGACGGTCTGGCCGTGGCGCAGGTGATCGAAACCGCTTTTGCCTCGGCTGCTGATGGCCGCTGGCATTCTGTCCCATCCAACTGAAAAGGTCCCGTTCATGACGATCCGCATTGGCAATGCCCCCTGTTCCTGGGGCGTCGAGTTTCCCGATGATCCGCGCAATCCGCCATGGCGCAACGTGCTGCGCGAATGTGCGCAGGCGGGCTACAAGGGCATCGAACTCGGCCCTGTCGGTTTCATGCCCGAGGACCCTGCCGTGCTGGCCGATGCATTGGCCGAAAACGAGCTGGAACTGATCGGCGGCGTTGTGTTCCGCGCGTTCCATGACCCCGCGCAATGGGACAATGTACTGGACGGTGCCGTGCGGACCTGCAAGGCGCTGGTCGCGCATGGCGCGCAGCATCTGGTGCTGATCGACAGCATCTCGCCCCGCCGCGCGCCAACGGCTGGGCGTGCCGCGGATGCCGAACAGATGGACGCCGCCGAATGGGCCGCATTTCGTGACAGGATCGCGACTGTGGCGCGTATGGGGGCCGAGGAATATGGCCTGACCGTGGGCATTCATGCCCATGCGGCAGGGTTCATTGATTTCGAACCAGAGCTGGACCGCCTGCTGGATGAGGTGCCTGCGGACATTTTGAAAATCTGCTTCGACACGGGCCATCATTCCTATGCGGGTTTTGATCCGGTGGCCTTTATACGCCGCCATATCGACCGGATTTCCTATATGCATTTTAAGGATATCAACCCTGCAATCAAAGCCACAGCCATCGCCAACAGCACCGGTTTCTACGAGGCTTGCGGGCAAGGCATTTTCTGCAATCTGGGCCAAGGCGATGTGGATTTCCCTGCCGTGCGGCAGATCCTGCTGGATCACGGGTTCAGCGGCTGGTGCACCGTAGAACAGGATTGCGACCCGACGCTGGATGTGTCGCCCGTCACGGATGCACGGGCCAATCGGGAATATCTGCAAAGCATCGGGTTCTAGGGGGCAATGATGAAACTGAACTGGGGCATGATCGGCGGCGGCGAAGGCAGCCAGATCGGACCGGCGCACCGTTTGGGCGCTCAGGCAGATGGCAATTTCAATCTTGCGGCAGCGGCATTGGATGCTGACCCCGCAAAGGGCCGCGCTTATGCGCAATCCCTGGGTGTTCCTGCCGACCGCGCCTATGGCGACTGGCGCGAGATGCTGGCGGGTGAGGTGGCGCGCGAGGACCGGATTGATCTGGTCACCGTCGCCACCCCCAATGCCACGCATTACGAAATCACCAAGGCGTTTCTAGAGGCCGGCTTTCACGTGCTGTGCGAAAAGCCGATGACGATGACGGTGGAACAGGGCGAGGATATCGTCCGCACCGCCCGCGCCGCAGGGCGGATTTGCGCGGTGAATTACTGTTATTCCGCCTATCCGATGGTGCGCCAGATGCGCGCGATGGTCCGCGCGGGCGAGATCGGCAAGGTCAGACTGGTCGTCACTAACTTCAGCCACGGTCACCACGGTGATGCGACCGATGCGGATAACCCCCGCGTGCGTTGGCGCTATGATCCGGCGATGGCAGGCGTGTCGGGGCAATTCGCCGATTGCGGCATCCATGCGCTGCATATGGCCAGTTTTATTGTGGGCGACGAGGTTGAAAAGGTCTCTGCCGATTTCGCATCGACCATTGCCAGCCGCGTGTTGGAAGATGACGCTATGGTCAATTTCCGCATGGCGGGCGGCACGGTCGGGCGGTTGTGGACCAGCTCTGTCGCCATCGGGCGGCAGCACGGGTTCGATATCCAGATCTTTGGTGAAACAGGCGGGATGCGCTGGGCGTCCGAACAGCCCAATCAGGTCTATTACACCCCCGTCGGGGGGCGCACCCAGATCATGGAAAAAGGTGAATCGGGGCTTTGCTCTGACGCCGCGCGCCTGAGCCGTGTGGCGATTGCCCATCCCGAAGGGTTCCCGCTGGCGGTCGCCAATATCTATGTCGATCTGGCCGCAGCGATCAGAGGCGGCAGCAGTGATGGCCTGCCCTTGGCCGAAGACGGCCTGCGGTCGATGGCGGCGGTTTATGCAAGCGTTGCCTCGGCCAATGCAGATGGCGCATGGACAGATGCCCGCCCGCCAATGTTCCGCTAGGGCAAAGGCCGCAGGGTGCCGCGTTCGACGATGCTGCAGGGAAACAGCCGCGTTTCAGGGTGACGGTCGGGGTCTGCGATGGTCCCGACCACAAGGTCGATGGACGAGGCGATGATTTCCGCAATCGGCTGGCGGATCGTGGTCAGGTTGATGTTCTGCCAGCGCGCCATCGCCATATCGTTCAGCCCGATAAACCCGATGTCATCCGGCACCCGCAAACCTGCATCGTGGATGGCCGACAACGCACCGATGGACAGCACGTCATCGCCGCCGAAATAGGCCTCGGCGGGGGTGTCTTGCAGCAGCCGGATCATCTCGGCACGGCCAGCGTCGAACGAATAGGCGCTGGCATAGCTGATGCTGACGGCGATATCGGGGTGTGCCGACAGCGCATCCAAAAAGCCGCGGGCGCGATCCTCGGTCGATGTTGCCCCCTGCGGCCCCCCCAGAAACGCCACGCGTTTATGTCCACGCGCGACCAGCGCGCCCGCCGCCATACGCCCGCAGGCGATGTTGTCGATGCCCACGACATGCACATGCGGGCTGGATGTGTAGCGGCCAAAGGAATGCACGACAGGAATGCCCACATCGCGGAACGCCTCGGCAAAGCTGGGCGGCAGGGTGGATGACGCGACGATCACCCCGTCCACCGAATATTGCCGCAGCATCCGCACCGAATTTGCGGGATCGGTTTCAGCGCTCAAATTGACCAGCAAGGGGCGCAGGCCCCGTTCCTGCAAACCGCGCGTGAACAGGTCGAAAACTTCCAGAAAAAGCGGGTTGTGAAAGTTATTGGAAACGAGCCCGATCAGCTTGGTTCGGCCAGTGGTCAGCGACGATGCGAGCGCATTCGGACTATATTTCAGTTCAATAGCCGCTTTTTCAACCTTTGCACGGGTTTTGGCGGAAACCGACGCCCCTTCGGTGAATGTGCGCGACACAGCAGAGCGCGATACACCGGCGCGCAGCGCCACGTCTTTCAAAGTCACTGTCATATCCCGGTATCCATCTGGCTCAGAATGGTTCTAGTACATCTCGGCCATCTCAAGAATAAACATTTATCAACAGATTTTTGCAACCGGTTGCAATTTTCTCAGAAACCCCTTAACGTCTTTGATGGGCGTGATGGGAGGAACCAGATTCGCTCGCAACATGTTTGGGAGGACATTATGAAAGCAGTCATGAAGACAGTGACGATCGCTGCGGTCGCTGCCACCGCGATGATCAGTGCCAATGCCGCCATGGCCGAAGGCGAACGTTATGTGCTGGTCAGCCATGCGCCTGACAGCGACAGCTGGTGGAACACGATCAAGAACGGGCTTGCGCTTGGTGGCGAACAGATGGGCGTGACGGTCGAATACCGTAACCCGCCCACCGGTGACCTTGCCGATATGGCGCGGATCATCGAACAGGCCGCCGCCAGCGCGCCTGACGGGATCATCACAACATTGGCCGATTTCGACGTGCTGTCCGGCCCGATCCGCAATGCGGTTGATGCTGGGATCGAGGTTATCATCATCAATTCGGGCACACCCGAACAGGCCCGCGAAGTCGGCGCGCTGATGTATGTCGGCCAGCCTGAATATGATGCAGGCTTTGCCGCCGGTCAGCGCGCGGCGGGCGATGGGGTCGCGTCGTTTCTGTGCGTGAACCATTACATCGCACAGCCTGCATCGACCGAACGTTGTCAGGGCTTTGCCGATGGTCTGGGGATTGATCTGGGCAACCAGATGATCGACAGCGGGCAGGATCCTTCCGAGGTCCAAAACCGCGTGATGGCCTATTTGAACGCAAATCCCGACACGGATGCAGTTCTGACACTCGGGCCGACCTCGGCTGATCCGACCATTTTGGCGCTGGACCAGATGGGCCTTGCCGGTGACATCTACTTTGGCACCTTCGATCTGGGTGGCGATATCGTGCAGGCAATCAGTGATGGCGTGATCGCATGGGGCATCGACCAGCAACCATTCCTGCAGGCCTATCTGCCGGTCGTCGTGCTGACGAACTATCACCGGTTTGGCGTGCTGCCCGGCAACAACATCAACTCTGGACCCGGCTTCGTGACAGCCGATGCGCTGGGCCTGGTGGCGGATCTTGCTGGCGAATACCGCTAAATCAAAGCATCAAGGCGGGTGCTGACATCAGCGCCCGCCTTTTTCAATTGCGCAACAGGGAAGGGTCTTGCGATGTCCAATACGGACGCGACCGTTGACGAACGCATCAAGGAAACATCAAAGCTGCGAAAAGCGCTGATCCGGCCAGAGTTGGGCGCGATTGTTGGCACCGTCGCTGTCTTTGCCTTTTTCATCATCTTTGCCGGTGACAGCGGCATGTTCAACGCCCAAGGCGTGCTGAACTGGTCCACCGTTTCCGCGCAATTCATGATCATCGCCGTCGGGGCCTGCATGTTGATGATCGCGGGCGAATTCGACCTGAGCGTGGGGTCTATGATCGGCTTTGCCGGTATGTCGATTGCGATCATATCTGTCACACTGGGCTGGCCGATCTGGGTCGCGATCCTGCTGACCTTTGCGCTGTGCATCGCCATCGGCGCGCTGAATGGCATCATCGTCGTGCGCACCGGCTTGCCCAGCTTTATCGTCACGCTGGCGTTCTTGTTCATCCTGCGCGGCTTTACCATATTTTTCCCGCAGTTGATCGAACGCCGCACCATCATCGGCGGCATTTCCGAGGCCGCAGAGGGCGATTGGCTTGCCCCGCTGTTCGGTGGCAAGGTGGGCGGCGGATTTTTCATCTGGCTTGGCGATCTGGGCGTGATCGAGGTGTTTTCCCGTGGCACCCGCGCCGGACAGCCGGTCGTCGACGGCATCCCCATGCTGATCATCTGGGCATTGGGGCTTGTGGCCATTGCCCATATCATCCTGACGCGCACCCAGTTCGGCAACTGGGTCTTTGCCGCGGGCGGCGATGCGCAGGCGGCACGCTATGTCGGCGTTCCCGTCGACCGTGTGAAAATCCAGATGTTCATGTTCACCGCCTTTTGCGCTTGCGTCTTTGCGACCTGTCAGGTGATCGAGTTCGGATCTGCGGGGGCAGACCGTGGCCTGCTGAAGGAATTCGAGGCGATCATCGCCGTGGTCATCGGCGGCGCCTTATTGACTGGCGGCTATGGGTCGGTCATCGGGGCTGCCCTTGGTGCGCTGATTTTTGGCGTGGTCCAACAGGGGCTGTTCTTTGCCGGTGTCGAATCGAGCTTGTTTCGCGTGTTCCTTGGGGTGATCCTGCTGTTTGCAGTGATCCTGAACACCTATATCCGGCGCATTATTACGGGAGAGCGTTGATATGACGACCGAACCCATCATCGAAATGCGCAATATCGAAAAGCATTTTGGCCCAGTGATCGCGCTGAACGGCGTCAGTTTCGACATCCGCCCGGGTGAATGTCACTGTCTGCTGGGTGACAACGGCGCAGGCAAATCGACCTTTATCAAGACGATGGCAGGGGTGCATAAACCCACGGGCGGTGAAATCCTGTTCGGCGGTCAAGCGATGCATTTTGACAGCCCGCGCGACGCGATGGAGGCCGGGATCGCCACCGTCTATCAGGATCTGGCGATGATCCCGCTGATGAGCGTGACGCGCAATTTCTGGATGGGGCGCGAACCGGTCCGCAAGGTTGGCCCGTTCAAGTTTCTGGACTTCAAGACCGCCAATGACGTGACGATGTCCGAGATGCGCAAGATGGGCATCAATCTGCGGTCACCCCAGCAGGCCGTCGGCACCCTGTCGGGTGGTGAACGGCAAACGGTCGCCATCGCGCGCGCCGTGCATTTCGGCGCCAAGGTGCTGATCCTGGATGAACCGACCTCTGCGCTGGGCGTGCGCCAGACCGCCAATGTGCTGTCCACCATCGACCGCGTCCGCAAGACAGGGATCGGGATCGTTTTCATCACCCATAACGTGCGCCATGCCATGGCCGTGGGCGACCGGTTTACTGTGCTGAACCGCGGCAAGACGCTGGGGACAGCCGCGCGCGGCGAGATCACGCCAGAAGCGTTGCAGGATCTGATGGCCGGCGGGCAGGAAATGGCCGCGCTCGAAGGATCATTGGGCGGGACCGTCTGATGGCGGATTTGCTGCGCAAACCTTTGGGCCGCGACGGGCTGGTCCATGCGGTGACACCTGAAAATGCGGGCTGGCGTTATGTCGGATTTGAACTGCACCGATTGGCATCAGGGGCTGCGGCCAGAGGCCTGACACAGGACCGCGAGGCGATCCTTGTCATGGTTGAAGGGCGTGCGCAGGTGCAGGCGGCCGGACAGGACTGGGGCGTTCTGGGCGACCGGATGGATGTGTTCGAAAAGACAGCCCCCCATTGCCTGTACATCCCCCCCGCACAGGACTGGGAGGTCACGGCAACGACAGATTGCACGCTGGCCATCTGCCTTGCACCGGCCAAGGGCGGCTATCCGGCGCGGCGGCTGGGGCCGGATGGCATCACCCTGACGCAGCGCGGAACAGGATCGAATACCCGCTGGATCAACAATATCGCGATGGAAGACGCGGATGTGGCGGAAAGCCTGCTGGTCACCGAAGTGTTCACGCCTGCGGGCCATTGGTCCAGCTATCCAAGCCACCGGCATGACGAGGATGATTACCCCCGCATCACCTATCTGGAAGAAAGCTATTACCACCGGCTGAACCCGCCGCAGGGATTTGGCATCCAGCGTGTCTATACCGATGACGGCACGCTGGATGAAACGATGACTGTCAAGAACCACGATGTCGTTCTGGTGCCGCGCGGCCATCACCCCTGCGCGGCCCCGCATGGCTATGAGATGTATTATCTCAACGTCATGGCCGGGCCGTTGCGCAAGTGGCGTTTCGTAGCCGACCCGGACCACGCCTGGTTGATGTGATCCGAGTCATGGCACGCCTCAGCCGCATTTCGAATAGCCGCAAGACGCGCAGGTCATGCAGCCTTCGATCATGCGCAGGTCATAGGACCCGCAGGACGAACAGGCCTTGCCCCGCTTGCCACCCTGCAGCGTGACGACATCGGCGGTGGGGTCCGCCTTGAGGCCCAGACCTTCGCCCGCCAGAAACCCGATCGCGACCATGTGCTTTTCGATCACCCCGCCGATGGCGGCCAGGATCGACGGGACGTATTTGCCCTGCATCCATGCGCCGCCGCGCGGGTCGAACACGGCTTTCAACTCTTCCACCACGAAGGTGACATCACCGCCGCGCCGGAACACCGCCGAGATCATCCGCGTCAGCGCCACGGTCCATGCGAAATGTTCCATGTTCTTGGAATTGATGAAGATCTCGAACGGGCGGCGGTGACCTGCGACCACCAGATCATTGATCGTGATATAGATCGCATGTTCGCTGTCAGGCCATTTGAGTTTATAGGTCGCACCTTCCAGTTCCTGCGGCCGGTCCAGCGGTTCAGACATATAGATCACTTCGCCGCCGGGCGTGGTGCCATCAGACCCTGACGGGTCGCCTCCGGCGGGAGTATTTTCAGAAATAAGAAGTTGCGGTTTCTCTTCCGAGACGGACAGCACCGAGCCGGTCACGTCATTGGGCCGGTAGGTCGTGCAGCCTTTGCAGCCCTGGTCCCAAGCGGCCATATAGACCTCTTTGAAAGCATCAAAGCTGATGTCTTCGGGGCAGTTGATGGTTTTAGAGATGCTGCTGTCGATCCATTTCTGCGCGGCTGCCTGCATGCGGACGTGATCGAGCGGGGCCAGCGTTTGCGCATTGACGAAATAGTCTGGCAAGGGCGCGTCGCCTTTCAGGTCGCGCCACATCTGGACGGCGTAATCGACCACCTCTTCCTCGGTTTTGGTGCCGTCTTTTTGCAGGACTTTGCGGGTATAGGCATAGGCAAAGACCGGTTCGATCCCCGATGACACATTGCCCGCGTAAAGGCTGATCGTGCCGGTGGGCGCGATGGATGTCAGCAATGCGTTGCGGATGCCGTGGCTGCGGATCGCCGCGCGCACGTCATCGTCCATCTGCTGCATCGCACCGCTGGCGAGATACTTGTCGGCGTCAAACAGCGGAAAGGCGCCTTTTTCTTTCGCCAGATCGACCGAGGCCAGATAGGCCGCCCGCGCGATAGCATGCATCCATGCGTCGGTCTGTGCTGCTGCTTCTTCGGATCCATAGCGCAGCCCGACCATCAGCAAGGCATCGGCAAGGCCAGTGACACCCAGCCCGATGCGGCGCTTGTTTTTCGCCTCTTGTTCCTGTGCGGGCAGCGGGAAGCGCGAGGCGTCCACTACATTGTCCATCATCCGCACGGCGGTGGCGACCAGATCGGTCAGGGCGTCAGCGTCCAGTTTCGCGCTGTCGCCGAACGGATCGCTGACCAGACGCGCCATGTTGATCGACCCCAGAAGGCAGGCGCCATAGGGCGGCAAAGGCTGTTCGCCGCAGGGGTTGGTCGCCGCGATGGTTTCGCAATAATTCAGGTTGTTCATCTGGTTGATGCGGTCGATGAAGATCACGCCCGGTTCGGCGTAATCATAGGTCGATTGCATGATCGTATCCCACAGGTCGCGCGCCTTGAGGGTCTTGTAGACCTGCCCGTCGAACAACAGGTCCCAGTCGTCGCCCGCCTTGACCGCCGCCATGAACGGATCGGTGATCAGCACCGACATGTTGAACATCCGCAGGCGCGCGGCATCGGATTTGGCGGTGATGAAGGCTTCGATATCGGGGTGGTCGCAGCGCATGACGGCCATCATCGCGCCACGGCGCGAGCCCGCCGACATGATCGTCCGGCACATCGCATCCCAGACATCCATAAAGGACAAGGGGCCAGAGGCATCGGCGGCCACACCCAGCACCGAGGCGCCCTTTGGCCTGATTGTGCTGAAATCATAGCCGATGCCGCCGCCCTGCTGCATGGTCAATGCCGCCTCTTTGAGCATGTCGAAGATGCCGCCCATGCTGTCCGGTACGGTGCCCATGACGAAGCAGTTGAACAATGTCACCGACCGCGCGGTGCCGGCCCCCGCCGTGATCCGGCCGGCGGGCAGGTATTTGAAATCGGCCAGCGCGTCGTAGAATTTCGGCTCCCAAGCTTGCGGGTCGGACTCTACTGCGGCGAGCGACTTGGCGATCCGGTGCCATGTATCTTCGACGCTGATGTCGATGGGCGTGCCGTCGGCCTGTTTGAAACGGTATTTCATGTCCCAGATCTGTTCGGCGATGGGGGCTGCGAAATGGGACATGGGTTTTGCTTTCTGACTGGCAGGCGTGGCGCGGTTGCGCCATGCTACGGTCTGCGACTGGATTCGGGAATGGTCTTCTAGACCGCTGCATGTTGTGGTCGCAACCTATTTGCAGGGTATATTTTGTCGCAGGCTTGTGTTTGCGCAGGCCCGCCTTATTTCTCGATCATCCCGGGGGGGAGTGATGACCAAAACAGTTCACTTGCTCAAGCTTTCGGTCGGCACGGATGACGTGGCCGATCTTGCCGCGTGGCAGGCGGACAGGCGCGCGCAGACCGAGGACGGGCTGCCGCGCCACATCACCCGCATGTGGCCCAAGCGTGCGGATGAAATCCTGAACGGCGGGTCGATCTATTGGGTGATCAAGGGCGTGATCCTGTGCCGCCAGCCTATCCTGCGGCTTGATGAATATATCGGCGGCGATGGCATCCGCCGCTGTGCCATCACCTGCAAACCCGGCCTGATCCGTGTCGCGGCGACGCCCAAGCGCGCCTTTCAGGGCTGGCGCTATCTGCCCGTGACGGATGCCCCCGCCGATCTGCCCGCAGGTCGCCAGCATGAAGAGGCGCTGCCGCCCGAATTGTCCAAGGCGCTGGCCGCCATCGGGGTGCGCTAATTCGCCACGACTTGTGACTGGCTTTCGCATCCGGCCTGACGCATCCTGACCCCAGCATTTCTGGGGAGGAACGTATGTCAATCTACCACACGCCTTTTGCCGATGTACCGTTGCGCGATCAATCCATCACCGAACGTGTGTTCGAAGGGCTGGAGGGTCGCCCCGATGACGTGGTCCTGATCGACGGGCCGACGGGGCGCAGCCTGACGGCAGCGGATTTCATGGACCGGGTCAAGCGGCTGGCGGGCGGCTTGACGGCAGCGGGGCTGGGGCAAGGCAAGGTCGTGGCCTTGATGGCCCCCAATATGCCCGACTATTGCGTGATCTTTCATGCCGTCGCCTGGGCCGGTGGCACGATCACGACGCTGAACCCGACCTATACCGCGACCGAAATCCGCCACCAGCTGGCGGATTCGCGTGCGGATGTGCTGATCACCATCCCTGATTTTCTGGCCACAGCACGGGAAGGTGCGGGCGATCTGGACGTGATCGCCATCGGGACAGATGCTTACATGGCGCTGCTGGGTGATCCTCTGCCCGCGCAGGTGCCGGTTGATATCGTGGCGCAGACGGTCGTGCTGCCCTATTCATCAGGCACCACAGGCCTGCCCAAAGGCGTGATGCTGTCGCATCGCAACCTTGTCGTGAACGTGGATCAAATCATCGCCGCCGCCGATTTCCGCGCGGGCGAGGTTGCGGCGGGGTTTCTGCCGTTCTTTCACATCTACGGCATGACGGTCCTGATGAACGTCCATCTGGCAGGTGGCGGCGCTGTGGTGACGATGCCGCGTTTCGATCTGCCGCTGTTTTTACAGATCAGTCAGGACCATAAGGCGCGGCGCATGTGGATCGTCCCGCCTGTGGCGCTGGCGCTGGCCAAGCATCCGCTGGTGGACCAATATGATCTGTCCAGCATCGAACAGGTGTTTTCGGGTGCCGCACCGATGGGGGCTGAATTGTCCAATGCCGTGGGCAAGCGGCTGGAGTGCATCAGCCTGCAAGGCTACGGAATGACCGAGTTGAGCCCGGTGTCGCATGTCACCCCGGCCAAATCGGCGGTCGCGGGGGCCTCTGGTCAGGCGCTGCCGAATACAGCCTGCCGGATCGTCGATATCGACACGGGCGCCGATCTGTCTGCGGGACAGGATGGCGAATTGTGGATCAAAGGACCGCAGGTCATGCTGGGCTATCTGAACAACCCAACGGCCACTGCCGCGACGATCACCGAGGACGGCTGGCTGCGCACGGGTGACATCGCGCGGATTGACGAAAACGGCTATATGTTCATCGTGGACCGGCTGAAGGAACTGATTAAATACAAGGGCTTTCAGGTCGCCCCCGCCGAGCTGGAGGCAGCATTGGTCGCGCTTGACGGGATCACCGATGCCGCCGTGATCGGCCTGCCCGACGCCGAGGCGGGCGAATTGCCGATTGCCTTTATCGTGGCAGGGGATGGCGCACCCGACACCGATGCGATCATGGCGCATCTGGGCCGGACGCTGGCGCATTACAAGCAATTGCACCAGATCCATATTGTGCCGGAAATCCCCAAATCCGCCTCGGGCAAGATCCTTCGGCGGGTCCTGCGCGACAGGATCGCAGCGCAGGGATAATGACGCCATCCAGCGTCGGGACAAAAACGCCACGCGGCGTCGTATTGTGACAAGTCTGGGCGCGCGATGCGCCTAGGCTGGCGGCAATTGAAGAAAGCCGTCCTATGCACGAACGCCGAATACCCGAATGGTTGCGCCATGCTCCGGCGCCCGGCGTGCGGGGGTTCGCCACCCTTGCAGGCACCGAGGCCGTTGCGCGCGGCATCCTGATTTCTGTCTTTCCGCTGGCGATGTACAACGCCCTGCAGGACGCGCAGCTGATATCAGAGGCGTATTTTCTGGTCGGCATTCTGTCGCTGGCGGTCGGGCTGATGGTGCCGTTCACGACACGGTACCTGCCGCGCCGCTGGGTCTATGTGATCGGGGCAAGCTTTTTCGTGACAGGATCGCTGCTTGCGGCGACAGGCGACCCGCTGGCCGTTGTGTTCGGGCTCGGGCTCAACACGATGTCCACGGTGATTACCTTTGTCTGTTTTAACGCCTATGTGATGGATTACATCGCCAAGGTGCAGCTGGGGCGGCTGGAAACGTCGCGGCTGTTTTACAGTGCAGCAGGCTGGACCGTCGGGCCGGCGCTGGGGGTTTTTCTTTACAGCTGGTGGTCCCCCGCGCCGTTTTTCATCGCGGCCTGTGCTGCTTTTTCCATGCTGAGCCTGTTTTTGTGGATGCGCCTTGGCAATGGCAAGCTGATCACCAAGGCGACACGACCGCCGGCCAACCCGCTCGCCTATCTGCCACGTTTTGCAGGGCAGCCACGGCTGATCGCAGGGTGGATTTTCGCGGTGATCCGGTCAGCGGGCTGGTGGGTCTATATCGTCTATCTGCCGATCTATGCGATTGAAAACGGGCTGGGCGACAGGATCGCCGGGATCGTGCTGTCGATGTCGAATGCGGCGCTGTTCATCACGCCGCTGATGCTGCGCTGGATGCAGAAACATTCGATCCGCTATGCGGTGCGCACCGGCTTTGTCACGGCGGGCTGTCTGTTCAGCATCGCGGGGCTGGCCGCGGGCTGGCCTTGGGTCACCGTGCTGGCGCTGGTTGGCGGATCATTCTTCCTGATCCTGCTTGATGTGTCAGGCGGCTTGCCGTTCCTCTTGGCCGTCAAACCATCCGAGCGCACGGAAATGGCCGCCGTCTATGCCAGCTTCCGTGACGTCTCGGGTATCCTGACCCCCGGCACGGCATGGCTGGTCTTGTTGTTCGCACCGGTGTCAGGTGTTTTCGTGGCCTCGGGGGCAAGCCTGCTGGCCGCGTGGGCGCTGTCGTCCAAGCTGCATCCGCGCCTTGGGCGGGCGCGGATCAGGAGCGCGCCTGCGGAATAATCACAGTTGCAGCACCCGTTCCAGTGACTTGAGGATCTTGCGCTGCTCGGTCGTCCAGTTGGCGCGACTGCCACGAAACAACGTCGCCTGACTGGCATGGATCAGCCCATCGGACAGGATTTTCAACCCGTTGGCGCGCAGCGTTTCCCCAGTCGAGGTAATATCGGCAATCGCCTCGGCGGTTTCGTTCTTGACCGTGCCTTCGGTGGCCCCTTGGCTGTCGATCAACTGGTAATCCGCCACGCCATTGTCGCGCAGGAATTCGCGCACCAGCCGGTGGTATTTGGTGGCAATCCGCAGGCGGAACCCGTGCCGCGCGCGAAACGCGGCTGCGGCTGCATCCAGATCATCAAGTGTGTCGACATCGACCCAAGCCTGCGGCACGGCGATCACCAAATCGGCCCCGCCAAAGCCCATCAGCGCCATTTCCCGCACACGCCGGTCCCAGTTCACCAGCTTTTCGCGCACCAGATCGGACCCGGTCACCCCCAGATGGATATTGCCCAGCGCCAGTTCGCGCGGGATCTCCCCCGCTGACAACAAGACCAGTTCCAACCCCGCGATCCCGTCCACAGCACCTGCATATTCGCGTTCGGACCCCGCTTTGCGCAAAGTGACGCCACGCGCGCCAAACCAGTCAAAGGTCTTTTCCATCAACCGCCCCTTGGACGGCACGCCAAGCTTCAGCATCTGCCCACCTCCAGCGCCAGATCGGGGCGGATCACGCCACCCACCGCAGGCACCGCACGCCCCTGCCCCAACCGCGCGGTCAGCGCGTCGTAACGGCCCCCCGTGGCAATGGGCGGCAGTTCGGGGCGCTCGCTCGCATAAAAGCCAAAGACGAAACCGTCGTAATATTCCAGCGAAGTACGCCCATAGCTGCCTTCGAAATCAAGCGTGTCCACGTCGATCCCACGGGCAGCCATAGCATTCAGCCGCGCCTCCATCCGGCGCACGGCGCTGCCGATACTCGGCATGTCCACCGCGATATCGCGCAGCACGCTCAGCGCATCGGTGCTGGTCGCACGCAAGCCAAGGATCGCATCGATCAGCGCGGTTTCATCGGACGACAAAGGCGCAGCATCGGCATCGGCGCGCAAGGCCGCGATACGGGCGGCAACCTCGGCCCGGCTGCGCAGCCCGATATCGGGACCGGCAGCGGCAAAAGGATCATCCGCCGCCAGCAAGGCCGCGCGCAAAGGCGGCACCTCGCCCGACCCGTACCGGCGCAGCAGCGCGCGAAACCGGACCGGCCGCCAGATATGACGCAGCAAAGCTGCCTTGCGGTCCTCGGTCGTGCGCAAGCCGCGCACCGCCGCCATCAGCACGCCGATATCGCCTGTTGCCGCGCGCAAAGGCAGGCCCGCCAGCCCTGCGGCGATCACGGCAAAGACTTCGGCATCGGCCGCGGCGGGGTTCTGGCCGTCGAACACCTCGTATCCGACCTGCACATATTCGTTGGCGCGGGTCTCGTCGGTTTCCTGCTTGCGGAACACCTTGCCCGCATAGGTATAGCGCGCGGGATCGGCATAGGTTTCCATATGCATCTGCACGACCGGCACGGTGAAATCGGGGCGCAGCACCATCTCGCCGCGCAACGGATCGGCGGTCAGATAGGCGCGCGCGCGGATATCCTCGCCGTAAAGGTCCAGCAGCAGATCGGCCGGTTGCAGCACATCCGCCTTGACCACAACAGCCCCTTGGGCCGCGAAATGGTCACGCAACCGGCGCGCCTCGGTCAGGGTCGCGGGCGATGTCGGCATCAGCCCTGCCCGTCCAGAATGGCGCGCACCTTTGCGACCATCTGGTCACGTGACACTTCGTATTGGCTGGGGCGGTCTTTCCATTCTTCCAGCGTGGCATTCTTGGCAATCTGCGCCCCAAGGATCAGATCCTTGATCTGCACGACACCTTTGGCAAATTCGTCGCCCCCCGCGATGATCGCCACGGGTGAGGCGCGCTTGTCGGCATATTTCAACTGGTTGCCAAAATTCTTGGGATTGCCCAGATAGACCTCGGACCTGATCCCCGCCTTGCGCAGTTCGGCCACCATCGTCTGGTAATCGGCCATATGCGCGCGGTCCATGACGGTGACGATGACGGGACCGGCAGATGCAGACGTGATGCGCCCCGTGGCCCGCAACGCGGCCAGCAACCGGTCCACCCCGATGGACACACCCGTCGCCGGCACCTCTTGCCCCGTAAAGCGCTTGACCAGATCGTCATAGCGCCCTCCCCCCGCGACCGACCCGAAATTGCGCGGACGGCCTTTTTCGTCAGTGACTTCAAACGTCAGTTCGGCCTCAAAGACAGGGCCGGTGTAATAGCCAAGGCCGCGCACGACGGAGGGGTCAATGACGATGCGGTCGGGACCATAACCCTGAGCGGACAGCAGCCCCGCGATCTCGTCAAGCTCTGCAACACCAGCCACCCCGATGGGCGACCCAGCCACCAGTTCGGCCAGCCGCGCAACGGTGGCGGCACCGGTGTCGCGCTTGGCCTCCATGAACCCGATGACGACATCCGCCTGCGCCTGCGACAACCCCGCACCCTTGGTGAAATCGCCGCTCTCATCCTTGCGGCCTTGCCCCAGCAGCGCGCGCACGCCCGCCACACCCAGCCGGTCAAGCTTGTCGATGGCCCGCAAGACAATCCCGCGCTCTGCCTCTTTGTCATCCCCCGACAAGCCCGCCACTTCGAGCACGCCGTTCAGCACCTTGCGGTTATTCACGCGGATCACGTAGTCACCGCGCGCAATCCCCACCTCTTCCAGACAATCCGCCAGCATCGCGCAAATCTCGGCATCGGCGGCGACACTGGCCGCCCCCACCGTATCGGCATCGCATTGGTAAAACTGCCGGAACCGGCCGGGTCCGGGTTTTTCATTGCGCCAGACCGGCCCCATCGCATAGCGGCGATAAGGGCTGGGCAGATCGTTGCGATATTGCGCCGCCACCCGCGCCAAGGGGGCGGTCAGATCATAGCGCAAAGCCAGCCAGTCGGCATCCTCTTGCCATGCGAAAACACCCTCGTTGGGACGATCCACATCAGGCAGGAATTTGCCCAAAGCCTCGACCGTCTCGACAGCGGATGTCTCCAAAGCATCAAATCCATAGCGATGGTAGACAGCCGCGATCTTGGCCAGCATCGCGGCCCGTTCGGTCACATCCGCGCCGAAATAATCCTGAAACCCCTTGGGCGTCACTGCCTTGGGGCGCGGTTGCTTTTTGTCACTGGCCATCGCGATGTCCTTTTGCTTTGGCGCGGTTTACCCCGCAAGCATGACAGGGGCAATGCAATGCAAGGCTGCGCCAAAGGCCCTTTCACTTCTTTTTTCCAAAAATACTCAAAGCGCAACCGCGCCACAGGCTTTGCGCCCGCGCAAGGGCGGTGTATCAGACACTATGAACACCATGGACCAGCTCGAAGAAAAAATCGCCCATCTGACGCGCAGCGTCGATGATCTGTCTGATATTGTCGCGCGTCAGGACAAAGAACTGGCCTTGTTGACGCGCCGTGTTGCCTTGCTAATCGAACGGGAAATGTCGCGCGATCAAGACGCCGGCAACAACGTCACCTTGACAGACCAGCGCCCGCCGCATTGGTAGGGTGGATCACGATCCACCTTACGCGTCCTCGACCTCGATCACCCCGCTAAGGCTGCGCAAGGCACCCTTGATCTGCGGATTGACCGGGAACGGCTCGCCAAGGTCCAGCTCGACCTCACCGGGCAGATCGGCGTTCGTCAGGCAGATATAGACCGGCCCACGCGCCGCGTGCACCCCGTCGCGGGCGGCATTGGCCAGAATGCTGGCAATCGTATCAATCGCGCTGGGGCTGTCGATGAACACGCGCAATCCGGCAGACCCCGCATCCGCCACGACGCTGTCAATCGGCGACACCGACCGGCCCAACAGCTTGAGCTGGTCTCCCTCCATCGTCGCCTCGCATTGCAGAACGATCTGCGATCCGGTCTCCAGATAGGCGCGCGCGACCTCCAGCGTGTCGGAAAACATCGTGACCTCGTATTGCCCCGTCGGATCGGACAATTGCACAAAGGCAAAACGGTTGCCGCGCGCCGATTTGCGTTCTTGCCGGCCTGACACGGTGCCTGCCATCTTAACCAGCGCCGCACCCTTTTCGGCACGCGCGATCACCTCGTCCAGCGTCAGCACCTGCTTGCGTTTCAGCGCCCCCATGTAATCGTCAAGCGGATGGCCCGACAGATAGAACCCGATGGCCTTGAATTCCTCGGCCAGCCGTTCGGCGGGCAGCCAGTCATCACCAAAGGCAAGACGCGGTTCGGGCAAATCCTCGCCCGCATCCCCGAACAGCGACACCTGGTTGGATGATTTCTGGTCATGGATCGCCGCAGAATAGGCAGTAAGTGCATCCAGCGACGCCATCACGCGCCGCCGGTTCCGGTCAAGCACGTCAAACGCCCCCGCCCGTGCCAGCATCTCCAGCGACCGTTTGCCAATGCGTTTGAGATCGCAGCGCCGCGCGAAATCGAACAGGTTCACGAATGGTTTCGACGTTGCCGCCCCGGACGCAGATCCGGGGCCTCCAGCGGAGTGAGGCCCCGGGTCAAGCCCGGGGTGACCCTCGCGGCCCGCGACGATCAGCTTCATCGCCTCGACACCGACGTTTTTCAAAGCACCCAGCGCATAGACCAGCTTGCCGTCCTGCACTTCGAATGTCGCACCCGACCGGTTCACGCAGGGCGGGATGTAGTCAATCCCAAGGCCCTTTTTGACCTCTTGGAAATAGACGCCCAACTTGTCGGTCAGATGGATATCGCAATTCATTACACCGGCCATGAATTCGACAGGGTGATTGGCCTTCAGCCATGCCGTCTGATAGCTGACCACCGCATAGGCCGCGGCATGCGATTTATTGAACCCGTAATTGGCGAATTTCTCCAGAAGGTCGAACACCTCGCGCGCCTTTTTCGGCTCGACCCCGTTGGCCTTGGCGCCCGCCTCGAATTTGGGACGCTCTTTCGCCATTTCCTCGGCGATTTTCTTACCCATCGCGCGGCGCAACAGATCGGCCCCGCCAAGGCTGTAGCCCGCCATGACCTGCGCGATTTCCATCACCTGTTCTTGATAAACGATGATGCCTTGGGTTTCCGCCAGAATATGGTCGATCGACGGATGGATCGATTCCAACTCCTTGATCCCGTTCTTCACCTCGCAATAGGTGGGGATATTCTCCATCGGGCCGGGACGGTAAAGCGCCACCAGCGCCACGATATCCTCGATACAGGTGGGTTTCATGCGCTTGAGCGCATCCATCATGCCAGAGCTTTCCACCTGAAACACTGCGATGGTCTTGGCGGATGCATAAAGCGCATAGGATTTTTCATCATCCAGCGGGATCGCCCCGATGTCATATTCAAAACCGATCGGCGGCTGGTACAGCACATCGCCATCCGCGGTGACATTCAGACTGCGCCCCGCCTTGCGGATCAGCTCCACCGCGTTCTGGATCACGGTCAGGGTTTTCAGCCCCAGAAAGTCGAATTTCACCAGCCCCGCCTGTTCAACCCATTTCATGTTGAACTGGGTCGCGGGCATGTCGGAGCGCGGATCTTGATACAATGGCACCAATTCATCCAGCGGACGGTCCCCGATCACCACACCGGCGGCATGGGTCGATGCATTGCGCAGCAGCCCTTCGACCTGTTGGGCATAGGTCAGCAGGCGTTGCACGACCTCTTCGTTCTTGGCCTCTTCGCGCAGGCGCGGTTCGTCCGCGAGCGCCTTTTCGATGCTGACCGGTTTGACGCCTTCGACGGGGATCATTTTGGACAGGCGGTCCACCTGACCATAAGGCATCTGCAACACGCGCCCCACGTCGCGCACGGCGGCCTTGGACAACAACGCACCAAAGGTGATGATCTGGCCGACACGGTCGCGGCCGTATTTGTCCTGCACATAGCGGATGACTTCTTCACGCCGGTCCATGCAGAAATCGATGTCGAAATCGGGCATCGACACACGTTCGGGGTTCAGGAATCGTTCGAACAGCAGGCTATAGCGCAAGGGGTCCAGATCGGTGATCAACAGCGCATAGGCCACCAGCGACCCTGCACCAGACCCCCGCCCCGGACCCACGGGAATTGCGTGATCCTTGGCCCATCTGATGAAATCGGCCACGATCAGGAAATAGCCGGGAAAGCCCATGCCTTCGATGATCCCCAGTTCGAAATCGAGCCGTTTTTCATATTCTTCGACCGTTGCCGCATGCGGGATCACGGCAAGGCGCGCACGCAGCCCTTCTTGCGCTTGCCTGCGCAGTTCGGCGACTTCGTCATCGGCGAATTTTGGCAGGATCGGCGCGCGTTTATAGGCTTTGAAGGCGCAGCGCTGTGCGATCTCGATCGTGTTTTCCAAGGCTTCGGGCAGATCGGCAAACAGCGTCGCCATTTCGCGCGGCGTCTTGAAATAATGCTGCGGCGTCAGGCGGCGGCGCGGCTCTTGTTGATCGACATAAGCACCTTCCGCGATGCAGATCAGCGCGTCATGGGCTTCGTAAAAGGCCGATTTGGGGAAATAGACGTCATTGGTCGCCACCAGCGGCAGACCCTTGGCATAGGCCATTTCGATATGGCCACGCTCGGACAGCCGTTCCGCCTCGGGCAAGCCACCATCGACAGGGTGGCGCTGCAATTCGACATACAACCGCTGCGGATAGATCGCGGCCAACTGATCCAGCAACACAACGGCCTTGGCCTGCTGGCCGTGGCGCAACAACCGCCCGATGGGGCCGTCGGGGCCACCCGTCAGGCAGATCAGCCCCGCACCATATTGCGCCAGCTCATCCACCGTGACCTGCGGCAATTCGCCTGCGGCATCCAGATAGGCGCAGGAATTCAGCTTCATCAGGTTCAGATAGCCCGCCTCGTTCTGCGCCAGCAGCACGATTGGGGCGGGTGGTTCGGGCCGTTTGCCGGGTTCGGGGGTGGCATAGGCCAGATCAAGCTGGCAACCGATGATTGGCTGCACGCCTGCCTTGACGGCGTATTCGGAAAATTCCAGTGCGCAGAACATGTTGTTGGTATCGGTCACGGCGACCGCAGGCATCCCCATGCCCGCCGCCAGTGGGGCCAGCGATTTGACCGGCACCGCCCCTTCCAGCAAGGAATATTCGGTATGGGTGCGCAGGTGGATGAATCGGGGGCTGTCTGTCATTTGGCGAAACTAGCGGATGGGCGCGCAGGCACAAGGTGGCGCGCGGCCGCTGCCTTGACTTGGACGGCTTTAGACTGCCACTAGACCCGATGACGGCCAAACTTGATAAATTCTTTGGGGCGATGTCCGACCCGACACGGCGCGCGGTGCTGGAACGGCTGGCCTCCGGCCCCGCCAGCGTGGGCGAATTGCACCGCCCGCACAAGATGGCCTTGCCGACCTTCATGCGGCATCTGAAGGTTCTGGAAGACAGCGGCGTACTGCGCTCGGTCAAGAAAGGCCGCGTGCGGATCTGCCAGCTGGAAACAGCGCCCTTGATCGAAGTGCAGGGCTGGCTCGCATGGCAACGCACGATCTGGGAAAACCGCGACGCGGGCCAACCCTGAGAGCCGCCCGTTTTTTCAGCGAAAGCAGCCTAGCAGGGCAATTGGTGGCGAAAACCCTTGCAAACGGGCGGTCAGGCCGGTTTGATACGCTGTAGTGACGGGCAGATGTCTACGCCGCATCGACATCTGCATCCTTTTGATCTGGTAACGCGGCAGGTCTACACCAATGGAAATCACGTTTCTTCTGAACGGGGAAACCATGCGCGTCACGGCGCAGCCCACAGTGACGTTGCTGGACTGGCTGCGCAACGAGCGCGGCCTTTGCGGCACCAAGGAAGGCTGCAACGAAGGCGATTGCGGCGCCTGCACCGTGATGGTGACCGATGACAGTGGTGCCAAATCGCTGAACGCCTGTATCCTTTTGCTACCGCAACTGCATGGCAAGGCCGTGCGCACCGTCGAAGGCATCGCTGCACCGGATGGTGCGCTGCACCCTGTCCAGCAAGCCATGATAGACCACCACGGGTCGCAATGCGGGTTTTGCACCCCCGGTTTCATCGCCGCGATGGCGACCGCGCATCTGGCGGGCCGGACCGACCATGACGATGTGCTGGCAGGCAATCTGTGCCGCTGTACGGGCTACGCCCCGATCATCCGCGCGGCCAAGGCGGCAGAGGCCCTGCCCAGCCCCGATTGGGTCAAGGATATCCCGCCTGTGGTGGACGCCGCCCCCTATGCGCCCGAAACTTTGGATGAACTGGCCGCCTATTATGCCGCCAACCCCGATGCGACGATTGTCTCGGGGGCGACCGATGTCGGCCTTTGGGTCACCAAACAATTGCGCGACCTGCCAAAGGCGGTGTTCCTGCATCGCTGCCTTGATTTGCAGCAAATCTCGGTGACGGATGACATCATCCAGATCGGCGCAGGTGTGACCATGGCCGCGGTCTTGGGTAAGATGGGTGAATATCACCCATCCTATGCGGAATTGATCCGGCGGTATGGGTCTGATCAAGTCCGCAATGCGGCAACCATCGGCGGCAATATCGCCAATGGCTCGCCCATCGGGGACAATCCGCCTGCGCTGATCGCACTGGGGGCGGTGCTGCATCTGCGGCAGGGGGATACCCTGCGCCAGATGCCGATTGCGGATTTTTTCCTCGATTACGGCAAGCAAGATCGCAAGCCCGGCGAATTGGTGACGGGCGTCACCCTGCCGCGCCATGCCCCTGACCTGCGCTGCTACAAGATATCCAAACGCTTTGATCAGGATATTTCCGCCCTCTGTGGCTGTTTCAATATCGGCGTCGCGGATGGCGTGGTCACAACCGCCCGGATCGCCTTTGGCGGGATGGCGGGCGTGCCGAAACGCGCGGCAGCGGTCGAGGCGGCCTTGATCGGCCAGCCGTGGACGCAGGACACGGTCACGGTCGCCGCCCGCGCCTTTGGCGATGATTTCACGCCGCTATCGGATATGCGCGCCAGCGCGGATTACCGGCTGCAGGTCGCGCAAAACCTGCTGCACCGCTATTTCGCGCAAAGCACGGGCCAAACCGCCACTGTGCTGGAGGTTTCAGCATGAGCGTCGCAAAACCCCTGCCACATGATGCCGCCCATCTGCATGTGACGGGTCAGGCGCGGTATATCGACGATATCCCCACGCCTGCGGGCACGCTGCATCTGGCCTTTGGCCTGTCGGATGTGGCCAAGGGTGGCATCACCGCGATGGACCTTGCCGCTGTGCGCGCCGCCCCCGGTGTGGTGGCGGTGCTGGTGGCGGAGGATCTGCCTTTTGCCAATGATGTGTCCCCTTCGGTCCACGACGAACCGCTGCTCGCCATAGGCGAGGTGCATTATCTGGGCCAGCCACTGTTTGTGGTCATAGCCGACAGCCACCTTGCCGCGCGCAAGGCGGCACGGCTGGGCAAGATCAGCATCAAGTCCGAGACGCCGATCCTGACGATTGATCAGGCTCTGGCCGCCAACAGCCGGTTCGAGGATGGCCCGCGCAGCTGGACGAAGGGCGATGTTGATGCAGCTTTGGCGGCAGCCCCGCGCCGCATCACGGGCCGGATCGACATGGGCGGGCAGGAGCATTTCTATCTCGAAGGCCAAGCCGCCCTCGCCCTGCCGCAGGAAGGCGGGGATATGGTGGTGCAAAGTTCCACCCAGCACCCTACGGAAATCCAGCACAAGGTGGCGGATGCGTTGGGTCTGCCGATGCATGCCGTGCGTTGCGAGGTCCGCCGCATGGGCGGCGGGTTCGGCGGCAAGGAAAGTCAGGGCAATGCGTTGGCAGTGGCCTGTGCCGTGGCGGCACGGCTGACAGGGCGGCCCTGCAAGATGCGGTACGACCGCGACGATGACATGATGATCACCGGCAAGCGGCATGATTTCCGCATCACCTACGATGTGGGCATAGATGCGGATGGCCGGTTGCTGGCCGTGGATTTCGTGCAGATGACGCGTTGCGGCTGGGCGCTGGACCTGTCGCTGCCAGTGGCGGATCGCGCGATGCTGCATGCGGACAATGCCTATCATCTGCCCGCCGCGCGGATCACATCGCACAGGCTGAAAACGAATACCCAATCCGCTACCGCCTTTCGCGGTTTCGGCGGGCCGCAGGGGGTGTTGGGCATCGAGCGGGTGATGGATCATGTCGCGGCCGAACTGGGGCTTGATCCGGCGCTGGTGCGGCAACGCAATTTTTATGCGCCGATGGCGGATGGGGGGCTGTCTGCCCCCCAGGGTGCTGCGCACCTGCCCCCCGAGGATATTTCACCTCGGAAGATGGCAGTGCAGACCACGCCCTATCATATGCCGGTCACGGATTTCATCCTGCACGGGCTGGCAGAGCGGTTGTTGGAGACCTCCGCCTATCACGCGCGGCGCGCCGCGATTGCGCGCTGGAACGAAGGACAACCGGTGTTGAAACGCGGGATTGCGTTTAGTCCGGTGAAGTTCGGGATTTCCTTCACGCTGTCGCATCTCAACCAGGCGGGGGCGCTGGTGCATGTGTATCAGGATGGCTCGGTCCATATGAACCACGGCGGCACCGAGATGGGCCAAGGCCTGTTCCAGAAGGTGGCGCAGGTGGCGGCCAGCCGGTTCGGGATCGACGTTGCGGCGGTCAAGATTACGGCGACCGATACCGGCAAGGTGCCCAATACATCGGCGACGGCGGCATCGTCGGGGTCGGATCTGAACGGGATGGCGGTGGCCAATGCCTGTGACACGATCCGCGACCGGATTGCGGCCTGTCTGGCGCAACTGCATCAGGCCCGCATCGAGGATGTGCATTTTGCGGATGGCCATGTGCATGTCGGCGGTGATGTGATGACCTTTGCCAAGGCCGCGCAGACCGCCTATTTCCAGCGTGTCAGCCTGTCGGCCACGGGGTTCTACAAGACGCCGGGTCTGAGCTGGGACCGGATCAAGGGCGAAGGCACGCCGTTTTTCTATTTCGCCCAAGGCGCTGCCGTGACCGAGGTGGTGATCGACACGCTGACCGGCGAGAACCGGATTTTACGTACGGACCTGTTGCATGATGCTGGCGCATCACTGAACCCGGCGCTGGATATCGGGCAGGTCGAGGGGGCCTTTGTCCAAGGCGCGGGTTGGCTGACGACCGAGGAACTGGTCTGGGACGCCAAGGGCCGGCTGCGCACCCATGCGCCTGCGACCTATAAAATCCCCGCCTGTTCGGACCGGCCGGATGTGTTCAACGTGGCCCTGTGGGACCAGCCCAATCCCGCGCAGACGATCTATCGGTCCAAGGCGGTAGGCGAGCCGCCCTTTATGCTGGGGATTTCGGCCTTTCTCGCACTGTCGGCGGCGGTGCAGGCCTGCGGGCCGCATTATCCCGATTTGCACGCGCCTGCCACGGCCGAGGAAGTGCTGCGCGCTGTCCACAGGGCGCGCGGATGACCGGCATCCGCATCACGGTCGCAGGCACGGCGGGGTCGGCCCCGCGCGAGGCGGGGGCGCAGATGATGGTCTGGCCGGATCGCATCGAAGGGACGATCGGGGGAGGCGCGCTGGAATGGGACGCCATGGCCGAAGCGCACCGGATGCTGGCCGACGGCCGGACCCAACACCGCGCGACGATCCCGCTGGGGCCTGCCTTGGGGCAATGCTGCGGCGGGTCGGTGACGCTGCTGTGGGACGTGGCGGAGGCGCTGAACGAGCAGCCGCGCCGCCCGTTGTGGATTTACGGCGCGGGCCATGTCGGTCGCGCCATCGTGCATGTGATGCAGCCTTTGCCGGATTTCGCGATCACCTGGGTCGATGTGGCCGCTGACCGTTTTCCGCAAACGGATGTCACCACCTTGGTCGCGGTCGATCCCGCGCAGGTCGTGCGCCATGCGCCCGATGATGCCGCACATCTGATCCTGACCTATAGCCATGCGCTTGACCTGGCTTTGTGCCATGCGATCCTGTCGCGCCCTTTCGCCAATGCGGGGCTGATCGGGTCGGCCACGAAATGGGCGCGGTTTCGCAGGCGGTTGGCGGATCTGGGTCACAATGCTGCACAAATCGACCGCATCGCCTGCCCGATTGGGGATCCGGCGCTGGGCAAACATCCGGCAGCCCTTGCGCTTGGCGTCGCAACCGCCATGATCGGGGCCGAGACGCGCCACTGCAAGGAACGCCGGGCATGACCACACCTTTGCTGCGCCTGCGCGGCCTGACCAAAGCCTATCCGGGCGTTGTGGCCAATCAGGACGTGTCTTTTGACATCCAGCCTGGCGAGATTCATGCGCTGTTGGGCGAAAACGGCGCGGGCAAATCGACATTGGTCAAGACCATCTATGGTCTGGTCAAACCCGATGCCGGGCAGATGGAACTGCAAGGTGCCGGTTTCGCGCCGGCAGAACCACGTGCGGCGCGCGTGGCGGGTGTGGCGATGGTGTTCCAGCATTTTTCTCTGTTCGACGCGATGAACGTGGCCGAAAACATCGCGCTAGGGATGGAAAACCCGCCGCCCCAGCGCGAGATCGCGGCGCGCGTGCGGCTTGTGTCGGACCAATATGGCCTGCCTTTGGACCCGACCCGGATCGTGGGAGAGCTGTCGGCGGGCGAACGCCAGCGGGTCGAGATCGTACGCTGCCTGTTGCAGGACCCCAAGCTGTTGATCATGGACGAACCGACTTCGGTGCTGACCCCGCAAGAGGTGGCGATCCTGTTCGATACCCTGCGCCGGTTGCGCGCGGCGGGCACGGCGATCCTGTATATCTCGCACAAGCTGGAAGAAATCCGCGCGCTCTGCGATGCGGCCACCGTGCTGCGGCTGGGCCGTGTGGTCGGCACCTGCGATCCACGCGCCACATCCGCGCGCGAGATGGCCGAATTGATGGTGGGCAGCAGCCTGCATGTCCCGCACAAGGCTGCGCGCCCCGAAGGCGCGGTGATCCTGACCTTGCAAGGGCTGAGCGCGAAGGCACCGCACCGCTTTGGCACCGCGCTGCGCGATATCGATTTGACGGTCCGGCGCGGCGAGATTCTGGGCATCGGCGGTGTGGCGGGCAACGGGCAGGACGAGCTGGTTGCGGCCTTGTCTGGTGAAATCCGCACGCGGCGCGACATGGTGCTGTTCGATGGCAAAAGCATCGGGCATCTGGCACCGAACGCGCGCCGCCATCTGGGGTTGCTGGCCGCGCCCGAGGAACGGATGGGCCATGCCGCCGCCCCCGACATGAGCCTGACCGAAAACGCGCTGCTGACCGCCGCTGCGCGCCAGAACCTGACCGCGCGCGGCTTTGTGCGCTGGGGTAAGGCGCGCGAATTCGCGGGCCGTGTCATCGCGGCTTTTGATGTGCGCACGCCGGGGGCGGGCAATACCGCGCGGTCGCTCTCGGGGGGCAACCTGCAGAAATTCGTGATCGGCCGCGAAATCATGCAAGACCCGGCCCTGTTGGTCGTCAACCAGCCGACCTGGGGGGTTGATGCATCCGCCGCGGCGGCGATCCGGCAGGCGCTGCTGGATCTTGCGGACAAGGGGGCGGCGGTGATCTGCATCAGTCAGGACCTTGACGAGCTGATGGAGATTTCAGACAGGTTTGCCGCGCTGAACGCAGGGCGGTTGTCCGCGCCCCGCCCCGCGCAGGGGCTGAGCGTGGAACAGATCGGGCTGATGCTGGGCGGGGCGCATGACATGGAGGTGGCGCATGTGGATGCCTGACTTTGATGCCTCCGGCGGGGATATGTCCGTTGAATGGCATATCGCCATTCAACGTGCTTGGAAGATGGAGGGGTCGCATGATCCGGCTTGAGAAACGCACGGCACCGTCGCGGTTCTGGACCTATGCCGCCCCACTGCTTGCAGTGGTGCTGACCATGGTCTGCGGTGCTTTGTTGTTTGCCGCCTTGGGCAATGATCCTTTCGTGACGATCCGCACGATTTTCTGGGACCCGCTGTTTTCGGAATTTTCGTGGTATTACCGTCCGCAGCTGTTGATCAAGGCAGCCCCATTGGTGCTGATCGCAATCGGGCTGTCGTTTGGGTTTCGCGCGGGCGTGTGGAATATCGGGGCGGAAGGCCAGTATATTCTAGGCGCGATCTGCGGGGCGGCGGTGGGCCTTGCGTTCTATCCAACGGAAAGTCCATTTATCTTTCCGCTGATGGTGATGGCGGGTGCTTTGGGCGGCTGGGCCTGGGCGATGATCCCGGGGGTTTTGCGGGTCAGGTTTGGCACCAATGAAATCCTTGTGTCCTTGATGCTGGTCTATGTGGCGCAGAACCTGCTGGCCTCGATGGCGCTGGGGGCGTTGCGCAATCCCGATGCCAGCGGGTTTCCAGGGAGCCGGAACCTTGCGCGCTATCCCTCCGCCACAAGCTGGATCAATGAAGGTGCCGGGCTTCATTGGGGGGTTGTCTTTGCTCTGATTGCGGTGATTTTTGCCTATATTACCCTGTCGCGGCATATTTTCGGGTTCCATGTGCGCCTGTCGGGGCAAAGCCCGCGGGCGGCACGGTTTGCCGGGGTGAACCCAGGCCTGTTGGTGTTGATCTGCATGGGGATTTCGGGCACGCTCGCCGGACTGGCCGGGTTGTTCGAGGTGGCAGGACCATCGGGCTTGATCAGCATTGATTTCAACGCAGGTTATGGCTTTACCGCGATCATTGTGGCCTTTCTGGGGCGCTTGCATCCCGTCGGCATCCTGCTGGCAGCCGGATTGATGGCGCTGACCTATATCGGTGGCGAGATCGCGCAATCGAACCTGCGCCTGCCAGCCGCGGCCATTCAGGTGTTGCAGGGGATGCTGTTGTTCTTTCTGTTGGCAGTGGATGTGCTGACGCATTACCGCATCCGGCTGACAGCGCGGGGGGTGGCATGATGGATCTATCCGCAATCAACCCGATCCTTTTGCTGGCCTCGCTGATGGTGGCGGCGACCCCGATCCTGCTGGCAGCCATCGGCGAATTGGTGGTCGAACGCGCAGGCGTGCTGAACCTTGGCGTCGAGGGGATGATGATAACCGGCGCTGTCTGCGGGTTCATCGTGACGATCAACGCAGGATCGCCGCTGCTGGGCTTTGCGGGGGCCGCGCTAGGAGGCGCGTTGCTGGCGCTGGTGTTCGGCGTACTGACGCAGGTTCTGCTGTCCAATCAGGTCGCCACCGGCCTTGCGTTGACGCTGTTTGGTTTGGGCTTCGCTGCATTGCTCGGGCAGGGCTATATCGGGATCAAGGCGCCTGTCATTCCCAAATGGCCGGTGCCAGTGCTGAGCGATATTCCAGTGATCGGGCCGATCCTGTTCAACCATGACCCTGTCGTTTATCTGGGCATCGCCATCATCGCCAGCGTGTGGGCTTTCCTGGGCTATAGCCGCGCCGGACTGATCCTGCGCGCAGTGGGTGAAAACCACGATGCAGCCCATGCGCTGGGCTATCATGTGATTCGCGTACGGCTGCTGGCGATCATGTTCGGCGGGGCCTGCGCGGGGCTGGGCGGGGCCTATCTGAGCCTCGTGCGGGTGCCGCAATGGACCGAAGGGCTGACCGCCGGCGCGGGCTGGATCGCGCTGGCCATCGTGGTTTTCGCAAGCTGGCGGCCATGGCGGCTTTTGCTAGGTGCTTATTTATTTGGCGGTGTAACTGTGTTGCAGCTTAATCTACAGGCGGCGGGGATGGCGATCCCGGTGGCGTATCTTTCCATGGCACCATATCTGGCAACTATTCTAGTTCTGGTTATGATGCGGGCGGGACGAGCACCGGGGTCACTGGCCCAGTCTTTCCATGCCTCGCGTTGAGGCTTTGACCACCAAGGGGATGAAGATGAAATTCAAGAAATTACTGGCCGGGACGGGCATTGCCCTTGCCTTGGCGACAGGCGCTTTCGCGCAAGACAAAACCACCGTCGGTTTCGTCTATGTTGGCCCCGTCGGCGACGGCGGCTGGACCTATGAGCATGACAAGGGCCGTCAGGCCGTCGAAGCCCATTTCGGCGACGCTGTCGAAACCGTCTTTGTCGAAAGCGTGCCGGAAGGCCCCGATGCCGAGCGCGTCATCACGCAGATGGTGCTGCAGGGTGCCGACCTGATCTTTACCACGTCATTCGGCTATATGGACGCGACAATCAACGTGGCCGAACGTTTTCCGGACGTAAAGTTCGAACATGCGACAGGTTACAAGACCGCCGATAACGTGGCGATCTATAACGCCCGTTTCTATGAAGGCCGTGCCATTCAGGGCCATATCGCGGGCCAGATGACCGAAAGCAATATCGTCGGTTATATCGGGTCTTATCCGATCCCCGAAGTGATCCAGGGCATCAACTCTGCGTTTATTCACGCGCGTGAAGTGAACCCCGATGTCGAATTCCGCGTCGTCTGGGCCTATACTTGGTTCGACCCCGCGAAAGAGGCAGAAGCCGCCACCGTGCTGATCGAACAGGGTGCCGATGTGATCCTGCAACATACTGATTCGACAGCACCACAGGCCGCAGCACAGGCTGCCGGCAATGTCGTGACCTTTGGTCAGGCATCCGATATGTCCGAATTCGCCCCCTTCCCGCGCGTGTCGTCGATCATCGACGATTGGGCGCCTTATTACATCGCCCGCACGCAGGCCGTGATCGACGGCACATGGGAAAGCACCGACACATGGGACGGTATCCCCGAAGGTATGGTCAGCATCGGTGAAATCACCGAAGCCGTCCCTGCCGAGGTAAAAGCATCGGCCGAGGCGATGATCGCAGCGATCCGCGCGGGCGAATACCACCCGTTCACCGGACCGCTGACCCGTCAGGACGGGTCGGTCTGGTTGGCCGAAGGTGAAACCGCCAGCGACGGCGACCTGCTGGGCATGAATTTCTATGTCGAAGGTCTGACCGGCGATATTCCGCAGTAAGCGGATCAAACCGGATGAAAGGCCCCGCAACTGGCGGGGCCTTTTGCGTTTTGCTGCACTGTTTGGCGATCGCGCGATTAGCCAGGCGCACGCCCCCGTTTCTGGCCCGGTTCCGGTAAACGATAAATCCTATCGGTGATCCGCTGTGATTTGGCCCGCTGATCGCTGCTGCAAGACCGATTGCCCCCCGCGCGGGCTTGCGTTATCGACATGCTGATCCTGATCAGAACAGCGGAGCAGCGCCAATGGCAGCCTATCAATACGTCTACTTCATGGACGGCGTGTCCAAGACCTATCCCGGCGGCAAAAAGGTGTTCGAGAACATCCGCCTTAACTTTCTGCCCGGCGTGAAAATCGGTGTTGTCGGTGTCAACGGCACGGGTAAATCCACGCTGATGCGGATCATGGCCGGACAGGACAAGGATTTCGCAGGCGAGGCTTGGTCGGCTGAGGGCGCGCGTGTTGGTTACCTGCCGCAGGAACCCGAATTGGACCCAAACCTGACGGTGCGCGAAAACGTCATGCTGGGTGTGGCTGACAAAAAAGCGATTCTCGACCGCTACAACGAAGTGGCGATGAATTATTCCGAAGAAACCGCCGACGAGATGGCCAGCCTTCAGGATGAAATCGACGCGCAGAACCTGTGGGATCTGGACGCGCAGATCGACATCAGCATGGAAGCGTTGCGCTGCCCCCCCGATGAGGCCGATGTGACCACTCTGTCGGGCGGCGAAAAGCGGCGTGTCGCGCTGTGCAAACTGCTGTTGGAAGCGCCCGACATGCTGCTGCTCGACGAACCGACAAACCATTTGGACGCCGAAACCATCGCATGGTTGCAACAGCACCTGATCGACTACAAAGGCACGATCCTGATCGTGACACACGACCGTTATTTCCTTGATGCGATCACCGGCTGGATTCTGGAACTCGACCGTGGGTCGGGCATCCCGCATGAGGGCAATTATTCCAGCTGGCTGGAAGCCAAGGCCAAGCGGCTGGAACGCGAAGCCAAGGATGACAAATCCAAACAGCGCACGCTGGAACGCGAATTGGAATGGATGCGCCAAGGGGCCAAGGCACGGCAGGCCAAATCCAAAGCACGGATCAGCGCCTATAACGATCTGGCCAACCAGTCAGAGCGTGAAAAGATGGGCCGCGCGCAGATCATCATCCCCAACGGCCCGCGTCTGGGCAACAAGGTGATCGAGGTCGAAGGCTTGAAAAAGGCGATGGGCGACAAGCTGTTGATCGAAGATCTGACATTCGATCTGCCCCCCGGCGGGATCGTCGGCGTGATCGGGCCGAACGGTGCGGGTAAATCCACGCTGTTTTCGATGCTGACCGGCCAGACGCAACCCGACGAAGGCTCTGTCAGCTATGGTGACACGGTGAAACTGTCCTATGTGGACCAATCGCGCGACGCACTTGCCCCCGACGCGACCGTCTGGGAGGAAATCACCGGCGGTGCCGAAATCATCATGCTGGGCGACGCGCAGATGAACAGCCGCGCCTATTGTTCGGCCTTCAATTTCAAAGGCGGCGACCAGCAGAAAAAGGTCGGGCTTTTGTCGGGCGGTGAACGTAACCGCGTGCATATGGCCAAGCTGTTGAAATCCGGCGGCAACGTGCTGCTGCTGGATGAGCCGACCAACGACTTGGACGTCGAAACCCTGCGCGCACTCGAAGATGCGCTGGTCGATTTCGCCGGCTGCGCCGTGGTCATTTCGCACGACCGCTTCTTCCTAGACCGGATCTGCACGCATATTCTGGCCTTCGAAGGCGATGCCCATGTCGAGTGGTTCCAGGGCGGGTTCACCGATTATGAGGAAGATAAGAAATCGCGTCTTGGGGCCGATGCGCTGGAACCCAAGCGAATGAAGCACAAGAAATTCGTCCGCTAAGCCTGCCGGTTTGCGCGCCACGGGCCAAGCCCCCTGCCGCGCAAACCGCATGCTGACAAAGTTTCCCTTGCTTTATTGCGGTGCAAGCCTCATGTAGAGCCTGCAAACGTTATTCTTCTCGACCCACTGTTCTCCTTTCGGCCACAGTCACTCGATCAAGTTCTGACTAAGCCGCGCTGCCGCAATCTCGCGGGCAGCATCAAAAAGGAATAATACGATGGCCAATGGCACCGTAAAGTGGTTCAACGCAACTAAAGGCTTCGGCTTTATCGCTCCTGAAGGCGGATCCAAGGACGTTTTCGTCCACATCTCCGCTGTCGAGCGTTCCGGCCTGACTGGCCTGAAAGATGACCAGAAGGTCACTTTCGACATCGAATCCGGCCGTGATGGCCGCGAATCCGCGATCAACCTCGCGCTCGCATAAGTTTTCGAACTTGAAATGGCGCACGGGTTCCGTGCGCCATTTTTTCGGCATGGGCCTGCCGTGATTGGCCAATCTTCCAAATTTTGTTGATTTTACGGCAGATCGTGGCAACATGACCTTGCGACGTTGATAAATCGACCACTGTCTCCTTTCGGCCCAGTCATTCGATCTTACGTTGACCGAGCCGGTCCGCTGCACAATGCGAGCGGAAAAAAAGAGGAAAGACAAGGACATGGCTTCAGGCACTGTCAAATGGTTCAACACCACCAAAGGCTATGGTTTCATCGCACCCGATGGCGGGTCCAAGGATGTTTTCGTACATATCTCTGCTGTCGAACGGTCGGGCCTGACCGGTCTGAAAGACAACCAAAAGGTGAATTTCGACATCGAAGCCAGCCGTGATGGGCGTGAAAGCGCCGTCAACCTGACACTGGCCGATTAAACCCAGACGTCAGACGTCACACGATCAGGCCTCCGGCTGGTGACATCCGGTGGCCCCTATCGCGGGACATCCGCGATCAGGTCCAGAATGGCTGGCCCAATGTCGGCCACGATCAGCGCCACACCTTCGGCGCTGGGATGTATGCCGTCCGCTTGCATGAAAGCCCGAAAATCGCTGCCCACCGCGCGCATCCCCGCGAACATATCGCGGTAAAGCGGCACGTCATAGCTGGCGGCAAGGTCTGTATAATTCGCCTCGAAATCGCGTTTATAGGCGGGGCCGTAATTCGCCCCGACCTCCAGCCCGACCAGCAGCATCGGCACACCGGCCTGCTGCCCCGCGGCAAGAATGCCGTCCAGATTGGCGCGGCTGACGGCAGGATCTAGCCCGCGCAAGAAATCATTGCCGCCCAAAGCCACGATCATCGCATCCACCTGCGACGTCAGGGTCCAGCCCACCCGCGCCAGACCGCCCGCTGTCGTGTCACCTGACACGCCCGCATTGATGATCGTCACATCCGCCCCCTGATCGCGCAGCCATTGTTCCAGCTGCGGCACGAAACCCTGCCCTTGGTCCAAGCCGTAACCGGCGGTCAAACTGTCACCAAGTGCCGCGATTGTCACCGTTTGCGCCTGCGCCGCTGTCATCGTCAGCAAAACCGCCCCACCGATGTTGCGCAGCCCACGGATCGCCCCATATGCAAAAGTGACCCCGCAACCAGAGGCTTTGCGCATGACCGACCCCGTTCTGACGATCACCGACGCCAACCTGTCGCTCGACGGCAACGCGGGGCGGGTCGATATTCTGCACGACATATCGCTGACGGTCAGGCAGGGGGAAACTTTGGGTCTGGTCGGGCCTAGTGGGTCGGGCAAGTCATCGCTCCTCATGTTGATGGGCGGGCTGGAACAGGCGACATCGGGGCGGATCATGGCGCTTGGCCAGGACCTGACAGCGATGAACGAAGACCAGCTGGCCCGCTTTCGTAGGGATCATATGGGGGTGGTGTTCCAGTCTTTCCACCTGATCCCGACAATGACCGCGCTGGAAAACGTCGCAACGCCGCTGGAACTGGCGGGGGTGCGCGATGCCTTTGCCCGGGCCGAGGCGGAATTGCGCGCTGTGGGCCTTGGCGACCGGATCAACCATTACCCCAGCCAGATGTCGGGCGGCGAACAGCAGCGCGTGGCACTTGCCCGCGCCTCTGCGCCACGGCCCAGGATCTTGCTGGCGGATGAACCGACCGGCAATCTGGATGCCACCAACGGGGCCGCGATCATCGACCTGCTGTTCGACCTGCGCGACCGGCATGGGGCGACGCTGATCATGGTGACGCATGCCAGTGAGCTGGCCGCGCGTTGCGACCGCGTTGTGCATCTGTGCGACGGGCGGATCGACACGCTGGCAAAGGCCGCCGAATGACCCTGCGCATCGCGTCACGGTTTGCGCTGCGCGAATTGCGCGGCGGTCTGCGCGGGTTTCGCGTGTTTCTGGCCTGCCTTGCCTTGGGTGTCGCCGCGATTGCCGCCGTCGGCACCGTGCGCGCCGGGATCGAGGCGGGGCTGACCCGCGACGGCGCGGCACTGCTGGGCGGCGATGCCGAGGTGGAATTCACCTATCGGTTCGCGCGCGACGAAGAGCTGGCCTTTCTGAACAGCATCGCGGACCGGATTTCCGAAACTGTCGATTTCCGGTCGATGGCGGTCGTGGACCGTGACGGCACCACGGAACGCGGCCTGACGCAGATCCGTGCGGTGGATGATACCTATCCGCTGGTTGGTGCGGTGCAGCTGGACCCTGTGATGCCGCTGGCCGATGCGTTGGCCGATCAGGGCGGGGTAATGGAACGGGTGCTGGCCGACAGGCTGGGGCTGGTACCGGGCGATAGCTTCCGGCTGGGCGAGGCCACGTTTACCCTGCGCGCGATTCTGGAACGTTATCCTGACAATGCATCCGCCGGTTTCGGGCTTGGGCCGCGCACCATCGTGCTGACCGACGCTCTGGCGGGGTCCGGCCTGATCGTAGAAGGGACGCTGTTTTCCACGCAATACCGGCTGGACCTGCCCGAAGGGGCCGATCTGGCAGCACTGGAACAACAGGCCGAGGATCAATTCCGCGACGCGGGCTTGCGCTGGCGCGACAGCCGTCGTGGCGCGGGTGGAGCCGAACAGTTCGTGGACCGGATCGGCGCCTTCCTGATCCTTGTCGGCCTCTCGGGGCTGGCGGTGGGCGGGGTCGGTGTCTCGGCAGCCGTGCGCGCCTATCTGGCGGGCAAGACCAGCGTGATTGCCACGTTGAAAACGCTGGGGGCGACGCGGTCGACGATTTTTTTGACCTATTTCATCCAGATTGGCGTTCTGACGCTGGCGGGCGTGACGCTGGGGCTGATCCTTGGCGCGGGGCTGCCGGTGCTGTTGGCCCCTTTGATTGAGGCCCGCTTGCCGGTGCCGGCAGTCTTTACCATCTACACCGCACCCTTGGCCGAGGCGGCGGTTTACGGCGTGCTGGCCGCGCTGATCTTCACCCTCTGGCCCTTGGCCAAGACCGAGGATATCCGCGCCGCGACCCTGTTCCGCGATGCGTTCGCCGCGTCACGCGCGCTGCCGCGTGCGACCTATCTGGTGGTCATCGCAGGGCTGGTGGCGCTGCTGGTGGGGGCGGCTGTTTGGTTTTCAGGCACGGTTTTCCTGACCTTATGGACCGCAGGCGGAATCACCGGGTCGCTGCTGATCCTGATCCTTGCCGCCGCCCTGATCCGCTGGGTTGCGCGCAAATCGCGGCTGGCGGCACGGGGCAACACGGCGCTGCGCATGGCGCTGGGGTCGATTGGCGCGCGGGGGGGGGAATCCACATCCGTGGTGCTGTCTCTGGGGTTGGGGCTGACCGTTCTGGCCGCCGTAGGCCAGATCGACGGCAACCTGCGCACAGCCTTTGCCGATGACCTGCCTGCGGTGGCGCCGAGCTATTTCTTTGTCGATATCCAGCCCGACCAGATCGCCGGGTTCCGCGACCGGCTGGATCAGGACGAGGCCGTCAGCCGCTATGACACCGCGCCGATGCTGCGCGGCATCATCACCCAGATCAATGGCCGCCCCGCGACCGAAGTTGCCGAGGGCCATTGGGTCGTGCGGGGTGACCGCGGCGTGACCTATGCCGATGCGCAGCCTGCGGGGACCGAGATTACCGCAGGCGCATGGTGGCCCGCAGGCTATGACGGCCCGCCCCAGATCAGTTTCGCCGCCGAGGAAGCCGCCGAAATCGGCCTGCAACTGGGCGATACGATGACCGTCAACATCCTTGGGCGCGACATCACCGGCGAGGTCACCAGTTTCCGCAATGTCAGCTGGGAAGATGCAGGCATCGGTTTCGTGCTGGCCATGAACCAAAGCGCGCTGCAAGGCGCACCGCATAGCTGGATTTCCACCGTCTATGCCACGCCGGAAGCCGAGGCCGCGATCCTGCGCGACCTTGCCACCGCTTATCCCAATATCACCGCGATCCGCGTGCGCGATGCAATCGACCAGGTGATCGCGCTTGTCGGCGGGCTGTCGGCAGCGACGCGCTATGGCGCGCTGATCACGCTGGTCACGGGCTTTCTGGTGCTGATCGGGGCAGCGGCGGCAGGCGAACGCACGCGCACCTATGAAGCCGCCGTGCTGAAAACGCTGGGCGCGTCGCGGCGCAGTATTCTGGCCAGTTTCGCGCTGCGGTCGGCCTTGCTGGGGTTGGCGGCGGGGGTGGTCGCGCTGGGCGCGGGGATATTGGGGGGCTGGGCTGTCGCAACCTTTATCATGGACACCGGCTATACCGTGATCTGGGGCAATGCCTTGCTGATCATCGGGGGCGGCATCATGGCCTCGCTGCTGGCGGGGCTGGCGTTCGCCTTGCGCCCCTTGGCGGCGAAACCCGCACGCGTGCTACGCGCGCGGGAATGACGTCAAAGCTTGGGCTTGACCTGCAACAGGGGCATCACATCGGCCATTTCCGGCCCGCGTTCCAGCCCGGTGACCGCCTTGCGTAGCGGCATGAACAGGCCCTTGCCTTTGCGGCCAGTCTCGTCCTTGACCACTGCCGTCCAGTTTGCCCAAGTATCCGCCGTATAGGGCGGGTTATCAAGCAGGAACAAGGCCTTGGCGATAAATTCGCGGTCTTCGTCCTCGACCAGCGGGGTCGCCCCGTCGCGCAACATCGCCCACCAGCCCGCCACATCGTCGAGCGTCGCGATATTGTCGCGCACCAACGTCCAGAACGGCACGCGCAGGTCGGACGGCACGCCAGCCGATGTCAGGACATCGGCCACATCATCCGCCGACAGCGTGGCCAGATAGCGCGCGGTCAGCGGGCCAAGATCCTCGGCGTCGAATTTCGTCGGGGCCGATCCGAATTTCGACAGATCGAAACCGGCCACAACCTCGGCCACGTTCGCGCGCAATTCGACGGGATCGGCAGAGCCAAGCCGCGCCATCAGCGACAGGATCGCCTGCGGTGCGATGCCTTGGGCGCGCAGGTCGCGCAGCGACAGCGTGCCAAGGCGTTTTGACAGCGCCTCGCCCTGCGGGCCGGTGAGCAGCGAATGGTGCGCGAAACGTGGAACAGTGCCGCCCAGCGCCTGAATGATCTGGATCTGCGTCGCGGTATTGGTCACATGGTCCGACCCGCGCACGATATCGGTGATCCCCATATCCACATCGTCCACAGGCGATGCAAATGTGTACAGGATCTGCCCGTCTTCTTTGATCAGGATCGGATCACTGACCGAAGCGGCATCGATCGAGATATCCCCGATAATCCCGTCGGGCCATTCGATCCGTTCCAGATCCAGCTTGAAGCGCCAGTGCCCCCGCCGCCCTTCGGCGCGATAGGCGTCTTTCTGGGCTTCGGTCAGGTCCAGCGCCGCACGGTCGTAGACCGGCGGCTTGCCCATGTTGAGCTGCTTCTTGCGCTTGAGGTCCAGTTCGACGGGTGTTTCGAAACATTCGTACAGCCGGCCCATGTCGATCAGCTGCTGCTTGGCTTCGGCATAGCGCTCAAGGCGGCGCGACTGGTATTCCATCCGGTCCCATGTCAGGCCAAGCCATGTCAGATCGGCCTTGATGCCTTCGACATATTCGTCCTTGGACCGTTCAGGGTCGGTATCGTCGATCCGCAAAACGAAGGTGCCGCCATTCTGCCGTGCAATCGCATAGTTGAACAATGCCGCGCGCAGGTTGCCGATATGCAGGTATCCGGTGGGGGACGGGGCGAATCTTGTCGTGGTCATGCGATATACTCCTGTTGCGGCACGCTTTGTCATGTCGGGGGCGTTTTGTCCATGCAAGGCACAGCGATCACAAAAGCGTTGGTTGCCAGACAGACAACGAGAACGAAGACTTTTCGTATTAAATTTCGTATTAAATTATGGAAGGATTTCGTCATGCTGATTTCCCGTCGTCAGACCCTGCTGTCAGGGGCAGCCCTGCCGTTGGCAGCCGCTGCCCCGTCGCTGGTGCAGGCACAGGCCACCACCACCGCCACCCTGCCCACGCACCGCGATTTCACCTGGGGCGATTTCCGGGTGACCACCCTGTTGTCCGGCAGCCGCCGTGTCGAAAACCCGCAAGGCATTTTTGGCATGAACGTCGATGCCGAGACCTTTGCCGCCGTCAGCGCCGAAAACTTCATCCCGACCGATGCCGCACAGTTCTTTTTCACGCCAACCGTGCTGAACACCGGATCAGAGGTCATCCTGTTCGACACCGGCAACGACGCCGCAGGGATCACCGCCGCACTGGCAGGCGCGGGTTACACCCCTGACCAGATCACCCATGTTGTCCTGACCCATATGCACGGCGACCATATCGGCGGTCTGACCGATGAAAGCGGCGCGGAAACATTTGCCAATGCCGCCTACGTCACGGGTCAGGTGGAATACGACCATTGGGCCGCTGCCGAAAACGAAGGGTTCAACGCCAAGGTTCGCCCGCTGGCCGAAAAGATGTCGTTTCTTGAGGATGGTGACGCCGTGCGCGGTGGCGTGACCGCAATGGCCGCCTTTGGCCATACGCCCGGCCATATGGGGTACATGCTGGAAAGCGGTGGATCGCAGCTGTTCCTGATGGCCGATACCGCCAACCACTATGTCTGGTCGCTGGCCTATCCCGATTGGGAAGTCCGGTTCGATATGGACAAAGCCGCCGCCGCGGCAACCCGCCGCCGCGTGATGGGCATGGCCGCCGCCGACCGGATCCCGCTGATCGGCTATCACATGCCGTTCCCGGGCCTTGGGTTCATCGACACGCGCGCAGATGACACGTTCCACTTCGTGCCGCATTCCTATCAGCTGATCTGATCAGCTAGGATCGCGCCAGCGGTTGACGATCGGGTACCGCCGGTCCAGCCAGAAGGCGCGATCCGACAACCGCACGCCGGGGGCCGCCTGAAAGCGTTTGTATTCGCTGATATAGACCAGATGTTCGATCTTTTTGACGGTGGCGCGGTCATAACCCGCCGCGACGCAATCCGCGACCGAGGCGTCACCGTCCACCAGCATGGCCAAAATACCATCCAGCACGTCATAGGGCGGCAGGCTGTCGTCGTCGCGCTGGTCGGGGCGCAGTTCGGCTGATGGCGGCTTGTTGATGATCGCGGGCGGGATCACCTGCCCCGCTGGCCCCTGCATCCAGTCGCGGTGATTGGCGTTGCGCCAGCGACAGATTTCAAAGACGCGGGTTTTGTACATGTCCTTGATCGGGTTATAGCCGCCCGCCATATCGCCATAGATCGTGGCATAGCCCACAGCGACTTCGGATTTGTTGCCGGTGGTCAGCAGCATTTCGCCGAACTTGTTGGATTGCGCCATCAAGAGCAGACCACGGATGCGGGACTGGATATTTTCCTCGGTCAGATCAGCGGGCATGTCGCCGAACAAGGGCGCCAGCGCCTCGGTCACCGCAGCGCGCGGGCCTGCGATGCTGACGGTGTCATAGCGACAGCCCAGCGCGCGCGCGGCAGCGGCGGCATCATCCAGCGACGCCTGCGATGTATATTCCGACGGCAGCATGACGCAGCGCACCTGATCGGCCCCCAGTGCATCAACGGCGATGGCGGCAACGATGGCGGAATCAATCCCGCCTGACAGGCCGAGCAGGACCTTGCCGAAACCGGTCTTGCGCAGGTAATCGCGCAACGCCTCGACCATGGCGCGGTAATCCTGTTCCAGATCGTCAGGCAACAGCGCCTTGGAATCATCAAGCGCGACCCAACCTCGATCGGTTTCCTGAAAATCCACATGCGTGATCGCCGCGTCAAAGACGGGCAGTTGCACGGCCAGCTTGCCACCACGGTTCAGCACAAAAGACCCACCGTCGAACATCTGATCATCCTGCCCGCCAATCATGTTCAGATAGACCAGCGGCACATCGTTTTCCACGACACGCGCAATCATCGTCTGCAACCGGATCGGGAACTTGTCACGGAAATAGGGCGATCCGTTCGGCACCACGAGTATCTGCGCCCCGCTTTCGACCATGGTTTCGCAGACATCGGGGGACCAAGCATCCTCGCAGATCGGCGTGCCGATGCGCGGACCACCCGCCAGCGTGACAGGGCCAGAGATATCGGCGCTCTTGAACAGACGCACTTCGTCGAAGACGTTGAAATTAGGCAGAAAATGTTTACGGAACCGCGCCGTGATCTTGCCCCCGGCCAGATAGACGTAGCAATTGTACAGCTTGTCACCCTCGACCATCGGCAGGCCGATCCCCAGCACAGGCCCATCCGCGCAGGCCCGCGCCAAGGCATCAAGCCGGGTCGCAGCATCGGCGACAAAAGCCGGTTTGCGCACCAGATCCTGCGTCTGATAGCCGGTCAGGAACATTTCGGGCAGCACCACCAGATCGGCGCCCGCCGCTTTGCCTTCCGCCCATGCCTGCGCCGCCAGCGCCGCATTGCCCGCCAGATCGCCCAATGTGGGATTAAGCTGTGCCATGGTCAGGCGAAAGTTGCGTGTCATAGTTTTGTCCCAATATGCTGAAACTGATGTAGCAGAACCGAGCGCGGGGGAAAGACCAATGGCAACATTCGGCGCTGCTGCCGTCTTGTACGTTGTCAGGTGGCAGTAGCTCTTTTAAGCTGTGCCAACCTTAGGGATCGGAGACGAGGATGAAGATGTTTGGTTTACCTCAGGGGATTGCCACGGCCCTTTTGATTGCAGGGTTCGCTGCAAGCGCGCAGGCGCAGGACATCCAGACCAAGCAGTATGACGACGGTGGCGTTTACGAAGGCACCTTTGTCGATGGCCTGCAGGACGGTACCGGCTCCTATCGGTTGCCCAATGGATACGAATATTCCGGCGATTGGGTCGCGGGCGAAATTCGTGGCCAGGGCATTGCGCGCTTTCCCAACGGATCCGTCTATGAAGGGAGCTTTGCTGCGGGTAAGCCCGAGGGCCAGGGCAAGATCACCTTTGCCGATGGCGGTACTTTTGAGGGTGACTGGGTCGATGGCACTATCACCGGCAACGGCGTGGCCGAATATGCCAACGGTGTCGTCTATCAAGGCGAATTCCGCAATGCGATGCACCACGGGATCGGCATCATGACCGGCCCCGGTGGCTATGCCTACGAAGGCGAATGGATCAACGGCATCAAAGAAGGTGAAGGCCGCATCACCTATCCGGATGGTGCACTTTACCAAGGCAGCCTGCGCGCTGGTGAACGCGATGGCACTGGTACGCTGACCATGGCCGACGGTCTGGTCTATTCCGGCGACTGGGTCGCAGGCCAGATCGAGGGGACCGGCACGCTGACCCAACCCAATGGCGATATCTACGAAGGCGCTTTGGTCGCTGGCCGCCGCGAAGGTCAGGGCCGCATCACCTATGCCAATGGCGACACCTATGAGGGCAGCTTCATAAGCGACCGCCGCGAAGGCACCGGCACGTTCCGGGGCGCAGATGGTTACGTGTATACCGGCGCATGGGCGGGCGGTCAGATGTCCGGCATGGGCGAAGTCACCTATCCCGACGGGTCGGTCTATGTCGGCAGTTTTGCAAATGACCTGGCCGATGGCACCGGCAAAATCACCTATCCTGACGGGTCAACCTATGAAGGCGCATGGGTTGCCGGCGTGATCAGTGGCAAGGGCGTTGCGACCTATGCCAACGGTCTGGTCTACGACGGCGAATTCCTGAACGCCCAGAACCATGGCCAAGGCAAGATGACCTATGCCGACGGTTATGTCTACGAAGGCGCATGGGCCGAAGGCCAGCGCAACGGCATTGGCCGCGCGACCTATGCTGACGGCACGGTCTATGTCGGTGAATTCGTCGATGGCCAGCGCAGCGGTCAAGGCGAAATCACCCTGCCCGACGGGTTTACTTATGCCGGAGCATGGCAGGACGGCGATATCAGCGGCTATGGCATCGCGACCTATGCCAATGGCGATGTCTATGAAGGCAATTTCCTGCGCGGTCGTCGCGAAGGCGAAGGCACGATGCGTTATGCGACAGGGCAGGAAAGCACTGGTTTGTGGTCGGACGGGGCGTTTGTGTCGCAAACAGCGGGCGAGTGACCCAAACGCATTTATACAGGCGCGCCCGCATCCATCCGCGACAAGAAATCCGCCGCCTCTGACAGCACTTGATCACGGCGGGCGGGGTCCATCTTGTCCCATACGGCGTACATCTGGCCCATCCGCGGATTGCCTTTGAACCGGTCGCGGTGCCGGTCGAGGAAATGCCAGTACAGCAGGTTGAACGGACAGGCATCCACGCCGGTCTTGTCCTGCACGCGGTAGGCGCAGCTGCCGCAATAATCCGACATCTTGTGAATGTAATTGCCCGACGAGATATAGGGTTTGGACGCGATGATTCCGCCATCGGCAAACAGGCTCATCCCGATGACATTGGGTGCCTCGACCCATTCATAGGCATCGGCATAAACCGCCAGATACCATTCATGCACCGCTGCCGGGGCGATCCCCGCCAGCAGCGCAAAATTGCCGGTAACCATCAGGCGCTGGATATGGTGGGCGTAGGCCTCGGTCTTGGTCTGGTCCACGGCCTTGGCAACGCAGTTCATCTTGGTGGGCGCCCCCCAATACATCGCGGGCAGTTTGGCGGTATGGCCCAGCGCGTTGCGGCTGACGTAATCCGGCCCTTCGCGGAAATAGATGCCGCGCACATATTCGCGCCAGCCGATGATCTGGCGGATGAACCCTTCGACCGCGTTCAGCGGCGCGTGGCCGTCGCGATAGGCCGCCTCTGCGGCCTGACAGACCTCCAGCGGGTCCAGCAGACCTGCGTTCAGATAGAGCCCGACAATCCCGTGATAAAGAAATTTGTGGTCGTTCAGCATCGCATCCTGATAATCGCCGTATTTGGGCAAGCCACCCTTGATCCAATGCGCAAGTTGCTGGCGGGCCTGGCCTGTATCGGTGGCAAACCAGAACGGGCGCAGATCGCCGAAATTGTTGCCAAAACGGCGGGCGACCAGATCAAGCACCTCCTCGACGGAGTGATCTGGAGCAAATTGCATCGGCCCCGCGTAATCCACGCTGTCAGGGGCCGGTTTGCGGTTGTCATGGTCGTAATTCCACTTGCCGCCCTCGGGCTGGTCGCCATCCATCAAAAGGCCCGTCTTGCGGCGCATATCGCGGTAGAAATATTCCATCCGCAACTGTTTGCGCCCTTCGGCCCAAGCCGCGAAATCCGCATGAGACGCGATAAACCGGTCATCGGGCAATGAATGGGATTGCAGCGGCATATCCCCCAGCGCCGCGATCAACCGCCATTCGCCGGGTTCGGTATAGACGACACCAGCGGCCTTATGCTCGCTGGCACGGCGGATCAACTCGCCGGTGATTGATCCGGTGTTGTCGGGATCATCCAGCCGCGTATAGGCGACCTGCCAGCCATCCGCGCGCAACTGGTCCGCGAATTTGCGCATCGCGGCGAACAGGAACGCGATCTTCTTGGGGTGATGCGGGACATATGATGCCTCATCCGCAACCTCGGCCATGACCACGACATCGTTGGCCTTATCGCATTTGCGCAGGGCCGACAGATTGGGCGACAGCTGGTCGCCAAGGACTAGAACCAGCCTCACCACGGCACCTCGGCACCAGCATAGTCAAAAAACCGGCCCGTCCGCGCCGGTGTCAGCCCGTCAATCACTGCCAGCAGATGCGCCGCTGCATCGGATGCGGGCATGGTTCTATGACGGCCTGCATAATTGGCGGTAAAGGGCGTCTCCACCGTGCCGGGGTGCAGCGCCACGCAAGCGGCCTGTTTATGCGACCGGCCAAGCTCAATCGCCGCCCCGCGGATGATCTGGTTCAACGCCGCCTTGGACGCGCGATAGGCATGCCATCCGCCGATCTGGTTGTCACCGATGGACCCCACGCGCGCCGACAGGATGGCTGCCACGGCAGGGCCGTCCTTGGCCAACAAACGCGGCACGTGTCGCAGGATCAGCGCAGGACCAATCGTATTGACCGCCAGAACCTGCGCCATGCTCTGCGCGTCGATCGCCGACAGCGCCTTTTCCGGCCCGCTGCCCTGCGGCGCCAGAATACCGACCGCCACAAAGATCAGATCAAACGGGCCGTCCAGCGCATCCAGATGCCTGTCCACGGATGAAGGATCGGTCACGTCAAACCCGTCAGCACTGCGCGACAGGCGCGTCACCGCAGCCCCGCGGCTTTCCAGTTCCAGCGCCACGGCCGCGCCGATGCCGCCAGAGGCGCCGATGATCAATGCATTATTCATGGTGAGCAGGATAGGACGCCCGCCATCCGCGACCAGCCCCCCATCCTCGCTTTGTTCCAAATACTCACTTTATCGGCTTTTCAACAGGCACAGGATTTGTATAGTCCCCCCATGATCACCGCGGCACAGATATCCGGCACTGCCCCCGCCCTGCTACTTCTTAGCAGCGCCTGAGCGTGCCTGTCGGCGCGACCGCTCGGATGGGACAGCGCCGATACTGCCAAAGATCAAAGGAATAGTGACATGACCAAAGACAAAGTGTTGATTTTCGACACGACCCTGCGCGACGGTGAACAAAGCCCGGGTGCGACGATGACCCATGCCGAAAAGCTGGAAATCGCGGAATTGCTGGACGATATGGGCGTCGATATCATCGAGGCCGGTTTCCCCATCGCGTCTGAGGGTGATTTCAATGCGGTCAGCGAGATCGCCAAACGCGCCAAACGCGCCACGATCTGCGGGCTGGCGCGGGCGAATTACAAGGATATCGACCGCTGCTGGGAGGCTGTGAAACACGCCTCATCCCCGCGCATCCATACATTCATCGGCACCTCGCCACTGCACCGCGCGATCCCGAACCTCGACATGGACCAGATGGCCGAACGCATCCACGACACCGTGACCCATGCGCGCAACCTGTGCGACAACGTGCAATGGTCGCCGATGGATGCGACGCGCACCGAATGGGATTACCTTTGCCGTGTCGTCGAGATCGCGATCAAGGCGGGGGCAACGACGATCAACATCCCCGACACCGTGGGCTATACCGCCCCTGCGGAAAGTGCGGATCTGATCAAGCGGCTGATCGCCACCGTTCCCGGTGCGGACAGCGTTATCTTTGCCACCCATTGCCACAACGACCTTGGCATGGCGACGGCCAATTCGCTGGCCGCTGTCATCGGCGGCGCGCGCCAGATCGAATGCACGATCAACGGTCTGGGCGAACGCGCGGGCAACACGGCGCTGGAAGAGGTCGTGATGGCCTTGAAAATCCGTGGCGATATCATGCCGTTTGAAACCGGCATCGACACACGCAAGATCATGAACATCTCGCGCCGCGTGGCGACCGTGTCCGGTTTCGCGGTGCAGTTCAACAAGGCCATCGTCGGCAAGAACGCCTTTGCCCATGAAAGCGGTATCCATCAGGACGGGATGCTGAAGAACGCCGAGACATTCGAGATCATGCGCCCCGAGGATGTGGGCCTGTCCGGCACCAGCCTGCCTTTGGGCAAACATTCGGGCCGTGCCGCCCTGCGCGCCAAGCTGGCGGAACTAGGCTTCGATCTGGCGGATAACCAGCTGAACGATGTGTTCGTGCGGTTCAAAGATCTGGCCGACCGCAAGAAAGAAGTCTTTGACGACGACCTGATGGCGCTGGTCTATCAAAACGACAGCGGCGAGGACCGGATCAAGCTGAAATCCCTGCGCGTTATCTGTGGCACCGAAGGGCCGCAGCAGGCGGATATGGTGCTGGATATCGACGGCGCCGATCATCAGACAAGTGCAACGGGCGACGGTCCTGTCGATGCGACATTCAACGCGGTTAAGGCGCTGTTTCCGCATGGCGCGCGGTTGCAATTGTATCAGGTGCAGGCCGTCACCGAAGGCACCGATGCGCAGGCGACCGTGATGGTGCGGTTGGACGAAGACGGGCGCATCGCCACCGGCCAATCCGCCGATACCGATACCGTCGTGGCCAGCGCCAAAGCCTATATCAATGCGCTGAACCGGCTGCTGGTGCGGCGCGCGCATTCGCAACCGGGCTATGACACAAAGGGTGTCAGCTACAAAGACAGCTAAGCCGGACGACTCGGATGACAGGCACAGGCGGCCCCCGCGAAGGGGCCGCCTGTTGTGTTTGACGCAGCAAACATCGGGCATGGCCAGCAGACATATTGCAATAGTTATATTATGAGCACGATTTGTTAATGCTTAAACATAAAAAGATTGCATTAGTGTAATCAGCACTTTGCCGCCGCCACCACGGAAACGAGGGCTTCTATCCCTGCGCGGCAGTCATTATAACCTTTCCAACCGGGCGCAGCGGGACGGCGCGGGAGAGTGATTTTAATAGGAAGGCCACAACATGTTTGGCTTCGGTGGGATTTTTTCCTCGGACATGGCAATCGACTTGGGCACAGCAAACACGCTGGTCTATGTTAGGGGCAAGGGGATCGTTCTGTCGGAACCCTCGGTCGTGGCCTATCAGGTCAAGAACGGCGTGCGCAAAGTACTCGCCGTGGGCGAGGACGCGAAACTGATGCTGGGCCGCACCCCCGGCAGCATAGAGGCGATCCGCCCGATGCGCGACGGTGTGATCGCCGATTTCGACACAGCCGAGGAAATGATCAAGCATTTCATCCGCAAGGTCCACAAACGGTCTACCTTTCGCAAACCCAAGGTCATCGTCTGCGTCCCACATGGGGCGACACCCGTCGAAAAGCGCGCGATCCGGCAGTCGGTTCTGTCGGCAGGGGCGCGGCGTGCAGGGCTGATCGCCGAACCCATCGCGGCAGCCATCGGCGCGGGCATGCCGATCACCGACCCAACCGGCAACATGGTCGTCGATATCGGCGGCGGCACCACCGAAGTGGCTGTGCTGTCCTTGGGTGACATAGTCTATGCACGCTCGGTGCGCGTCGGTGGCGACCGGATGGACGAGGCGATCATCAACTATCTGCGCCGCCAGCATAACCTGCTGATCGGGGAATCCACCGCCGAACGGATCAAGACCAGCATCGGCACAGCGCGGATGCCCGACGATGGCCGTGGCCAGTCGATGATGATCCGCGGACGTGACCTGCTGAACGGCGTGCCAAAAGAAACCGAGATCAATCAGGCGCAGGTGGCCGAGGCTTTGGCCGAACCTGTCCAGCAGATTTGCGAAGCCGTGATGACCGCACTGGAAGCGACGCCACCCGATCTGGCCGCCGATATTGTTGATCGCGGCGTGATGCTGACGGGGGGTGGGGCGCTGCTGGGTCAACTGGACCTGGCACTGCGCGAACAGACGGGTCTAGCGATTTCGGTCGCCGACGAATCGTTGAATTGCGTGGCGCTTGGGACAGGCCGTGCGCTCGAATATGAAAAACAACTGCGACATGTGATCGACTACGACAGCTAACTCCGGCCTAAGGACAACCACCCCTTGGCACGCGACAATTCCAGCGAGACCTATATCGCCCCCGTCCGCAATCTGCTGGTGGGGGCGCTGGTGCTGGTGCTGCTGGCGGTCTTTGCAGTCTGGCGGATAGATAGCCCGCGCGTGGAACGGTTGCGCATGGCAGTGATCGACCGTGTGGTGCCATCGTTCGACTGGGCGATGGCCCCGATCCACGGCACCGCGCATCTGCTGGCCGATTTCCAAAGCTATCAGCGGCTCGCGGCCCAGAACCAGGATCTGCGCCGCGAATTGCAACAGATGAAGGCCTGGCGCGAGGCCGCGCTTCAACTGGAACAAGAGAACGCAAAGCTTCTTGACCTGAACAACGTGCGGATCGACCCAAAGCTGACCTTTGTCACAGGGGTCGTCATGACCGACAGCGGGTCGCCTTTCCGGCAATCTGTCCTGCTGAATGTCGGTGCGCGCGACGGGATCATTGATGGCTGGCCCACGATGGACGGGATCGGGTTGGCGGGCCGGATCGCGGGTGTGGGCCGCCAGACAAGCCGCGTGCTGTTGCTGACCGATACATCCAGCCGGATCCCGATCACGATCCTGCCCTCCGGCCAGCGCGCGATCCTTGCCGGCGACAGCACGTCCAACCCGATGATCGAGTTTCTGGAGGACCGCGCTGTCGTGCGTCCGGGCGACAGGGTCGTTTCATCAGGTGATGGCGGTGTCTTTCCGGCCGATCTTTTGGTCGGGCAAGTGGCGCTAGGCACCGACAACCGGCTGCGGGTCCGGCTGGCGGTCGATTACCAGCGGCTGGAATTTCTGCGTGTCCTGCGCGCGCATCCGCATGAGGCGATCAACGATCCGGGCCGGCTTTTGACGCCAATGCCTGAGATTTATGGTCCCTCCGCGCTCAGCCCCGCAGCACCGGCAACACCCGAGGCCGCAGATGGCTGACATCGCCGAACCGGCAACCTGGGCACGCCGGGCGGTGTTTGTGCTGCTGGCCTGCATCATCACGATCACGCAGCTCGTGCCGCTGAACCTTGAACCGGTGGTATGGGCGGCGCCTGACTTGCTGCTGGCGGTGACCTGCGTCTGGGTCGCGCGCAAGCCGGACTATGTCCCTGTCTATATCGTCGCGGCCGTGTTTTTCGCCACCGATCTGCTGTTCCAACAGCCACCTGGCCTCTGGGCGGCGTTGGTTGTGCTGCTGACCGAGGCAATCCGCACCCGACACCGCGAATTGCGCAGTATGTCATTCGCGGCGGAATGGGCCTTTGTGGCACTTGGGCTGGTCGCGATCACATTGGCGAACCGGATCGTGCTTGCTATTGTGATAACACCTTTGGCACCCTTGGGGCTGACGATGATGCAACTGGCTGGCACTGTGCTGATCTATCCGCTGGTGGTCTTTGTCGCCCGCTACCTGTTTGCCGTGGCCTATGTCGCCCCCGGCGACATGCGAAAGATTGGACAACGGACATGAGACGCCCGCCAAAGGACGTGATCCAAAGTACGCGCAGCATCGGAAGGCGCACGCTGATCATGGGTGGGCTACAACTGGGCGTTCTGGGCGCGATCGGGTTCCGGCTGCGCGACATGCAGGTCAAACAGGCCGATCAATACCGGATGCTGGCCGAGGAAAACCGCATCAGCATGCGCCTGCTGCCACCTGCACGCGGCATGATCTTTGACCGCAACGGCATTGCCATCGCCGCCAATGAACAGAATTACCGCGTCGTTATGGTCCGCGAGGATGCAGGCGATATCGAACAGGTGCTGGCCCGCCTGACCGAGATCATCGACATCCCCCCCGACACCCTGACCCGCGCGATCGAGGAAATGCGCCGCCGCGCGCCTTTTGTGCCAGTAACGATCCTTGAACGTGTGTCATGGGACGACGTGGCGCAGATCAATCTGAACACGCCCGTCCTGCCCGGTGTGCAGGCCGAGGTTGGCCTCAGCCGCTATTACCCGATGGGCGAGGATATGGCCCATGTCGTAGGCTATGTCGGTCCAGTCAGCGATTACGACCTTGGCCAGATTGAAAATCCCGATCCCCTGTTGCAGATCCCGCGTTTCGAATACGGCAAGACGGGTGCCGAAAACAGGCTCGAGACCGACCTGCGCGGCAAGGCCGGCACCCGCCGCATCGAGATCAGCGCCGCAGGCCGGATCATCCGCGAACTCGACCGGCAGGACGGCATCGCGGGCAAGGATCTGCAGCTGACCATCGACGCGCGGCTGCAATCTTATGTGCAGGCGCGGCTGGACGGCGAATCCGCCAGCGCCGTGGTGATCGACCTTGAAAACGGCGATCTGCGTGCGGTTGTGTCGTCGCCTTCGTTCGACCCCAACATGTTCGTGCGTGGCATTTCGGTGGCGGACTGGCAGGCGCTGATGGAAAACAAATACCGCCCACTGGCAGCCAAGGCGGTGCAAGGCACCTATCCACCCGGATCGACGTTCAAGATGGTCACGCTGCTGGCCGCGATGGAGGCGGGTGTCATCACCGCCGAGGATACTGTCTATTGTCCAGGCCATGCCGATGTGGGCGGCACCCGTTTTCACTGCTGGAAACGCGGTGGTCATGGCAACATGAACCTGCATGAATCCATGAAGCAAAGCTGCGACGTCTATTACTATGACATCGCGCAGCGCGTGGGCATCGACAAGATGGCGGAAATGGCGCGCAAGCTGGGCCTTGGCCTGCGCCACGACCTGCCCTTGTCGGCGGTGGCGACGGGCATTGCGCCCGACCGCGACTGGAAATCCTCGGTGCGCGGCGAAACATGGCGGATCGGGGATACGGTCAATGCGTCCATCGGGCAGGGCTATGTGCTGACATCGCCCATACAACTGGCCGTGATGACCGCTCGGCTTGCCACCGGCAATGAGATCACGCCGCGCCTGCTCCGGCTGATTGACGGGGTCGAACAGCCCAGCGGGATCGGGCCAAGCCTTGGGTTGAACGAAAACACGTTGCGCCGCCTGCGCGCATCGCTGGACGCGGTTTGCAATCACAACCGCGGCACCGCTTATGGATCACGCATTCTGACCGAGGGGCGCATGATGGCGGGCAAAACCGGCACCAGTCAAGTCCGCCGTATCACGCCCGACGAACGCGCAGCAGGCGTGATCAGCAACGAGGACTTGCCTTGGGAACGCCGCGACCACGCCTTGTTCGTAGGCTATGCCCCGCTGGACAATCCGCGCTATGCGGTCTCGGTCGTCGTCGAACATGGCGGCGGCGGATCGGCGGCGGCAGCCCCCGTGGCGCGCGATATCCTGTTGCAGGCTCAATATGGCGGCCCACCACCACTGGACGCCTATCCCGCCAACCTGCGCGAGCAGATCGCCGCACAACAACGCCGCATCGCAGACCGAATCCCAGCAGGCACCCGCAGCCAGGGCCGCGCATGAGCTATCTGGAGTATAACACCAAGTCGGTGCCTGTCGGGCTGCGCAAGTTGCTGTATCTTAACTGGCCCCTGATCCTGCTTTTGATCGCGGTCGCCTGTGCCGGTTTCTTGATGCTGTATTCTGTCGGTGGCGGGTCGTTCACCCCGTGGGTAGAACCGCAGATGAAACGGTTCGCCCTTGGGCTGGCGGTTATGATCGCAGTCGCGATGGTCCCAATCTGGTTTTGGCGGAACATGTCATTCGTGGCTTTCGGCGGGTCCGTGCTGTTGTTGATCGGAGTGGAATTGTTCGGGGATGTGCGGATGGGTGCCCAACGCTGGATCGACTTGGGGTTCATGCGGCTGCAACCCTCTGAATTGACCAAGATCACGCTGGTCATGTTTCTGGCGGCCTATTACGACTGGCTGCCGTTTGAGCGCAAATCGCACCCGGTTTGGGTGATTGTGCCAGTGGTCGTGATTCTGGTGCCAGTGGCGCTGGTGCTGCAACAGCCAGACCTCGGCACGGCCTTGCTGCTCTTGATGGGCGGTGGGGCGATCATGTTCCTTGCGGGCGTGCATTGGGCCTATTTCGCCACCGTGGTGGCCGCTGGGATAAGCATGATCATTGCCGTCTTCCAAAGCCGCGGTACGGGCTGGCAGATCCTGCAAGATTATCAGTATAGCCGCATCGACACTTTTCTCGACCCGGCCAATGATCCGCTGGGGGCAGGCTACAACATCACGCAGGCCAAGATCGCGCTTGGCTCTGGCGGCTGGACCGGGCGCGGGTTCATGCAAGGCACCCAGTCACAGCTGAACTTTCTGCCTGAAAAGCACACTGATTTCATTTTTACCACGCTGGCCGAGGAATTCGGCTTTGTCGGTGCAATGACTCTTGTGGTGCTATATGCATTGATCGTCCTGTTTTGCGTCGCCTCTGCGCTGTCGAACAAGGATCGTTTTGGGGCTTTGCTGACATTGGGGATTGCACTGACATTCTTTTTGTTTTTCGCGGTGAACATGGCGATGGTCACAGGATTAACCCCCGTGGTCGGCGTACCCTTGCCGCTGGTCAGCTATGGCGGCTCGGCGATGCTGGTGCTGATGGGCGCTTTTGGGCTGGTGCAAAGCGCCCATGTCCACAGGCCGCGCTGATGCTGAAGGTTCTGTTCTCCGCCAAGCCGCAAGCATGGGACGAATATCAAGCCCCCCTGTCGGATGCTTTTGCCAAGGCTAGGCTGGCCGTTGACCTGTCGCGCGATCACCCCCCGGCCCAGACCGATTATATCGTCTTTGCGCCCAATGGTCCGGTCCGCGACTTTGCACCCTATGTGAACACCAAGGCCGTGCTGAGCCTTTGGGCCGGGGTCGAGACGGTCGTGGATAACCCCACCCTGACCCAGCCATTGTGCCGTCTGGTCGATCCCGGCCTGACGCGCGGCATGGTGGAATGGGTGACTGGCCATGTGCTGCGCCATCATCTGGGGATGGATGCGCATATTCGCGGGCAGGACGGCATCTGGCGTGACGGCATCAGCCCGCCCTTGGCCGCAGAACGCCCCGTAACGATCCTTGGCATCGGCGCGCTGGGGGCTGCCTGCGGGCAGGCGCTGGCGGGTCTGGGATTTCCGGTGACAGGCTGGAGCAGATCGCCCAAGGACGTGCCACATCTGCAGTGTCTGCATGGCGAAGACGGGCTGCAAGAGGCCCTAACGGCGGCGCAGATTGTCGTGTTGCTGTTGCCGCAGACAGCGCAGACGCAGAACATCCTGAATGGACCCCGTTTGGCGCTGCTGGCAAAAGGCGCCTGCGTGATCAACCCCGGTCGCGGCCCGCTGATCGATGACGCGGCCCTGTTGGCCGCACTGGACACAGGCCAGATCGCCCATGCCACGCTGGACGTGTTCCGCCGCGAACCGCTGCCAGCAGATCACGCGTTCTGGGCGCATCCGCATGTCACCGTCACCCCCCATATCGCCGCCACCACGCGCCCCGACACCGCCGCCAAGATCATCGCCGAGAACGTGAGGCGGGGCGAGGCGGGGCTGCCATTTCTAAACGTCGTCGACCGGCAGTTGGGGTATTAGGGTCGCATTCCTGCGGAATACGACGCCTCCGGCGGGGATTACGTCAAATCGCGCTCTGCGCGAATTGACGCGCTCGGAAGATGGCCAAGGATCAGCGCAGTTTCGGCGGCCTTGTCGGGTCCATGCCCGGGGCGGATGGTCCGCTAGCCGCGACGGCGGGTTCGGGCAGGTCAAAGCGCAGGCCGACCTTTGCCAAGCGTGCTGTCATCGGATCAGCGGAGCGCAGGAACAGCACATCCATCATCCCCGCCTCGATGCCCGAAAACGTTAGCGCCTCGCCCGCGGCGGAGGCCAGCGCCTTTTCGGCACCCTCCAGCGCATCGACGAAGGCCAGCACATGGCCTGTCGCGCCGGTGTCATAGGTCACCTCGGCCAGATAGGCCAAGCGTGCAAGACCTGCGGCGATGGCCAGTTTGCGGTCAAGCCCCGCCACCACGCTTTGCGACAGGTGGCGGGGGGCGGCGATGGCGGTCAGCCGCGCCTCGGTTTCCAATGGGGCATTCAACAGGGTCTGCGCCAACCAATCCACCGCATCCGCAGGGATCAGCATGGCCGATGGTGCCACTTCGAGGTTCAGACCCAGCCCGACCCCCTGCCCTGCAAGCATCTGCACCAGCGCCCGCCCCGGCAGGGCGGCATAGGGGGCGATCCGGCCCACGAAATCGGACAGCCGTTCTTCGCGGTCGAAGATCAGCGCATATTGCCCGTCCTCAACATCGAACAGCGCCGGCGTGATCTGGTCGCCTTCGGTCTCGGCACCCAGAAGCAGATAGATTTCGCTATCGGCCAGCCGTTCGTAGAAACGCAGACGCGCGCCATCGTCGTCGGGCGCGGCTTCCATTGCCGCATGGGCGGTGTCGAGATCGGTCATTGCGTCAGAGTGCCTGCAACCGTTTGAACAAGGCAGATGTGTCCCAGCGCCCGCCGCCCATTTTCTGCACGTCCTTGTAGAACTGGTCCACAAGGGCGGTCACCGGCAGGCTGGCGCCGTTTTCATCGGCGGTATCAAGGCAGATGCCCAGATCCTTGCGCATCCAGTCCACGGCAAAGCCATGCGCAAAATGATCATCCAGCATGGTCTTGTAGCGGTTGTTCATCTGCCAGCTGCCCGCGGCCCCCTGACTGATCACCTCGATCACAGCATGGCCGTCAAGCCCTGCCTTGTCGGCGAAATGCATCGCTTCGGACAGGCCCTGCACCAGCCCCGCGATGGCGATCTGGTTACACATCTTGGTCATCTGGCCCGCGCCGCTATCACCAATCCGGCGCGCGAGTTTGGCATAGACCGCGATCACGGGTGCGATGGTGTCGTAATCGGCCTGATCGCCGCCACACATGATCGACAGTTGCGCGTTTTCCGCACCGGCCTGTCCGCCCGAAATCGGCGCATCGACAAAGCCGAGACCCTTATCCTTCGCGGCAGCGTAAAGCTCGCGCGTCACCTTGACCGATACGGTGGTGTGATCGACAAAGATCGCGCCCTTGCCCATCGTCGCAAATGCGCCGTCCGGTCCGGTGCAGACCGCGCGCAGATCATCGTCATTGCCCACACAGGCCAGCACGATATCGGCACCTTGGGCGGCGGCGGCAGGCGTGTCGGCGGCACGGCCACCATGTTTGGCGACCCAGGCATCGGCCTTGGCGCGGGTCCGGTTGTAGACGGTCACCTCATGCCCTGCGGCGGCAAGATGACCTGCCATCGGGAAACCCATCACCCCAAGGCCAAGAAAAGCGAGTTTTGTCATAATCCGAAATCCTGTTCATTTATCGCAAAAATAGAGCATGGCGCACAGGGTCAAGCCCATCGCCGGTCAAAGCAGCCTATGCATCATGTCAGACCATGCAGGAAGGGCAAGCCCGCCAAAGGGTGCATGTTTTGGCCAGATCACGGCCTTGGCGTCGTAATCAAGCCGCAATTCAAGAATATATGCGCCGGATACGCGCATCATCAGGGCCTGTTAACCTCTTAGCGGGAAACCTGTCGCAGACCGTTCTGACAGGTACTTACAGGGCCCATATGCTGGAATTTGCGAATGTCAGCAAATCATTCTGGACCGGCACACAGCGCAAGGTGATCCTTGACCGCGTGTCGTTTCGCGTGGAACTGGGCAATTCGCTGGGCATTCTTGCGCCCAACGGGACCGGCAAGACAACCCTGATCAACATGATGGCGGGGCTAGAAAAACCCGATGAAGGCACGATCACCCGCAAGTGCCGGATTTCCTTTCCGCTGGGGTTCATGGGCGGGGTGATCAACAAGCTGAGCGCGATGGAAAATAGCCGCTATATCGCGCGGATATACGGGCTTGATCCCGATTATGTCGAGGCTTTCTGTCGGTGGCTTTGCGGCATCGAAGAATATTTCGACATGCCTGTCGGGACGTATTCCAGCGGGATGAAACAACGATTCACATTCGCGCTAATGCTGGCGCTGGAATTCGACATCTACCTGATCGACGAAGGCATGCCGAGCGCCACTGACGTGGAGTTCAATCGCAAGGCGGGCGATGTCCTGCGCGAACGACTGGAAAGCACGACGATCATCATCGTATCGCATCAGGCTGCGACACTCGAACGGTTCGCGCGGTCTGCCGCCATGCTGCGCAACGGGCAGCTTTACATGTTCGACACCCTCGAAGAGGCAAGGGCGCTTTATGACTATCAAACCTAGGGTCCAAAAGTTCCGCATCCGGCGCGACGCACCGGCAGCTCCGCAGGCAGAGGCCGTGCAACCCGCCGCCACGGCCGAACCGGCCCCGACCATGCAGGACCAGCTTGACGCAATCGCGCAAGAAGGGCTGACAGCCCGTCAATTGCGTATGGCCCGCCGTGTCGCGCAAAAACGCGGATTGATCGTAGGCTCGGACTATGACGCCGTGCGGCAATTGCGCCAAGCGGGGATCGATCCATTCCAGCGCCAATCTGTTTTAGAACTGGTCCATCCTAAACCCGCTGCTGCAGAGCGCGTCCAACTGCCCGACACAATCGCCAATGGCAGCACCCTGCCTGAATCAAAGGCAATCCAGCGCGCCAACAAGAACGCGTCCGAGATCATCAAGATCCAGCATGACATCGCCCGCCGCCGCCGGCTCAAGCTCGCGCTGCTGACGGTGCGCCTTGCCATCTTCATCTGTTTGCCGACCATTCTGTTGGGCTGGTACTATTACAATATCGCGACACCGATGTACGCCACAAATTCCGAAATCGTGATCCAGCAGGCGCAGCCCGCCCAAGCCAGCGCAAGCGGATTATCCAACCTGTTCCAAGGCACGTCGATAGCGACCCAACAGGACAGTATCGCGGTGCAATCCTACCTTGCCTCGCGCGAGGCGATGCTGCGGCTGGATGCCGACCACGGATTCAAGGCGCATTTCAGCAATCCCGCCATCGACCCGATTCAGCGCCTTGCCCCAGATGCCACCAACGAAGAAGCGTTCAAGCTGTACAAGAGCCATGTCATCATCAGCTATGACCCGACCGAAGGCCTGATCCGGATGGAAGTGATCGCCGCCTCGCCAGAAAAGGCCTATGAATTCTCACAGGCGCTGATCGGCTATGCAGAAGAACAGGTTGACCAACTGACCCGTCGCCTGCGTGGCGACCAGATGCAAGGTGCGCGGGAAAGCTATGAGGCAGCCGAGCGACGCCGCGCAGAGGCGCTTGCTGCATGGCTTGCAATTCAGCAAGAGGTCCAACAGATCGACCCCGTCAGCGAATCCGCCAGCCGCCTTGGCCAGATTTCGGCACTTGAAGGCGAAAAGCAACGGTTGGAGCTGGTGCTGCAATCGCGGCTGAACGTGGACCGGCCCAGCCAAGTGCAAGTCCAGTCGCTGCGCGACCAGATTGCCAACATCAACGGGCTAATCGCGCAACTGCGCAGCGACCTGATCGGCAAAACCAACGATCAGGGGTCATTGGCCGCACGCAACACCGAATTGCTGACCGCCGAAGAAAATTACACGTTCCAGACGCTCATGGTGCAACAGGCCCTGACCCAGATGGAAACAGCCCGCATTGAAGCGAACCGTCAGGTGCGCTACCTGTCGGAAAGCGTGCGGCCTGTCTTGCCTGATCAGGCAACATATCCGCGTGCCTTTGAAAACACGATACTGGCGTTTTTGATTTTCTCGGGGATTTATCTGATGATTTCGCTGACAGCCTCTATCCTTCGCGAACAGGTCAGCTCTTGATGCATATCGTTGAAATCGGACAACTGAAGGTCGGCAACGATCTGCCGCTGCTGTTGATCGCTGGCCCCTGCCAGTTACAAAGCGCGGATCACGCCCAGATGATTGCGGGGCGGATGGCCGAAATCTGTGCGGCGCATGGCGCGCAATTCATCTTCAAGGGCAGTTTCGACAAGGCCAACCGCACGTCGCTTGGTGGCAAGCGCGGGCTTGGCATCGACGGCGGGCTCAAGGTGATGCAATCGGTCAAGGACAGCATCGGCTGTCCGGTGCTGACCGATATCCACACCGCCGACCAATGTGCGCCGGTCGCCGCGGTCTGCGACGTGCTGCAAATCCCCGCGTTCCTGTGCCGGCAGACCGACCTGCTGATCGCCGCGGGTGAAACCGGCGCTGTCATCAACGTCAAGAAAGGGCAGTTCCTTGCGCCTTGGGACATGCCCAATGTCGTTGCCAAGATTGAAAGCACCGGCAACCGGCGGATTCTGGTCACGGATCGCGGCACGTCTTTTGGCTATAACACGCTGGTGGCTGACATGCGGTCGCTGCCGACGATGGCGCGCATGGGCTATCCTGTCGTGATGGATGCGACCCATTCGGTACAGCAACCGGGCGGGCAAGGCGGATCATCCGGCGGGCAACGCGAATTCGCCCCCGTGATGGCGCGGGCGGCCGTATCTTTGGGGATTGCGGCGGTGTTTATCGAAACCCACGAAGACCCCGACACAGCACCATCCGACGGGCCAAACATGATCCCGCTGTCGCAGATGGACGCGCTGGTCAAAAGCCTGATGAGTTTTGACGCGCTGGCAAAGGCAGACCCGATCCGGGTTTAGCGCGGGTCATTCAGACCACTGCCCTGGTCCAGACCACGGCACTCGACGGCGGGCCTTGCAAGCTGCCTCCGGAAAAACGTCAAAAGAACATGAATACGAGGCAGTTTGGCATCAAAAACCGCCGTACGCGCGCGCATGACTGATGCAGGATTCAACCGCAATCGGACCGAACTGGTTTTGCACCCGGACCGCCAAAAGGAATAGTCGGCTTTTTGGCAAAACGGGGCTTGAACCGCTCCGCTCTTCGCAGTATCCAGCGCCACGCTGTTGGGATGTAGCCAAGTGGTAAGGCATCGGTTTTTGATACCGTGTATCGTAGGTTCGAATCCTACCATCCCAGCCAGCTTTACGCATTTTCTGGAATAGGTGTGCCGTCAGGCAGTGCCGTTTACGATCTGTGTCAAAGATGACGCTCGGGTCGGTGGACTTGGCATGGCGCAACGCGGGGGGCAACGCTGCGGCGCATTCGTCGATCATGGGCACAAAATCACCGCTGATTGTGGATGAACATTATTTCATCAGATGGCCATGGGTGCAGCGGCGCGCGGGGCTTGCCCGCTATTCCGCATCCGCGACAATGCGTTCAAGATAGCTGGCCAAGGCATCACGATCCTCGGGCGCGGCGATCTTTTGTTCGGGCATGCGCGAACCGGGTGTGTAGGCCTCTGGGCCATAGGTGAATAAGTCAGACAGGGTTTGCGGCGTCCAGATGATCGCCATCGCTTGCAAGGCTTCGGAATAATCATACCCCGGCTGCGACCCGATCTTGCGGCCGAAAATATCATACAGGCTAGGGCCGGCCCTGGTGTGGTCGTCAGGGTCCAGTGAATGGCAGACGGCGCAATTCTTCCAGATCTCGGCACCACGGCTGCTGTCATGCACGGCAGGCATGGCCGCTGCCACACCGCCACCCAAGGCCGCACCGTCAAGCGACCAGCGGCGGATCGTGCCGTCGGCACCAGAGGTGAACAGCTGCCCCTGCGCGATCGCCAAACCCCAGACAGGACCGTTGGCCGCCATGAACGACTGGCGCGGCACAAGGTCATCGCTGTGTACCAGCCAGACCGTCCCATCGAGCGTTCCTGCCGCGATATGACCAGGCCCAGACGCGACCGATACCAAGGGGCGGTCGGTCAGAAACCGGTCAGATCGCAGAACACCGGAATCATCATATAGGCGCAGCGCCCCATCGGCGAATATCACGGCAAGGCCATTGTCGCGGCGCACCAGACCATTGGGCAGCGCGGGCAGTCCGACCCTGAATTTCAGATCTGCTAGCGCGGTCCAGCGGGCCAGCAGAAGGTCGCCACCGACGGTGACCAGATCACCACCCGGCAGAAAGCCAAGGCCGGTCACGCGGTCACTGTGGGCCGCAAAAGTCTGCGTTTCGCGGCTGGCAAGATCAAGGCGCACAACACGCCCGTCCCAGTAGCCCGCGGCGACTTGCGCCCCGTCATCGCTGACGTCCAGCGATGCCACGGCAGATTGACCTGCAGGCGTGGCAAATTCCGGCACCCGTCCATCTGATTGCCAGACGGCCAGACGCCCATCCTGTCCCGCAGTGATGAAACCGCCCATTGGCAAAAGCCGGACGGCCGTCACGTTGCCGCTGTGAAACCGCGTCACATTGCGCGCGGTTGCCGCATCCAGATCCCACAGGATCGCGCGCGTATCAAAGCCGCCGGACACCAACAGCCCTTGCCCTGCATCCAACGCCCCCACCGGCCCGCCATGCCCAACCAGATCCTGCGCGACCACAGGACCGCAAAGGCCCACAGCCACGATCAGATTTATCAGACCCGGGCGCATATTCCGCGCAGGATCAATAAGCGTACAGGTTGGCTCCCGGTTCACCGACCCGCGCACCTTCGGTCGCGTAGGCCGAATAGCTGGGCTGCTGGAACGAGTCTTGCAAAACAGACGCCGCACCAACGGCGACGACACCGGCAAAAATCACGGCAAAGATAAAGGCTTTCATATCGGTTCTCCTGTATGTTTCAGTCTATCAAATCTTACGCGGGGCAAGCCCCGCCTTTTCGTCGTCCAAGCCATCAAGCATGGTCTGGGCAATGTCCTTGTAGATGCGCCCCAACGGACCATCTGGATCGCGCGCAACAATCGGCTGCCCCGCATCCGACGCCGCCCGCAGCGCCATGGTCAGCGGCACCGCCCCCAGAAACGGCGCAGCCAGACGCGCAGCTTCGGTTCTGGCGCCACCATCGCCAAAGATCGCATGGCTGCTGCCGCAATCGGGGCAGATGAATTGCGACATGTTTTCGATGACGCCAAGGATCGGCACATTCACCTTGCGGAACATAGCGATCCCGCGCCGCACGTCGATCAGCGACAGGTCCTGCGGGGTGGACACGATCACCGCACCTGCCAGCCGCGTGCCTTGGGCCAGCGCCAATTGCGCATCGCCGGTTCCGGGTGGCATATCCACCAGCAGCACATCCAGCGCGCCCCATTCCACATCGGCCATCATCTGCGTGATCGCGGACATCACCATCGGCCCACGCCAGACCATCGCCGTTTCAGGTTCGACCAGCAGGCCCATCGACATCGCCTGCAGCCCATAAGCCCGCATTGGACGCAATTTGCGCCCCTCGCCCATCCCCGGTTTGCCATGCAAGCCCAGTAAGGTCGGCAATGAGGGGCCATAGATATCGGCATCCAGAATGCCAACGCGCAGCCCCATCGCAACCAGCGCCAGCCCCAGATTGACCGTCGTGGTCGATTTGCCGACGCCGCCCTTGCCAGAGGCCACGGCAATCACATGGCGTACGCTGTCGAGCGGGTCGATCTTTGCAGGCGTCTGCACCACAAGTTTGGGCGGCGCCGCACGTTCAGCCGTAAGCACGACAAACGCAGAAGTGACCCCCGCCAATGCCCGCAGACGCGCCTCGAGAGCGTCGCGCAGCGGGGCAAAGGCGCTTGATTCTTCGGGGCTGATCTGGATCGACAGGCTAACCCGTCCACCAGACTGGTTCAAACCTGCGATGCGCCCCGATGCACCCAAGGGTTGGCCGTCAGGCAAAAGCATCGCCCCCAGAACCCCGGATATGTCATCATCGAGATCGCGGTTGCCTTGGGACATATTTCTCACAACATATTTCAGGGCAAACGACCCAGCCTCTTAGTCGAGGCTGGGTCGCATCTGTTTGTTTCAAACGTCCGATTACTCGGCGGGTGTAGACAACGCGCTATCCTTGGCGGATTTTGCTTTCTCTTGCTCGACCCAAAGACCGTGATGTTCTTTCGCCCAGTTGACGTCAACTTCGCCAGATCCCATCGCGTCAAACGCACCTTCCATACCGACCGAGCCGATATAGATATGAGCGATGATAATGGCCGACAGGCCCGCTGCGATCAGAGCATGGATCGTTTGGTACAATTGCCAATCAGCCGCAGCACCCGCAACACCGGGGAACAGCAACATCACACCTGTGAAAGACAGTCCAGCGCCGCCAAGGATCACCGCCCAAAAGATGACTTTCTGACCTGCGTTGAACTTTTTCGCTGGTGGATGCACACCTTTTTTGAAGATGCCGCCACCCTGCTTGAGCCATTCAACGTCAACCTTGTCTGGAATATTGTCGATCAACCACAACACAAAGATCAACGCCAAAGCCACCATGAAAGGCCACGCGAGATAGTTATGCGCAATCTTGCCAAGCGATGTTAGCGCCCCAAACGCATTTTCCCCCAATAGCGGCAGGATCACAGAGGTACCGATGATCAGGTTCAACCCGGTCAGCGCAAGAATGATAAAGGTCGAGGCCAGTGTCCAATGCGCGAAACGGTCGATCGCACCAAAGCGCAGTATCTTTAGGCCCGACATGCCTGAATCCACCTGAATCCGCCCACGGACCATGTAGAACAGCGTCAGCAGGCCGACCATGCCGACGACGGCAACAACAGAAAGCGTCTGCAATGTGCCGACCTGAAACGAAGCCCAAGATTTGTTTTCTGGCTTGATCAGGTTTCCTGCACTGCTGTCCGGAATGGACACGCGCCCCGCTACCGCATTGGTGTCGGTGCCCAACGCCTCGAACATCGATTCCTCGGTCACGGCACGTTCTGTTGGGTTCACCTGCGCGGAAGCCTGTCCGACAAAGACAAGAACCGCGAGAGCGATCATAAACTGAGATAAGTATCGCATCGTGATATCCTCCTTAAACCGCTACCGTTTCGCCGTAAGCCGTGCGCCAACCCCAGGCGCCTGACCCATAACCGCGTGTGACAACCCGCTCGCGGTAAATGTCGGCGATGATGTCGCCATCACCCGCCAGCAGCGCCTTTGTCGAACACATTTCCGCGCAAAGCGGCAGCTTGCCTTCGGCAAGACGGTTCGAACCATATTTCACATATTCGGCCTGTGACATGTCCGGCTCTGGACCACCCGAACAATAGGTGCATTTGTCCATCTTTCCACGCGTACCGAAGTTGGCAGTTTGCGGATATTGTGGTGCGCCGAAGGGACAAGCATAGCTGCAGTAACCGCAGCCGATGCAGGTGTCCTTGTTGTGCAACACGACAGCATCGTCGGTGGTGTAAAAGCAATCCACCGGACAGACCGACGCGCAAGGCGCATCGGTACAATGCATACAGGCCATCGACACCGACCGTTCACCGGGCAGACCATCGTTCAGCGTGACGACCCGACGACGGTTGATGCCCCACGGCACCTCGTGTTCGTTTTTGCAGGCGGTAACACAGGCGTTGCATTCGATGCAGCGGTCCGCGTCACAAAGGAATTTCATGCGTGCCATTTTTTTGATCCTCCCTTATGCCGCTGCGATTTGGCAAAGTGTGACTTTGCCTTCATGCATGCCGGTCACCGGGTCATAGCCGTAGCTGGTGATAACGTTGACGGATTCGCCTAGAACGATCGGGTCAGTGCCGGCAGGATAATTGCCGCGCTGATCTTCACCCTGGAACCAGCCTGCGAAGTGGAACGGCATGAAGGCCAGACCGGAATTCACACGCTCGGTTACCAGCGCCTTGACCCGTGCCTTGGACTCGTTCTCGGGGCCGTAAACCCAGACCCAATCGCCATCGACGATACCGCGAGCGGTGGCATCTGCGGGGTTGATCTCGACGAACATGTCCTGCTGCAGTTCGGCCAGCCATGGGTTCGACCGGGTTTCCTCGCCGCCGCCTTCGTATTCAACCAAACGACCAGAGGTCAGGATGATCGGGAAGTCCGCGGCAAGATTACGGTCCACAGCGCTTTGCTGCACCACTTTACCGATGTTTGGCATCCGCTGCTGACGACGGTCGTCATTGGTCGGGTATTCCGCCACCAGCTCAGGGCGTGCCGAATAGATTGGTTCGCGGTGGACAGGGATTGGATCGGGCAGGTTCCATGCCACGGCGCGGGCCTTGCCGTTGCCGTAAGGGACGCAACCATGTTCGATCGCCACCCGCTGGATGCCGCCCGACAAATCGAGAGACCAGCTGACGCCATTGATCTTTTCTTCGTCGCCGCCGCCGATGCCTTCGATCACAGCCCGTTCGCGCGCCGTCAAATCGGTATCCCAGCCCAGTTCTTTCAGCACGCCCATGGTGAATTGGGGATAGCCGTCCTGGATCTCGGAACCGGGGTTCCAGCTGCCTTCGGCAAGAAGCGTCTCGCCGTCACGCTCGAGCCCGAAACGTGGGCGGAACGCGCCGCCACCCTCTTTCACCGGAATATTGGTGTTATAAAGGATGTGGCTGCCGGGATGCCGGAATTCGGGCGTCCCCCAGCAAGGCCAAGGCAGACCGTAGAAATCGCCTGCGATCTCGGCGGGTGCATCAGGCAGTGCCTTCAGCGTGACCAGATCGAAATGCTGCTGGTTGGCCATATGGGCCTTCAACCGCTCTGGGCTTTGGCCGGTGTAACCAACAGACCAGCCACCACGGTTGATTTCGCGCAGGATGGATTCGGGTGTCGGTTCCATGCGGAACTTGCCCTGGACCAGTTCAAAGTTCTTGAACATCTCATCGGCAAAGCCAAGCCGCTGTGACAGGCCATACATGACTGCATAATCATTGTCGGATTCGAAAATCGGCTCGACAACTTTTTCGCCCCATTGCACGGACCGGTTGGATGCGGTGCGCGAACCGGAACATTCAAACTGCGTGCAGACTGGCAGCAGATAGGTGTTATCCGTGCGCGAATGCAACGCGGCAAAAGTCGTTGGGTGCGGGTCGGCAACGACCAGCAAATCCAGCGCATCCATGCCGCGACGGGCATCCTGCATCCGCGGGACGGTGTTACCGCCGTGGCCAAAGACCAGCATCGCCTTGATGTTGTCTTTCTGGTCAACTTCTTCGCTGTCCATCGTGACCGCATCGAACCAGCGGGTCGAGGTGATGCCCGGAATGGCCATGTTTTCCTCAGCGGTCCGCGCGTCGCGTCCACCTTTGGACGGCACTTCGTCAAAACGGCCGACAAAATAGTTGTAGGGCACGTCCCACACGCGCGACCAATGCTGCCATGCACCAGCGCCCAAGCCATAGTAGCAAGGCAGGTTAGCGACATCGAGACCAAAGTCCGTTGCACCCTGCACGTTGCAGTGACCACGGAAAATATTGGCGCCATTGCCCTGGCCGCCGACGTTGCCCGTCGCCAGCAGCAGAATGTTGTAGGCGCGCACGTTGGCCGTGCCGACAGTATGCTGCGTGCCGCCCATGCACCAGATAAAGGTCGATGGACGTTCCTTGGCGAATTTCTCGGCGGCACGTTTCAGCGTGTCACCATCGACGCCAGCGATCTTTTCGACGACTTCGGGCGTGTAGGCTTTCACCACTTCACGCACCTGGTCCATGCCATAAACGCGCTGCGCCAGATATTCGGTATCTTCCCAGCCGTTTTCGAAGATGTGGTACAGCATCCCGTTGATCACGGCGATATCGGTGCCGGGGCGGAAACGGATGTATTCGGTGGCATGAGCCGCCGTGCGGGTAAAGCGCGGGTCAAGCACGATGACATTGGCGCGCTGGGTTTCCTTGCCGGTCAGGATGTGTTGCATCGAGACAGGATGCGCCTCTGCAGCGTTCGACCCCATGAAGATCACGGTTTTCGAATTGCGGATGTCGTTATAGCTATTGGTCATCGCACCATAGCCCCAGGTGTTCGCAACACCCGCCACTGTGGTCGAATGACAAATCCGCGCTTGGTGGTCGACGTTGTTGGTCCCCCAGAAAGCCGCAAATTTGCGGAACAGGTAAGACCCTTCATTGCTGAACTTGGCCGAGCCCAACAGATAGACAGAATCAGCACCAGAATTTTCGCGGATCTCGCCCATCTTGGCGGCGATTTCATCCAGCGCCTGATCCCAGCTGATCCGCTGCCATTCGCCACCGACTTTTTTCATCGGATATTTCAGGCGGCGATCACCATGAACGACTTCGCGCACCGATGCACCTTTGGCGCAATGCGTGCCACGGTTGATCGGGCTGTTATAGGCAGGCTCTTGCCCGACCCAGACACCGTTCTGCACTTCGGCGACGACTGAACACCCGACCGAACAATGGGTACACATGTTCTTTTTGATTTCGATCGGCTGTGCGGGATCGGTAAAACCGGCAGCTTCGACCCGCCGCGTCAACCCGGACCCAACAGTCGCGATAACGGCGAGGCCGCCAATGCTGAGCCCTGAGGCGCGCAAGAAACTGCGGCGGTCGATTGGTTTGGCGGCGACGCCTGCGGCCAATTGCGACAAACGGCCTGTCGCTGTAGCCTCACGTGATCTGCGTTTGACCAGCATCAGTTTTCTCCCTGATCATAATAGCGATTGGTGCGGTAAAACGCTGCGACATGCTCGGTTTCCTGGTACCGCGCCTTTGTGCGTTCATCCCCAGTTTGCTGTGCCATGACAGGGCGCGCGCCGCCCATTGTCAGTGCTGCGGCCGAAGCTCCCGTCGCCGCGACGCCGAAAAACGCACGGCGGCTCATCGGATCATGTTTGTCTTTCGTCATCGAGATCTCCCTGGTGGCGGCTGCGGCAAGCGGGCTGGCGTGCCGAGGTAAAAATGGATCTGTTAGGCGGCGAGCGCGAACGCACGCGCCTCGATATCAGTCAGTAGCCGGCCAATTTCGGCCAGCGGTCGGTAGAAATCTGCACTTGGGGCAATCGCAAGATCATCAAAGAATTGTGCAGCCCAAGGCGCGATATGACGGTTGAAGAACGCGCGCTGGATGTCAGCACTTGCCACAACGTCGCCAGAAATCATGTCGGCCATCACATCCATCAACAGGGCAATGTGATCTTCGGGTTCGTGCCGCCCATTGGCACGCGCGACACCCAGACGGGACAGATCATCACGCAATACCGCCAATGGCCGTTCGTTCAAAAATCCGGTCTGGTAAAAGCTCGCATAGGGCAGCAATTCGCCACGCCCGACGCCGATGAACAATTCGAAAAACTCACGCTCTACGCGCGCAGCATCAGCGGCCTTGGCACCCAGCGCCAATGCGGTAAAGGCGCATCCCAGCGGCGTCTTATCGCCCTGCAACTGGGACACGTGATCAAGCAGTGCTTGGTCGGGTGCAGACGACAACATGCGCGCTAGAAAACGATACTGATCGCTTCTTAACGCTTCAAGGGGATCGCTGGCTCGCCCGTTGATGGGCTGGCTATCCGTCATGTTACCTAGTCTCACTCCCTAGTGGTAATAAAAAGATACCACTGCCACCATCTTTACGCAGCCAACCGACGTCTGTCTAGAATGTTTGCATATCGCTGCACACATTTCATCATAAATCGCCGCAAGCGCCTAAGCGGGCAAAGCGCCGCCATGGCGACGGCGTGCCGGCGTCATGTCTGTTTGTAGGCCGATGTCTTGCTGCTGTGCCGTTTGCAGCGCTGCATCGGGTTCAGAAGTGGGATCGTTGGCTGCGATGTCCGGCCGGTTCAGCGCCGGCGTCGTTTGCCGCACAGCGCTCTCTTGGGGAGCAATCGCCGCAGGATGGTCAGAATCACCCACCGGATCGGCGACCTGCGTCGCTGCGGGATCGTGGCGTGGCGCAAAAAGCTCGCGTAGCATTTGTGCCGCGCGTTCGGGTGACGGCGCCGCGCCATCACCTGGCACACCGCCTGGCGTATTCCAGTCCCAAGCGTAATCCACTGCGGGGTCGCTATAATCTCTGATCCAAGGGACAAGCATCCATTTACGGCGCAACGCTGCATTCCGCAGGGCCTGTGGCACGCCCTTTTGCAGGAATACGCGAATGTCGGTCTGCGGGGTCAGATCATCGATATCGGGCAGTGCTGCGATCTGTTCTTCGGTCAGCGGCTCTGGCTCTTGATTCGCAACCGGTTCGGGTTCTGCCACAGCCTCTGGCGTGACGGGTTGCGCGCGCTTGTTGCGCGACCAGCGGCCCAGAAAGGTATCTGTCTCATCGGTCGGTTTTGGCATGGCTCACCTCTTGCGGGAGTTATGCGCCCATTTGTCTGCGTCGTGCAAAACACGCGGGGCGCGCGCAGGCGGGGCATTGGGGTCGATCACATCGCGTTTGCGTTTCTTGAAGGGGATATCGACATGGTGTTGCGCCACGAATTCCGCAATCTGCGCTTCGATCACAGCAGGCATCGGCACCGCCTCGACGAAAAGGTCCAGGTCGGATGCATAGCCTTCGCCTTCGTAAGGGTCAGCTGTCACATTCACGATCTCGGCGGTTCTGGGGTCTTGTCCGCGCAAAGCAACCCAGAGCGCCGGACGCCCAGAGACCAGATTGTCCTGATGATGCAGCGTATCACCAGAGTAGAGCGACAGGTCGCGCCCGCCCAGATACCAAGTCTCGACCCCGTTTTCGGCGTAAAGCAGTGTATGCGGGGCCGCGTCAGGTTCCTGTGGCAGCACAGAACAAGGACGCAATTCACCCGCACCCCATTTCGTGACCGCAGGCCGCCTGATGGCAAGAACCGAAATGCGCAGCGTCTTGATCGGCATGGTGATCCTTTCAGTTCAGCACGGGCGCGGTCAGCGGCAACCCTGTCAGCAGGTTCTGCGGCTTGATTCGCACCGCGCCATCGGCACCCAGCCCCAGAAACAGCCAGACCGGCTGCCCTCGCAGATCCGGCATCACGCGGGCATGATCCGCGATATCAAGCCGGAACAGCCCGACAAGTGTAGCAGGCATAGGCTGCTTGTTCCACAGCGCGTTGCCGATGGCAGTGCCTGCCTGATCCAGCCCCACAAACCACCGCAAGTCGATGTTGTCAGCAGAAGCCTGCGCCGTGACGGTGCAATCCAGCCCCAGCATATGGCGCAGATAGGCGGCAATCGCTGTGGCCATACCCGCACGCGCCGCCGCGTCTCCGCCGAAATTCAGCACCATCGTATGGGCATCAGACCGCGACCAATAGGTCCAGTCGTTATCCGCGCCCAGCACATCCAACCCGTCGATGCCGCCCGACAGCATCGCCGTCAGCGGCGAGCTGTGCATCTCTTGTTCCAGCAATTGCACCAACTCTTCATCCGCCAGAAACAGGGTGTCGTTCTGGATATGACTGCGCTGCGGGCGAAAGAAACATTCCGCCGCGCGCAGGACCTGCGGATTGTCGCAGCCATCCAGCGCATTGCGCAGGATCAGCTGCACGAGCTGCGACATGAACACGACAGGCAGGGTGATTCCGTCCTGCACGATCTGCGTATAACCGTTTTCAACCGTACCAGCGGCGATCAACCGGTCGCGCAATGTCAAAAGAAAGCGCCAGTTTTCCCGCGCATCGGGGTCTTGCAGCGCGATCAGTTCCATGTCGGACACTTTGGCGCGCGGCTGATCCATCAGGCGCTTGTGCAAGGTGCGTTCGGCCGCGCATGCCTCGGGCGGGGGCAGCACCTCTGGGCGCGCAAGCCAGGCAAGGATCAGCTCGTCGGTGACGGTCATGCGCCCGGCATTGTCCAGACGGGTCAGGTGATGACCCGAAGCGACCCAGAATTCAGGCATCAGGCTTTTCCTCTTAATGCAAAGATATCGACGTGATCTTCGGGGCCAGTATCCTCGGTTTCCTCGAAGAATTGAAAGGCGCGGTCATGGCCTTGCAGGTGGGACCCTGAAAAGGCCGTTTCGTCGCGCGGTTTCAGCGTGCGAAACTGTTCGCGTATATCGCCTGCGTCATGTTTGCGGTGCAGCGCGATCAGCGTGTTCAGCGGATGCGCGCGGCACAGGCTTTCGGCCAGCGCCACTTCTTCTTCGGCGGCGGGGCGGGCAGCCTCCAATGATGGTGCGCCCAGATGGGTCACCAGTTGACGGGCCAATGTCAGAACCATGGCGTCGCGTTCGTCTGGCCGCGCCTCTTGCACGGTCACCAAGGTCGAATGGCCAAAACTGTCCACCCCCAGAAACCCGGACCGAAAGGCAATCGCCTCTTTGCGGGTCAGATCATCGGGGGCACGCCCCCAGAACAAAAACGTACCCGGCACGGCCCATTCACCCGGGCTCGCGGCAAGGCTGAACACGACCTTGTCAGAGGCGTCAAGCTGGATGGTCCTAGGCAGGCGGATCACAATTTCGGTCCCTTGGCATCGCGCCAGCCAGTCGCGTTGAAGGATTGCAACAAAGGCTCCGATCTTTTGCCGCCGCCCGCTGGCGTGATCTCGACCAGACGGTCACCGTCAATCCGCCGCACCCCCCGCAACAGCGGCGGGTCGATGCGCATCAGATAGCGGTTGGTCACCGCATCCAGACCATCATGCAGCCAGCGGTCGAAGTACAACATCATGTAGCTGGCGAAGGTCGCGATGATATCTTCGTGCGGATCAAAGTCTTCTTCTTTCAAAGAAGTCGAGTCAGGAAAACGGCCCGGTTCCAGCAAATGGTCTCGCTCAGAGATCAGCTCGGCCGCGAAAACCATCCAGTCCGGCACGTCCTGCGGTCCGGTGCCGGGGGCGACAGCAAAGCGCCCACCACCGATCCGGGCCTTGTCATAGCGGATTTCGTCGGGCCAGTTCAGCCGCACCGCGCGTTCGGGTGGACAATGTGCCGCAAGCGCATCGGCCACCGCGACCATGCCCAAGGGGAATGCCATCTGCGCCTCATGCAGTTTTTGCGTGGGTTCCAGCACGACGGCAAATGCCAGCAGCCCCGATGACGCGTGACACACCAATGTGCCGGCCCCGTGTTCGGGCGCAAGCTCGACCGCCTGTTCCAGCACATCGGGCCCCGTCCCCGCATGCAGCGTATAGGGCGGTGGCAGCGCAATATGCCCCAGGCCGTGGGTTTGTGATCTGTCGTCCATGTCGCCTCCCCGAATATCGCGCGCCGAACTCTAGGCTTTGCAATCATTTAAGCGTATATCGGCCTAGACCGGTCAACTTCCAGCCATATCTAGCCAGATGCGAGACACCAATGCCCCAGAACGACAAAACCCGTCTGATTTGTAGCTGCGAAGGTAGCATGAAAGTCGCCGTCGACGCATTAGGCGGACCGGGCAAGTGGGCGCATCATTTGTGCCGCAGCCAGCTTGACCATTTTCGCAAGGCGCTCGGCGATTTCGCCGAAGTGACCGTCGCCTGCACGCAAGAGGCCCCGCTTTTCGCCGAAGTGGCCGAGGATATGGGCTATGAAGGCACGCTGCATTTCGCCAATATCCGCGAAACCGCAGGCTGGTCAGAGGCGGGTCACGACGCCACACCGAAAATGGCCGCCCTGCTTGCGATGGCAGAAATCGCAGCGACGCCCTTTGATGTCATCAGCCTGGAAAGCAACGGGATCACATTGATTCTTGGGCGCGATCAGGCGGCAGTGGATCTGGCGCAAAGTTTATCCGAAACGCTGGATATCACCGTTTTGTTGCTGCCCGGCGCAGATGTCGTGCCACGTCCGCAGACGACCTGGCCCGTGCTGCAAGGGCGCGTCAGGCAGGCAACCGGGCATCTGGGTGCGTTCGAGCTGACGGTGGATGATTATGCCGCCCCCCTTGTGTCATCGCGCGGTCGGCTGGCGTTTGACACAGCGCGCAACGGTGCGATTTCGGCCTGTGATCTGGTGATCGACGTGACCGGCGGGCAGCCCCTGTTTCACGAAACCCGCCCTGGCTATCTGCGGGCCGATCCGCGTGACCCGGTCGCCTTGGCCAAGCTGGTGACCGAGGCTAGCCAGATGGTCGGCACCTTTGACAAGCCCAAGTACATCAATTTCACCCCCGACCTTTGCGCCCATTCGCGCAATACCCTGACAGGTTGCACCCGCTGTCTGAACCTGTGCCCTACGGGGGCGATCACGTCCAACGGCGATACCGTGGCGATTGATCCCAATATCTGCGCGGGCTGCGGCCAATGCGCTGCGGCCTGCCCGACCGGGGCTGCCGCCTATGCCCTGCCTGTGACAGAAAACATCGCCGCCCGCCTGCGCGCGGGGCTTGAGGCCTATTTCGCGGCAGGCGGCAAACATGCCCCTGTCGTGCTGTTTCACGATGCAGATCATGGTTCCGCCCTGATCGACGCGACCGCGCGCTTCGGCAAGGGTCTGCCCGCACATGTGATCCCTGTGCAGGTCAACGAACCATCGCAGATCGGGCCGGAAATCATGGCGGCGGCGCTGGCCTATGGGGCCGGCGGCCTGCGGGTGCTGGCAAAGGAACGCCCTGCCCATCCGCTGGAAGGGTTGCAGGACAGCCTGGACCTGATGGCAGTGATCTGTACACAAACCGGCCATGATCCGGCGGCCTGCGGCCTGCTGTCGATCGACGATCCCGACGCGCTGGACCGCGCGCTTTGGCAGCCTGCCACCGCCGCCCGCGCCACGCGGTCCGGCTTTTTGCCACAAGACGACAAACGCGGTTTGCTGCTGCTCGCGGTCGAGGAAATGAACCGCACGGCCCCCACGCCAACCGATTTCATTGCGCTGCCGCAAGGCGCGCCTTTTGGCACCGTCACGCTGGATCACGATGCCTGCACGCTATGCCTGGCCTGTGTTGGCGCCTGCCCTGCTGGGGCCTTGTCGGATAATCCCGACCTGCCGATGCTGCGGTTCACCGAAAGCGCCTGTGTGCAATGTTCCATCTGCGTGGCGACTTGCCCCGAAGATGCCTTGTCGCTGACCCCGCAAATCGACCTTGCCGCCTGGGCCGCACCGCGCCGCGTGCTGAAACAGGAAGACCCTTTTGCCTGCACATCCTGCGCCAAGCCGTTCGGCACCAAGTCAAGCATCGAACGTGTGATGCAAAAGCTGGAAGATCACTGGATGTTCGCCGGTGAGACGGGGGCAGAGCGCCGCCGCCTGCTGACAATGTGCGACGATTGCCGCACCCGCGAGGTCGTGATGGCAGGCTTTGATCCGCATGAAAAGGCCGACAGCTGATCAGCGCGGACCGCAGGGTTCCAGCGGGTGCGGCCAAGGCTGCACCCCGACACCCAAGCGGCAGATGAGCCGCTTCACAATACCAGATCACCGTTCAGAAACGCCGCCGCCTGCGCCGATGCAGGTCCAGCAAAGAACGCCGCAGCGGGCAATATTTCGACGACCTGTCCAGCGTGGACGAACAACACCTCGTCGGCAAGACGGCGGGCCTGACCCAGGTCATGGGTCGACATCACGATCCTTGTGCCGTCCGCACAGGCGGCATGCAGGATAGCCTCGATTTCCTGCGTGGCGTGACCGTCCAGATTGGCGCAAGGTTCGTCCAGAAACAGCACCTGCGGGGCTGTGACCAGGGCGCGCGCCAAGGCAAGTTTCTGTTTTTCCCCGCCTGATAGTACCGTCGCTGCACGCAAAACCGCAGACCCCAGCCCGACACGTGCGGCCCAAACATCCGCCGCAGCGCGGGCGTCACGGCGGTTCACGCCGCGCAGGACCAGCGGATAGGCGATATTGTCGCGCACATTGCGGCGCATCATGATCGGCGCCTGAAAGACGAAAGATTGCGCCACATGTGCCTGCGCATCGCTGACGGCCCAAGCCTTGTGACCGGCCGATATCCGATCAAGCCCGTGCATCGCGCGCAGCAATGTGGTTTTGCCGCTGCCATTCGGCCCGACGACCACGCTGATCCCCTTGCCCTGCAAAGTCAGGGACACCGGGCCAAGAATATGCTTGCCACGCCGCTTGACCATGATCTCTTGCAAGGTCAGCGGGAGGATGGTGTGGTCGTTTACCATCTGCTGCCCTGTTCCGTCCGAGACAGGACATGAATGCAAAGATTAACCACCACCGCCAGCCCGATCAGGATGAACCCCAAGGCCAGCGCCAGCGCGAATTCGCCGCGCCCCGTCTCGAGCGAGATTGCAGTGGTCAGCACGCGCGTTGCATTATCGATATTGCCGCCGACGATCATGATCGCCCCCACTTCACCGATGCCGCGCCCGAAACCGGCCAGCTGCGCCGTCAACAAGGTGCGTCGCCCATCCCAGACCAGCGTGGCGATACGCTGCCGGCGCGACGCATGCAGCGAGATCAGCAGATCATGATAATCCGCCCATAATTCCCGCATCGCCTGATGCGCGATCGACGCAACCAATGGCGTGATGATGATGACCTGCGCAATGATCATCGCCGTTGGCGTGAACAATAGGCCCAGCACCCCAAAGGGGCCAGACCGCGACAGCATGATATAAACAATCAGCCCCACGACGACGGGCGGCAGCCCCATCAGCGCATTCAGCATCGCAATCACATAGCGCCGTCCGGGAAACCGCGTGATCGCGAGCCACGCCCCTAGTGGCAAGCCAATGACAGAGGCAACGGCTGTCGCGCTCAGGGTCACGTAAAGCGACCGCAGCGTAATCTCGATCAGTTCAGCGTCCAGTGACACAACCAACCGGGCAGCCGTGGCAAAGCCGTCTGCAATATCGCTCATTACTTATCCATTGCCGGTGTCACGCCTGAAGCCCGCCATGCAACGCCGCCTCGTTGCACCGCTGGCGTGCAGTATCAGCAATAAGCTTGTGACAACAAGCCCCTCAGCTGCGGGATACTGACAGGGCAGAGGTGACATCGCCGCACCGGCCCACGCCTTTTTGTCTAGGCGGCAGGTGCTGCACTTTTCCAGTGCTGAGGTGAAACATAGACGATCTGATCCTCCAGACTGATCATCACTTCGCCGTCCTGAATATTGACCTGCAACTTCATGGCGCGGCCAGCAAGTGCCGCAAGCGTATCCGTGTCGGCCTGAGGAAAATTGACGACTTGAAGATTGTCAAAACGGGTGGTGCTATTCTTGATCTTGTCCCACCAGATTTCAGCAGTGCGGCCACCATAGGGATAGACCACCACCTTGCCGGCTTTGCCGCAGGACTGGCGCAGCACCTTTTCGCTAGGCAAACCCAAGGCCACCCAAACGTCAAGTTCACCACTCAGGCTTTTCTGCCAGATGTCGGGTTCGTCGTCGGTCGAAAGCCCCTTGGTCATTTCCAGATGCTCATGGGCATTCAACGCAAAGGCAACGATACGGACCATCAGCCGTTCGTCAGTCTCTGACGGGTGCTTGGCCAGCGTCAGTTTATGGGTCTCGTAATAGTGACGGTCCATGTCCGAGACCGACAGCTCGACTTTGTAAATAGTGGCGTTTTGCGCCATGATCAGCCCCTCATCTTGAACGATCGTGTTGCCTACTCTGTTTAGGGCGCTTTGGAAAGCAGGCGCACCGACCAATGCGCTGCGGCCCCGTCTTTGTCGCCTTGGACGAAAAATACCATCGGCAGCCCAAAAAACTGTCCTCATCCGGCCGCTTACGCTACACAGTCACCATCCCGGCCATAAACCGGGCAAGGGAGGGCGCAAGGCCCACAAATGGAGGAGACATCATGACGACATCTACCGGTCGGGGGCTGAAAGCCCTTATCGCACCCATCGCCATCGTAGCATTCGGAATCGGTTCCGCCGCACAAGCGCAAGAACTGTCGATCGCCACGGGCGGCACAGGCGGCGTTTATTACCCCTATGGCGGCGGCCTGGCCGAAGTGATCAACAACCATGTAGACGGCTATAGCGCCAGCGTCGAAGTCACCGGCGCCTCGGTCGAGAACATGGCTTTGGTCCAGCGCGGCGACAGCGACATCGCCATCGCCTTGGCCGATACGGTCTATCAGGCCTATACCGGCACCGGTGCCTTTGAAGGCCGCCAGATTGGTGAAGCACGCGCCTTGGCGTCGATCTATCCAAACGCCGTGCAACTGGTCACGCTGGCCGATAGCGGGATCACCAGCATGCAAGACCTGCGCGGAAAGCGCGTGTCGGTCGGCGCGCCCGGATCTGGCACCGAACTGAGCGCACAGGTGATTTTGGCGGCGAATGGCATCACCTATGACGATTTCGACCCGCAGCGCCTGAACTTCAACGAAACCGCCGATGCGATCCGTGACGGTGACATCGTCGCCGGTTTCTGGAGCGTGGGGCCACCCACATCGTCGATCATGAACCTTGCCGCGACACGCGCGATTTCCATCATCGGCCTGTCTGCAGACGAAATCGCAAACGCCCGCGCAGCCGAACCGACCTTTGCGCCCTTTGCGCTGCGTGCAGGCCTTTACGACGGGATGGCCGAGGCCGTGCAGACGATCTCGACACCCAACGTGCTGATCGTGCATGCCGATATGGACGAGGAACTGGCCTATAACATCACCAAGGCGATGTATGAAAACGTAGCCGATCTGATCGCGATCCATCCGGCAGCGAACGACACGACGATCGACTTCTCGGTCGCCTCGACGCCGATCCCGTTCCACCCCGGCGCGCTGCGCTATCTCGAAGAGGTGGGTGCCGCGGTACAGGATCACCAGCGCCCATGATCACGACCAATGCAGGGCGGCACGGATGTGCCGCCCTTCTTTGTGCCGCGCTTTTCGCGGGCGCACATGCCATGGCGCAGCCTGTGCTGGTGGTGGAAACCACTGACGCGCCGCTGGGTGAACTGCCGTTTCAGCCTGGCGCCGAAATCTGCCTGCGCTGGAACCATTCCGTCACCGGTGGTGCCGTGGCAGATTGTTTCGAAAATGTGGCAGGCCAACTGACCCTCACGCGGTCCTATCTGCATGATTTCGCCGCAGGCTTGGGCGAGGTTGCAGGCCGCGGCCAGATCGCGCCAGCCGCAACGGGCGGGTACTGGATCACCGAGATCGCCGAAAGGGTCCCCGACAATTCACTGGGCCTGCGGGTCGGCCCTGCTGCGGTTAACCACCGCTTGACCAGCGCGGGTCAGGCAATCGCGCTCAGCCAGATTGCCCCCGATACCGCCGTGCGGCTGACCCTGCGCCCCGACTGACCGCCGCCATCTGAACCGACAGGAACAAGACATGAGCCGCCAGACATCCGACACATCCCGCAAGGATCAAGACCTGACCGACCTGCCACCTGCCCTGCGCTCGGCCGATGGGGTCCAGCCGCGCCCGATCCTGTGGACGATCACCATCGTCGCGATCACCATGTCGCTGTTCCAGATGTATACCGCGGGGATCGAACCGCTGGGGCTGTTCTATCAACGCTCGGCGCATCTGGGGTTTATCCTGTTTCTGGCCTTCCTGATCTTTCCGGTCACCGGCACCGCGCGACCGCGCGGCAGCGTCGGCTGGATCATCGACGCCATTTGTCTGACCGCTGCCTTCCTGAGCGGTTTTTATATTTTCTATTTCCTTGACGACATCATCAACCGTGCGGGCTGGTGGTCGCGCACCGATATCGTGATGGGCATCATCGCCACGCTGGCCGTGCTGGAGGCCAGCCGCCGTGTCGTGGGCCTTGGCATGACGATCATCGGCCTGATCGCCATCGCCTATGCGCTGGCCGGACCGCGCGGCGCGTTGCCCGGGCTGGGCGAATGGATGCCCGGCATCCTGTCGCATCGCGGGGCCAGCGTGGACCGCCTGATTGGCCAGCTGTATCTGGGACAAGAGGGGATTTTCGGCCTGCCTTTGGGGGTGGCTGCGACCTATGTTTTCATGTTCGTCCTGTTCGGCGCCTTTCTGGAAGTGACCGGCGCAGGCAAGTTTTTCATCGATTTGGCCTTTGCCGCGACAGGCCGCAAGGCAGGTGGGCCCGCCAAGGCGGCAGTGATCGCATCGGCCGGCATGGGGTCGATTTCGGGTTCGGCCATTGCGAATGTCGTGACGACCGGGGCCTTTACGATCCCGCTGATGAAAAAGCTGGGCTATAAACCCAAAGAGGCCGGCGGGATCGAGGCCGCAGCATCGACCGGCGGGCAGATCACGCCGCCCCTGATGGGTGCGGGGGCTTTCCTGATCTCGGAATATACCAACGTGCCTTATATCGACATCGTCATGGTCTCGATCTTTCCGGCGATCCTGTATCTGGGGACGGTCTATCTGTTCGTACATCTCGTGGCGATGAAGGCGGGCATGACCGGCCTGTCCGCCGCCGACCTGCCCATCGTGCGCCATGTGCTGGCCGCGGGCTGGCAATTCATCGTGCCGCTGGTCGTGCTGATCTATCTGCTGGTCAACAACATCTCGCCCACCCGCGTGGGGTTCTGGGCGATCCTGTCGGTCATCGCGGTGACGGCCTTGCGCGCGGGGTTCACGCTGATCGTGCTGGACCCCAAGAATGGCACGCCACTGACCCTTGACCGGCTGAAGGCGTCGATCCTGAGCGGTCTGGCGCTGATCGCCAAGGCGCTGGAACTGGGCGCGCGCAATGCTGTCGCCGTCAGCGTCGCCTGCGCTGTCGCAGGTATTATCGTGGGTGTCGTGGGCCTGACGGGTCTGGGGCTGAAATTTTCGTCGATGATGATCTCTCTTTCGGGGGGCAGCCTGCCGCTGGCGCTGATCTTCGTGCTGCTGGCCAGCCTGATCCTTGGCATGGGCCTGCCGGTCACGGCCGCCTATATCGTGCTGATCGTGCTGGTCGGGCCTGCGCTGCACAACGAGTTCGGCGTGCCGCTGTTGATCGCGCATCTGGTGGTGTTCTGGTATTCCCAAGACAGTAACGTGACCCCGCCCATTGCCCTGGCGGGGTTTGCAGGCGCGGCCATTGCGGGGTCCAAGCCGATGGAAACCAGCATGCAGGCGTGGAAATACGCCAAGGGCCTGTACCTTATCCCCGCCTTCATGGTTTTCAACCCCGAGATCATCATGGGCGGCGAGACGTGGTATGTGATCTGGACCGGCATCATCATCGTGATCGGGCTGGTCGGCTTTGCCGCCGCGATCGAAGGCTATCTGTTCACTTGGATGGATACCCTGTCCCGCCTGCTGGTGGTGCCGGGTGTGATCGCGATCTTCAACCCCGACGAACTGATCGAGGCGGCAGGCGCGTTGGTGGTCTTGGCGCTTCTGGCCTGGAACTGGCTGAAATCCCGCCGCGCGCAAACTATCACGCGGACAGGCTGACCAACGACCCACTGCGGTGCAGGTCGCACGGGCCATGTGATCACCCCGCTGGCCGCGGTCAGGTGACCACGGCGACCAGTGCGACGAAATCCCCGACCTTAACCAACCCCGGCACATGCCGCGCGGTCAGGATACCGGTGCAGGCGGCGTGGCAGGTCACGGGTGGCACGCCGGTCCGGTCGGCAGGCCAGATCCGCGCGATAGGCTGGTCCTTTGCCACGGGGTCGCCCAGATCGACCAGATAATCGATCAGCCCGGCGTGATGCGAAAAGACAAAACAGCTGTCGTCGGGCATATCCAATTGTACGGTCGGCCCCACCTGCAATGCGCCCGCCATGATGCCCGCATGGATCAGCAGATTGCGGATGCCCTTGCGCGCAATCGCGACACTGCGCGCCGTCGCCATGCCAGCCCCGCCCAGTTCGGTGGTGACAAAGGTCTTGCCCTGATTTTCAACTTCGGTGTCGAACATGCCGACGGCGTCGATTTCCAGCATCCGCACCGAATAGGGCGCGTTGAAGGCTTGCATCGCGGCCATGCAGGCGGCCTCTTGCGCTTTGTCGGGCAGGATATGGGCGGCGGCGAATGGCAGGAAATCCAGCGTCCGCCCGCCGGAATGGAAATCCAGCACGATATCGGCCAAAGGCACCAGTTCGGTCGCGATATAATGGCAGATTTTCTGCGTCATGCTGCCATCCGCACGCCCCGGAAAGCTGCGGTTCATGTTCGCGCCGTCGATGGGCGAACAGCGCGCACCTTTGGCAAAGGCAGGCATGTTCATCATCGGCAGGATGATCACTCGCCCCGTGATCTGATCCGGCTGCAAGCTCGCCGCCAGTTCCTGCAAGGCCACTGGCCCTTCGTATTCATCGCCGTGATTGGCACCTGTCAGCAAGGCCGTCGGCCCGTCACCATTGGCGATGACAGTGATCGGGGTCATGACCGACCCCCATGCGCTGTCATCGCGGCTATAGGGCAGTTTCAGGAAACCGTGGTGGACACCTTGTGCATCAAGCGGGATGGTCGGGGTAATCATGCCTTGACCACCAGCGCGCGGGGCGTTGTGCAGAAACATTCATAGCCCGTGTCGGTGATCAGGATCGGCTCGGTAATCTCCAACCCGCCGTCATCCAGCCAGAGTGCGGGCATGAAATGGAACGTCATCCCCGGTTCCAGAATGGTCGTGTCGCCCTTGCGAAACGATATCGTGCGTTCGCCCCAGTCGGGCGGATAGCTGATCCCGATGGCATAACCGCAGCGGCTGTCCTTGACATAGCCCGCCTTGTTCAGCGCGGCGTTGAAGGCATTGGCGATATCCTGCGCCTGATTGCCGGGGCGGGCCTGTTCCAACCCCGCCTCGACCGCGTCCAGCACGGCGGATTCGGCGTCGCGGTATTTGTCAGGCACCTTGCCCAGAAACAACGTACGCGATTGCGGGCATTGATAGCGGCGGTGCGCGCCCGCGATCTCGAAAAACGTGGCCTCGCCGGTTTTCATCGGGCGGTCGTCCCATGTCAGATGGGGCGCGGTGGCATCCATGCCCGATGGTGCCATCGGGACAATCGCCGGATAATCACCCCAATGGCCATCCGCGCCCCTGATCCCCGTGGCATAGATATCGGCGATCAGATCATTCTTGCGCAGGCCCGGTTCCGCCAGTTCGACGATGCGGGCATGCATGGTTTCAACAATGCGGGCGGCGCGGCGCATATAGTCAATCTCGCGGTCGGATTTGACGGCACGCTGCCAGTTCACAAGGCCGGTACAATCGCTGATCCGCGCCTGCGGCATGCCCGCCAGCAACGCGGCATGGGCGGCGGCGGAATAATAGTAATTGTCCATCTCGACGCCGATCCGCGCGGTGGCAAGCCCCAGTTCTGCCAGCAATTTCGCCAGTTCCTGCATCGGATGCTTGTCGGGGTTCTGCACGAAAGTATCGTCATAGCCGCGAATATTGTCGTCGCTTTCCATGAACACGGTGCGCCGCGCACCCAATGTGTCCATCGCCCGGCCCCACCAGACCGGATCGCCGTCATGGGTCAGGATCACGCCTTGAAAGACGTAAAAGGACCAGCCGTCATAGCCCGTCAGCCACGACATATTCGACGGGTCAGTGACAAAGATCGCATCCAGCCCGCGCACCTGCATCTCGGCACGGGTCTTGGTGATGCGGCGCAGATATTCGCTGGTCGGGAAATTCGCCTCGAAAGTAGTCATTGGTTGGCCTTCGGTTAGAGCTTTGAGGCCAAAGCTGGGCTGTTTCGCGCCATCACGCTATACCCCAACACCGGCAAACCATGTCGCTTTCCGACAAAGAGCGTCCGTCATGGGCTGGAGGCCACAGGCCATCCCGCCTAGACTGCCTGTAAATATGATGGAGAATGTGATGACCGACCAATTTGCCAATGACCAGCTGACCCAATGGGATCACGACCATTTCTTTCATCCCTCGACCCATCTGGGCCAGTTCGCGCGACGCGACATGGGAAACCGGATCATCCAGTCGGCCAAAGGCGTACATATCACCGACCGCGAAGGGCGGCGGTCGCTGGATGCCTTTGCAGGGCTTTATTGCGTCAATATCGGTTACGGCCACCCCGAAATCGCCGAGGCCATCGCCAAACAGGCGCATGAGCTGGCCTATTACCACGCCTATGTCGGCCATGGCACCGAGGCATCAATCACCCTGTCGCGGATGATTGCCGAACGCGCGCCCGAGGGGATGAACCACGTCTATTACGGGCTCAGCGGGTCGGATGCCAACGAAACCAACGTCAAACTCGTCTGGTATTACAACAACGTGCTGGGCCGGCCCGAAAAGAAAAAGATCATCTCGCGCTGGCGCGGCTATCACGGGTCGGGTCTGGTCACCGGGTCGCTGACGGGGCTGGATCTGTTTCACAAGAAATTCGATCTGCCGCTGCCGCAAATATTGCATACCGAATCGCCCTATTTCTACCGCCGCGCGGATCGCGACATGGACGAGGCAGCATTTACCGCCCATTGCGCAGCCAAGCTCGAAGAGATGATCCTGCGCGAAGGCCCTGACACCATCGCGGCGTTTATCGGCGAGCCGATGCTGGGTACCGGCGGGATCGTCCCACCCCCAGCGGGCTATTGGGATGCGATCCAGACGGTCCTGCGCAAATACGACATCCTGCTGATCGCGGACGAGGTCGTGACCGGCTTTGGCCGTCTGGGGACGATGATGGGGTCGGATCATTACGGGCTGAAACCGGACCTCATTACCATCGCCAAAGGCCTGACATCGGCCTATGCGCCTTTGTCGGGATCCATCGTGTCGGACCGCATGTGGGAAGTGCTGGAGCGCGGTACCGATGAATTCGGCCCCTTCGGCCACGGCTGGACCTATTCGGCGCATCCGATCTGTGCAGCGGCGGGGGTGGCAAACCTCAAACTGCTGGACGACCAGAACCTTGTCGCCAATGCAGGCAATGTCGGCGCCTATCTGAACGAGACGATGGCAGCGGCACTGGGCGGGCACACACATGTCGGCGAAGTGCGCGGAACAGGCATGTTATGCGCGGTCGAACTGGTCAAGGACCGCGATGATCGCGTCTTCTTTGATCCTGCCGACAAAGTCGCCCCGCGTGTCGTCGCGGCAATGCTGGAGCGTGGCGTGATCGCCCGCGCGATGCCGCAGGGTGACATTCTGGGTTTTGCCCCGCCCTTTCCGCTGAACCGCGCGCAGGCGGATGAAATCGTAACTGTGACCAAGGACGCGGTTGCGCAGGTCTTGGGATAGAGTGACAGACACCCGCCGGATCGGATCAGGATCAACCCTGCGGCGGCCATGTGACAAAGAACGCGTAAGGTGGATAAATATCCACCTTACCTGCCCCATTCAGACCGCGACGCAATCGGCGTAATAGCGTTTCACGCCATCCGCGCCGGTTTCAACCACAAGCCCGTGGATGTCATTCTCGAACCCCGGACACAGCCGTTCAAACTCGCGGTTGAACTTGAGGTATTCCACGATCTTGGTGTTGAACACCTCGCCCGGGATCAAAAGCGGGATGCCGGGCGGATAGGGTGTCACCAGCGATGTGGTGATCCGCCCGACCAGATCGTCGATAGCCACGCGTTCCGTCGTGCGCCGCGCGATATGGGCATAGGCGTCGTTCGGGGCCATCGCAGGTTGCAGATCGCTCAGGTACATTTCCGTCGACAGGATCGCGATATCATAACGGGCATAAAGCTGGTGAACATGCTGGCACAGATCGCGCAGCCCCATCTGTTCGTAATGCGGATGCTTGGCAATAAAATCAGGCATCACACGCCACAAAGGCTGGTTGCGCCCGTAATCGTCCTTGAACTGCTGCAGTGCGGCCAGCAGTGAATTCCAGCGCCCCTTGGTGATCCCGATGGTGAACATGATGAAGAAACTGTAAAGACCGGTCTTTTCCACCACGACCCCGTTTTCCACCAGGTATTTAGTCACGATCGAGGCGGGAATCCCCATTTCTTCGAACCGGCCATCAAGGTTCAGGCCGGGCGTGACAATCGTGGTCTTGATCGGGTCCAGCATGTTGAACCCGCGCGCCATATCGCCAAACCCGTGCCACGAATCCGCGCCATCGGACGCCTGCACACCATCGGCATCGGTTTTCTTGAGAACCCAATCCTTGGGATCACCGATCCCTTCCTCGACCAGCGCATCCGGCCCCCAAACCTGAAACCACCATTCATCATCACCGAATTCGGCATCGACCTTGCGCATCGCACGGCGGAAATCCAGCGCCTCCATGATGCTTTCCTCGACCAGCGCCACGCCACCCGGGGGTTCCATCATCGCCGCCGCCACGTCACAACTGGCGATGATGCTGTATTGCGGGCTGGTGCTGGTGTGCATGAGATAGGCTTCGTTGAACAGGTGCCGGTCCAGCTTAGTGTCCTGACTGTCCTGCACCAGCACATGGCTGGCCTGCGAAATCCCGGCCAGCAGCTTGTGGATGGACTGGGTGGCATAGGTCACCGCATGGCGCGGGCGCTCACGCTTGCGGCCCATCGAATGAAAATCGCTGTAAAACGTGTGGAATGCGGCATGGGGCAACCACGCCTCGTCGAAATGGAAGTTTTCGACATAGCCGTCCAGCAAGCCCTTGATGGTTTCGGTGTTATACAGCACCCCGTCATAGGTCGATTGCGTCAGCGTCATGATGCGCGGCTTCACTGTATCGGCATCGATATGGGACAAAAGCGGGTTGGCGCGGATTTTCTCCTTTATCGTGTCGATTTCGAACTCGCTTTGCGGGATCGGGCCGATGATGCCGTAATGGTTGCGCGTCGGTTTGAGGAATACCGGAATCGCGCCCGTCATGATGATGCTGTGAAGAATGGATTTGTGGCAATTGCGGTCCACGACCACGACATCGCCGGGGGCGACGGTGTGGTGCCAGACCATCTTATTGCTGGTCGATGTGCCGTTGGTCACGAAAAAGCAATGATCGGCGTTGAAGATGCGCGCGGCATTCCGCTCGGACGCGCCAATCGCGCCGTTATGGTCCAAAAGCTGGCCCAATTCCTCGACCGAATTGCAGACATCGGCGCGCAGCATGTTTTCACCATAGAACTGGTGATACATCTGGCCAATCGGGCTTTTGAGGAACGCAACACCGCCCGAATGGCCGGGGCAATGCCAGGAATAGGACCCATCCTCGGCATAATCCAAAAGCGCCTTGAAAAACGGCGGCTGGATGCCTTCCAGATATTTCTTGGCCTCATGCACGATATGACGCGCGACGAATTCGGGCGTATCCTCGAACATATGGATGAAGCCATGCAATTCGCGCAGGATATCGTTGGGCAGATGGCGGCTGGTCTTGGTTTCGCCGTGCAGATAAATCGGCACATCTTCGTTCTTGCGACGGACTTCCTGGATAAACTGGCGCAGGTTCAGCACGGCAGGGTCCAGATCAGGGCCGGGGCTGAATTCTTCGTCGTCAATCGACAGCACGAATGCGCTGGCGCGGGACTGCTGCTGCGCGAACTGGGACAGATCACCGTAACTGGTGACGCCCACGACTTCGAACCCTTCATTCTCGATCGCTTCGGCCATGGCACGGATACCAAGACCGGATGAATTCTCCGACCGGAAATCCTCATCAATGATAAAGATGGGGAATCGAAACTTCATTATATTCTCCTTGAAAAGGCAGCGCCGCTTTCGGCCTACATGACAGAGGCGCCCAAGCGCGTCAAAGCAAGCTTGCGCGACATCCTGCCATCTTCCGAGCCTCAATATCCCCGCGCGGAGCGCCCGACCCGGGACACCGGGGCGGATGCGACCTATCCGTGATGCTGTGCCGCCAGATCCTTGAGAATAGGGCAATCCGGGCGGCTGTCGCCGTGGCAGGCATCGACCAGATCCGCCAGCGTGTCGCGCATCGCGCGCAACCCTGCGATCTTGGCGTCGATCTGCGCCAGATGGTCCTGCGCCAGCGCCTTGACCTGCGCCGAGGCGCGGCTGTCATCATCGTAAAGCGCCAAAAGCACACGGCAATCGTCGATGGAAAAGCCCAAGGACCGCGCCCGCGCGACAAACATCAGCTTATGCAGATGCGGTTGCCGAAACAGGCGATAGCCATTGTCATGCCGGTCCGGCCGGATCAGGCCGATGTCTTCGTAATAGCGGATGGTCTTGGCGGGCAGACCGGATTTGGTGGCGACTTCCCCGATATTCATCACGGTCCTCCTATGCGGCGCGTTGCTGTGCTGTGCCGTGGTTGACCGGCGGCTGTGGCGGCTTTTCGTCCATGACCGGGCGCAAACGGCGCAGCCGCAGCGCGTTGGACACGACCGACACCGATGACAACGCCATCGCTGCAGCGGCAAAGACCGGCGACAAAAGCAAGCCAAACACGGGGTATAGAACACCTGCCGCCACTGGCACCAGCGCCACATTATACCCGAACGCCCAGCCAAGGTTCTGGCGGATGTTGCGCATCGTCGCCTGCGACACGGCAACAGCGTTGACGACACCGCGCAGGTCACCCGACATCAGCACCAGATCCGCGGTCTCGATCGCGACATCGGTGCCGGTGCCGATGGCGATGCCGATGTCGGCATGGGCCAGCGCGGGGGCATCATTGATCCCGTCCCCGACAAAGGCGATCTTTCCCTGCACTCGCAGCTGGTCAAGCGCCGCGACCTTGCCGTCCGGCAAGACACCTGCGACGACATGGTCGATCCCGATTTCGCGGGCAATTGCCTCGGCTGTTTCGCGTTTGTCGCCAGTGATCATCGCGATTTTCAGCCCCTTGGCCTTGAGCGCGGCAATCGCCACTGCCGACCCCGGCTTGACCGGATCAGCCACCGCAATGACAGCGGCAGCCTGCCCGTCGATAGCGACAAACAGCGCCGTGCGCCCGCGTTCTGCCAGTGCCGTCTCGGTCGCAGCAAGCGCATCGGTGGCGATCCCGTCTCGCGTCAGCAACCTGTCAGCCCCGATCAGCACACGCCGCCCCTCGACCAAAGCGGAAACTCCAAAACCGGCAATAGCGCGGAAATCGCTGACCTCCGCCGCCCCCAGACCCTCGGCACGGGCGGCGTTGACGATGGCCGCCCCGATGGGATGTTCGGATTTTGCTTCGACCGCCGCCGCAAGGCGCAGCACATCGGCTCGGTCGAACCCGTCGGCCAGCACCAGATCGGTCAGATGCGGCTTGCCTGCGGTCAAGGTGCCGGTCTTGTCAAAGGCAATCACGCTGACATCGGCCAGTTGCTGCAATGCCGCCCCCTTGCGAAACAGCACGCCCATTTCGGCGGCCCGCCCGCTGCCCACCATGATCGAGGTCGGGACTGCCAACCCCATCGCGCAAGGACAGGCGATGATCAGCACCGACACCCCCGCAACCAGCGCCAGCGTCGGATCGGGGCCAACGGCGAGCCAGACCGCAACCGTCAGCATGGCCAGCGCCAGCACCGCAGGGACGAACCACAGGGTCACACGGTCCACGACATCCTGAATGGGCAGCTTGGCGCCCTGCGCCTCGGTCACCATGCGGATGATCTGCGCCAGCGTCGTATCCTTGCCGACCCGCGTTGCCGCAAAGGTCAGCCCGCCCTGCCCGTTCACCGTGCCGCCGGTCAGCGCGTCACCTGTGGTCTTGACCACAGGCACGGGTTCGCCGGTCATCATGCTTTCATCAACCGGGCTGCTGCCCTCGGTGACGGTGCCATCCACCGGCACCCTTTCGCCGGGGCGCAGGGTGATGATATCGCCCACGACCAGCGCATCCACATCCACCGCCACCAGCTTGCCAGCGCGCAGCACGCGGGCCTGTCGTGCCTGCAGGCCCATCAGCGCCTGAATGGCCGCACCCGTGCGCCCCTTGGCCCGCGCTTCAAGCAAGCGACCCAGCAAGATCAGCACAACGATCACCGCCGCCGCTTCGAAATAGACAGCGCGCATATCGGCACGGATCAGCGTGGGCAAAAAGGTTGCGACGACCGAATAGGTCCAGGCCGCCCCCGTGCCCAGCGCCACAAGGCTGTTCATGTCAGGCGCACCCTTGAACAACGCAGGCAAGCCCTTGGCGAAAAACACCCGCCCCGGGCCGAACAGCACCAGCGTAGTCAGGATGAACTGGATGATCCATGACGTCTGCATCCCGATGGTATCGGCAATGACATGGTGGAAGGCCGGGACCAGATGCGCGCCCATTTCCAGAATGAAGACAGGCAGGGCAAGCGCGGCAGCAAACAGGGTGCCGCGCGCCAGCACAACGGCTTCATCCGCCTTGCGGGCGGCGTTGACGCTGGTCTGATCCGGTTCGGCGGCTGCCGCGGGATAACCCGCCTTTGTGCTGACCTCGGCAAGCTGCGCCGCCGTGATGCGGCGATCATCCAGCGTGATCGTTGCGGTTTCTGTTGCAAGGTTAACGGCGACGGATTGCACACCCGGCACCGCCGCCAGCGCGCGATCCACGCGCCCCACGCAGGACGCGCAGGTCATACCGTCGATCGCCAGTCGGATTGTTACAGGCTCTGCCATGGGAAAGGACCTTTCTTGATTGATCCTAACATAGGCATTCCAGTAACTGGAAGCTCAACCCCCTCGCGACGAAAATCCAAAAACCCCGTTTTTCGGCTGTGGCACTTAAACTATAACCCGCAAAACATGACGAAAACAGTATGGATTGGACGTCCCGAACAGGCGCCGCGATCGTTCCTGTCCTGACAGCTGCGGGCGATCGCGCAGCACCGCGCCGAATGTCTAGTCGGCAGCGCGGGCGGCGGATACCAGCATTTGCATCTGGTCGGCGCTGATCATGCCGGGGGCCAGATTTTCACCAATTACGAATGACGGTGTCCCGCTAAAGCCAAGTGCCCGGCCCAGCCCGTCAGACATCTGAAGATGTTCTGTGACTGCTGGGGCCTCCATGTCGCGGCGCAGCTGATCGACGTCCAGTCCCACGCTTTGCGCCACGCGAATGACGCTTTGTTCCTCGGCGCGCCCCTGCATCATCATCAGAGCCTCATGAAACTCACCATATTTGCCCTGCACCCGCGAAGCCAGTGCAGCTCGCGCGGCGAATACCGATCCTTCGCCAAGCACCGGCCATTCGCGCAGGACCACGCGGACGTTGGAATCGACAGACAACAAGCCGTCAAGTTCCAGCTTGGCGTTCCGGCAATAGGGGCAATTGTAATCAAAGAATTCGACTACTGTCACATCGCCTTGGGGGTTGCCGATGACGGGTGCATTGGGGTCATTTTCCAGCAATGCGCGCTGATCGGCCAGCGCGACCTTCGCGGCAGCGGCCTCGGCTTTTTGCTGTTCAAGCTCGAGTATCTGCAATGCTTCTACCACGATCTGCGGATTGGCACGGATCGTGTCAAGAACCAGATCGCGGACCTGATCTTCGGTGATGGTCTGTGCCCCGATTGACAATGGAAAGGCGCAGATCGCAGCAATGCTGAAAAGTCGTGTTATGGTCATGCTGTCCCTTTCAAGGCAAGCGGCGTAAAAAGGTCAAATCAGACGAACCTTGGTACCAATCGGGGCGCGTTCATACACTTCGGCAATCTGTTCGTTATACAGGCCGATGCAGCCGTTGGATGATTTTCGTCCGATCTTGCGAGTGTCCTGCGTGCCATGAATCCGGTAGAACTGCCACGAAAGATACAGCGAGTGCGATCCCATCGGGTTCAGCGGGTCTCCGCCGGGAATAAAGGCCGGCCATTCAGGGTTACGCTCGCGCATCGCAGGCGTCGGTGCCCAGCTAGGGGCGACGCGCTTGTCGATCACCTCGGTAAATCCGGTGCGCGTCAGGTCGTCGGACAGCGGGACTGAGGTCGGATAAATCCGCATGTCACCATCGGGCGTCCAATGCTGCAGAAACATCGATTTGGTATCGGCCAGAATCGCACCCACGCCCAGAGAATCGAAATGATCGCGCCATTCATGCACGCGAAAAGCCGCAATATTGCGGTCAACCGGCGACTGCTCGGTCTGTGCGCGCAGGATCGATGGCGCAAAAAGCGTCGCGGCGGTCGCCCCAAGCAGCAAAGCCCGGCGTGACGGAATTTTGTTATTTCTGTTGTTCATTCTGGCCTCATCTATCTCAACCGTCACTGACATGACGCGGTCTGCACGGTCAAGCCTCACGATAATCTTGTTGCGCCTGCTTTAGCATGACTTGGCCACAGCGACGCAGGCTACACGCAGATTTGAACATACGCGCGGCGGCGATGAATCGGTGGCGCCGTTTACATGATCTTAAGCCGTACCGGCACATAAGACCTTTCGACATGTAACGAAGGATCGCTTCATATGCCGGCCGACACAGCCACAATCGCCCTTCCTCCCGCGCTCACATTCGAAGCCTGCGAAGATCTCTTTGCAGCGCTGAAACAGGCGCAGGGAAACGACCTCATCATCGACGGCAGTAATGTCAGCCGCCTTGGGGGGCTTGCGGCCCAAATCCTGGCCACGGCCAGCGTGGCATGGGCCGCAAGCGGGCGCAGCCTGACCCTTGTCAATGAAACGGATGCCCTGCGCCAGGGTCTGGAACTGCTCGCGCTTTGGCCACTGCCGCAACAGGAAAGGGCGCTGTGATGACGAAACGCATTCTGGCGATCGACGATTCGCGGACCATCCGAAGCCTGCTGACCCAGACCCTACAAAAAGCCGGGTTCGAAGTATCAACAGCTGTTGACGGCGTCGATGGCATTGAAAAGTTCCAGCATGAAGACGCCGATCTGGTGATCACGGACGTCAACATGCCCAATAAGGACGGTTTCGGCGTCATCGCTGATATCCGCGGGGGCACCCGCAACCGCACGGTGCCGGTTCTGGTGCTGACAACGGAAAGCGGGGCCGCGTTGAAAGAACGCGCACGGCAGGCAGGTGCCACCGGCTGGATCGTCAAACCCTTTGATGATGAAGCCCTCGTCGCTGTCATCCGCCGCCTGACAGGAGCAGCGTGATGACCGCCGATATGACAATGCGCGACGTATTTTTCGAAGAATGTGAAGACCTGATCGCCGCCCTGACCGAAGGGCTCACAGCCATGCGTGATGGCAGCACCGATAGCGAAACGGTCAATGCCGTCTTTCGGGCTGTCCATTCCGTGAAAGGTGCGGCCGGCGCCTTTGCGCTCGACGACCTCGTGGGGTTTGCCCACACGTTCGAGACGGTTCTGGATCACGTCCGGTCACAGCGGCTGGCCCTTGATGACCGCATTCTGCATGTCCTGCAGCGGTCCGGCGATATCCTTGCCGATCTTATCGAAACCGCAAGAGAGGAATTGCCGACGAACTCCGCCCAGGTGGATCCTGTCCTGGCAGACCTGCAATCCTTTCTGGGTGACGCGCCCGCAGAGGCAGAAGACTTCACCTTCGAGGCACTCACCCTCGCCTTCGACGGGCCAGCAGATGCGGGATCGACCTATGTCGTCGATTTTACGCCCAACGCAGCTTTTTACACCAGCGGCAACGACCCCGTTTTAATCATCGCTGCATTGCAGTCGCTTGGCACAACCCGGGTAACGGTAGATCTGTCTCGATTGCCGACGGGATTGGACGCTCTGCACTGGCAGGATGGGCTGTTGTCGTGGCAATTGGAAATCGAAGGTCTCGGGTCGGATCTGCCGATCCTCGAAGTATTTGAATTCGTCGACGACCTATGCGCCTTGCAGGTCAAACTGCTTGATGAAGATACTGCCGTGCCAGACATTGCCACAGCTACTGCGCCAGACAGTCCGGTCGAGCAAGACGGCATGGATGCCGCGGCAGGCATGGCGGGCGACATGTCCGATCAAAAAGCACGCAACGCTGCCGATAAGGGCAGCACCCGTGCGGCAAGTTCGCTCCGCGTTAATCCCGAACGCATTGATCGCCTGATTAACGCGGTGGGCGAATTGATCATCAACCAATCCGTGATCTCGCAAAGGCTGCAACATGCCAATCTGCCGAATACTGCCGAACTGTTTGCTGATCTTGATGATTACAAATTGCTGGCCCGCGAAATCCAAGAAGGCGTCATGGCCATCCGCGCACAGCCAGTCAAACCCCTCTTCCAGCGCATGTTGCGCATCGCACGTGAGGCTGCGGATGCAACCGGCAAAGTGGTTGAACTGATCACCGAGGGCGAGGCGACCGAAGTCGACAAGACCGTCATTGAACGGCTTGCCGATCCGCTGACCCATATGATCCGCAATGCCATCGACCACGGAATCGAAGCACCTGACCTTCGCACGGCAGCCGGCAAGAACCGGCAAGGCAGGCTGCGGCTTGCCGCGCGCCAAAGATCCGGAAGCATCGTCATCGAAATTGCAGATGACGGTGCCGGCCTTAACCGCCCAAGAATTCGGGAAATTGCCGTATCCAAAGGGCTCGTCGCCGAGGATGCGCAACTGTCCGAAACCGAAATTGACCACTTGCTGTTCGCTCCCGGGTTTTCCACGGCCAAGGAAGTGACCAATCTGTCGGGGCGCGGCGTCGGAATGGACGTCGTGAAGACAGCCATCACCGCTCTTGGCGGGCGAGTGGCGATCAGCAGTCAGTTTGGTCAGGGCACGACGTTTTCGATCACCCTGCCGCTGACGCTGGCGGTTATGGATGGCATGATCATCAACCTTGGTGGACAGACGATGGTCGTACCCATCTCCAGCATCGTGGAAACGATCAGGCCCAAGGACGCTGACCTATCGCAGATCGGGCTGAACAACACATTGCTACGCATCCGCGGCGAATACGTTCCAATTATCGATCTGGCAGAACGTATGGGGCAAGTCGCAACGCTGCGCGACATGACCGACAGGGTGCTTTTGCTGATCCAGACTGACAGCGTGCCGCAATGCGCCCTCGCAGTCGACGATATCTTCGACCAGCGCCAGGTCGTCGTCAAAAGCATGCAGGGCAATTACGGCGAAATATCTGGAATCTCGGGCGCGACGATCCTCGGCGACGGCAAAATAGCCCTGATCATCGATCCCGAGGCCGTCGCACAAGGCAACTCGGTCTACGCCGTCACCAACAGCCAAAATGGAAGGGATGTTTCTTATGTCGCAGCTTGCTGAACTGCAAAAATCCGAACGGCTGGAATTCGTCACACTGGTGGCCGGTGGTCAGAATTTCTGCATTGAGATCACTCAGATCAGGGAAATTCGTCGCTGGACGCCCGTAACGGTGCTACCGCATTCGCCTGATCACGTTCTTGGCGTGATCAACCTGCGGGGTGCTGTCATTCCGATTATCGATCTTGCCGCGAAACTCGGTTTCGCAAAGATCATGCCTACTGAACGGCATGTCATCATTATCATTGCTGTCGAGGATCGGATCATCGGGCTTCTTGTTGAATCCGTCTCGGAAATACTCGGCGTCGATTCACACACCGTCCGCGAGACGCCACGAGGGCCTGAGGATACAACCACCCGCGCCATTCTCGGGATCATTCCGCTCGGCGATGACATGACAAAGATCATCAGCCTGTCGGCCTTGCTGGCACCGGCAAGTCAGGTGGCAGCATGACAGCGCCCGATCACACCGCGCGATCCGATCAGACCCTGCGCGAATATCAATTCACCGACCACGATTTCCAGACAATCGCCGCCCTGGCGCACCAACGCTACGGCCTGCATCTGCAACCATCCAAAAAACCTCTTGTCTATTCACGGCTGACAAAAAGATTGCGCGCGCTGAACCTTCCCGACTTTGAAAGCTATTGCGCGCTCCTGTCGGACCCACGCGGTCATGCGGAGCAATCGCACCTGCTGTCCGCGCTTACCACCAATGTCACGCATTTCTTTCGTGAACGGCACCATTTCACCTATCTGCGCGAAAAAATCCTACCCGATCTCGTTGAAAAGGCGAAAAAAGGCTCTTCTGTCAGAATCTGGTCCTCCGCATGCTCGGCGGGCCAAGAGGCCTATTCGATTGCCGCGATGATCCGCGATGCATGTCCCGAAGCGTCGCGTCTGGACATCAAGTTGCTCGCCACGGATGTCGATCCCCAAATGATCCAAAAGGCACGGCAAGCGCGCTATGATCGGGATCAGGCAGATGCCATCCCCGACGAATACAAACGATTGATGATCGAAGACGATGGTGGCCAGCAGTTTAAAATCCGGCAGGACCTGACATCACTTGTATCATTCGGCGAATTGAACCTGATCGGGGACTGGCCGATGCGCCGGCGGTTCGATGTCATCTTCTGTCGCAATGCGGCGATCTACTTTGACAAGGACACGCAAGTTCGCCTCTGGCAACGGTTTGCAGACGTTTTGCAAGACGACGGCCATCTGATGATCGGACATTCGGAACGTCTGACGGGTCCTGCGCAAAGTGAATTCCGCAGCGTCGCGATTACAACCTACCAGCGGCTGGCTCGCAACACGGCCCTGGCCCGACCTCAAACGAAAGACTGACCCATGAGCTTGAAAGACACATTGCGCGTTATGATCGTGGACGATATGGGCGTCAGCCGAGGACTGCTTGTACAAGCCATCGAAGAGATGGGAATATGGAAAAACCAAGCGGAAAATGATGGGCGTGCCGCGCTGAACAAGCTGATCGCCGACCCTGTTCACCTGGTGCTTTCCGATTACAACATGCCGGGCATCGACGGGCTCGAGCTGCTCCGCGCGTTGCGGAAGCACAAGGCCACCGCGCGGATCGGGTTCATCCTTGTGACCGGGAACCCAACCCCCGATCTGGTCGCCAAAGGCAAGGCGCTTGGCCTGAACAATATCATCAAGAAGCCGTTTTCAACTGCAAGCATGAAACAATGCATCGAGACCGTGGTGGGCAAGCTATGACAACACAATCCGTTACTCACCGACCAGCGGCTGCACGGACGCTCACGAATGTCGGCACCGCCCTACGCGAGGTCGCGATGATCGTTACCCGCCTTGAAGACGCAGCGTTGCGGACCTGCGCTTGTGCGGCCGACTTGCCGCAAAAGACACGGTCACTGCAGGATTTCGACCTCGTTCTGCAGTCACTTGCCGATCTTACGACATTGATAGAAGCGATGGGCGAACATGGCGCCAACCAAGCGACTTCCAACTGCGGTAAGTGGATCGCACAGATGCGTCTGGCTTGGCTACGCGACCTGGTTGGCGATGCCCCAGAGTCCGTTGATCGCGACCGGACACAGATAGCGATCTTCTGATGCAACACAGCTTACACACCTATGCCGTAGCCAAAGAATTTCTTGCCCGTGCGGCCGGCCTTGTCACGGACTGCGACGACAAGCATGACGGCGTTGGTCATGCCGCCGATGCAAGAGGCATTAGTTCATGCGCATCGTGATCGCCCATCGATCCGTGATCTTGTTGGGCCAGCTACAACGCCGCCTTGAGCGGCTCAAGATCGATGTGGTGTGCGCCGCCACCGAGCTCACGGAAGTATATGATTTTGCAGAACATCACGAACCCGATTGCGTCTTGCTGACCACCGATATCGCGGATTGTCCAGAGTTCGAACTCCTTGTGACGCTTTTCGGCATCATGGGCATCGGCTGTGTTGTATTGGGGACGCCGAAGCAGGCGCATCTGACCAATGCCGCGCTCAGGGCCAGTTCTGCGATCCGCGTTCTGCCCAGCAATGTCTCGGACCGCGACCTGACCGCAGCCCTGGTGCCCGGCGGCCGCCGTCAGCATCCCAGAGCACCGGCGGCAACACCCGTACCGGCAGGGCGTGTCGACCCGCGCAGCACGATTTTGATTGGCTCTTCGACGGGAGGTATCGATGCCTTGATGCAAATCCTGCCGCATCTGCACCCGGGTGCCCCCCCGACAGTCATCGTCCAGCACACCGGTGGCAATTTTGCGTCGAGCCTGATCAGGCTGCTTGACGGAGGTACTGCTGCAAAAGTTGTTGCTGCGACGCAAGATACAACATTGCAACGTGGCCATGTTTATCTGGCATCCGGTGACACGCATCATGTCCGCCTCGTCCAGGGGTCTCCGGCCCGTATCAAACTGGACGCAGCGCCCCGCCAATCCGGCCACCGGCCTTCAGTGGATGCCCTGTTTCATTCAGCCGTCCCGTTTGCATCGCACGTGACCGCCGCGATCCTCACAGGGATGGGTCGCGATGGTGCCGAAGGCATCACGGCACTGCGCGCCGCGGGCGCCCGCACCTTTGGCCAGGACGAAGCGACCTGCATCGTATACGGCATGCCGCGTGTCGCAAAATCCTTAGGCGGCATCGAAACCGAACTACCGGTCCAGCAGATCGGTCCCAGCTTGCTGCGTGCAGCACAGCAAAGGCAGCGCGCATGAGCGAACCAAACACCACATCGCCAAAAATCATGACCATCGTGCAGGGCGACTTTGCCGTATCGAACGATGCTCAGGTGGTTATGTCCACCGTCCTAGGGTCATGTGTCGCAGTTTGTATTTTTGACCTTCAAGCCAAAGTTGGCGGGATGAACCATTTTCTACTGGCGAGCGGCGGTGATACAAATTCAAACGACCTGAAATATGGCGTCAACGCGATGGAATTGCTGATCAACCGCATTTTGCGCGCGGGCGGCGACAGGCGCAGGCTTCAGGCCAAGATTTTCGGCGGCGCGCGCATGACCGTCCATGCCCGCGACATCGGCCAGTCAAATGGTGAATTCGCGCTCGCATTTCTGGAACGCGAAGGCATCCCCTGCCTGTCGCAAAGCCTTGGGGGAACAATGGCACGTCGCGTCCAGTTCACGCCGACAACAGGGGCAGCGCGGCAGATGCAGATCTCCGAATCGCCACCAACAGAAACACCAGCGGTGCGGCCGCGCGCCGCGCCCGAGATCACGCTGTTCTGATGCAGGGCTGCGATCAGCAAGCCGCCGATACGCTATTTTTGCACGATATCCCACGGGATCGTGTAAGGACCAAGCGCGCTGTCGATCTTGCCCGCAAGCGCGGGGTCGGCACTGATCCGAGCGACAAGCCCGCGTTTGTTATCCTCGACCACGCAATCGACTTTCGCCGCAAGATCGGCAAGGGCAGCGGCGTAGATGCGCGTGATCGCCCTCTTTCGCAAGTCGGGCTTGAAAATCTTGCCAACGGCAGTTTTCGGCAATTCCGCCAACACCTCCAGATGTTTTGGATGGGCTGCGCGTTCGTGAATATGCTGTTTTGCGTAATCCAGCAGCGCCTCTTCGGTCACATCCGCACCAGCCACCAGTTCGAGGTAAACACAAGGCACTTCACCGGCATGCGCGTCAGGCTGCCCAACCGCCCCCGCAAATGCGACAGCAGGGTGCCCGGCCAAAGCTTCTTCGATTTCGGCGGGGTCGATGTTGTGGCCGCCGCGGATGATCAGGTCCTTGGCGCGGCCCGTGATCCACAAATATCCGTCCGCATCGATCCGCCCCAGATCGCCGGTCCGCAGGTGATCGGCGTAGAACATGTCACGGTTCTTGTCGGCCTCGGTATAAGTCTGACCGCTGAACACGCCCGGGCTTGTCACGCAGATTTCACCGATCTCGTCGACACCGCATGCCATGCCGGTCGCCGAGGAGACGATTTTCACATCCGTATAGGGGAAAGAAAGACCAATCGAGCCCACCCGTTTTTCGCCATCCGGCGGGTTGATCGAGACAAGGCAGGTCGCCTCGGTCAGGCCATAGCCTTCGCAGATGGTGACACCGGCCGCCGCCTCGAATTTCTTATAAAGTTCAAGAGGCAATGGCGCGGACCCGCAAAACGCCAAGCGCAGCGACGAAATATCAGCATCGACCTTGCGCTGCATCAGCGCCGACATCGCTGTCGGCACCGTGATCATAAAGGTGACCTTGTGCTTGGCGATCAGTTTCCAGAAATTGTCGAACACGCCTGTCCCGCGATACCCCTGCGGCGTCGGAAACACGACCTGCGCCCCCGACCCAAGAGAGGCGCCAAGCGACACGATCGTCGCAAAGACATGGAACAGGGGCAGCGGGCAGATCTGCACGTCCTTTTCGGTGAACAACAGCCGCGCACCCAGCCATGCGTTATAAACGATTCCAGAATACAGGTGTTGCACGACCTTGGGCATGCCGGTGGTGCCGCCGGTATGAAAATAGGCCGCCACCCTGTCCTTTTCGGCATCGGCAAAGGCCAGGCTGGTGGGATGCTTGGCCAGTTCGGCATTGAAATCCAGCACCTTGGCCTTGTGGGCGACAAGGTTTTTGGGCCGGATCAACGGCACGATCAACCGCTTCACCCCAGTCAGGTAGCGGTGCAGATCGACCTCCAACACCGTGCTGACATCGGGCGCAAGGCGCACGGCCTCGGCGGTTTTTTGGGCGACGTCAGTCTTGGGAAAGGCACGCAGCGTGACGACGACCTTGGCCTTGGTTTCGCGCAGGATCGCAGCGATCTGTTCAGCATCCAAAAGCGGGTTGATCGGGTTCACGATCCCCGCGACCTGACCGCCCAGATAGGTCAGGATCGTTTCCGTCGCATTGGGCAATATGAAAGCCACGACATCGTTTTCGCCAATCCCCAGATCGCGGAACAGGTTGGCCGCTTGCGCCGTTTTGGCCTGCAATTCAGACCATGTCAGCGTTTCGCAAAACGCATCCGGATCGGACAGCAGGCTAAAGCTGACTGCCTTGCGCCCGCCATGCGCGGCCGCCGTTTGCGACAACAAAGCATAGGTCGTCACCGGCAGGCTACGGTCAGCCCAAGGCATTTCATGATGAATCGCATCGCGATCCGCGATGGTCGAAAAAGCCATATCCCATCCTCCCGATTGTCTGTTGCGCGGTTTTGCACCACGGCCCCTCAGGGTGAAAGGTTGTCCAATCCTACCAAATGGTGCAAGCCTGACGCTGCGAAAGTCGCGCTATTCGGCGGCGACACCTTCGGTGAACTGCAGCCGTGCCAGCCGCGCGTAAAGGCCGCCTTGCGCGACCAGCGCGTCATGCGTGCCCTGCGCCACGATCCGACCCGCGTCAAAGACGATAATCCGGTCCGCCTTTTTCACCGTGGCCAGCCGGTGCGCCACGATCAGCGTCGTGCGTGACTTGGCCAAATCCTCGACCGCGCGCTGCACGGCGTGTTCGCTTTCGGCGTCAAGCGCGCTTGTCGCTTCGTCCAGCAACAAGACCGGCGCATCGCGCAGGATGGCACGCGCGATGGCGATCCGCTGCTTTTGTCCGCCAGACAGCATAACACCGCGTTCGCCGACATAGCTGTCATAGCCACCGGGCAAGGCGGTCAGGAAATCATGCGCAGCGGCGGCTTTGGCAGCGGCTTCGACCTCGGCATCGCTGGCATCGGGGCGGCCAAAGCGGATATTTTCACGCGCAGTATCGGCAAAGATCACCGGGTCCTGCGGCACCAATGCGATATGCCTGCGAAATTCGGCGCGGTTCAGGTCACGCAGGTCGATCCCGTCCAATGTCACGGCGCCTTCCTGCGGATCATAGAACCGCTGGACCAGCTGGATGATCGTGCTTTTGCCCGCACCCGACGGGCCAACGAGGGCGACGGTTTCACCGGCTGCGATATGCAGGTCGATCCCATCCAGCGCGGAAATCGACATCCGCGACGGATAGCTGAACCGCAGGTTTTCAAAGCGCAGTTCGCCCCTGACAGGCGTGGGCAAGCGGCGCGGTTGCGCGGGGTCGGTCACGCTATCCTCGATGGTCAGCAATTCGACCAGCCGTTCGGTCGCGCCTGCCGCGCGCTGCAGTTCGCCCCAAACCTCGGACAGGGCGGCAACGGCCCCGCCGACCATGATCGTATAGATCATGAATTGCACCAGCCCGCCTTCGGTGATTTCGCCGGCGACCACGTCCTGCGACCCCATTTGCAGGAACAGGACAATCGCCGCAAAGACCATGAAAATCACAACCGCCGTCAAAAACGCGCGCGTCAGGATGCGCCGTCGTGCGGACCGATAGCTTTGTTCGGTCACCGCGTCGAATTTGGCCTGGCTCAGACCCTCGTGGGTAAAGGCCTGCACCGTCTGGGCCGATGTCAAAAGTTCAGAGGCATCACCGCTGGATTCCGCGATCAGATCCTGATTCTCGCGCGACAGGCTGCGCACGCGGCGGCCAAGAAACAGGATCGGGAACAACACCACGGGGATCGGCCACAGCACCATGATGCTCATCTTGACCGAGGTCAGCAGCATCAGGATGACACCGCCAATAAAGATCAGGATATTGCGCAGCGCGATCGAGGCAGAACTGCCGATCACCGACAGGATCAGCGTGGTGTCGGTGGTGATCCGGCTCAGCACTTCGCCGGTCATGATCCGTTCGTAAAAGGCGGGGCTCATGCTGATCATGCGGTTGAACACGGCCTTGCGGATATCGGCCACAACCCGTTCGCCCAGACGCGTGACCAGATAATATCGCAGCGCAGTCCCAAAGGCGAGAAGCACGGCAAAAGCCAGCAGCGCCATGAAATGGCGGCCGATTTCGACACTGTCGATCCCGAAATTATCGACCACCAGACGCGCAACAAGTGGCAGGCTAAGCGCGACCATCGCGGTAAAGACAAGTGCGAATCCCGCCCCGATCAGGTTCCATTTATAAGGTTTGATGAACGGCCACAGCGCGCGCAGCGCGCTGATCTTTTTGCTGGCTGGCCGGTCTTCTGCTTTGGTCTGCACGGTTTCGGCCATCGGGCGTCCTTTGTCTCTCAGGGCCTGATGTAAAGCTGGGCCGCCATATGCACAAGTTGGGACCCATCTTTGGTCCGCAATTGTCGCAGGGTTGGAGCGGGCGGCGGGAATCGAACCCGCGTCTCTTGCTTGGAAGGCAAGGGTCTTACCATTACACAACGCCCGCGCAGTGTTTGGATTAAGTCACGCAGCCCGCGCCGTCAAGGAACAGCCCGCATCTTCCGAGCATAAATATCCCCCGCGCGGAGCGCAGCGGACATCGCATTGCGCGCCACCACTTGCAGCGGCGCGCAATGTGTTTGCATCAGTTCACGATGATCCGACCGTCGGTATAGGGCGTGAAGATACCCTGCGCCGCCATATATTCCGCCAGCACATCCGCCAGATCGGGGCCGAAATCATAGGCATTGGCCGCATCCTCGAACATGGCATATCCGTCACCGCCATTGCGGACATAATTGTTGGACACCACCGCATAGACCATGGCCGGATCAAGCGGCGCATCGGCCACCATCACGTCAGACACGCGTTCGCCAGCAGGTGCCGTGCTGTTGACGGTAAAGGTCATGCCGGCGACCTGCGGGAAACGACCGGCGCCTTCCTCGATCTGGCCGACACCGTTTTCAAGTGCGGCCAGCAGGGTTTCGCCCGTTACCTCGAAGGTGGACAGCGTGTTCTGGAATGGCAGCACGCCCAGCACTTCGCCCATCGTCACCTCGCCCGCGTCGATCGAGGCGCGGATGCCGCCCCCGTTCTGGATCGCGATCTGGACGCCCTGATCACGCACGCGGTCCAGCATCGCATCGGCGATCAGCGATCCCATCGGGCATTCCATCGCACGGCAGACAGTGCGGTCACCATCAATCGCCGCGGCAGTTTCAGCGACGATGCGCGTCTTCATCTCTTCGATCGGCCCGGCGAGTTCGGCGATCCGCGCGACTGCCGCTTCATCCTCGGCCACGCTGGCATCCAGCAGGATCGTATCGCCGGTGGCCGAAATCACATTGCCCGCGTCATCAAAGACCAGCGTCAGATGGCCGACATATTTGGAATAGGCATAGGCCTGCACCACAGGCACAGTGCCGACCATCGTGGGATAGGCCAGCGCGCCGTCTTCGGTGTTGGACATCAGCGTATGCGAATGCCCGCCGACAATGGCGTCGATCCCGTCAACCGCGGCGGCGATTTCCATGTCCTTGGGCAGGCCGACATGGGTCAGCGCGATGATCTTGGTGACACCCTCGCCTTGCAATGCTGCGACATCCGTACTCAGGCTGGCGACCTCGGGGGTGAAGATGACAGCATCCGACGGGCTGGATGTTTCGACCGTGTCCCCGGCCAAAGCCGAGATGATGCCGATCCGCTGCCCGCCGACTTCAAGCACGATGTGATTGTCGACCTGACCGGCCAAGATGTTGGAACCGGACACGTCGATATTGCCGGAAATGACGGGGAAAGACACCAGATCGGTCAGCTTGCGCAGGCCTGCGTCGCCATCGTCGAATTCATGGTTACCGACGGCCATGACATCATAGCCGATGACATTCATGAACTCGGCTTCGACATCGCCCTTATAGGTCGTGTACATCAGGCTGCCCTGATATTGGTCGCCCGCATCGACAACGATGACATTCTGACCTGCCAGTTCGTCGCGCAGGGCGTTGATCTGGGTGATGACGCGTGCGACGCCGCCAAAGCATTCACCGGCGGCATTCGCCTCGGCGTTGCAGGTGGAATCAAACGCGCTGATCGGCTCGATCCGGCTGTGCAGGTCATTGGTATGGATGATATGCAGCGTGTAATCGGCCGCAGCCGCGCCCGCGATGAGCGCCAAAGCGCAGCTTGTGGTCAATAGTCGCAGTGTCATTAACATGTCCTTTCAGGTTTCACTGCGAAAGTTTGTCCGCGCGATGTAACAGGAGTCAAACACTACGACCTGACTTCGGCACCTTACCGCACCGTCAACCGACATTGCCAAGACACTTGACCATTTTTTGCGCAGGCCCCATGACGCTGCCATGTTGATTTACAAGATTTTCCGCGCTGATGAATGGGCCGCCTTGCAACGCGATGGCGCATCATCGGGTGCGCCCGTCGATCTGGCCGATGGCTATATCCATTTTTCCACCGCCGCGACCGTGGCCGAGACATTGACCAAGTATTTCACCGGCGAAACCGGTCTGGTTCTACTGGCGGTCGCGACGGATGGTCTGAACCCGCTGAAATGGGAACCGGCGCGCGGTGGCGTGCTGTTTCCCCATCTGTACCGTGACCTGACGCTTGCCGATGTTGTCTGGGTCCGTGACCTGCCGCTGTCGGATGGCGCGCATGTCTTGCCGGATCTTGCATGAAAGCGATTGAACAGATCGGGCTTGCGGCGCTGCGCCGGATTGATCCGGAAACGGCGCATGGTCTGGCGATCACGGCCTTGCGCGCGGGGCTAGGCCCGAAAATCGCGCCCTTCACATCGCCGCGTTTGCGCAGTGATCTGGCGGGGCTGTCGCTGCCCAACCCCATCGGTCTTGCCGCCGGTTTTGACAAGAACGCGACCGCCCTTGCGCCGCTGGCGCGCGCTGGTTTCGGCTTTGTCGAGGTTGGCGCCGCCACCCCGCGCGCCCAGCCCGGCAACCCCAAGCCGCGCCTGTTCCGGCTGACAGGTGATCGCGCCGTGATCAACCGGTTCGGGTTCAACAATGACGGGATGCAGGTGATCGCGGACAGGCTGGCGCAGCGCCCTGCGGATGCCGTGATCGGCCTGAACCTTGGCGCGAACAAGGACAGCACCGACAAAGCCGCCGATTTTGCCACAGTGCTGGCCCATTGCGGCCCGCATGTGGATTTCGCGACGGTCAATGTGTCCTCGCCCAACACCGAAAAACTGCGCGACTTGCAAGGCAAGGCAGCATTGGCCGCCTTGCTCGCCGGTGTCATGGAGACACGGGCAGGCATGGCGCGGACAATCCCTGTCTTTCTCAAGATCGCGCCGGATTTGACCGGCGAGGAGATCGCCGAGATTGCCGAAGTCGCACAGGCGGCAGGCATTGCAGGCATCATCGCCACCAACACCACGCTGAACCGCACAGGGCTGCATGGCCCCCATGCGCAGGAAAAAGGCGGGCTGTCCGGCCAGCCATTGTTCGAAAAATCGACGCGGGTGCTGGCACAGCTGTCGGCCCTGACCGATCTGCCGATCATCGGGGTTGGCGGGGTCGCCACGGCGGACCAAGCCTATCAGAAAATCCGCGCCGGGGCCTGCGCCGTGCAGCTTTATACCGCGCTGGTCTATGGTGGTTTGTCCTTGGTTGATGATATCGCCCGTGGATTAGATGCGCTGTTGCTGCGCGACGGGTTTGCCAGCCTCGCCGATGCGGTCGGATCAGGCCGCGCGGACTGGACCTGAGGCAGCAGCCTCCAATGCGGGATATTTCAGCCCCAATGTCACCCCGCGCACGACAAAGCTGATCAGCATCCCGATCCAAAGACCATGATTGCCAAACAGCGTCATCAAGGGGATCACGCTGAAAAAATAGACCGCCGCCGACACGATCATCATGTTGCGCATATCCGCCGTGCGGGTCGCGCCGATGAAAATACCGTCCAGCATCCATGCAGCGACCCCAACCAAAGGTGCTGCGACCACATAGGGCAGATAGATATGCGCGGCGGCGCGCACCTCGGGCGCGGTGGTCATGATGTCGATGATGGTGCCGCCGAACAGCGCGAAACAGACCGCCATGATGGCACAGGCTCCCAGCCCCCAAAGGCTGGTGATGATCGCCGCACGGCGCAGCACGCCACGCGCACGCGCGCCCGCAGCCTTGCCCACCAAGGCCTCGGCGGCAAAGGCGAAACCGTCAAGCGCATAGGCCGTGACATGCAGGAACTGGATCAGGATCTGGTTCGCGGCCAAAGGCACATCGCCAAAGCCCGCGCCATAGAACAGGAAACTGACAAAAATCGCCTGCACCAATACCGACCGGATCATGATATCGCTGTTCACCACCGCCATGCGCCGCAGTCGGATCAGGTCAAACACCCGCGCCGCTGTCCGCCATGCGACCCCGGCAAAAGCATCGCGGCAATACCACAGCCCCAGCACCAGCCCCGCCCAGACCGCGATGACCGTGGCCCATGCCACCCCCGCCACGCCCCAGTCAAATCCCAGCACGAACACAAGGTCCAACCCGATGTTCAGCCCGTTCATCAACAGCTGGATCATCAGCACCCCGCCCGTGCGTTCCTGCGCGATCAGCCAGCCGGTGATCCCGTATAGCGCGATGGTGGCGGGCGCAGACCAGATGCGGATCGCCATGTAATCGCGGGCGAGGGATTCGACCTCGGCGCTGGCGGGGGCAAGGCGGAAAGCACCGTCAAAGATCAGCCATTGCGCAGCGATCATCACCGCCCCCGCGCCAAAACCGATCAGCAGCGCGCGCGACAACAGCGCCGCGACCTCGTCGCTATCGCCGGCACCGCTGGCTTGGGCGGCAAGGCCCGTGGTCCCCATCCGCAGAAAGCCGAAAATCCAGTAGACAGCGGTCAGGATAACCGCCCCAAGGCCGACAGCACCAATCGGTGCCGCCTCGCCCAATTGCCCCACGACGCCAGTATCGACCAGACCCAGCAGCGGCACCGTTGCATTGGCCAGCACGATCGGCAGCGCGATGCGCAGCACCCGCCGGTGCGTCAGGATGTCAGCCATCCCGCGGGGGCATCAGGAAATGCCCCGTCGCCTGTGCAAACAGCCGCGCGCGGTTGTCCTGCCAAGTTTCCACATGCACGGACGCATAACGGCGGCCAGACCGGTTCACGCGCGCCCGCGCATAAGCATCGCGCGGCAACCCGCTGCGCAGGTAATCGACGGTAAAGTCGATGGTCTTGGGCAGAGTGATGGCGGGGGTGTCATCGGTGATGCGCCCTGCCTCCATATCCTCCCAGATCATCGCCCAGGTCAGTTCCATTATGGCTGTGACTTCGAGAAAGGCCGCCGTTGCTCCGCCATGCAGCGCAGGCAGCATCGGGTTGCCAATCAACCGGTCGGCATAGGGCAGGATCGCGGTCAATTCATCCCCGCGCCGGTCAATCTGGATACCCAGGAACTGCATGTAAGGGACGCGCGCCACCAGTTTTTGCAACATCGCGTCGCGGCGTTGCTTGATCACTTGAACCGCTTCCGGACGGGTATTCATGCCTTCCCCCTACTGATCGTAAAGGCCCCAGTCGCCGAGGCGACGGGCCGACCGGCGTCACTGTCCACCGCCGTCGCCCGCACAAAGGCGACCGACCGCGTGACGTGATAACATTCCGCAGTTGCCGTGATCCGGTCGCCGGGGGTAGCCGGGCGCATATAGTCGATCCGCAGATCAAGCGTCGCCGTGGCCAAGGCCGCCGCCGGATGCGCCATCACCGCGGCACCGGCGCAGGTATCCATCAAGGCGGACACCGCACCACCATGGATGACGCCGGTATCGGGATCGCCGATGAAACGCGCGTCATAATCCATCGCGATGGTCGCCCGCCCGTCGCCCACCTCGGTCAAAGTCATGCCCAGTGCCTGCGCATGCGGGATCGATGCGATAAACTGCGCGGCGATCTTGTCGCGGCGGCTGGCCTGATCGTCTGACATGGCTTCTCTTTCACAGTTGGGCCTTCCTAACCGGAGTAGCGTCACCGGGTTGTCATTGCAAACATGATTGATCCATCTGTTGCCCCGCCGCGGCGATGGCGATAGGTTGACGGCGAGGAGAAACCAATGACCGAAAAGCGCCTGTCGTTCAAAGAGATGTGTGCGAAATTCGACGTCACGCCTCGGACCCTGCGCTATTACGAATATATCGAACTGCTGACCCCCGAAAAGGAAGGGCGCGCACGTTTCTATGGCCCGCGCGAACTGGCGCGGATGACGCTGATCCTGCGGGGCCGGCGGTTTGGCTTTGCACTCGAAGATATCCGGCAATGGCTGCTGATCTATGAAAAGGAAGGCACCCATGCGCAGATGCGCGAATGGGTCGCGCTGGCCGATCGGCAGATGGAAGAATTGCGCCAGCAACGCGCGCAGCTGGATGAAACGATGGCCGAACTGCAACGGCTGCGCGACGATACGGCGAAAACGCTGGCCTGAGCGCGGCCTGCCCCTGCGTCAGACAATTACACCAAATTCGCCAGATCTTTGCTGACCTTCCGTCACCCTTTTTGTGACGCCACGTTCTGTTTACGTAAACGTCACCTTTGCTTGTAAGACTGTCACGTGATCCGCAATTGCGTGGCAACAGCCATCCGCATGAGGAAAAGCCATGACGACAGATACAATGAACATCCGCGAGATGTGCGAGGCCTTCGATGTCACGCCCCGCACCTTGCGTTTCTACGAGGCCAAGGAACTGCTGTTCCCGATCCGCCAGGGCCAAAAGCGCCTGTTCACCAAGCGCGACCGCGCCCGGCTCAAGCTGATCCTGCGCGGCAAGCGCTTTGGCTTCTCGCTCGAGGAAATCCGGCAGTTGCTGGACCTTTACCACATGGACGACGGGCAAGAGACCCAATTGTCCAAGACCTATGAACTGGCCGAACGCCATCTGGCCGACATGCAAGCCCAGAAAGCCGAGCTTGATGAAGCCATCGGCGAATTGAAGGCCCAAATGGCCTGGGGTGCCGAAAAGCTGTCCGGCCTCGCCAAAAAGAAATCCGCCGCCGCCTGAGGCGGCACATCCACGACACGACCCCAGGGAGAGAGACCAGATGCCGATCTACACCGCACCCGTCAAAGACATCCAATTCGTGCTGCATGATCTGCTGAAAATCAGCGAACAGGATATTGCGGGGTTCGAAGACCTCGACCGTGATTTCACCGGTGCCGTGGTCGAAGAGGCCGGCAAGGTCGCGACAGCCGTGCTGCACCCGCTGAACGCCGTGGGCGACCGCGAAGGCTGCGTTCTGGAAAACGGTGTCGTGCGCACGCCTGCGGGTTTCAAGGACGCGTTCGAACAGATGAAAGACGGCGGCTGGACAGCGATGGATTGCGACCCTGCATACGGCGGTCAGGGCCTGCCTTATGTGATGCACACCGCGGCACAGGAACCATTCGTGTCCGCCAATATGGCGTTCAACATGTATCAGGGTCTGACCCATGGTGCCTATTCCGCGATCTATGCGCATGGCTCGGACGACCAGAAACAGACATACCTGCCAAAGTTGACGACCTGCGAATGGACCGGCACGATGAATCTGACGGAACCGCATTGCGGCACCGATCTGGGGTTGATGCGCACCAAGGCCGTCCCGCAGGACGATGGCAGCTATAAGATCACCGGCCAGAAGATTTTCATCTCGGCAGGCGATCACGATCTGGCCTCCAACATCATCCATCTGGTGCTGGCGAAAATTCAGGGCGGGCCTGACGGGATCAAGGGCGTATCCTTGTTCATCGTGCCCAAGATCATGGTAAATGACGACGGCAGCCTTGGCGCACGCAACGGCGTCAGCGTCGGCAAGATCGAAGAAAAGATGGGCATCCACGGCAATGCGACCTGCGTGATGAACTATGATGACGCGACCGGTTTTCTTGTAGGTGAAGCGCATAAAGGCATGCGCGCCATGTTCACCATGATGAACGAAGCCCGTCTGGGTGTCGGCCTGCAAGGCTATGCACAGGCCGAAAGCGCCTATCAGAACGCGGTTGCCTATGCCAATGACCGCCTGCAAGGACGCGCTGTCACCGGTGCGGAAAACCCCGATGGTCCGGCCGATCCGCTGATCGTGCATCCCGATATCCGCCGCAATCTGATGGACCAGAAAAGCTTTGTCGAAGGGGCGCGCGCCTTTACCTATTGGGGCGCCTATCTGATCGACCGCGCGCATCGCAACAGCGACAAGGACGCCGATGGCCTGATCTCGCTGATGACGCCGGTGATCAAGGGGTTCTTGACCGACAAAGGCTTTGAATATGCCACAGCCGCGCAGCAGGTTTACGGCGGCCATGGGTATATCGAAGAATGGGGCATGTCCCAATATGCCCGCGACGCGCGTATCGCCATGATCTACGAAGGGGCCAACGGCATTCAGGCGCTGGACCTCGTGGGTCGCAAGCTTGCGCTGGATGGCGGCAAGCATGTCATGGCGTTTTTCGAGATGATCAAGACCTTCATCAAGGAGAACGAGGCCAACGCGGCACTGCACAAGGATTTTCTTGTCCCGCTGAAAGCCGCCAGCAAGGACCTGCAGGCGGCGGGGATGTATTTCATGCAGAATGGCATGAAGAACCCCAACAACGCTTTGTCCGGCTCCTATGACTTTATGCATATGATGGGTCATGTCTGTCTGGGCCTGATGTGGGCGCGCATGGCCAAGGCCGCGATGGAGGCTTTGGAAGCCGGTGCATCGGACACCGAATTCTATGAAACAAAAATTGCAACCGGGCGCTATTACATGGCACGTCAACTGCCCGCGACCGCCATGCATCTGGCACGCATCAACACGGGGGCCGATACTGTCATGGCGCTGAAGGCCGCGCATTTCTGATGGGCAGGGTGGGTTGAAACCCACCTTACCCGTACACCGTCAGGTATCGCGGCAAAACCCGCCCCGACGCCTGCGGCGGGCAAAGGGCCTCCGGCGGGAGTATTTGAGACAAAGCGAGACGAAAAGTCCCCCGAACCTGAGAGAGTTCCCCGCGTCCGGGGCGCAGCAACACAGGCCAGGGTCCTTTCGCTTTGTACGGTCATCGGCTCTCCAGCCTGTACTGTGCAGTATTCCTGTCAAGTTTAGGTTAAGACGAGGTCAACGGAGCAAGTTTCCTCTCGCTTTGTTGGAAATACTCATCTGGCCCCGCAGGGCCAAAAGCAGAAAAGCGATCACATGCCCATGAAACTCCATTGTTTTGCCGAAAGCGGAAATGCCTATAAGGCGGCCCTCACGTTGACCCTGACCGATCAGGACTGGGAGCCGGTCTTTGTCGATTTTTTCAACGGCGCGACCCGCAGCCCCGAATTTCGCGCATTGAACGTCATGGGCGAAGTGCCGGTGTTCGAGGATGGCGATCTGGTGCTGACCCAATCGGCGGTGATTCAGGATTACATCAGCTCGAAATCCGGCAAGCTGGGGGGGCGGTCTGCCGCTGAACGCCGTGACGTGCTGCGCTGGATGTTCTTTGACAACCACAAGGTCAGTGGTGTCGCTGGCCCTTTGCGGTTCAACATGAACTTCCTGCCAGAAGCCAAGCGCAACGCTGATGTGAACGCCTTTCTGGCGATGCGTCTGGCCTCGGCGCTCAAGGTAATGGAAACCCACCTGACAGGGCGCGACTGGCTGGCAGGTGAAGATATGACCATCGCCGATATCGCCTGTGCCGGTTACCTGTTCTATTCCGAACCCTTTACCTTTGCGCGCACTGATTACCCCCTGATCGACCGCTGGCTGGACAGGATCTCTGCCCGACCCAGTTGGAAACACCCCTATGACTTGATGCCGCGTGGCCTGACCAGCGCGACCTGAACGGAGGACACAATGACCGACGCCTATATCTATGACGCGATCCGCACGCCCCGCGGCAAAGGCCGTGCCGATGGCAGCCTGCACGAGGTGACATCCGCCCGCCTGTCCGCCGGTGTGTTGAATGCACTGAAAGAGCGCAACAACCTGCATGGCCATGCAGTCGAGGATGTGATCTGGGGCAACGTCACCCAGGTCGGCGAACAGGGCGGATGTCTTGCCCGCACCGCGGTGCTGGCATCCGATCTTGACCAGTCGATCCCGGGCCTTGCGATCAACCGTTTTTGTGCATCGGGCATGGAAGCCGTGAACCTTGCCGCGAACCAAGTGCGCGGCGGGGCGGGGCAGGCCTATATCGCGGGTGGCGTCGAGATGATGGGCCGTGTGCCGATGGGCAGCGACGGTGCGGCGATTGCCGTTGATCCTTCGATCGCAATGGACAGCTATTTCGTCCCGCAAGGGATTTCCGCCGATATCATCGCCACCGAATACGGCTTTACCCGCGATGAGGCGGACCAGCTGGCCGTGGCCAGCCAGCAGCGCGCCAAGGCAGCTTGGGATGATGGCCGTTTCGCCAAATCCGTGGTCACCGTGCGCGACATCAACGGTTTGGCCATTCTGGACCATGACGAATACATGCGCCCAGAGACGAATATGCAGACGCTGGGGTCACTGAACCCCGCGTTTCAGGCCATGGGCGAGGTCATGCCCGGTTTCGACAAGATCGCCTTGATGAAATACCCCCATCTGGAACGGATCAACCACATCCACCATGCGGGCAATTCATCGGGTATCGTCGATGGTGCTGCCGGCGTGCTGGTTGCGTCCAAGGAATGGGGCGAGGCGATGGGCCTCAAACCCCGCGCCGTGATCCGTGCCACCGCGAAAATCGGCACTGATCCGACGATCATGCTGACCGGCCCGGTGCCCGTGACCGAGAAAATCCTGCGCGATGCTGGCATGGCGATCAGCGATATCGACCTGTTCGAGGTGAACGAAGCCTTCGCATCCGTCGTGCTGCGTTTCATGCAGGCGTTCAACGTCGATCACGACCGCGTCAACGTGAACGGCGGGTCCATCGCGATGGGTCACCCGCTTGGGGCGACTGGCGCGATCATCATCGGTACCTTGCTGGACGAGTTGGAACGGTCGGGCAAATCCACAGGCCTTGCGACTTTGTGCATCGCATCGGGCATGGGTGCCGCTACAATCATTGAACGCGTGTAAGGGGGATCAAAATGACTGATTTCACACTCAAAACCGATGCCGATGGCGTGGCCATCATCACATGGGACACGGTCGGCAAATCGATGAATGTGATGAACCAGCAAGGGTTCACCGATCTGGATGCGCTGGTGGGCCAAGCCTTGGCCGATGGTGCGGTCAAGGGCATTATCATCACATCGGGCAAGCCTGACAGTTTCGCAGGCGGCATGGACCTGAACATCATCGCGCGGATGAAAGACAGCGCCGGTGACGACCCCGCGCGCGGGTTGTTCGACGGCGTGATGGCGATGCATAGCGTGCTGCGCCGGATCGAACGCGCGGGCATGGACCCCAAGACCAACAAGGGCGGTAAGCCCATCGCCGCCGCCCTTCCCGGCACGGCGCTTGGCATCGGGCTGGAAATCCCGCTCGCCTGTCACCGCATCTTTGCCGCCGATAACCCCAAGGCGAAAATCGGCCTGCCCGAAATCATGGTCGGCATCTTTCCGGGTGCCGGTGGCACCACCCGCCTTGCCCGCAAACTGGGTGCGATGGGCGCATCACCCCTGCTGTTGGAAGGCAAGTTGAACGATCCGCACGGCGCCAAGCGCGCGGGCGTGATCGACGAGGTTGTGCCAGCCGAAGACTTGATCTCTGCCGCCAAGGCGTGGGTGCTGTCTAGCCCCACAATCGTGAAACCTTGGGATGAAAAGGGCTATAAAATGCCCGGCGGCACGCCCTATCATCCTGCCGGTTTCATGACCTTTATTGGTGCATCCGCCATGGTCAACGGCAAGACGATGGGCGTCTATCCTGCCGCCAAGGCCCTGCTTAGCGCCGTTTACGAAGGCGCATTGGTCCCCTTTGATACCGCGCTGAAGATCGAGGCGCGCTGGTTCACCAATGTCCTGATGAACCCGTCATCTAGCGCAATGATCCGCAGCCTGTTCATCAACAAGGAAGCTTTGGAAAAAGGCGCCAACCGCCCCGACGCACCCGATCAAAAGGTCAAGCAGGTTGGCGTCATTGGCGCTGGCATGATGGGGGCCGGCATTGCGCTGGTCTCTGCTCTTGCAGGCATCAAGGTCGTGCTGATCGACGCCAAACAGGATGCCGCCGACAAGGGCAAATCCTATACCGCTGACTACATGGACAAAGGCATTGCGCGCAAAAAGGCGACCGAGGACAAGAAAACCGCCGTGCTTGGCCTGATCCACGCCACGACCGATTACGCCGCGCTGAAAGACTGCGATCTGATCGTCGAGGCGGTGTTAGAGGATGTGGGCGTCAAGGCCGAAGTCACCAAAATGGTGCAGGCTGTCACAGGCCCTGACTGCATCTTTGCCACCAACACATCGACCCTGCCGATCACGGAACTGGCGAAAGCCAGCAATGATCCGGCGAAATTCATCGGCATCCATTTCTTTTCCCCCGTGGACAAGATGATGCTGGTGGAAATTATCAAGGGTCAGCAATCCAGCGATGTCGCCGTGGCCAAAGCGCTTGATTTCGTGCGCCAGATCCGCAAGACGCCGATCGTGGTCAATGACGCGCGGTTCTTTTACGCCAACCGCTGCATCATCCCCTACATCAACGAAGGCATCCGCATGGTCCGCGAAGGGGTCGAACCCGCCCTGATCGAAAATGCGGCCAAGCTGGTCGGCATGCCGCTGGGTCCGCTGCAACTGGTGGACGAGACCAGCATCGATCTGGGCGTAAAAATCGCCAAGGCCACACGCGCCGCGATGGGCGATGCCTATCCCGATGGCGAAGTGGACGAGGTGCTGTTCTGGATGGCCGATCAGATGCGTCTGGGGCGCAAATCCAATGCCGGTTTCTATGCTTATGACGATAAGGGCAAGCGCCTTGGTCTGTGGGACGGTCTGGCCGCGCAATACCCTGTCGCGGATGACCAGCCCGATCTGGTCACCGTCCAGCACCGGCTGCTGTTCGCCCAAGTGCTGGAGGCCGTGCGCGCGCTGGAAGACGGCGTGCTGACCGATATCCGCGAAGGTGACGTGGGGGCCATCCTCGGCTGGGGCTTTGCGCCTTGGTCGGGCGGGCCGTTCAGCTGGCTTGACATCATCGGCGCGCCCTATGCCGCCGAACGCTGCGACCAGCTGACCGCACAGTTCGGGGTCCGTTTCACCACACCCGACCTGCTGCGCGACATGGCCGACAAGGGCCACGAGTTCTACAAACGCTTTGGCATCGGCGCCAAAGCGGCCTGACCCATCCGGCGCATCCCTGCACAGGGGTGCGCCACCTCTTACGCGCTGCGGCGTGACACGATGATGATGCCCGCAAGTGCGATCAGCGCCATGCCCGCCATCGCCACAGGGCTGACAAGATCCCCCCACAAATACCACGCCCAGCCGCTGGCGAAGATCAGCAGCGAATATTCATAGACGGCGACCTGACTTGCCTCGCCCAGTTGATAGCCGCGGAACAGACAGAAAATGCCGACAAGCGCCAAGGCGGCCTGAACTGCGATCCAGAACACAAGATCGTCGGTCACCGGCATCCAGCCGCGCTGCGCGAAACCCTCAGCGCCGGTTCCGGTAGACGGCAGCAGTAGGCAGCCGACGGCCCCAAAAACGGCCAGCATCGCAAAAAACCCCGCGCTGAGCGTCAGGGTGGTTTCGCCTTCGCACCATGCGCGGGTGGCGATGGCCCCGATGGCATATAAAAGCCCCGCAAGGATCGGCAGGAATACGACCAAATCAAGTGCTGCCGGATCAGGCCGGATGACCAAGAGCGCGCCCGCGAACCCCGTGACAATCGCAAGGCTGCGGAGCCAGCCGACACGCTTGCCTTGGAAAATCACCGCGATCAGCAGCACGAAAATCGGGGAAGTGAACAGCCCCGCCACAACGATCCCGATAGGCAGAATGGCCAGACAGCCGAAATAGATCAGCATGGACCCCGCCTGAAAAAAGCTGCGCCCGAACACCGCCCACGGGCGTTTCGGCCGCAACGTCCCCCAGCCCAGCAGCGCGATTAGGCCCAAAGCGCCCAGCGCCAACGTGCCGCGCAGCAGATGGAACTGCCAAAGCGATCCATCCGTCGCGACATATGGGACGAAATTATCGCTCAGCCCCAAGGTTGCCATCCCCACGATGATGTAGATCGCTGCACGCGGCGACACGATCTGGTCAGGCAAGGCGATCTGGGGTGTCATCAGGCAGCTTTCTTAACAGGATTCCGCTTCCAAAGTCGCTGATGCACCGCAATACTCTGTCCGGATAGCGACCAAGATGGCGGGAGGGCGACATGGGCTGGATGCGCGACGAGACGGGCCTTGGCAAACGGGCGGCCAATCATGTGCCGCTGACGCCCCTGTCCCACCTGCAACGTGCGGCACTGGTGTTCGCCAATCGTGACGCGCTGGTCTATGGCACGGCACGGCTGACCTATGCGCAATATTACCGCCGTGTCACACAGTTGGCCGCGGCCTTGGTCAAGGCGGGCGTGCAGCCCGGCGATGTGGTCGCCACGATCCTGCCCAACATCCCCGCCCAATCCGAGGCGGCGTTCGGAGTCCCCGCCTGCGGCGCGGTGCTGAACACGATCAACATCCGGCTGGATGTGGACACGATCGCCTATATCCTAGACCACGGCGAGGCCAAGGTTATGCTGGTGGACAGCCAGTTCCTGCCGCAGGCGATGGCGGCCATCGGCCAGATGCAGGGGCCTGCGCCACTGGTCATCGAAGTGCCGGACGATCAGGCGGGCGTGCATGCCATCGGCACCCAGAAGAATTACGAGGATTTTCTGACAACGGGCGATCCCGATTTCGCATGGATTTTGCCGCTGGATGAATGGGAAAGCCTTGCGCTGAATTACACCTCTGGCACCACCGGCCGGCCCAAGGGCGTGGTCTATCACCATCGCGGGGCCTATCTGATGACGCTGGGCACGGCGATGTCGTGGGAAATGCCGACCTTCGTGCGCTATTTGCAGATCGTGCCGCTGTTCCATTGCAACGGCTGGAACCACACATGGATGCTGCCCGCGCTGGGTGGCACCGCGATCTGCTGCCGCGGTATCACAGCGCAGGCGATCTATGACGCCATCGCCGATCACGGGGCCACGCATTTCGGCGGCGCACCGATCGTGTTGAACCTGCTGGTCAACGCCAAGCCGGACCATCGCCGCCAGTTTGACCATGTGGTGCAGGTCTTTACCGCAGGCGCGCCCCCTGCCCCCGCGACCTTGGCCGCCATCGGCAAGCTGGGGTTTCACGTCAAACAGGTCTACGGGCTGACCGAAACCTTTGGCCATGTCACCGAATGTATCTGGGACCCCGCATGGGACACCCTGCCAGAGGCCGAACAGGCCGCGATCAAGGCGCGCCAAGGCGTCGGCATGCCGATGATGGAGGACGTGACCGTCGTCAACGACCAGATGTAACCCGTGCCGTGGGACGGCACCACGCAGGGCGAGATTGTCATGCGCGGCAATGCGGTGATGAAAGGCTATCTGAAAAACCCCGACGCCACCGAAAAGGCGTTTGCAGGCGGCTATTTCCATTCCGAGGATCTGGCGATCCAGCATCCGGACGGCATGATCCAGATATCCGACCGCGCCAAGGACATCATCATTTCAGGCGGCGAAAACATCAGCTCGGTCGAGGTAGAGGCCGCGCTGATGAACCATGCGGCCGTGAACCTCTGCGCCGTTGTGGCCCAGCCGGATGAAAAATGGGGCGAAACCCCCTGCGCCTTTGTCGAATTGAAAGACGGCGCCACCGCGACCGAGGCCGAGATCATCGCGTTTGCCCGCGAAAGGCTGGCAGGGTTCAAATGCCCCAAACGCGTGGTGTTTCAGGACCTGCCCAAGACATCGACCGGCAAGATCCAGAAATTCGAACTGCGCCTGATCGCAAGGGCCGGTTGATCGCAAGCTGCCCTTTCGCGCATGACAAGATCTGCCTGCCCGCGTAAGGTAGACGCAAAAAGGCAATGTAGGGCAGATGACAGCGCTTGATCGATATGTGCGCTTGGAAAGCGATGGGCTTTGGCGGCCCGGTCCGGACCAACAGCGGCGTCAGGTCACGATTTCTTTTGGCAATGCGACGCTGGTGATCGCCGACGGGGCCGCGCGCCCGCTTGCGCATTGGTCGCTGCCTGCGGTGATCCGCCTGAACCCCAACGAAACCCCCGCGATCTATGCCCCCGATCAAGAGGCAAGCGAGGCGCTGGAGATCGCCGACGAGATCATGATTGACGCCATCGAAGAGGTCCGAAAATCGCTGGCCAAGGCCCGCCCGCAGCCCGGAAAACTGCGTCACTGGATCACGGCGGGGATCGTGGCCGCGACGCTGGCGCTGGCCGTGTTCTGGCTGCCCGGCGCGCTGATGCGGCAGACACTGGCCGTGGTGCCAAATGCCAAACGGATCGAGATCGGCGCGATCATCCTTGCCCATGTGCAGACCAAGACCGGCGCGGTCTGTCGTGACGCAGCCGCACAGGCCGCAGCAGGCACATTGGCAACACGGGTTTTCGGGGCGGGCACGCCGTTGAACATCGTTGTCGTGCCAAAGCTGGACCAAGGCGCGCTGGCGATGCCGGGCGGGCTGTTCATTCTGGATGCGGGGCTGTTGCAGGCGGCGGATGACCCGGTGGCCGTGGCGGGGTTCGTGCTGGCCAGCCGTGTGGCCATCGCGGGGCAGGACCCTCTTGAACCCGTGCTGCGCGAGGCGGGGCTCGCTGCGACCTTTGGCTTGCTGACGACAGGTGACATCCCGCGCGACGTGTTGCAGCGCCATGCCGACGATCGTCTGGACCAGCCCGCACCGCAGGCCGATCCCGCCGAGCTGCGCCGTGCCTTTGCAGCGGCCAACCTGCCGCAAAGGCCCTATCAGATGCTGGCGGATGCGCGCACCGGCACCATGCCTGATCTGGGCCGTGATCCGCTGGATGGCCAGCCGTCGCCGCCGGTGATGACCGATAGTGCATGGATCAGTTTGCAGAACATCTGCAACCGCTGACGGCTATTTGGTGCCGAACATCCGGTCGCCCGCATCCCCCAGACCCGGCACGATATAGCCGCGATCATTCAGGTGGCTGTCGATGGCGGCGGTCACAATCGGCACATCGGGATGCGCCGCGCGCATCCGCGCGATACCTTCGGGGGCGGCCAGCAGGCACAGGAAACGGATATTCGTGGCCCCGGCCTGTTTCAGCAGATCAATCGCCGCGACCGACGAATTGCCCGTGGCCAGCATCGGATCGACGGCGATGACCAGCCGGTCCTCCAGCTCTGTCGGGACCTTGAAATAATATTGTACCGGTTGCAGGGTTTCTTCGTCGCGGTAAAGCCCGACAAAGCCCACGCGCGCCGACGGGATCAGTTCCAGCACGCCATCCAGCAACCCGTTGCCCGCGCGCAGGATCGACACCAGCGCCAGTTTCTTGCCGTCGATCACTGGCGCATCCATCGGTTCCAGCGGCGTGTCGATCCGGCGCGTCGTCATCGGCAGGCCGCGTGTGACCTCATAGGCCAGCAGCTGGCTGATCTCGCGCAGCAATTGGCGGAACAGCGCGGTGGACGTTTCCTTTTGCCGCATCAACGTCAGTTTATGCTGCACCAAAGGATGGGTGACATGGGTGACATGGTCGTTCATTGGGCAGGCTCCAGTCGTTTGGCCACACGGGCGCGGGTGGCGTCGTCGCAGAAAGCGGCGGCAAGGGCGGTCTGGTTCAACGCGGCGAAATCTGCCGCGTCCCAGCCGAATGTCTTGTGAAGCATGTCACATTCAGCGGTCATCGTGGTGTGAAAGAACGGGGGATCATCGGTCGAGACCGTGACCTTGACGCCCGCATCGCGCAGGCGGGCGATAGGGTGGCTGGCCCAGTCGGTGACGGCCTTCAGCACAACATTTGACCCCGGGCAAACCTCCAGCACGATATCTTTTTCCACGATCTCGCGCAGCAAGGCGGGATCGTTGATCGCCCCGATTCCGTGGCCGATGCGGGCGACCTTCAGATCGCGGATAGTTTCGGCCACCATGGCCGCACCGCCCCATTCGCCTGCGTGACAGGTCAGGGGCAAGCCCGCTTCGCGCGCGATGTCGAAAGAATAGGCATAATCGGCGGGCCGGCCTGCCATCTCGCCCCCTGCCATTCCGTAGCCTACGACAAAGCCGCCAAAGGTTTCCGCCGCACAGCGCGCCGCAGGTTTGCAGGCATCGGGGCCGAAATGGCGGATGCCTGTCACGATCCCGCGCATCGTGATGCCGAAACGTGCCTCGCCTTCGGCGGCGGCGGCGGACATGGCGGCAAGGTAATCCTTCCACGCCGCCAGATCACCGCCACCGCAAAAATCGGGAGAGACGAAAGTTTCCAAATAGACCACGCCGTGCGCTGCCGTTTCTTGCAGCACCGCCAGCGTCAGGCGGCGGAAATCGTCGGGCGTTTGCAGGGTCGTGCAGGCGGCCTCGTAGACCTTCAGGAAATGATCGAAATCGCGGAAATCATAGCCGCCTGCGGGCGTGAAGATGCCGCTGATGTCGATCTTCTTTTCCGCCGCCAGTATGCGGATGAAATCAGGCGGCGCGCAGCCTTCCAGATGGGTGTGCAGTTCGATCTTGGGAAGCGTTTGAAAACTCATAGAAAACTCTTTCCTGCGCCGCGATAGGGCACTGACAAATGATCCGCGATGCTGGCCGCGACATCCGAAAAGGCCAGATGCCCCAAAGGTGCGTCCCCCATTCCATGTACCAGCACCGGCACCCTTTCGCGGGTATGGTCGGTGCCGGGCCATGTCGGGTCATTGCCATGGTCGGCGGTGACGATCAACAGATCATCCTTGGCCAGACGCGGCAAAAGCGCGCCCAGTGTCGCATCGAACCACGCCAGATGCGCGGCATAGCCCGCCACATCGCGCCGGTGGCCATAGTCGCTGTCGAATTCGACCAGATTGACGAAAATGAAATCGCCATCTGTCGCTTCATCCAGAAGGTCGCGCAGATGATCCATCAGCACGGCATCCTTGCCCTTGTGCAATGTATCGATACCCTGCATCGAAAAGATATCACCGATCTTGCCCACGGCATGCACCCTGCCGTCCGCCGCCTGCACATCGTCACAGATCGACGGGCCGGGCAGCGGGATCGCGTAATCCTTGCGGTTGCCAGTGCGGGTAAAGGCACCGACGTCACCCACGAAAGGCCGCGCGATGACGCGCCCGACCTTCATCGCATGCAACATCGGCGCAAGATCGGCGCACAGCTTGTACAGCCGGTCCAACCCGAAATGATCCTCGTGTGCCGCGATCTGCAAGACGCTGTCGGCGGATGTATAACAGATGGGCCAGCCGTTGCGCAGATGCGCCGCCCCGTCGCGGGCAATGATCGCCGTGCCAGAGGCATGGCAATTGCCCAAGATGCCGTCCGTGCCTGCCGCCTTGCAGATGGCGGCGGTCAGGTCAGGCGGAAAGGCAGGCACCGTGTCGGGAAAATGATGCCAGTCCCACGGCACCGGCACACCGGCCAGTTCCCAATGCCCCGACGGTGTGTCCTTGCCGCGCGACACCTCGGTCGCGGCCCCCCAAGCACCGGTCGGCACAGCGCCCAGTCCAGGCGCCTCCAGCCCAGAGGCCAGTTGCACCGCCGCCCCCAGCCCCAGCGCATCCAGATGCGGCAGATGCAGCGGCACGGCCTGCGCGATATGGCCCACGGTATTCGCGCCGGTATCAGGCAGATCGCCGTTGAAATATTGCACAGCATCAGGTGCGCCGCCAATGCCGACACTGTCGATCACGATCAGGATTGCGCGCGCCATCAGCCGATCCTTTCCAGAACAAGCGGGCCGGGCACAGCCGCGTCGCCTATGGTGATCGCCGCCCGCACGGCGCGCGCGGCCTCGCCCGCGGCTTCTTCGGTCGCGGCATGCAGCGTACACAGCGGCTGGCCGCGCGTCACCGGCGCACCCAGCCCGATCATGTCGGTCAGCCCGACAGATGGGTCGATCCGGTCATTTTCCACCCGCCGCCCGCCGCCCAAGCCCACCACAACCAGCCCCAGCGCCTCGCCATCGATGGCGGTGATATGGCCGCTGTCCGGTGCCATGACCTCGCCCACGACGGGGGCTGCGGGCAGATGCGTGCGCCAGTCCTCGGCCATGTCGGGTGGCCCGCCCATCGCAGCGATCATGCGGGCAAATCGTTCCATCGCCTCGCCCGACGACAGGGCAAGTGCCACCTGCGCGCTGGCCTCGGGCGCGCTGCGGCCTTGCAAGGTCAGCAGATGCACGCAAAGCGCCTTGGTCAATTCCGTCAGGCGGGGGGCGGCGGCGCTGTTGCCTTCCAGCACGTCCATACAAACCGCAACTTCGACCGCATTGCCCAGCGCGGGGGCCAGCGGCGCGTTCATATCGGTGATCAGCGCGGCTGTCCGGCACCCTGCGCCATTGGCCGCATCAACCAGCGCCTGCGCCAATGCACGCGCGTCACCCGGCGTTTTCATGAAAGCACCCGACCCGCATTTGACATCCAGTATCAGACCATCCAGCCCCGCCGCCAGCTTCTTGGACAGGATCGACGCCGTGATCAGGTCGATGGACTCCACCGTCGCCGTCACATCGCGGATCGCATAAAGCCTGCGGTCGGCGGGTGCGATCTGGCCTGTCGCGCTGACGATGGCGCAGCCGACCTCGCGGGTGATCTGGCGCAGGTGCTGTTCCGTGACTTGCGTGGACAGGCCGGGGATCGATTCCAGCTTGTCCAGCGTGCCGCCGGTATGGCCCAGCCCCCGCCCCGAGATCATCGGCACATAGGCCCCGCAGGCCGCCAGCACAGGGGCCGCGATCAGCGACACGCAATCTCCCACGCCGCCGGTGGAATGTTTGTCCAAGACCGGCCCCGGCAGGTCCCATGCCAAAACGTCGCCGCTGTCGCGCATCGCCTGTGTCAGCGCGACGCGGCCTTGATCGGACAGGCCGTTCAGGCAGACCGCCATTGCAAAGGCCCCCGCCTGCGCGTCGCTGACCGCACCGCTCGCCAAGCCTTGCGCGAACCATGCAAGCGCCGCCGGATCAGGCGTCTGGCGGTTGCGGATCGCGGCTATGATCGCGCGGGCGTCCAAGGGTCAGACACGGCTCATGTAGTCGGCGTCGAAACTGCCGGGCAACAGGTCGGCCACGGTTGTCTGCTGAACGATCCCGTCCATCGTGGCCAGCGTCACGGCCACATCGCCATCCGCGAATTCCGCAATCTTCTGGCGGCAGCCACCACAGGGGCTGACCGGCTTGGGGCTGTCGGCGATCACCGCGACTTCGGCGATGCGGGTGTCACCACCTGCGATCATCGCGGCGATGGCCCCCGCCTCGGCGCAGGTGCCTTCGGGATAGGCCACGTTTTCGACGTTGCAGCCGGTGTAAATGGTGCCGGATGCCGACCGGATCGCAGCACCCACCTTGAATTTCGAATAAGGGGCATAGGCGTTTTCGCGCACGGCGCGGGCGTTGTCGATCAGCGACATGGAAACCTCCGGTTGGGTGAGATCAGATTGGTGCGGCCCGCGGCGCAATGCAAGACCCGTAGGCCGGGGGTCAGCCCGGCAACCTGACCTCGAGCAATTCCAGATCATCGCTTTGCTTCGTGTAACGCGTCCGCATCCCCGGCGGGATCACGAAGGCATCGCCTGCGGTCAGGATGAACGGCTCTTTGCCCTCGCCTTCGAGCAGCATCTCGCCCGCCATGACAAAGGTGAAATGGATATCCGCGTCATGTGTGGCCCATTGCGGATCACCGTTGCCACGCCTGATCACCTGCACACCGGCGACGCCCTTGGTATTGGCGGCGATGGTGGTGTCGCGCGCTATAAATCCGGGCAGGTGCGCAGGCTGCCAATCGGCATCTACCGCCTTGTTATAGACAAAACGCTGCCCCTGCCATTCCCGATCAGGGCGCAGATGCGGCGTGGGCAAGGTCATGTCGTGGTCGACCTCAGTCACATGTTCGGCGGGCACGCCGATCTCGATCACCTCGATCCCGTCAGAGGCTTCCAGCACGCGGTGGCGGATTTCAGGCGGCTGGATGAAACAATCCCCCGCGGTCAGGCGGATCGGCCCGCCTTGGTCTTCGTACACGACATCGACCCAGCCCTTGATGCAGAAAATCAGCTGGAACCCGACCTTGTGGAAATGCACCATATCGGGAACCGGCCCGCCATCGGGGATACGGATGTGGCTGGCGATGATCGACCCGCCCAGCCGTGTGGGGATCAGGTCACGGTACTGCATCCCCGCCCGCCCGATCACCCAAGGCGCCTGATCCGCCAGACGGCGCACGACAAAGGCGTGATCGGTCTGCGGCAGCACCAAAGGCGGGCTCAGCGGATGCACGCTGACCGGCGTTCCACCGGGGGATGTCAGGTCGGTCTGCCCATCCGCAAACGCCGGATCATCGGTCAAGATCCGTAGGCCGGGGTTCACCCCGGCACCCTGTTCCAACCGCACCCGCAAGCCGTGGCCGGAATAGACCGCAACACTGGGGTCATCGGCGGGATAGATCATATCCAGCCGCAGCCCCAGCACCTTGCCAAAAAATGCCAGATCGGCACGCAGGTCCGTTGTCGGCAGGCAAATTTCGGCGCGGATTTCATAGGGCTGTGTCATGCAGGTTACATTGTCCCGCGCGCGAAAGATTTGCAAGATTGCGCAAAGCGTGATTAACCGCGCGGCAGGCTTTCCCTAGCGGCAGCAAATTGGTTTAACGTTAAACCATATTGAATGGAGATGATGATGGTCGATGAAACAGCAAACAGCCAGCGGCAGGCTGCCCTTGATTATCACAAGTATCCAAAGCCCGGAAAACTGGAAATCCGCGCCACCAAACCGCTGGCGAACGGCCGCGATCTGGCCCGCGCCTATTCGCCGGGCGTCGCCGAAGCCTGTCTTGAAATCAAGGCAGACCCAGACACCGCCCGCGATTACACCGCGCGCGGCAATCTGGTGGCCGTGGTCACCAATGGCACGGCAGTGCTGGGGCTGGGCAATATCGGCGCGCTCGCGTCAAAACCAGTGATGGAAGGCAAGGCCGTCCTGTTCAAGAAATTCGCCAATATCGACTGTTTCGACATCGAATTGAACGAATCCGATCCTTACAAGCTGGCCGATATCGTCTGCGCGCTGGAACCGACCTTTGGTGCCATCAACCTCGAGGATATCAAGGCCCCTGATTGTTTCATTGTCGAAAAGCTGTGCCGCGAACGGATGAACATCCCCGTGTTTCACGACGACCAGCACGGCACGGCGATTGTTGTGGGCGCGGCCGCGGTCAATGCGTTGCATGTCGCGGGCAAAAAGTTCGAGGATATCAAGATCGTCAGCACAGGCGGCGGGGCGGCGGGGATCGCCTGTCTGAACATGTTGCTGAAACTAGGCGTGAAACGCGAAAACGTCTGGCTTTGCGATATAGAAGGACTGGTCTATCACGGCCGCGAAAAGGACATGAGCCCGCAAAAGGCGGAATATGCCCAAGGCACCGTGCCTGCGACGCTGGCAGATGTGATCGGTGGCGCGGATCTGTTTCTGGGCCTGTCCGGCCCCGGCGTTCTGAAACCCGAAATGGTGGCCCGCATGGCCGCGCGCCCGATCATCTTTGCCTTGGCTAATCCCAACCCAGAAATCGACCCCGACGCCGCCCGCGCCGTGACGCCGGATGCGATCATCGCAACGGGGCGCAGCGATTATCCCAATCAGGTCAATAACGTTCTGTGCTTTCCGTTCATCTTTCGCGGTGCGCTCGATGCTGGCGCGACCGAGATCAACGACGAGATGAAGATCGCCTGTATCGAAGGCATCGCCGCCCTTGCCCGCGCGACGACCAGCGCCGAAGCGGCCGCCGCCTATAGCGGCGAAAAACTGACCTTTGGTGCGGATTACCTGATCCCAAAACCGTTTGATCCACGCCTGATGGGTGTCGTCGCCTGCGCCGTGGCCAAGGCTGCCATGGAAACTGGCGTGGCCAAGCGCCCGATTGCTGATCTGAAAGCCTATAAGGACAAACTGGACGGGTCGGTGTTCAAATCCGCAATGATCATGCGCCCCGTGTTCGAGGCCGCGCGCACCGCATCACGCCGCATCGTCTTTGCCGAGGGCGAGGATGAACGGGTTCTGCGCGCGGCACAGGCCGTGATGGAGGACACGACCGAAACCCCGATCCTGATCGGCCGTCCCGATGTCATCGAAAGCCGCTGTGAACGCGCAGGCCTGAAAATCCGCCCCGGTGTGGATTTCAACGTCGTGAACCCTGAAAACGACCCGCGCTATCGCGATTATTGGGAAACCTATCATACCCTGATGGCGCGCCGCGGCGTGACCCCCGACCTTGCCAAGGCGATCATGCGCACCAACACAACCGCCATCGGCGCAGTCATGGTCCAGCGCGGCGAGGCCGACAGCCTGATCTGTGGCACCTTTGGCCAGTTCCTGTGGCATCTGAAATATATCACCGAGATCCTTGGCACGCCTGCGCTGCACCCCGTTGGGGCCTTGTCACTGATGATCCTTGAAGACGGGCCCTTGTTCATCGCCGATACGCAGGTCCATCCCGAACCCACGCCCGAACAGATTGCCGAAACAGTGATAGGGGCAGCGCGCCATGTCCGCCGCTTTGGATTGGAACCAAAGATCGCGCTGTGTTCGCACAGCCAGTTCGGCAATCTGGATTGCGACACGGGCCGCCGGATGCGCGCGGCCATGGCGATCCTTGACAGCGCACCCCGCGATTTCGCCTATGAAGGCGAGATGCATATCGACAGCGCGCTCGACGTAGACCTGCGCAGCCGGATTTTCCCAGGCGCGCATTTGCCCGGCCCGGCCAATACGCTGATCTTTGCCAATACCGATGCCGCATCGGGCGTACGCAACATCCTGAAGATGAAAGGCGGCGGGCTCGAGGTTGGGCCGATCCTGATGGGTATGGGCAACCGCTGTCATATCGTCACCCCGTCGATCACCGCGCGCGGTCTGCTGAACATGTCCGCAATCGCAGGCACACCGGTGGCGCATTATGGCTGATGTGATACCGGTTTTCCTGTGTTTCAAATGGGGCAAGGGATATCCGTGCCGCTATACCAATATCCTGTTCCGTGCGCTGTGCGATCAGATGCAGACACCGTTCCGCTTGGTCTGTTTGACGGATGATCCCGAAGGGCTGGCCGAGGGGATCGAGACGATGCCGCTGCCTGCCTTTGCAATGGATCGTAAAGATTGGCAAAATGGGATGTGGCCAAAGCTGTCGGCCTTTGCACCCGGCCTGCTTGCGACCGGCACGCCCGTCATCATGATGGATGTGGATGTGGTCGTGCTGCATGATCTGACGCCGCTGTTCGATCAGCTACGTGCCAAGGGCGGCCTGCATATCATCCGCGAGATTCCTGACACTTTGCCGCGGTGGTTTCCATCGGTCTTTGGCAAACCGTTGCTGTC